>ENA-OQBL01000193-OQBL01000193.1-human-gut-metagenome-genome-assembly--contig:-NODE-193-length-35498-cov-6.679257_pt1 | contig 35498 bp, 49 predicted proteins | sample MGYA00242747_ERZ504553 | MGnify/ENA primary metagenome ERZ504553 (study PRJEB26092, sample SAMD00036240) | human gut metagenome | host: Homo sapiens | study: EMG produced TPA metagenomics assembly of...
TTTGATTGTTGGTTGTGGTGACTTAACAATACTACTATTAGGACTTGGTTTCCACTGCTTTTTATTTAGGAAAAGAAAAACTGCGTCACAGCCTTGGCAGGCCATCGCGCAGCGATTTTGTTCAATTACAGTTTATAATGTTACGGTTATGGTGTAGCGGTAAACATAGTGATTAGTAGAGAAAGGCGATTAATATGGGAAAAGCAGAAAATAATTTTGAGAACAAATGGCTTGAAGAAAAAGAAGATGGATTTTTTTATACTATGAAAAGATTAAGTTTAAAAGATACTCAAGAAATAAATGCAGGAGCGACATATTCTGCAAAATGTAATTATTGTGGTAAAATATTTAAAGCAACGTACTGGCCATTTTTAATAAGTAAAGCCAGTGCTAAGGTGGCATGTGAGGGAAAATTACATAATCATATAATTAATTCACATTATGGAAATTTATAGTAAGGATTCTATGGGAATGTTCAATGAAAAGAAACATATCAATATCTTATCGGACAATTTGTGCAGGGATTTTTGTAATCATAAGTATTATAATACTTGCGATAAATGGAATTTCATTATTCAAATATGATAATGCCACGGATTATGAAAAGTCAGCTTTGCGTCCGGGCGAGTATGTCAAGTTCCAATTAATGGATTATCTGTCCAAACCGCTTGATAAATACAATTCAGACGTTTCTTCAGGACAGTGTGAGGTAGAGGTGACATTTTTCGGAGATTACTATGTATACAATATTCCATACATGGATAATACTTATGTGAGAGTAAAGGTATACGATAAGAATCTGGAAGAACAGATAGAGGGAAAGGTTGATTTAATTGGTAAAGTGTTGCCAGAAAAAGATGTTTCTATGGAATGGTATGAACAGGTGCCGGATTTTTCACTTAGCAGCTTGAAAAAGGGCATATGTATACAGGAAGTAGATTGCAAAAAGTATCAAAATATGCTTTGGCTTGGTGGAATTATGTTGTGTGTAAGTGTGGCTGTCCTGTTACACGATTATAGAGTGAATCGGGCCACTATTATTACGGAAGAGGGAAGGATTGCACATACAAATCTGCCTGATTATGATTTGGCGTATACTTTAGAGTATAATCTTCGAAAGTATAAGGAACTGGAGAAAATACAGATTCAGAACAGAAAGAAGATATTTTGGATAGTTTTGTTTGAACTGACAGGAGTATGGTTCTGCATAAATTTTTATTATTGGGAAATAAAAGTTATAGGTGTGGTGTTTATTCTTTGCGGGCTGAAAATAGGATGGAATATTTTTATTAATTCGGACTTGAGCGTGGCAGTAAGGTTATCAGAGTTGTTTGGTCTAGACACGGTTTCACAGAGAAAAGAGCATTTGTTATCATACATACATGAGCTGGAAAAGAGAGTATCAAGATAAGAAAGATATCGATACAGCGGAACATATAATTTTCTTGTAAGGCAAATTCCTATTATTATCATAATGCTTATTGTGGCAATTGTCATATTGCACAGAAATAACAGCAACAAATAGTTGGAATTGTACGAGGAGAATAATCTAAAAATGAAAAAAATTAGCCGAATAAGTGGAGCTTTGCTTATATCTATGTTGTTTTCAAGCATATTGAGCGGTGTAGTATTAGTTATTATGGGAACTTTAAATTTACCACTAGATATGCAATCAATTAAGGTTATCTGTGGTAGCATCGCCAGCGTGGGATATTTTTATTTTTTCAGACTTTTTACTAAAGAAATCGGGAAAATCAATATAAATGAAATATCGTTAAATAAAAAATTCTCGGTTTGGGATGGCATCGGATATCTGCTCGTTTTATTGGGTGGCACAACAATATTGTCAGGAATTACGGATATTATACTTGAGTTTATTAAGCGATATCTGGTTCATACAGAAAATGTGGGTGTTGTTGAAAATTATATAGGAAATGTACCGGCATGGATACTCCTTGTATGTGTTGTAATCAATTCGCCTGTATTTGAAGAACTATTATTCAGAAAGGTGCTGTTGGAAGAATTGCTTCCATATGGCAAGGTTACAGCAATTTTAATAAGTAGTATGCTTTTTGGTATGTTACATGCAAATCTGGAACAGTTTTTATATACCATTTTTATGGGAATAGTGTGTGCGAATATTGTACTTATTACAGGTAAAGTAAGGTATGCGATTTATCTGCATATGGCATTTAATTTATTTGGAGCGATAATATCGGTTTATATACCGAGCGGGAGATATACAATTTTAACAGAAATTATATTTGTAATAAGTGCTGCCATAATAGTGATACTTAAAGCCAAAACAATGTTTATTATTAAGATGAAGCCAATGTTAATAAATTCGCGCAGCGGGCCGTCGCAACTGATTTCAATCGTGCTGCCCTCGGTAAAGCTGCCGGACGCCATGACGACCTTGTCGGTGTAACCCGGCTCGTCGGCAGGCTCGGGGCTGGCAAAGCTGTCCACAGGGCTGTTGTGCTGGATGCCCGCGCAGAAGCCGGTCAGCGCGGCGGCACTGCCCGAGTCAAAGCAGGTCACAATGTCGTTGTGGTCGGCGGTGTAGCGCGGCACAGGATTGACGCCCGCCAGCTCCAGCAGACACTGGGCATAGATGGCGGTTTTCAGCGCCTCGCAGACGACGCCCGGCGCGTAGTAGAAGCCGAGGAAGGTATCCCGCAGGCTGTCCTGCGTGCAGCCCAGGTCCCCGCCGATGCCGGGCGCAGTGAAGCGGTGGCTGCACTTTTCGACAAGGTCCTTACGGCCCGCAATGTAGCCGCCCGTAGGGGTGATGCCGCCGCCGGGGTTCTTGATGAAGCTGCCAGCCATGATGTCCGCGCCGAAAGCGACGGGCTCGGCGGTCTGGGTGAACTCGCCGTAGCAGTTGTCCACAAAAATCACCGCGTTCGGGTTGGCTTTGCGGGCGGTGTCCGCGACCTTTTGAATCGTGGCAAGGTCAAACGCATTGCGCTGGGTGTAGCCGCGGCTGCGCTGGATGTGTACCACCGTGGCGGTCCTGGCCTTCTCGGCGATCAGGTCATAGTCGGGGGTGAAGTCCGGCAGCAGCGGGCACTCGTCGTAGTTCACGCCAAACTCCCGCAGCGTGCCGCAGCCCTTGCCCGCGTCTCCGATGCCGATGACGCCTTCCAGCGTGTCATAAGGGCGGCCCGTGGCGGCCAGCAGGGTGTCGCCGGTGCGCAGCAGACCGAACAGCGCGACGGTCAGCGTGTGGGTGCCGCTCATGAACTGCGGGCGCACCAGTGCGGCCTCAGCCCCCATGCAGCGGGCAAAGACCTCCTCCAGCTTGTTGCGGCTGTCGTCCCAGACGCCGTAGCCGCTGGACCCCCAGAAATGCCGTGCCTCGACGCCGCAGTCGGTGAAGGCACGCAGCATTTTGAGCTGGTTGTAGTCGCGGATCTCCTCCACATGGGCAAACTGCGCACGGCAGAGGTCGAGGGCCTTGCGGTCCAGCGCCAGCACTTCGGGGCGCAGGTCGTAAAATTGTTCGATCATGTAGTATTCCAATCTGTAGTATAATGTTGAATTTTGCCGATTTGTAAAAACCCAAGCTGTGCATAAAAGCCGCACAGCGCCGGGAAGCAGGCGAACCGCACCGCGCGTTCGGCGGTCAGCTCATTCGCCAGCCCGACGATCAAATACCGCGCCAGTCCCCTGCCCTGCCACGCGGGGTCGGTCACGCCCGCGGCCATGTAGCTCTCGGTATCGCTCTGCTCGTAGCAGCCCACCGTGCAGACGGGTCTGCCGTTGTGCAGCAGCGCGCGGCAGGTGCCCACCCCGTGGGCCAGCGCCGTGCAGGCCGCGGAGTAGAACTCGTCGGCCTCGGCGTTGCTCTCGGCAAAGACCAGGCGGCTGACCGGCAGCATCGACGGCGCTTTGTCCGGGACAAGCTCCGCCGGGGGCGCGGGCGGCAGCGGCAGGGCACGGCCCTTTGGCAGCTCCCACAGCGTCAGCGGCGCGGCAGGCTGCCAGCCGGGCAGGGTCAGCGGGTGCTCGGTTCGCAGGGTGTCGGCGTGCAGAAAGCGGAGAAAGCCTGTCAATTCCTCCCGGGCGTCCTCCCCCGCTTCCCCGCCGGGCAGCGCACCGCAGAGCACCGCCGACCCGCCGCGCAGCTCCAGCACCGCGGAGCCGGGCAGCAGGTAGAACGCCCACCCGCTGGCAGGGTGGCTGCCGAACAGGTGCAGGTGCGTGCCGAGGGTGGATTCAAAGTAGGGCTTGTGGGCGATACGGCGGAAGAATTCGGTTTTAAGCTCGGGGGTGGAAGCGGATTGAATCATAGGGGTCCTTTTTCGGGTCAAGTTACGGGTGGCGGGCAGGCGGCAGAGCCCTTCAGCCGCTTACTTCAAATTCTTCACGATATTCTTATAATCCCGTCCTCTGACCTCAAAATTCGGGTACAAGTCAAACGACGCGGAGGCGGGCGAGAGACTGACGACATCGCCCGGTTTGGCGGCACCGCGCGCCAGCTCGACGGCGTGCTGCATACTGTCGGCGTGCAGGATGGTCAGGCCGCTCCCGGCAAAGCCATCGCACTCGCGGACGGCCTTCTCGATGCGGGGGCCGGTAGCGCCCATCAGCACCAGCGTCTTGACGTGGGCGAGAACCTCCGGGGCCAGCGGCTCATAGGGGATCTTTTGTCGTAGCCGCCCGCGATCAGGATGATCTTCTGGTCAAAGCTGCGCAGACCTGCAATCGTGCGCGTGGGGCTGGACGCGATGGAGTCATTGTAGTAGGTCACGCCGTCCAGCGTGCGGACCGGCTCAATGCGGTGCTCGACGCCGGTGAAGGTCGAGCCGACCTGACGCATAGCCTCGATGGGCACGCGGCCCCAGACGGCGGCGCAGGCGGCCAGCAGGTTTTCCACATTGTGGAGGCCGCGCAGTTGAATCTCCTTGCGGGGCAGGATCGGCGTCACAACGCCGTTCTCGGCATAGCAGAGCGTGTCGTCGCTCTCGCGCAGGAACGCGCCCCTGTCGGTCTCGTGCAGGCGGGTGAACCAGACCTGCTCGCCCTTGCAGTCCTTCTCCATGCCGCGGGTGATGTCGTTCTCAAAGCCCAGCACGGCGCGGCAGGGCGGGGTCTGCCACAGCAGAATGTTGCGCTTGGAGTCGATGTACTCCTGCATATCCTTGTGGTGGTCGAGGTGGTTGGGGGTCACGTTCGTGACGACAGCCACCTTCGGGCTGCGGCGCATGCTGATGAGCTGGAAGCTGGACAGCTCGACGACGGCCACGGCGTCAGAGGTCACGTCGGCCAGCTGGGGCAGCAGCGCCGCACCGATGTTGCCGCCCAAAAAGACCTTGCGGCCCGCAGCCTCGAACATCTTGGAGATCAGCGTCGTCGTCGTGGTCTTTCCATCGGAGCCGGTCACGGCCACGATCTCGCAGGAGCAAAACTCAAAGAAAAGCTCCACCTCGCTCGTGACCATTGCGCCGGCTTTCAGCGCGGCCTGCAGTGCGGGCTTGTAGTACTCATAGCCCGGTGTGCGCATGATGATGTCCTGCCCGGCGAAGCCGTCGGTATAATGCTCGCCCAGACTCAAATTCACCTTCAGGCGGCGCAGCGTGTCGGCGTAGTCACCGAAGTCGTCCAGGCTCTTTTTCTGGTCGCAGAGCGTGACCTGCGCGCCCAGCTCGACAAACTGCTCAATGCAGCGCTTGTGGCTGACGCCCGCACCGATAAAGGCAACCTTTTTGCCCTGAATAAGCTCTTGCAGCTGTTGGATCGGCAGCATAAATATCTCTCCTCTGGCGTAGTTTCTACTTCTATTATATACAAAATGCCGTATTTCTGCAACAAAATTCGGCCCGCCAAGGCGGACCGAAGGAAAATCATGATTACTGCTCGCCGCCCATGGGGATGCCGTGCTTGTCCAGCAGGGCGCGGATCTTGGCCATCGGGTCAATGATGGAGGAAACGCTCTTGTCATGGTTGATGGCGGCAATGAAGTAGGCGGTGTACTTGGAGACGTCCACGTCGTAGTACCACTCGCGCTCCAGCAGTTCGGGCTTGCGGTAGGTCAGGTTCGTGCCCAGAACGGCCTTGATGATGCCGTCGTTGTAGGCCTTGTCGAACTTCTCCAGACCGGCGGTGAACAGCGGGAAGGTGCAGCAGGTGAAGATGTTGCGGGCACCGCGCATCTTCAGCTCGTAGGCGATGTCCAGCATGGACTCGCCGGAGGCGATGATGTCGTCGGCGATAAAGACGTCCTTGCCCTCAACGCTCTCGCCCAGATACTCATGGGCGACGATGGGGTTGCGGCCGTTGACGATGCGGCTATAGTCACGGCGCTTGTAGAACATGCCCAGGTTGCAGCCCAGCACGCTGGAATAGTACATGTTGCGGTTCATGGCGCCCTCATCGGGAGAGACGATCATGAAGTTATCTTTGTGGAAGGAAACGTCCGGCACATGATGCAGCAGGCACTTGAGCACCTGATAGGTGGGCATGACATTGTCGAAGCTCATGGTGGGCACGGCGTTCATAACGCGGGGGTCATGGGCGTCAAACGTGATGATGTTCTTGACACCGACGTCGCGCAGCTGCTGCAGCGCAAAGGCGCAGTCCAGGCTCTCACGGCTGACGCGGCGATGCTGGCGGCCGCCGTACAGGCTGGGCATGATGACGCTGATGCGGTGGGCGCGGCCGGCAACGGCCTGGATCAGACGCATCAGGTTTTGGAAGTGGTCGTCCGGGGAGAGGTGGTTCTCATACCCGAACAACTGATAGGTAACGCTGTAGTTGCCCGGATCGACGAAGATATACAGGTCGTCGCCGCGGGTGGACGCCTTGACGAGACCCTTTGCGTCGCCGGACTGGAAACGCGGGCAGTCGGACGGGATGATGAAGGTGTCGACATCCGTGTTGCCGACCTCGCGCGCCCAGCGGACGAGGTGACTGTCAACGAGTTTGCAAAGCTCCTCTGCGCCGGGGCAGGCAATCAGACCGAGATCGGCGATTGCGTCCTCTTTGGCAAAGAAATCACGCGGGCCAAGATTCTGTTCAGCCATTACAGGTACTCCTTACTTCCATCTTGTGTTGTCAATACCACAGGGGCGCGGCGTGCCGCAATGCCCCATTTATTAGTATTGTAGCACAGCGGCGGCATAAAATCAGCCCTGCAAGGCAAGAATTTCAGCATTTTCGACATTTTCCGCGGTTTAAACATTGTAAGCCGCGCAAGTAGCAAAAAATTCTGGCGGATTTTACTAAAAAATTTGCAAATGGACATTTGGCAAGAGGGTTGCCGGGTCTTTATGGGGCAGAAGTGCAAAAAACGCGCCCGCCGGGTTTCCCTCGGCGGGCGCAGTGCAGTTTATGGGTATTTACTTCTCGTTCTCGTCCTGGACCTTGCGGGGGGTCAGGCGGACCTCCTGGACGCGGCGGTTCGTGGCGCGGGTGACGGTGCCGTCAAAGTCGCCCCAGATGAATTTGTCGCCCACCTTGGGCAGACGGCTCAGCTTCTCCTGGACCAGACCGCCGATGGCGACAGCGTCAATGTCGTCGTCCTCCTTGATGCCCAACTCGTCGGCGGCGTCGTCAACACTGGCGCTGCCGGAAATCAGCCAGCTGCCGTCGGACTGCTGGCGGACGTCCTCGACCACGTCGTCGTGTTCGTCCCAAATCTCACCGACCAGCTCCTCGAGAATATCCTCCAGCGTGATGATGCCCGCCGTGCCGCCGTACTCGTCGACGACGACGGCCATGTGGTGCTTGCTCTCGCGCAGGGTGCGCAGCAGCGCAGAAATCTGGGTCACGCTCGTCGTATAGAGTGTCGGGCCGATCAGGTCCTCCAGCTTGACATTTTTGTCATGCTTCTGCAGGGCCGCAAAACAGTCCTTCTCATGTACGACACCGATGATATTGTCAATCGTATCGTGGTAAACCGGCAGACGGGAATAGCCGCTCTCGGCAAAGCGCTCGGTGACCTCGTCCATCGGGGTGTCGTCGGCCACAGCCACAACATCCACGCGTGGGGTCAGCACATCCTGGGCCTCGACGTCGTCAAACTCGATGGCGCTGCGGATCAGCTCACTCTCGCGGTTCGTCAGCTCACCGTCCTTCTCGGCCTCGCTGACCATGGTCACCAGCTCACCCTCGGTGATGGTGTCCTTTTCTCCGGCATCAAACCGTTTGGCAAGGAACTTTTTCCACGCACCGAACAGGGCGTTCAGCGGTGTAAAAATCGTGACCAGCGCACTTAGCGCGGGGGCAAAGCCCATGGCCAGAGTTTCGGGCATTTCCTTGGCCATGCTCTTGGGGGTGATCTCGCCAAAGGTCAGGACCAGCAGGGTCATGACGATCGTCGAGACGGTAGGGCCGTAAACGCCGCCGACAAGGCGGGTAAACAGCACGGTGGCAAGAGAGGACGCACCGATATTGACAATGTTATTGCCGATCAGAATGGTGCTGAGCAGGCTGTCGTAGCGCTCAACCAGCGCCAGCGTGTGCGCTGCTTTGGCGTCGCCGTCCTCCGCCTTGCTCCGCAGGCGGATCTCATTCAGCGAGTTATACGCTGTTTCTGCCGCCGAGAAAAATGCAGACAAACCGATCAGGATTATCAGTGCGACGATCATAAATATACTGCCATCGTCCATTGGGGAACTATCAACTCTTTCTGTATGTTATTTATGTGTAGAACTACACATTTTACTTATTATAACATAGATATGCACGCAACGCAAAGGGTACGCCGCCAAATTTTGTGTAAAAATCGTGTTTTTTGATCTAATTTTGGAATTTCTTCGGTTCCTTCTTTGCAAAGAAGGAACAAAAGAAGCGTATGGTACGCACCCGCTTGTTCGTTGTTGCTTCGCCCGCAGGGCGCAAAGAGCCTCCCCACGCGGTGGGGAGGTGGCCGAGCGCCAGCGATGGCCGGTGGGGCTTTGCCCGTTTCCCGCAGCACGCTCGCTTACGGGTAAGCTGCGGGCCGGGCATGCCCGGCCCCTACGGGCGATGGCCCGGTGTCGAGTTGCTGCCGGGGCGGGCGGATATGGAATCCGCCCCTACGGAGGACATAGGGCGAAAAGGCAATAATAATGAGGTTCCACGGGCGAGCAATGCTCGCCCCTACATAGTCCTGCAGTTCATCAAAACAAAAACACCGCCTGCCCTTGCGGGCAAGCGGTGTCTTTTTATCAAGTTATCTGACTAATCAGACCAGCTCGATGATAGCCATCTCGGCGGCGTCGCCGCGACGAGGGCCGGTCTTGTAGATGCGGGTGTAGCCGCCATTGCGGTCAGCGTACTTGGGGCCGATCTCATCAATGACCTTCTTGGCAACGTCCTCCTTGGTGATGTAGGAGAAGACCTGACGCTTTGCGTGCAGATCGTCCTGCTTACCGAGGGTGACCATCTTCTCGGCCATGGAACGAACTTCCTTGGCGCGGGTAACGGTGGTCTCGATCTTGCCGTTCTCAAACAGGTAGGTCACCATAGCGCGCAGCATAGCGTTGCGGCTGTCGGTGGCACGACCGAGTTTACGGGTACCGGGCATTTCGATTCACTCCTTATCAATAGAATCCGCGTGTCGCGGGGGTTAGTTTTCGTCTTCCTTGGTCAGAGAGAAACCAAGGCTGTCCAGCTTTGCCATGACCTCTTCGAGAGACTTGCGGCCCAGGTTGCGGACCTTCATCATCTCGTCCTCGCTCTTGCCGATGAGGTCACCAACCGTGTTGATGCCGGCACGCTTGAGGCAGTTGAAGGAACGGACGCTCAGGTCCAGCTCCTCAATCGTCATCTCCAGTGCCTTCTCACGGCCCTGGTCGTCGTTGTCCACCATGATCTCGGTCTCGCCGGTCTCATCGCAGAGGTTCACGAACAGGTTCAGGTGCTCGGTCAGCACGCGGGCCGCCAGGCTCAGGGCCTCCTGCGCATTGCAGGTGCCGTCGGTCCAGACTTCCATAATCAGCTTATCGAAGTCGGTGATCTGGCCCACACGGGTACGATCCACCGTGTAGTTGACCTTGAGGACGGGGGTGTAGATGCTGTCCACAGGCAGGGTGCTGATGTCGTTCTTCTCAATCAGCGCCTGCTTGTTCTTCTCAGCAGGAACATAACCGCGGCCCTTGTCAAAGGTCAGCTCCATGACCAGCTTAGCGCCCTCGCCCAGGGTGGCGATGTGCCACTCGGGGTTCAGGATCTCGAGGTCGTCGCCGCCCTTGATGGTGCCGGCAGTGACCTCGCAGGGGCCGACGGCCTCCACGCGGACGGTCTTGGGGGCTTCGCCGTAGATCTTGGCAGCGATGCCTTTGAGGTTCAGGACGATTTCGGTGACATCCTCACGCACGCCCTCGATGGTGGTGAACTCATGCACCACACCGTCGATCTTGACGCTGGTGACAGCCACACCGGGCAGAGAGGACAGAAGCACACGACGCAAGCTGTTGCCCAAGGTCGTGCCGAAGCCGCGCTCGAGGGGCTCGACGACGAACTTACCGTAGCGGCCATCCGGGGAAAGGGCAGCCGTTTCGATCTTGGGGCGTTCGATCTCCATCATAAAAACCCTCCTTGTTAAGCCAGTGCCCGAAGGCACCGGTTCGGTTGGAAAAATCGTAGAAAACAGTTAAGAGGATTACTTGGAGTACAACTCGACGATGAGGTGCTCTGCGATGGGCACATCGATGTCCTCACGAACGGGCAGCTTGGTGACAGTGCCCTTCAGGGCGTTCTTGTCACGCTCCAGCCAGGAGGGCAGCAGCACGACAGGAGCCTCCTCGCCCAGCAGCTTGCTGAACTTAACGGAGGAACGGCTGGACTCGATGACTTCGATCACATCGCCCGCCTTGACCTGATAAGAGGGGATGTTGACACGCTTGCCATTGACAGTGAAGTGGTTGTGGGAAACCAGCTGGCGGGCGTCGCGGCGGGTCTTGGCAAAGCCCAGACGGTAGACGACGTTGTCGAGACGGCGCTCGACGAGGACCAGCAGGTTGACACCAGTCTGGCCGGGCATGCGGGAGGCCTTCTCGTAGTAGGTATGGAACTGGTTCTCCAGGATACCATAGACGAACTTGACCTTCTGCTTCTCGTTCAGCTGGGTGGCGTACTCGCTCTTCTTCTTTCTCATCTGGCCGCCGGGGTTACGATTGGTGGTCTTTTTGCCATAACCCATAACAGCAGGAGAAATGCCGAGAGCACGGCAGCGCTTAGCGATAGGTTGGGTATTCTTAGCCATATCTCATGTTCTCCTTTCAATCAAACGCGGCGGCGTTTGGGCGGGCGGCAGCCATTGTGGGGGATGGGGGTCACGTCACGGATCATGGTGACCTCCAGGCCGGTTGCCTGCAGGGCGCGGATAGCGCTCTCACGGCCGGAACCGGGGCCCTTAACGTAGACCTCAACGGTCTTCATGCCATGCTCGATGGCGGCCTTGGCAGCGACCTCAGCAGCGCTCTGCGCAGCGTAAGGAGTGCTCTTACGGGAGCCACGGAAGTTCAGCGCACCAGTGCTGCACCAGGAAACGGTGTTGCCCTGGGTGTCGGTGATGGTCACGATGGTATTGTTAAAGGTGCTCTGGATGTGAGCAGCACCGGCGCTGATATTCTTGCGCTCTTTTTTTCTTAGTGCGGGTTTTTGCCGCAGTAGCTTTGTTAGCAGCCATGTCTCAGTTCCTCCTTACTTCTTTTTGTTAGCGACAGTGCGCTTGGGACCTTTGCAGGTACGCGCATTGGTCTTAGTGCGCTGGCCGCGGCAGGGAAGACCCTTGCGATGGCGCACACCACGGTAGCACTGGATCTCGGTCAGACGCTTGATGTCAAGCGCGACGTTACGGCGCAGGTCGCCTTCCACCATGATGTTGTTTTTGTCGATGTAGTCACGGATCTTGGCCTCTTCATCAGCGGTCAGATCCTTGACGCGGGTATCAGGGTTAATTCCGGTACCGGCGAGAATCTCGTCGGCAGTGGACTGGCCAATGCCGTAAACATAAGTCAGACCAACCTCGATCCGCTTCTCGCGAGGCAGATCAACACCAGCAATACGTGCCATAAAGCACCTCCATTAGTAACATCCCATGTCCTGGTCGGGGCCTGCGCCGGGAATCTACGCACTTGGCCCCCAAGCGTTTTGGGTACGGTTTCCGCGGAATGCTCCGCGGACCTTTAGCCCTGACGCTGCTTATGCTTCGGATTGGCGCAGATGATCATCACGCGGCCTTTGCGCTTGATGACCTTGCACTTCTCGCAAATGGGTTTCACGGAAGGTTTTACCTTCATGATGTTAACCTCCTTTATAACACAAGGCGCTTCTTACTTGGAACGCCAGGTGATCCGGGCTTTGGTCAGGTCGTAGGGAGACATTTCCATCGTGACCTTGTCGCCGGGCAGGATGCGGATGAAGTTGGTCCGCAGCTTGCCGGAAATGTGAGCCATAACCACATGGCCGTTGGGCTTACCCTCTTTGTTGAGGAGTTCAACCTTGAACACAGTGTTGGGCATGGCCTCCCGAACGATACCTTCTACTTCGATGACATCTTCTTTAGACAAGCTGATTGCCTCCTTGAAGGGTTCCGTCAGTTCTGCGCCGCGTCATAGGCACGGATCGCATCCCTGAGTTGTTGATCGCTTTTCAGAAGCTCGTTCTCAAGAACGGTGGTCGTAGGTGCAACGTGCTGCTTCTTTTTGCGCTTGGGGTTGTCCAGCTTGCGCAGGTCCCCGTCCGCGAGCAGAAGCATCTGTTCTTCCACAGCCAGAACAGCCAGTGTGCGGGTCTTATCCCGCCCGGCTTTCGAGCGGACCAGTTGGCCTTTTACAAAGTCCATCCGGGTTCCTCCCAGCCGTGGGTCAGGACCTCGGCGCCAGCCGTGGTGATGGCCATGGTGTGCTCAAAGTGAGCCGCCAGGCCGCCGTCACACGTCTTGACCGTCCAGCCGTCCTTCAGCGTCTTTACCGCGTACTTGTACTGGCATACCATCGGCTCAACGGCAATGCACATGCCCGGCACCAGACGCGGACCGCGTCCGGCATTGCCGAAGTTCGGGACCTCCGGGTCCTCGTGCAGCTCCTTGCCGACACCGTGGCCGACGAAGGTACGCACGACGGAGAAACCGTTCTCCTCGACATAGGACTGTACAGCGTGACCGATATCCCCTACCCGATTGCCGCCGCACGCCATCTCAATGCCGCGATGCAGGCTTTCTTTGGTAACATCCAGCAGCCGCTGGGCCTCGAGGTCGATCTTGCCGCACGCATAGGTGCAGGCATTATCGCCGTTGAAGCCGTCGATCTTGCAGCCGGTGTCGATCGAGACGATGTCGCCGGGGCGGATCTGCTGCTGTTTGTTGGGGATGCCGTGAATGACCGTGTCATTCACGCTGATGCACGCCGTGGCCGGGAAGCCGTACAGGTGCAGGAAATTGGGTCTTGCACCGTGGCGCACGATAAAGTCATAGATGATTTTGTCGATCTCTGCGGTAGTGATACCGGGTTCAATCGCTTCGCCGCCAGCCTTCAAGGCAGCAGCGCTGATCGCGCATGCCTTGCGCATTTTCTGCAGCTCGGCAGCGTTTTTGATTTGGATCATGGATGATTAAGCCTCCAAAAGCTTGAGAAGGAACGCAGTCGTGGCCTCGATGGAACCCTGGTCGGGTACCTCCACAAGCTTGCCGCGCTGGCGATAGAACTCGACCAGCGGCTCGGTCTGCTCGTGGTAAGCCTTCAGGCGATCCAGTACGGTGGCAGGCTCATCATCCTTGCGGATGGCAAGCTCACCGCCGCAGCGGTCACAAACGCCCTCTTTGGCACTGGGTTTGTTGACGATGTGGTAGCTGGCGCCGCATTTTGCGCAAACGCGGCGGCCGGACATGCGGCGAGTGATGGCCTCGTCGGGAACGATCAGGTTCACGACCTTGTCGATCTCCACGCCCATCTGCTCCAGGGCCTCGCCCTGGGCAATCGTGCGCGGCATACCGTCGAGGATAAAGCCCTTCGCGCAGTCAGGCTCGGCCAGGCGCTCCTTCACGATGCCGACGATCACGTCGTCAGGCACCAGAGCACCGGCGTCCATAAAGCCTTTTGCCTTTTTGCCCATCGGGGTGCCGTCCTTGACGGCGGCACGCAGAATGTTGCCGGTGGAAATGGTCGGGATGCCCAGCTTATCGCAGAGGATCTCTGCCTGAGCTTCCCTTGCCGGCGCCGGGGGCGCCCAAAAGGATCAGTTTCATCGCACATTCCCTTTCTCTTATTCCAAGAACCCTTTGTGGTAACGGGCGGTCATATAGCCTTCCAGAGAACGGCCGGTCTCAAGCGCCACACCCACGACGATCAGCAGCGTAGTACCACCCAGCTGGATGGAAGTGCCGGTGATGTTGCCGAGGATGATGGGGAAGCCTGCCACGATGGCCAGGAAGACCGCGCCGATCAGAGTGATCTTGGACAGGGTCTTCGTGATGAAATCGCTGGTGGGCTTGCCCGGACGGATGCCGGGGATGGTGCCGTTGTTCTTGCGGAGCTGGTTGGCAATGTCCACGGGGTTGTACTGGATCGCAACGTAGAAGTAGTTGAACGCAACGATCAGCAGCACGTAAACGATGAGGTAAAGAGCGCTGTTGTAATTGAACACGCTGAAGAAAGCGTACAGCGCCGGATGCGAGGAAGCATCCAGATTGATGAACCGGAAGATCAGACCGGGCAGGCTGCACAGCGTCGAGGCAAAGATGATGGGCATAACGCCGGTCATGTTGACCTTGATGGGGATGTAGCTGGCCTGACCGCCGTACATCTTGCGGCCCATAACGCGCTTGGCATACTGGACCGGAATGCGGCGCTCCGCGTTCGTCAGGATGACGACGAAGACCACAGCGACCAGGGCCAGGACGACCAGCAGGGGCAGCATGATGTAGAAGAACGGCTCACCGTTCTGGGCGCGGGCCAGGATGTTGGTCGTAGCAGTGTAGATGCTGGACCAGCGGGCCACGATGCCTGCGAAGATCATCAGCGAGAGACCGTTGCCGATACCCTTGGAGTCGATCTGGTTGCCCATCCAGGTGCAGAGCTGAGAGCCCGCCGTGAAGGACAGCACGATAACGACTGCGCTGAAGATGCCCGCAAAGCCCTCCGTGTAGGACAGAGCGCCCATATTGCGGATGATGAAGTAGTAGCCGATGGACAGCATCAAACCGATGCCCGCGCCAACATAGTTGGTGATGCGGCGCATCTTGCGCTGGCCCTCCTCACCTTCCTTGGCGAGGTTTTCCAGATACGGAATGGCTACCGCCAGCAGCTGCATAATGATGGAGGCATTGATGGCGGGCTGCACACCCAGGGCGAACAACGTGCATTCGCTCAGAGCGCCGCCGCTCATCATGTTCAGGTACTCCAGCATATCGCCGTTGCCGCCGGCGAACATCGAGGTAAGTGCGCCTGCGCTGATGTACGGCACAGGGAGCGCACAGCCGAGACGGAACAGAACGAGGATCAGAAGGGTGAACAGAAGACGCTTGCGCAGATCTTCAATCTTCCATGCGTTACGGAAGGTTTCCAGCACCTTACATCACCTCAGCCTTCCCGCCTGCTTTCTCGATTTTTTCCTTGGCGGAGGCTGTATAAGCAGCGACCTTGACATTCAGAGCCTTGGTCAACTCGCCATTGCCCAGCACCTTGACGCCGTCCAGCGTCTTGGAGATGATGCCGGCCTTCAGCAGGGCCTCGGTATCAACGGTAGCACCGGCCTCGAACTTCTCGAGGTCAGACACCTTGATGGTAACATACTTGGTTGCGAAAATGTTGTTGAAACCGCGCTTCGGCAGACGACGCTGCAGAGGCATCTGGCCGCCTTCGAAGCCAGCCTTCTTGACGCCGCTGCGGGCCTTCTGGCCCTTGTGGCCGAATCCAGCGGTCTTGCCGTTGCCGGAACCAGCACCGCGGCCCTTGCGGGTCACGGCCTTACGGGCGCCGGCGGAAGCTTTCAGTTCGTGAAGTTTCATGCTTGCACCTCCTTGCATTAGCCCTTGGTCACGACGACCAGGTGAGCGATCTTGGCGATCTTGCCCTGGGTAGCCGCGTTGTCGGGCTGCTCGGTAACCTCACCGGGGCGGTTCAGGCCCAGGGAGTGCGCAACGGCGATCTGCTCTTTGCCGCGGCCGATCAGGCTCTTGGCGAGACGAATGGTAACTTTCTCCATTGTGGTACCCTCCTTAGCCCAAGATCTCGGCAACGGTCTTGCCGCGCTTAGCAGCGACGCTCTCGGCGTCGGTCAGGCCGCACAGGCCTGCGAAGGTAGCAGCAGTGACGTTGATGGGGTTGTTGGAACGCAGGCTCTTGGCGCGGATGTCCTTGATGCCGGCGCACTCGAGCACGGCACGGACGGGGCCGCCGGCCAGAACGCCGGTACCGGGGGCAGCGGGACGCATCAGGACGCGGCCTGCGCCGTACTCGCCGACGATCTCGTGAGGAATGGTGGTGCCCTTCAGGCAGACCTTGCGCATGTTCTTCTTGGCAGCGCCCTCACCCTTGCGGATAGCCTCGGGAACCTCGCCGGACTTGCCGACGCCGTAGCCGATGTTGCCCTTGCCGTCGCCCACGACGATCAGAGCAGCGAACTTCATAACGCGGCCGCCCTTGACAGTCTTGGAAACGCGGTTGATGGAGACGACCTTGGTGATCATGCCGTCATCTTCTTGTCTTCTCTGCATGGCCATTGTATCTTCTCCCTCCTTACAGCTTCAGACCGGCCTCGCGGGCACCTTCAGCGAGAGCCTGCACACGGCCGTGGTAAACGAAGCCGCCACGATCGTAGACGACCTCAGTGATGCCCTTCTCGAGGCACTTCTTGGCGATGTTCTCGCCAACCTTCTTAGCAGCTTCGACGTTGCCGCCGTAAGCGTTGAAATCTTTGTCCATGCTGGAAGCGCTGGCCAGGGTCACGCCCTGCTCATCATCAATGACCTGAGCGTAGATGTGCTTGGCAGAGCGGAAAACATCCAGACGGGGACGAGCAGCAGTGCCGCTGATCTTGCCGCGGACACGACGGTGGCGGCGCAGACGAGCAACGTTCTTATCAGCCTTGTTGACCATAATGTTTCTCCTCTCCTATTATTTACCCTTGCCGGCTTTGCCTTCCTTGCGGATGACATACTCGCCAACATAGCGGATGCCCTTGCCCTTGTACGGCTCGGGCGGGCGGACACCGCGGACCTCGGCAGCGAACTGGCCGACCTCCTGCTTGTCGATACCGGTGATGCTGAAATGCAGAGCATCCTTCAGCTCGATCTTGATGGTATCGGTGTCCTCAAACTCAACGGGATGAGAGAAGCCCAGGGTCAGGGTCAGCTTGCTGCCCTGCTTGGCGGCACGATAGCCGACGCCCTGAATTTCCAGATCCTTGCGGAAGCCCTCGGTAACACCGACGACCATGTTATGGATCAGGGTGCGGGTCAGGCCATGGAGGCTGCGTGCCTCCTTCTCGTCATTGGGGCGGGTAACCAAAATCTCATTGCCCTCGACAGCAACAGTCATCAGAGGATGAAACTTGGAATGCAGGGTACCCTTGGGGCCCTTAACGGTGATAGCGTGCTCGGCCGCATCGACCTTCACTTCCACACCGGCGGGAATGACGATGGGTTTTCTTCCAATTCTCGACATTGTCTATACCCCTTTCTTACCACACAAAGGCGAGAACTTCACCGCCGACGTGAGCAGCGCGGGCTGCCTTGTCGGTCATGACGCCTTTAGAGGTGGAGATGATTGCGGTGCCCAGGCCCTTCATGACCTTGGGCATATCCTCGCAGTTGGTGTAAATACGCAGGCCCGGCTTAGAAACGCGCTTCAGGCCGGCGATGACCGGAGTACCGTTCTCCTGGTACTTCAGGGTCAGGGTGATGGTCCCCTGCTTATTGTCCTCGGTCACTTTCATACCCTTGATGTAGCCCTCGTCAACCAGAATCTGGCAGATCGCCTTCTTCAGGTTAGATGCGGGGATATCCACGGAAGGGTGTTTGGCAGTGCTAGCATTGCGGATGCGGGTCAGCAGGTCCGCGATAGGATCGGTGATTTGCATGCCACTAACCTCCTTAGGTTGTGTTTAAGAGTGTTGTTAATTCGTTCAGACAGAAGCAATCAAGGGCTTACCAGGAAGCCTTCTTGACGCCGGGGATCTCGCCCTTGTAAGCCAGCTCACGGAAGCAGATACGGCAGACACCGTACTTGCGCAGGTAAGCGTGGGGACGACCGCAGATCTTGCAGCGGTTGTAAGCGCGGGTCGAGAACTTGGCGGGACGCTGCTGCTTGAGCTTCATAGAAGTTTTTGCCATGTGAGTTCCCTCCCTTAGTTAGCGAACGGAGCGCCCAGAGCCTTCAGCAGCTCCTTGGCCTCCTCGTCGGTCTTAGCGGTGGTGACGAAGCAGATGTCCATGCCGCGGATCGCATCGACCTTGTCGAAGTCGATCTCGGGGAAGATGATCTGCTCCTTCAGGCCGAAGGCGTAGTTGCCGCGGCCATCGAAGGAGTTGCCGTTGATGCCGCGGAAGTCGCGAACGCGGGGCAGCGCGACATTGAAGAGGCGGTCAACGAACTCGTACATACGCTCACCACGCAGGGTGACCTTTGCGCCGATGGGCATGCCCTCGCGCAGCTTGAAGTTTGCAACGCTCTTGCGGGCCTTGCAGACGATAGCCTTCTGGCCGGTGATCTGGCCCAGGTCGGCGACGATGGCGTCGATGACCTTGGCGTTCTCCTTGGCCTCACCAGCGGCAACGTTGATGATGACCTTATCCAGCTTGGGGATCTGCATAACGCTCTTGTAGCCGAACTTCTTGTTCAGGGCCGGAGCGATCTCGTTGACATACTGTTCTTTCAAACGTGCCATTGTGTACTCCTCCCTTACAGTTCAGCGCCGCACTTGCGGCAAACGCGGACGGTCTTGCCGTCCTTGACAGAATGGCCCACGCGGGTGGCCTTGCCACACTTGGGGCAGACGGGCATGACCTTGCAGGCGTAGATAGCGCCCTCGGCCTTGACGATGCCGCCCTGCTCACCCTGACGGCGAGGCTTGACGTGCTTCGTGACCATGTTCAGGCCCTCGACAATGACCTTACCCTCTTTCGGGGAGGTCTGCAGGACCTTGCCGGTCTTGCCCTTGTCCTTGCCGGAGATGACCATGACGTTGTCGCCGGTTTTAACATGAAGATTGTTCATTTAATTAAAACCTCCTTACAGCGATTCCGGAGCCAGGCTCAGGATCTTGGTGAAGCCGGCGTCGCGCAGCTCGCGAGCGACGGGTCCAAAGATACGAGTGCCCTTGGGGCTCTTGTCGGCCATGACGATAACGGCGGCGTTCTCATCAAAGCGGATGTAGGAGCCGTCGTCACGGCGCAGGCCGTGCTTGCTACGGACGATGACGGCCTTGACCACGTCGCCCTTCTTCACGGTACCACCGGGAGCAGCCTTCTTGACGCTGCAAACCACGATGTCACCGATGTTTGCGTATCTCTTGCGGGTACCGCCCAGTACACGGAAGCACATTAACTCCTTAGCACCGGTATTGTCGGCCACTTTGAGATAAGTTTGCATCTGAACCATCTTTCAGGTCCTCCTTTCAAAGTACCAGGCTGATTATTTTGCCTTCTCGATGATCTTCACGAGACGCCAGTTGACGTCCTTGGAGATCTTGCGGGTCTCCATGATCTCGACGCGGTCGCCGATGCCGGCTTCGTTGTTCTCGTCATGGGCCTTGAACTTCTTGGTGCGCTTCAAGATCTTCTTGTACAGAGGGTGCTGGACGCTGTCCTTAACAGCGACAACGATGGTCTTGTCCATCTTGTCGGAGACAACGACGCCCACACGGGTCTTTCTCAGATTACGTTCCATGCTTTACCCTCCCTCTTAAGCGTTCTTGGCATTCTTCTCAGCCAGGACGGTCATCACGCGGGCGATGTCCTTCTTAACGGCCTCGATGCGAATGGGGTTGTCCAACTGGTTGATGGCGTGCTGAAAGCGCAGGTTGAAGAGTTCGGCCTTCAGGTCCTTGAGCTGCTTGTTCAGCTCGACATCGGTCATTTCGCGCAGTTCAGTGGCTTTCATTCAGCGTCACCCTCCTTTACAGTGTCAAGCTCCTCGCGCTTGACGAATTTGCAGCGAATCGGCAGCTTGTGGCTGGCCAGACGCAGGGCCTCGCGAGCGGTCTCCTCGTTGACATCAGCCAGCTCGAAGAGCACGCGGCCCGGCTTGACGACGGCGACCCAGTACTCGGGGCTGCCCTTACCGGAACCCATTCGGGTGCCGGCCGGCTTCTCGGTAACGGGCTTGTCGGGGAAGATCTTGATCCAGACCTTGCCGCCACGCTTGATATAACGGGTCATGGCAACACGGGCTGCCTCGATCTGGTTGGAGGTGATCCAAGCCGGCTCGAGAGCGACCAGGCCGTAATCGCCCTGGTTGACCTTGTTGCCGCGCATGGCCTTACCGGTCATGCGGCCGCGCTGGACGCGGCGATACTTAACACGCTTCGGCAGTAACATTACTGTTTGCCTCCTTCCTTCTTGGCGGGGGCTTTGGCGCCCTTCAGGATCTCGCCTTTGTAGATCCAAACCTTGACGCCGACCTTACCGTAGGTGGTGTTGGCCTCAGCGAAGCCGTAGTCGATGTCAGCGCGCAGAGTCTGCAGGGGGATGGTACCCTCGTGGTAGCTCTCAACGCGGGCGATGTCAGCGCCAGCCAGACGGCCGGAGCAGGTGACCTTGATACCCTTTGCGGGGGTAGCGCTGCGGTCACGGGGCTGCATGGCGTTGCGGATGGCCTGCTTCATGGCACGGCGGAACGCGATGCGGCGCTCGAGCTGGGAAGCGACATCCTCAGCAACCAGCTGAGCATTGGTGGTGGTGCCTTTGACCTCGATGATGTTGAGGTTGACAGCCTTGCCGGTGAGCTTGGCAAGCTGCTTCTCGATCTTGGCGCTCTCAGCACCGCCCTTGCCGATCACGATGCCCGGCTTTGCGCAGAAGACATTGACCTTCACGCGGGGGGCACCGGTCTGGGAATCAACGGTACGCTCGATCTCGATCTTGGGAACGCCGGCAGCGTACAGCTGCTTCTTCAGGGTCTTACGGATCTTGTGATCCTCGACCAGGGTGTCGCCGAATGCCTGCTTAGAGGTAAACCAGCGGCTGTCCCAATCTTTGATAACACCCACGCGCATGCCGTGGGGATTGACTTTCTGGCCCATTTGTTTACCTCCTTACTCTTTCTCTTTCAGCACAACAGTCATGTGGCTGGTGCGCTTCAGGATGCGGTATGCACGGCCCTGTGCGCGAGGCATGATGCGCTTGAGCGTGGGGCCGGGGCAGACGTAGCATTCTGCGACGTAGAGATTGTTGCGATCCATGTTGAAGTTGTTTTCCGCATTAGCGGCAGCAGAATTCACCAGCTTGAGAAGGGGCTCGCAGGCGGCCTTCGGGGTGTACTGCAGGATAGCCAGCGCTTCGTCCAGGGGTTTGTTACGGATGAGGTCCATCACGATCGAAACCTTGCGGGGACTAATGCGGGCGTAACGGAGAATAGCCCGTGCTTCCATTCGATGTTCCTCCTCTCTTATTTGCCGGCGGTCTTAGCGCCGACGTGGCCGGTGAACTTGCGGGTAGGTGCAAACTCGCCCAGCTTGTGGCCAACCATGTCCTCGGTAACGTACACGGGCACATGCTTGCGGCCGTCATGGACGGCGAAGGTGTGACCGACGAACTCGGGGAAGATGGTGGAGGAGCGGCTCCAGGTCTTCACGACGCTCTTCTTGCCAGCCTCGTTCAGAGCCTCAACCTTCTTGTACAGGGAAGGCAGAACGTAAGGGCCCTTCTTAGTGCTTCTAGACATTGTTCAAAAACCTCCCTTAGCCGTTGGCGCGCTTGACAATGAACTTGTCGCTGCGAGCCTTGTGTTTGCGGGTCTTCAGGCCCAGAGCGGGCTTGCCCCACGGAGTACGCGGGCTGGAATGACCAACCGGAGCGCGGCCCTCGCCACCACCATGAGGATGGTCGCAGGGGTTCATGACGGAACCACGGCTGCCGGGGCGGACGCCCATGTGGCGCTTGCGGCCGGCCTTGCCGAGGTTGACGTTCTCGTGGTCGAGGTTGGAAACAACGCCGATGGTGGCGATGCAGTTCAGACGAACGTTGCGCATCTCACCGGAGGGCAGACGAACCAGAGCGTAACCATTCTCCTTAGCCATCAGCTGCGCCATAACGCCAGCGGAACGGACCAGCTGGCCGCCCTTGCCGGGATACAGCTCGATGTTGTGGATCATGGTACCAACGGGGATGTTCTCGAAGGGCAGAGCGTTGCCGGGCTTGATGTCAGCGTTGGGGCCAGCCATGATGGTGTCGCCAACCTTCAGACCATCGGGAGCCAGGATGTAGCTCTTGGCGCCGTCCTCGTACTCAACGAGTGCGATGAAGGCGGAACGGTTCGGGTCATACTCCAGCGTCTTGACGGTGGCGGGGACATCAAACTTGTTGCGCTTGAAGTCGATGACACGGTACTTGACGCGGTTGCCGCCGCCGTGATGGCGGACGGTGATCTTGCCGGTGTTGTTGCGGCCGGCATGCTTCTTCTTGGACTCGAGCAGGCTGCGCTCCGGATCGACCTTGGACAGCACGCTGTAGTCAGTAACAGTCATGCCACGGCGACCGGGGGTAGTCGGCTTGTACTTCTTGATAGCCATGTTGATCTCCTTGTTGTTATCTTATGAATTTTTATCGGGGTCATATCCCCATAACCGGACCCCTCGGCGGGGTCCTCAAGACGGCCTTGCGGCCATCCGGTCATCAAACCATGGAGTTGAAGAACTCGATCTCCTTGGAGTCGGCAGTCAGGGTGACGATGGCCTTCTTGCTCTTGGCAGTGTAGCCGGCGTGCATGCCCTGGCGGCGATAGCGACCACGGACGGAGATGGTGTTGACCTTGGCGACCTTCACGCCGAACAGCTCTTCAACAGCGTTGGCGATGTCGATCTTGGTGGCGTCGGTAGCGACCTTGAAGGTGTACTTCTTGTCAGCGATGCCAGCCATGGAGTTCTCGGTGATGACGGGGGCGAGAACGATGTCCTGTGCGAATTTCATCACGCATATACCTCCTCAAGTTTCTTGGCAGCGTCAACGCTCAGGATGAGCTTGTCGGCGTTGACAACATCGTAGGTGTTGATGCCGGTAGCGGCGGTCTGGACACCGGGGATGTTGGCGGCGCTCTTGACGAACTTGGCGTCCAGAGTGTCATTGACGATCAGGTTCTTCTTGCCTGCGCCGACAGCGGCCAGGAAAGCAACGACGGTCTTGGTCTTGTACTCGTCAGCGGCGATCTTGTCGACCAGGATCATGTTGCCGTTGGCAGCCTTGTCAGACAGGGCGCTGAGCAGAGCCAGACGCTTGACCTTCTTGTTGATGGTGTAGTAGTAGCTGCGGGGCTTGGGGCCCAGAGCAACACCGCCGTGGGTCCACTGCGGAGCACGGATAGAGCCCTGACGAGCGTGGCCGGTGCCCTTCTGGCGCCAAGGCTTCTTGCCGCCGCCGCGGACTTCCTTGCGGATCTTGGTGTTCTGGGTGCCCTGGCGCTGGTTGGCCAGGAAGTTGACGACTGCCTCGTGGACAGCCTTCTCGTTCGGGGTGATCCCGAACACGGCGTCGGAAAGCTCAACGGTGGAAACCTTCTTGCCGTTCATATCGACGACATCAAACTGTGCCATTGTGTTTTCCTCCTTTACGCTTTCACGCTGTCGTGGATGGTCACGACCGAGCCCTTCGGGCCGGGGATCGCACCCTTGATCGCGATCAGATTGTTCTCAGCATCGACTTTAACGATGCTCAGGTTCTGGACGGTCACGCGGACCGCACCCATGTGGCCGGGCAGACGCTTGCCCTTGAACACGCGGGACGGGCTGGAAGTGGAACCGTTAGAACCGGCATGACGTGCAACAGGGCCGGTGCCGTGGCTCTCACGCAGGCGGTGCTGGCCAAAGCGCTTGATAACGCCCTGATAGCCCTTGCCCTTGCTGGTGCCGACAACGTCAACCTTGTCGCCCTCTGCGAAGACATCAGCCTTGAGGATGTCGCCGACGTTGACGGCAGCGATGTCATCAAAACGGAACTCACGCAGGGTGCGCTTGGGAGCGACGTCAGCCTTGTCGAAGTGACCCTTGGCGGCCTTGTTGACCTTCTTGGCGCTCACTTCGCCGTAGCCCATCTGAACAGCCTGGTAGCCGTCAGACTCAACGGTCTTCTTCTGCACGACGGTGCAGGGGCCGGCCTCGATGATGGTGACCGGAACGACCTTGCCGTTGGCGTCGAACAGCTGGGTCATGCCCAGCTTCTTGCCGATGATACCTTTTTGCATTGTGTTTGTCCTCCTGTAAAGGTTATTGGTTGGTGGTTTCCCATCAACATGACCTCTCCGCTGTTTGCATTGCAGCGAGATGGTGCTTTACCGTGTCTTTCCATTACACGCCGACCGTTCACGGATCACGGCCGCGCGTATCGGCCATTATAATGTAGAAACTCGATTACAGCTTGATCTCGATGTCAACGCCGGCGGGGAGCTGCAGGCTCATGAGAGCCTCGACCGTCTTGTTGGACGGCTTCAGAATGTCGATCAGACGCTTGTGCGTGCGGGTCTCGAACTGCTCACGGCTGTCCTTGTACTTGTGGACAGCGCGCAGGATCGTGACGACCTCCTTGTCGGTGGGCAGAGGGATCGGGCCGGAAACGCGAGCGCCAGTGCGCTTAGCGGTCTCCACGATCTTCTGTGCCGCAGCATCGATCAGGGATGCATCGTAGCTCTTCAGACGGATTCTGATTTTTTCTTTGACTGCCATTGCATTCGCCTCCTATAAAATTTTGCGCCTTAGGCGAGCCGATAAATCACACACGTTTCCGGGTGTTCAACCTTTTCGCATGACAAAATCCGGTGAACCGTGTTCGCACAGTTCTCCCGGAAAGAATCATCACAAAGTAAGGTGAACATTGGTCCGCACCGCAGAATGCAGTGGCGTACATATCCCTTTGTTTCCGTAATTCTTTCGCCCGGTTCTAAGATCGGACATACTCCGCGGAAAAACCCGCCAGCCTTTCGGCTTTACGGCGGCAACCTCCCGCATCAACGCATATCGCGGCTTGCGCAGCTTGCTTATTCTGCACAAGCCTTCCGCAGCCAAGATGTATTATAGCACACGTCTCCCGGTGTTGCAAGTGTTTTTTGGCATTTTTATAAAATTTTTCGAGAAATTTTACGTTATGCCGAAAGTAGTGGAGGTTGTATGAGTTTTCAACAGAGTGCATGGTTTTTGGGGAAAGTAGTTCTGTTTTTCAGGCAAATCGCAGGAAAAACCATTGCTTTGTAGGGGCCGCACATGTGCGGCCCGCAGCTGTACGGCAGACGACCTCCTGCGGGAAGGCCGCGGGCTGGGCGCTTGTCGGCGCACAACGAGCGCCGACAGTTTGCAAGCAAACACGCTCGTGCGGTTGTTTGCCCCGCAGGGGCAAACATTGTTCGCGCCCCGGTTTCGTTCCACTCAACCGTGGTCCTACGCTCACAACCCCGCAATGCCCGGCCCCTACAGCTCAACTCGGCAGCTCCAGCGCATCCACCCGCCAGCCATTCTCCGTCGGCACCAACCGCACCGTCGTTACAGTGGCGGTATCGGGCACAATCGTCTCCTCCCCTGCCCAGCCTTTAAAATCGTCGCTCTCGCAGGTCAGCGAGAGCTGCCAGAACGCAAGGCTGCCGTCGGGCTGCAGCTCCGGCTCGGTGAAAAGATGCCCGCAGTAGGCGATGTTGCTGCCGCGGTCACCGTCCAGCGTCAGGATGGTGTCGTTTTCGCCCTCGGCAAAGGGTGCGGGGTCCATGCTCAGCATATCGTCCACCCAGGCATCGGAGTAGACCGTGTGCAGAAAGCTGCCGAACTCCGAGAACTTCGTGTAAAACGCGCCATCCGCCGCGCGGTAGTTGAAAAACCCAACCGGCTCGTCCAGTTTCTCATAGGGCACAAAGCCCGCGTGCATCCCCCACCAGTGATACTGGAAGTAATACGCCGAGGCCAGCGCGGCCCGGGCCTGCTTGTCCAGCGACGCGGGAACATCGCAGACTTCGGTGCGGTCATAGTAGCTCTCGACCCACGGTGCATTGACTGTGACCGTCACCACATTGTTCATGGGCAGGGTGTAGGGGTCGGCCTGTACTTTCAGGCCCCAGTAGCACCCGCTGGCGCGGCTGTATTTGTCCTGCCAGTCCGGATTCAGCTCCTTTAAGTTTTCCACCGTGGTGTGGAAAATCTCCGCTGCTTCTTCCAGCGTCTTTGCATTATAGCAGAGCGTCACACCGTCCGTGGGCCAGGCGGCCTTTTCCTGCGGCTGTGGCTTATGCGGTGCGCTGAACGTGTAGTCCGGCATCGTGCAACCTGCACCGTCCCGCCAATCGTCGAAGGAGACCGCATCGTACACCGCCATCGTCGGCGCAGGCGTCGGGGACGGCGTTGGTTCCAGGGTTATGACAGGCGTTGCGGTAGGTTCGGGGGTAGCCGCCACACTGTCCGCCGGGGCAGACGTGCAGGCGGTAAGTAAAACAAGAGATACTAGAATCGGAAAATTTTTCTTCATATTGCGTACCTCATATTATAGTTGCCCTGTAGGGGCCGCACATGTGCGGCCCGCAGCTGTATGGCAGACGACCTCCTGCGGGAAGGCCGCGGGCCGGGCATGCCCGGCCCCTACCGTGCGGCAGATTGTAGGGGGCGCTGTCCGCATCGGCCTGCGGGGCGTCGGGGACGCCGCCCCCTACATTTACCGTTTTTTCAGCTGCTCCTCCAGCCCTTCACGCGGCGTCACGTAGACCGTCGTGTAGACCTCGTACAGCACCATGCCCGGTTTCGCCCCGTTGGCCTTCCATATATTTTTGACCTCGGTGGTGTCCACGGCGACCTTTGCACCGCCGTTCTGGCTCGAATGCAGGACGGCCAGCTCGGCGGCCTCCTGTTTGGTCGTGTCGGGGATGTCCTCTCCGCGGCTCATAACGACGCAGTGGCTGCCGGGTGCCTTCTGGACATGGAACCACAGGTCCTTGCCGCGGGCGGTGCGCAGGGTCAGCTTGTCGTTCTGCAGGTTGTTGCGCCCCACCAGGATCTCAAAGCCGTCGCTCGAGGTATACCGCAGGAAGTCCGCAGGCTTCTGCTTGCGGTCCCGCTGCTTGTAACACTTTAAGTAACCCTGGCTTTTCAGCTCGGCGCGGATCTCGTTCAGCGCCATCTCGCCGGGGGCGCTCTCCACCTCATACAGCACCGTGCGCAGATACTCGATCTCGGCCTCGCCCTCCACCAGCAGCTTTTGCAGCATGGCGTGGGCGGTCTGCTTCTTTTTATAATCGCGGAAATACTTCTGCGCGTTCTCGTTGCCGCCCAGGCGCGGGTCCAAGCGTATGGTCACATCCTCGCCGGTGTAGTAGTTCTGCACGGTCACCTGCCGGTCACCCTTTTGGATGGCCCAGAGGTTCGCCTGCAAAAGCTCGCCGTACAGGCGCAGCGTGTCGGCCTTGGCGGACTGGCTCAGTTCCTCCTTCCGCGCGGCCTGCTTGCGGACGGCGCGGTCATACATATTGTGGACGGCCTTGTACAGCTCACGGCTTTTCTGGCGCAGGCGCTCGGCGCGGTCCTCGTGGCGTAGTAGTCCTCGAGCATCTCGCTGTAGGACGGATACCGGGTCAAAATCGCCGCGCTGCCGTACTGCTGCGGCACAAAGAAGCTGAACTCCACGGGCTTCGGTGCGCCGTCCGGCTGGGGCAGACGCACCGCGGTGGGCGTGCCGCCGTGGGCGTGCTCGTCCTTCAATTCGTCGATGGCCGCGGCCAGCCCGGCCTTCTCCTCAGCGGTCAGGTCGCAGGCCAGCGCGGGCGTTTCCCCCAGCGCACGGCAGACAGCCTCCCGCACGACGACGGGGCCGACGCCCGCCACCGTCTTGCCCAGCGCCTGTGCAACGGGCAGATCCTTCTCGCACGCAGCGGCCACGATGGCGGCGGCGCTCGTCACCAAAAAGTCAGGCCGCGCGGGCTTGGGCGGCAGCGTGTAGGCCAGACCCGGCAGCAGCTGGCGGACCTCGCTGTCGTCAAAGTCCACCCGCTTGAGGGCATCAATGATGCGCCCGTCCTGCACGAGCACCAGATTGGAATAGCGGCCCATCAGCTCGACGGCCAGCGTATTCGTGACCAGGTCGCCCATCTCGTTCGTGCAGCGGAAGTCAAAATAGACGATGCGGTCCCCCGGCTCGCGGCGCAGCTCAATGAGCCGCCCGCCGGTCAGGTGCTTGCGCAGCAGCATACAGAAGCCCGGCGGCGTGAGCGGGTTCTCGAAGCTCTCCTTCGTCAGGCAGACGCGGGCCGAGCCGCTGCGGGCCGACAGCAGCAGACGGTGGGTCTCGGTGCGGGTGCGCAGCGTCATAAGCACCTCGTCGCGGGTCGGCTCAAAGATTTTGTCGATCTTGGCATCGAGCAGCGTGTTTTTCAGTTCACCGGCGACCAGCGCCAGCGTTGCGGCATCAAGGGACATGGGAATGGCTCCTTATTATAATAGGTAGGAATACGGATCAGCATCAGCCTCGGCGTGGGCGACGGTGAGGGCCGGGAACTGCTTTTCCAGCTGGACGGCCAGCACATCGGCAATGGCGTGCTCGGTGCCCCAGTGGCCCGCGACCACAAGGCCGATGCCCTTCTGCCTGGCCAGCAGCGCAATGTGGTGGGCTGCCTCGCCGGTGACAAGGCAGTCCGCGCCGCGCGCGATGGCTTCCTCTAAGTAACTGCCGCCCCCGCCACTGACCTCGGCCAGGCAGGTGACAGGCTTTTGGCCGTTCACGTACTTGACGCCGCTGCGCAGCGTGGCGGCGCAGAATTTGGCCAGCGCCTCCACCGTGGTGGGCATCGTGGTGCCGATACGCCCGCAGCCTTCAGCAAAGCTCTCGCGGCCCTCGGCGGCGATGCCGAGGATGTCGCAGAGTGTATCGTTGACGCCGCCCGGGGCCGCGTCAAGGTTTGTGTGCATACAGATGGCCGAGATGCCGTTTTTCATCAGCTGGGCGGGCACATCATCGGCAGCCAGCGTCCTGAGCGGATGGAAGATGACCGGGTGATGGCTGACAATAAGCTGGCAGTCGTTTTCGACAGCCTCCCGCACGACGGCGGGGGTGATGTCCAGCGTGGTCAGCACACCGTCCACGGGCTGACCCGCATCGACAAGCAGGCCGACGTTATCCCAATCCAATGCCAGCTCCTGCGGGGCCACCGCCCGCAGAAAGCCCAAAATCTGCTGTACGCTTACTGACATGTTTTTACCTCCTGATGGATTCTGTTTTACCGCAGGCTTGCGGAAATTGCCCGTCTGCGGGTGCCTGATTTGACGCTGCGGGCCGGGCATACCCGGCCCCTACAGGGCGGCGGAAAGTAGACGAGCAATATAGGCAACGTGCCCGGGAGGGATAAATCCCTCCCCTACAAATCACGGTACCGGGTGCTTGTAGGGCGGCCAGCCCTCTGGCCGCCGTGGCCGTTTACGGTTGTGCGCAGGTGATTCATCACGGCTTGGACAAATGCTCCAATTCCGCAATCAGTTTTCCTACAGCCTCGTTTTCTTCCCCCTCCGGCAGACCCAAACGGTACTTTTTCAGCTTCTCATTCTGCACGGCGTAATACTCGCTACACCCGGGCTGACCGTTCGTCAGGCCGGTCAGGCAGAACAGCCCGTCCGGCTCGCGGGCGGCACCCGTGTACTGCGCGTTCATGACGGCGTACCACCGGCCTGCGGCTTGGCAGAGGGTCTCGGCCCGCAGTGCAAAGCCGCGGCGGGCCAGCCAGCGGCGCAGGATGCTGTGCTTCGTCGCGGGGACCAGCACCAAATTGTACCGCGCATCGAACACCCAGGGCGCCGCCTCCAGAATCTCAATGATCGTCTCCGCGCCCATACCGGCGATGATGATGTCATCGACCTCACCGGGTTCTAAAACCGAGAGCCCGCTGCCCAAGCGGCACTGCACCTTATCCCCGTAGGGCGCACAGGTCACGCGGGCCTTTTCCAGCGGGCCGGGGCGCAGGTCGCAAGCCAAAACAAGCGGGCAGCGTCCGCTGCCCGCCAGTGCGGCGCTTAATTTGCCGTGATCGCAGCCGATGTCCGCCGCCGCGTGCCCCGGACGTACAAAATCATAGGCAGCGGCCAGGCGGGCATCGAGCCGCGGCGCATTACAGGTGTGCAAAGTAGTCGTTCAGCTCGTCGACGAGCTCGTCGGCGTCAACGCCGTGGACAGCACAGGCCTCCTCGACGGTCTCACCATGGGAGGCCATGCAGCCCAGGCAGTGCATACCGGTGGACAGGAAGATGGGCACGCAGCCCTGGGTGGGGTCGTTGTTCAGGATCTCGGCGATGATGGTATTCTTCGTAACAGTCATGAGAGTGTCTCCTTTATAATAGTGTAGGCAGATTTATGATACCGGCTGCCAGCTTGCGTATAGGCTATAGCCCTGCAGCAGGGTCAACAGTGTACAGGCGGTGACGGCCAGTGCCGCCCCGCGGGAAAGGTCGCGCCGCGCACAAACGCTGCGGTTTCCCTTGACGAGCAGAAGCGCCAGCGGCAGCACAGGCAGCCAGTAGCGGCCCTGCATACCGAACAGCGTTTCATAGTTGATGGGCGTCCAGTTCAGCGCCACGACGAGCGACGCCGCCGCAACGCAGAGGATGATGCCCAGCACGCCGAAGCCGGTGCGGCGGCCCAGCAGCGGCTCATCCGGTTCGTCCTGCACCGGCAGGGCTGCCGCCAGCAATGCCAGCACCAGCCCGACGCCCAGCAGCCAGCTGACGTCGATGCGGTAAACGATCGGTTCCCCCAGCGTCGTGCCCAGAATGCCTTGCAGCCAGAGCGCACCCTGCGCGGGGATCGTGCGCAGCAAGAGCTTCGCCGTGGCGGGCAGGTTGCGGCAGATGTACCCCAGCGAGAACGTCCAGATGGAATCGCCGTTGGGGTTCGTCATCAGCAGCTGGTCGGGGGCCAGCCCGCCGCCCATGCGGGACAGCGCAAGCACCCCGCCGACGACGGCCAGCACAACGGCACAGGCCAGCGCGCCCTTGAACAGGCGCAGCTTTTTGGCGTCATTCTGTACCTTTTCATACAGACGGCGCGTCAGTGCCAGCAGCAGGATAATGCCCACTGCGCCGACGGCCAGAAGCATCTGATTCATGTCGCGGGCGGCATAGGCCAGCTCACCGAGGTTGGCGGAGAGCCACAGGCAGCCCGCCAGCACGAGCACGGCCTCCCGGATCAGCTGCCCGGAGCGCACGCGTGCGCCAAACGAGCCCCGGACAAATTCCGTCGGCCCCACAAGGTTGTCCACCGGGATGATAAAGCAGAGCAGCACCACCGGCAGGTAGATAGCCTTGGCCGGGCCGACGGCCCCGCCGAGGGCGATGAGCAGGATTTTTTCCCACCACACAGCTTTTTGGTGCGCAGCCGCAGACAGAGCGCCGTGTAGCAGAACACCATGCCCAGCACCGACGCATCGGGCGAGAGACTGCCCGCCAGCTGCAGCGGCATCGGCAGCAGCGCAATGCAGGCCAGCAGCCCGCGCACCGCCGCCGGGGCCAGCGCCACAGCCAGCACGGCCAGCAGCAGATAGAAAATCAGGTTGAAGGTCCGCGCCTGACGCAGCATCGTGTAAAAAGTTAGCACCGGCATTGCGGGCCAGCCGGATACCCAGCGCCTGCGGCAGGTAGTTGCCGCTGCCCTGCCCGGCCTTGGCCTCGCTGACGGCGGTCAGCGCGTCGGGACCGCCGGCTTCATTTTGACGGGCCAGCGCCTCGGCCTTGTAGGCCAGAATGCCGATTTCGCCGCTGCGGGTGCCGAAGTGCGGCGCATCGCTCTCCCGCACCAACAGACAGCCGTTTTCGTCGGCGGGCGTCTCGCCGCCCAGGCGGCTGGCCAGCTCATAGGCCGCGGCCAGGTGGGTGTATTCATCGGGCGCGACGAGCGCCGGGGTGACGCGCACAAACAGCAGTCCACACGCAAGGCCGACCACCGCCACGGTCAGCGGCAGCGGGGCACGCAGGCCGAACAGCAGCACGGCAGCAAACGCTGCGAATGCCAGCAGCGGGGCCAGCCCGTTTGCCAAATCGGACGGCCAGCTGCCGGTATCGTCGGTCATATACTGCAATGCCAGCGTGGCGTCGGCATCAACGCCGTCCGCGGTCAGGGCCAGCGCCCCCACCGTGCCGGTGCTGGCCCAGAGACCGAGCGGCCCCTCCCACTCGACGACGTTATAGATGTGCAGGTAGAGTGTTTCCGCCTGTGCCGCCGTGTAGGCCGTGCCGAAGGCAAAGCCCGTGAAGTTGTCATCAAAAATGTTGGCGTAGTTGCCCGCCGCCTCGCGCAGGATCGTGCCGTCGGCATCACACAGATCGACCATGACCATACCGGCGCGGTACAGCTCCCCGTGGGTGCTGAACCGCAGGCGGCAGCCGTAGAGCGTCTGCCCCGCCTCCAGCGGGACGGCCTGCCAAAGCCCGTCCTCGGGTACGTCGATGATCTGGGTATAGTCATCGTTTGCGATTTCATAGACCGGCTCATTGCCGATGCGCAGCTGCAAATCATAGCCGACCCAGCGGCAGAGCAGCCAGACCGCCGCAGCGGCAGCCAGCGCCGCCACAGCGCTGGCGAGGACGCGGCGCAGGGTGAGTTTTTGTTTCATAGACATTGCCTTTCTGGCAGGATGTACAGGGATCAGTGCTATTATACCGCATAGGGCACAAAAACGCAAATCACCGCTGCAATTGGTAGAGATACCAGGTCACTTCGCCCTCGCCGCCGTCATAACTGCACCGGTCAATGACCGCATACTGCGGGAAATCACCGTGCAGGTCGCCGGTCAGCGCCACGACGTAGTCCACAGCACCGGCCTTCAATACGGCCTGCTGGTCGGTCCACTGGTCGTCCAGCGGCATGTTCGTCACGCAGAAATATTTGCAGGGCGGCAGCACGCCCGCCGCCGTGTAAAAGCCGCCGTCCAGCGTGCCGTAGTTCAGCAGGCTGCCGCCGTTGATCTGCGCTGCAAAGCGGTATTGGGGCAGGTCGGCGCGGGCGCGGCCCCGCAGTGCCCGGTTGGGCGTCAGGGCATAGCAGGCGGCAGCGCACGCGGCCAGCACGGCCCAGGGCAGCACGGTACGGACGGGCGCGGGGGTCTTTTCCGCAAGGCGGACCAGCGGCACAAGGCCCAGCGGCGCAAAGACCGCCAGCACCAGCCCGTAATAGACCAGGTAGCCGCCCATCAGACTGGTAGCAGCCAGCCCCGCGGCCAGTGCGGCCACGCCCCCCGCTGCGGCAAAACGCCGGGATCAGCAGCGCCCAGAGCAGGAACGCCGCCAGCAGCAGCGCGGCGGGCAAGCCGTCCCGCACCGCCCACCACAGGTGCTGCGCCAGCGCGGGCAGACCGCCGCCCTCCCCCTTATAGAGGAAGAGATTGTCATAAAAGTAGGCGGTGAACCAGTCCCCCACCGCGCCGTGTACGCCGAAGTAAACGACCCACGGCAGCGTGGCCAGCGCCATGCCGCCGAGGTACGCCCCCACGCTGCGGCCCAGCTGCGCAAGCCAGCCGCGCCGCAGGTAGAGCGCCGCCAGCACCACGACCCACGCGAGGTAGAAGCCCAGCACCGTGTACTTGAGCCAGAGCGCGCACCCGGCCAGAAGGCCCTGCACACAGACCGCGCGCAGCGGCTTGGCGCCGGGACTGTGCAGCGCCCTGACCAGGCTGAACAGCGCCGCTGCCAGAAACGGCAGCAGCAGCTCCTCGGCACTGCCGCCGTGGGAGAACGCGCGGCTGGCCGCCATGCCCGCTGCGGGCAGCGCCATCCACCACACCGAAAGGCGGCGGCCCGCCAGCAGCTCCGCCGTGCGCAGACCCGTGCACAGAAACGACGTCATGGCGATGATTTCCAGCACCAGCACGCCGCGGAAGTCTGTGCCGCCGACAAGGCCCGCCAGCCCGTACAGCAGGTAGAGCACCGGGCCCTTGTGGTCGAACACGTCACGGTAAAGCACCCTTCCGCCGAGCATGGAGCGGCCCATCGTGAAGAAGATGTTTGCGTCCATCCAGTCGTTGAAGGCGTAGAGCGGCGACGACTTGCTGCACAGAGCCAGCACCACCGCCGACAGCGCCGCCAACCGGACGACGCGCGGCAGCCTTGAGAGAGTTTTTTTCATTCTATCAACCTGTAATCGTCCCGATAACAAACCACGCCCCGGCGGTAAGGCCGGGGCGCGGAATGGAACATTCAATTCAGTTTACATGCAAAAGCGCGTAAATCAGCCGTTCTCCTTCATCTTAGCGAAGCACTCGCTGCAGTAGACCGGACGGTCCTCGCGAGGCTGGAAGGGAACCTTGCAGGCCTTGCCGCAGCTGGCGCAGGTAGCGTCGAACATCTGGCGCTCGCCGCGGGTAGAGTTCTTGCGGGCATCACGGCAGGGCTTGCAGCGCTGGGGCTGGTTCTCGAAACCACGGCTGGCGTAGAACTCCTGCTCGCCGGCGGTCCAAACGAACTCCTTGCCGCAATCCTTGCATACCAAAGTCTTGTCTTCGAACATAGTGGGTATCTCCTCTGTGTTTATTTTGCCCGCGGAAGAATCTAAAACAACGCAATGGGAATGGACCAACTGAACTGATTTTAGGCGCTACTGGGGGCAGGTTGATATATGACGCAGGCAAATCGCCTGAATCCTAGGTTGTGGGCGCACCGCGCAGCTTGCGGCGCGCACGGGCCAGCGCATTGGCCACGTTTTTGGCGGGAAGCCCCAGCTCCCGCGCGGTCTGCGCGGGGGTGCGGCCTTCCAGCCCGGCCATTAAAACCGTGCGTTCCAGCGCGGAAAGCTCGGTCTGCATACGGCGGAGCGTGTCCGCGTACTGTTCGCCGAAGATAGCAAGCTCCTCGGGGCCGGGGCGGGTGTCGGTGCTTTCCTCGGCGGCGGGCAGCGGCACGCTGTAGTTCAGCGGCGCGTGCTTTTTGCGCAGAGCCGCCCGGCGGGCGTCCTGCTGCGCGTGGCGGATGCAGGCCGCGGCGTAGGCCGTGAAGGTCTGCCCGGCAGCGGGGTCAAACCCGCGCACAGCATGGAACAGGCCGATCAGACCCTCCTGCACGGCATCGTCAAAATCGAAGCCGGGGGCAGTGCATTCCGCCGCACCCTTGCGGATGGCCGGCATCATGCGGGCGATCAGTGCGGCAAGCGCGTTCTCGTCCCCCTGCTGTGCGCGGGCGGGCAGATCCTGATCGAGTAAAGGCATAGCGTCCCTCCGGGTATATGCGAACAATCTAATAATAGCCGGATTTTCCCCATTTGTCAATCTTTTTTCGGTTGAAAAGGATACGCTCCCCTGCCTCCCTCTGCGAGGGAGGTGGCCCCGCAGGGCCGGAGGGAGAGAACCCTGCGACCGCCCGAAATATTTCGGGCAATGGCAAGCTCTCTCCCCCACCCGCTGCGGCGGGAGCCCTTCGGGCCCGGC
>ENA-OQBL01000194-OQBL01000194.1-human-gut-metagenome-genome-assembly--contig:-NODE-194-length-35404-cov-6.329166_pt1 | contig 35404 bp, 41 predicted proteins | sample MGYA00242747_ERZ504553 | MGnify/ENA primary metagenome ERZ504553 (study PRJEB26092, sample SAMD00036240) | human gut metagenome | host: Homo sapiens | study: EMG produced TPA metagenomics assembly of...
ATTTTTGAGGGTAGTCCTGTTTGCTGTACGCATTTTTTACTCGGCTATCTGCCGAGTAGTTTTTTGGACTTTTTCTGCAAAACCTATTGACTTTTATTTGCAGGACTGCTTATTAAATTATACGCTGTAACTGCATAGACAAAAAATTGCTAAACCTACAAATATTATAGCATCTTTCTTTGCCCCTTTATCATAACATAAAAAGTTGTACTCTTATGTCACCAACAAAAAACCGAGTTGGTGACAACAACAGGGGCAGTCAATACGCCCCGGAAAAAGAAAGTAAGGGTACAAAAATGAAGTACGAAATCGTTGGTATCGAACACGCAGTTGGTGATTTCACTCCGACCTCTGGCCGGAACGCAAACACCGTCCAGCATTATGACGTTTACCGTCTGCACACGCTGAAAAACAGCAAGGACGCCTACGGCCAGATTACCGCAGTCGTCCGCGCCACTCCTGACCAGATGGGCCAGATTGTTGCCGACCTCGGCGGTAACATTGTCGATGTTCCCGGTCATGTTCTGGACATGGAAGTCCGTAACAGCTTCGGAAAAATCAATCTGACTGATTACGAGGTTGTTCGCTGATATGGACGCTGCCCCACCACCGCTTGTACGGCCACCACCAAAATAAGCTGCCGTGGGGCGGCTCCTGATATGCGTTAGTTTTCGAATTGTTGATACCTCCAATTTCAACTGCTCGGCCTGTACACATCCTAGCGCGTATCAGGAGCCGCCCCACAATTTTGCCGGGATTCCCGGCATTCCTTGGCACTACGTCCAAGGAATGCCAAATTCCATGCCAAAATCAAACAGCAGAGGTGGTACAGATGCCAGAACCAAGCACAAAAAGCCCAAAAGCCTATCAGTTCATGTTCGTTCTCTACCCAGAGAGCCAGCAGCCCGCAATCGACTACATTCAAGCTAACTGGCCTTGCGCATGGGCACTGCATGACAAAGACACACATACCGAGCAAGAATTTCTCGACTACGGCAAACACCATGATGGCAACTGCCCAGATTGGCAAATAGGCGACCTCAAAAAGCCACATTACCATTTCGTGGTAAAGTTCAAAAATGCCCGCTACATCACGGGCGTTGCAAAAGAGATTCGCAAGCACTCCGAAATCAATGACGCCGCAATCAAGAAATGCTACAACCTGTACAAAGCGTATGTGTATCTTTGGCATCAGAACGACCCCGACAAATTCCAGTATGACCCGGAGCAGGTTGTTGGTCTGCACGACTTCGACCCACCTCAACAGAACGAGGGTGTCACCGAGGAAGAACAGGTAGAGACAATGTTCAATGCGCCTGTGTTCTCCACGGTCAAGGAACTGGCCCGCTGGGCTTATGATAACGGTTGCTGGTCAACTTTCCGCAAGAACTATGGTCTGTGGAAAGACATTCAGAATGAATCCAAGGGCGGTACAGAAAATGCCTAGTATTTTCAATGTATGCACCCAACCGCTGGACGAACAGGGACAAGCTAAACCTTGCCCCTGTCGCTATACCAGAAAATGCCCCGATTCCACTGTAAAGTGTGATTACGGGGAACGTTACTGTAAAAACTGCTACACGGATGAAAACGGTAAGTTCCACCACGAACCTGCAAAGCTGAAAGACGGAACATTCTTCCCCTGCAACAACTTTGCCCCTCTTTCCCGTGACTGCAATCTCTGTGCATTCAACTACAAACGTCTGTTCTATTCTTCGATTCTGGGCGAGTATCGTCCGTTTGAGCAAAGAGCAAACAGAGACACGGACGGAGATTTACCCTTTTAATGGAGGTATCAACATGAATCCCAAAATCAGCTACAATCCCGACAATATCCACGTTTGGGTCAATCTTCCCGACCTGCTGAAGCTGGTCGATTTGTTTATTCGTCGTGGCTTTTTGAAAGAAGCTGCGACCTGCTGTCAACTGCTCGACCATGCCCGCAAAGACCCTGACGTACAGGATTTTTACGATGATGGCAACGAGGTTCTCTTGCAGCTGGACATTGATACGCTGCATGACAAGATGGACGTCTGTTCCGTCGCTGTCAGCCCGCAGTTCCTTGGGATTGTGCCCGACGAGGGGGACGATTAAATGCGTGTCATTCAAAAGTCGCTGGTCGATTATAACGCAATCGACACCCTTATTCAAGTTCAGCGGTTCATCGGCAGTAAGCAGAATGCAACGCTGCTTTTCGACGCTAAACAAAGTTTGGCCCGCTGCTATGGCCGTCAGGCCGCTAACTACTCTCTGCTGGTTTCCAGCTGTGAGGACAATTCTTATCACAAAATTGAGTTTGTCCCCCATGACTACCAGTTGTAACGCAAGCCCCCAAGCTGCGATTACATATAAAATATTGAAGGAAGGAGGAAAGACAGTATGAACCCTTATATTACCGCTTATGCGGTTGCAGGTGATGCTGTCGCAGCTACTATGCCTGCAGCTATTACCTCTGGCGTTACGGAAGCCGTCAATCTGGTTGGTACTGCGTTTACCGCTATCACCGGCAACACCGTTCTGTGCGTGTTCCTGGGCGCTGCTCTCGTCAAGGTCGGCATGAGCATTTTCCGCTCCATGAAACGTGCCGTTCGCTGATTTCAGCCCGCTGGGGCAGGGTGCAAGCCCTGCCCCAGCTTTTTTTGTTTCAACTCGAAAGAGGGTTTATATATGTTCGCTGCTATTGATGCGTTTGTGATGTGGTTTGCAAAACAACCGTCTGTACCGTTCTGGGTCGGTTACATTGGTGCGGCGGTGTTCATGCGCATTTTCGATGCGCTCCTGTCTCCTGGCTGTGACGATTATGACGAGAACGAAAACACTGACAATAAATAAAAATGCCGCCATCACTGGCGGCAAAGATTCAGTATTTATGGTGCGCGTGCTTATAGCTAAATGTATTGCGGTACTTGGCCCAGTAGAAGATTTTACCGAAAAGGAATTTGACGGTTGAGATAACACCGATTACGGCAAACAGCATGAGTAGACCAAAAATAATATAGGCAAGCATTCCCTGCAAAGTGGTTTCATAGAACAGGCCGATGCATCCGCGATACATAAGTCTCTCCAGATAGTCCCAGCCTGTTTCACTGATGATAAACTTCATTTTTTAACAATTCCTTCCGTTATTGGTTGCGGAAAAATAGCATGTGCGCAATTTTGTCGATAACACACTTAATAGGCCAGAGTAAAAGAAGTAATAAGCCTATACTCACAATTATTGAATTGATGTTTGCGCAGATTGTTTGATAGGCCTCGAACAATTCTTTCATAATTTCACCGCCTTTTATTATAGATTACTATATATCGTAGGATTTTTCAAGGGGATAATATGAAAAAAAGACTGATTTCTTTAATGGTTGCAGTGGTTATGCTTTTTAGTATGTTATGCCCTGCGGCGTATGCGGACGATGAAACGAAATCCTTTGATGCCTGTTCGCATGATTGGGTTACACCTATCAGAAGTGGATATTCGGTATCTGTTCCGGGAACAGATTACTCAATCAGTGTCAAGACAGAGCAGTGTTCAAAATGTAAATGGTATAAGCATATTGCAACACTTATTTTTGCAGAGTTCACCTATTATTCTCCGCTTAATGTTGATGTAAATGGGCTGATTCCAACAGAACTTACTACTTATTGGTTAAACGTTTGGTATAACACCTTCGGTGAAAACGCTACCGCCACAAAATTCACCCCGGGCGGCGGCTCCACTTCTGGCGGTGGCGTAGGCCGTCCCAAAGGTTACGCCGATGATAACGGTACACCTACTATTGGTGCAGACGGTTTTCCAACGCTCACCTTTAAAATGTCGTTAAATGGATTCTCCACTAACTTCGGCGGCACATTTTTGTATGGCTCTCCACTTGGTTCATATTCCAACGGCACTTTCTCTGCTTCGTCCACATACAATTTCACAGGTTTTTATGCAACAGATAACGCCACTACCTACCCCAGAGGATGTGTCTCTTATTATTTTGTTGCACCTTATACAGGCTACTATCAAGTAACTGATGCTTCCTGTTCAGTAAAGATTGTATCAAAAGACAATGGTGGGTATGATTTTCCCGATGACAATTATGCGAGTCTGGTGCACGTTTCAGCCTCTTTTACTGGTAGTAACCCTTCTTTTCCGTCACGCTTCTATGATTATATGAAAAATGGCGTGTCTAAAAATTGGCAATCCAATAAGGTATATATAGTTAAGGGAAACCGTTATTATCTCAATTTTTATCTTGAATCGTACTATTCGTTAAGTGATAGTATGTCTGGACACCCTGCATATTATAGTGTTTCTATAAATTTTCCTGCTCCTACAATCACAGTAACGGACATTGGTTCGATTGCCACAATCAACAAGCAAACCAATATCACCATCAACAACGACTACTCCCAGACGTGGAACGGTAATATCTACACCGATAACAGCACCAACCTCACTTACATCTACCCTCAGTACACCACCATCAATGAGAAAAACGAAACTGTAACCAACATTTCCAATACGCCCATCATCTACAACAACGAAACCAAAAAATACTATACCTACGATACCGTAACGAATAACTACTACTACATAACCTACGAACAACCCGCCACACCTACACCGTCCCCCAGTCCCAGCCCCGCACCGACTGAAACGCCCTCGCCGTCTGAATCTCCCTCACCTACTCCCACGTCCACCCCAAAGCCGGGCGGCAGTATCTCCACGCCGGAGACCGGCAAGCCGGGCGGCGATTCCGGTGACACAACGGGTATTCTGGCCGTGCTGGTTGAAATCCGTGACAATATGATTCAAGGCTTCTTGGATATTAAATCGGCTTTCGTTGCTGGCTTTGCCGAACTTTCCGCAAACTTCACCCTCGCTATTGAAAATCTGAACTTGAATATCACGAACATCTTCAACAAGAAGTTCCCCGACCAGTCGACCCCGGAAACGGCTCCTCCCTCGCCGTCGCCTAGTCCGTCTCCGTCTCCTGCGCCGCTTGACCCCATTCTCCCCGAAACGCAAAACTTAATTATCCCGAAGATGAACAGCAACACTTTTACTGATGAACACGGTACATGGATTGCAACGGGTTCTTCAAAATACAGTGATGTGTTCGACTTCTTCCATGCTTTTGACCGTTCGACTTCCGATTTTTGGGAAACAAATGCAAGTCCCTCTAATCTGCAAATTGAAATTCCCGACCCCGAAAGCTATTACATTGACGGTTACATTATGCGAATATCTAAGTTTAATAACCGTTATGCAAAAGAATGGACGCTTCAAGGCTCTGACGATGGCAAAACATGGGACGACTTGGACACACAAAACGGTCAAAATCTTTCGGATTTGAAAGAACACAAGTATCCCCTTACCCTGCGCAAGGCGTACAAATACTACCGCTTGAATATGTCGAACTACGCAAGTTCTATGTGTTCCCTTAGTCACTTTAACCTTCTGGGCTATGATGCGAAAGATGTTGTAACTCCTACACCTGCACCGACTGACCCGCCCTCGCCTAGTCCTGCACCTGACCCCGGTACAGACCCGACACCTGTACCCACACCGGGCGGCGGCACTGTTCCCGCTCCGGGCGGTGATTCTAACATCAGCGGCGGTGACGATGAAGGTCTGTTCGGTTGGATTTGGGATTTGCTCAAAGATATTGTAAAATCTATCCTCAAAGCGATTTTCAAAATCATTGCTAACATCTTAGGTTTCCTTATCTGGATTGTGGAACGTGTCGGTCTGTTGCTGCCGTTCCTGCCCGGCCCTGCGGTAGCTGCTCTTGGAGCTGGAGTTGTCCTTGTTTTCGTTATCCGCATTATCCGCTTCATCAGGGGGTGATCATATGAAGAAATTTTTTCTGGCGTTATTGCTTGCGGCGTCTGCTGCGTGTATGGCGGCGCAGGTCGCTTTTGCCGACGATTCTGGTTTTATTGCTGGCGGCGGTTCTGCTGGCTCTGGTTCGGGCGTAGGCCGTGACGATATTGCCACATCTGAAACCGCAAGTGGTGTAGGCCGTGACGATGTTCTCGCTTTCGGTAGCGACATGAAGGATTCTGTCGATAAATATGGTGGCGGCCTTGGTGAAGGTATCGACTATGCTAAAGAAATGTGGGACAAAACCATTAACGGTATAAACCGCTACGGCCTGTTCTTTGCAGATTCTATGGGCGAAGTCCTTTGGCATGACCCTGTGTTTCTTTTCTACCTGACAATTACCATTGTCGGCCTTGTTGCGCTCGGTGTTATCCGCGCTTTAACCTCATGAGGTGCTTTGTATGGAATCTTTCTATTTTGTTCTCAATAAAGCAATGGAAGCCTTTCAAACCGAAATGAACGTTTTTGGCTATACGTTCAGTTTCTACAACGTTTTCTGGTGGACGCTCATTGCCGGCGCTTTTGTCTGGTGTCTGTTCCACATCATTTTGGGGTGATACTATGAATAAACTCCCTTACTTCCTCGTTGCCCTCTGCCTGTGTATGTTCTGCTCTTTCTCGGCTTATGCAGATGATGCAGCGGATCCGGCGCAAGACGGTTCCGCTGCATCATCGGGTGAAGTAGTTGTTCCTCCCGAAGAAGGAAAAGTTGTTCAGGTGCAGGGTGTACAGACATACGACCCGCAACTGTATGAGCGGATGGATAAATTGCAAGAATCCATTGATGTGCTTACAGAAGCCCTCGTACCCACCGCAGAAGGGGCAGAATCAAGCGCAGAAGATGCAGGAGGGCAAGACTATACCTCACAGCTTTCAACGATTTCCGGGCAGCTTGTGAGCCTGCAAGAAGCCGTTGTAATGTCCACTCCCGAAAGTGCAGAAGAACCTAATATCTGGGATAAGCCTTTCAATGATTATACCCCTTTGGAAGGATACGCGCTTTTGACCTTCGTTATCATCCTCGCTGCCTGTGGTCTTTCAATTTTTAGGAGGTTCTAACCATGCAGACATATTTTGCTGATTTGCTGGCGTTTTTTGGCATTTCCGGCGCTCCGCAGACCTTCGCTGAACTTATCCCTTGGATGTTCGGTGTGCTGGTTGCTCTGGGTATCGTTCTTGCCTGTTTTCGCCTTATCTCGGAATGTATTAACGCTGGGCGGTGGTTTCGTTGATTTACATTCTTGTCGCTGCCGCTTGTTTTCTGCTTTGGCTGTTTCCCGGCGTTCGCTGCGCATTGACGCATCCTTTTCACTGTATTTACTACGGTGTCAAGGATGGCTATAACTATATCAGATATAAGCAGGGCAATTTGCGCAAGACTGGCAATCTGGACATTTTCTGCGGTTATTTCGGCAATGGTAAAACGCTCTCCCTCGTTAAGCAGGTTGTCTGTCGGGAATATAAGCGGTATGACGGTCTTACAGTCTGGTGCAATCGTCGGCAGAAATTTGTAACACAGCGTATCTTGATTCTCTCTAATGTTGATTTGTGTGTTCCGTATGAACGGCTCACTGGCCTTGCGCAGGTCTGCGCGATTAGTAAAGCCAATGAGATTTACGACGATGAACATGATACCCTGACTATAACTATCGTCTGTATGGATGAATTGAGTGTGCAGATGAATAGCCGTTCCTTCAAGGATAATATCAATGCTTATTTTCTCAATACCCTCATGTGCTGTCGGCATTATCATATTAGTTTTTACGGTAGTGCTCAACGGTTTCAGCACGTAGATAAAATGCTGCGTGATGTCACCATGAACGTTGTTCAGTGTAAGAAGGTCTGGCGTTTTCAGTTCAATTCCTATTATGATGGTTTTCAGTTGGAAAACGCGCAAGACCCTACTCTTGTTCGTCCGCTGCGTAGAGCGTGCTGGTTTGTTACGGATGCTGATTATAATGCTTACGATACTTTGCAGGTCGTGGATAATCTGCAAAAATCCTTCGACGAAAATGATATGCTCACCGAAGCAGAAATTCTTGCTAATCAGGCTGCACCTGCTCCCGTTGGCATGGATGCTGTTACTCCCAGTAGAAAAGCCAAAAAGATTATGAGAGAAAAGGTAAATAGATAGTATGGATGTATTGATTTCGCAAGGATTTTTGTATCGTCTTGCACTGTTTATGCTGGTGGCAGTAGCTTACGTGTACTGCATAACCAGACCGTGACAAGGCGGCAAGCGCGCGCAAGGGGCACGGGGGCTTTGCCCCCGCCCCGGCGCGCGCCTTGCCGCACACTTCCCCCTCCGTGGGGTTCACAAAAATAAGCACCCTGTACCCAGCATTGCTGCCAGATACAGGGTGCTTTTTACTTGATTATTCTTTTGTTATCAGTAAAGCCTTTTTAGGCATCACCAAGCCCGTATAGCCTGTTAGCACAGCTTGTAAATTTAGAATCTACTTAGAACGGGCAAACTCTATCAGTAACTTCAACAGCGAACTCTTTTACAAGTTCTTGAACCTCGCTGATGAACCGTTCATAATTGACTGTCTCTCTGTACTTATCGACAATCGGTACAAGTTTCTTGTTATAGTTTTCAATGACCGTGTATGTCGGCTTGACATTGCCGAACGGTGCATACCCTGTAACGATAACTGTATCGTTGGAAATGATATAGGCATCAAATGCCCATCCCTCGCAGCGCGTACCGTAATAATCTGCATCCAGATAATCAAGCGCACGCAAGGAGCAGTAGCTCAAGCAGATGATGTTCGAGTAAGCAACGCGAATAGCCTTTTTAGTAGTACGAATTTTCATTTCAAATACCTCCAAAATATAGTGTAAAATAAATAAAGCCCCCTTTCGGGGGCAACGAACCAAAATCAAATACGGATGAAATCAGATAACGGAATCCTGTAACCGTGAATACGGATATAAGCATCCCCCTTAGCAGAGTACAGAACCTTCACACGATGGTAACTATACTTGCCTACCCAAGCACCAGAAGCACAGTAGACATAATCGTCAACACCGTACTCAATACCGTGAATCTCCAAACCAGACAACCCGCTGTAATAAGCGATAGCGTACGTGAGAAGTGCATACTCTTAGCAGTCATTTCAAAACCTCCAAAAACAAAAAAGCAAAAAGAAGCAAAAAGGGATAAGGGGCCTTTAGGGTGATTTCCCTTCGGGCAATGCGAACCTATCTGTCCGTACCCCACGTACCCCAGAAACGTAAAAGAAAAAGCCCCCTTTCGGGGGCAACTGCTTACTCATCATCAGATTCAAGTAAGTCTCTGAAAGACGCATAACCAACGATGTTTGCGATGTAGTCACGGTCATACTCGAAGATGTCGTTCAGCGTACAAGCACTTATCGCGTCGCCGTACTCGTTGCGAAGTACCATTTCAACCATGTCGCACTGCTCATCAGAAAGAACACAGCGCGTGTTGATTGCGTCGCCCCAGAACGAGAAACTACGAACGGAAACATTGTAACGAACGGTCATATTGATTACCTCCAAATGCCCGTATAGCCTGTTAGCGCAGCTGTAAATTAAAAAAGCCCCCTTTCGGGGGCTGTGAACCTTAGCCGTTTGCCCTTGCCGACCTGTAAGCCTTCAAGAGCGCGTTCATCTGATTGATGCCGTAAACATCTGTTTCAAGCTGAAACTCAACTTGATGCAGCTGCTTGTTGCATCTGAACCAGAGTGTCAAGTTCAGTTCCTTTGCTGCTCGGACAATGTCCTTTGCGACCTGCTGCTGTTTCGTTGCCATCTTGTACGTTGCTGTCATTTGAAATACCTCCAATTCTGTTTAGAGCCTTGTGTGGCTCTTTGAGCCTAAGAAACACCTTGAAATCAAGGACGCTCGGAGAGCGCCGCGCCCAATTTATAAAAGCGCGGGGATTGGAAACGCAGCACTTGCAGTCTGGGGGGCTTGCATATATGGCCCCCCAGACGTACCCTATATGAAACTAATGCGTTTCCGATCATCCTTGATTCAAGGTGTAGAAATAATGGAAAGAGCCACACTTTAGGAACCTTCCCTTATGTGCGGGCCCGTTTACAGGCCCCCCGCTGGGGCTGCGACGGGGGCCCAGTACGGATTGTTGGGCCCCCACGAGCAGTCCCACCAAAGGGAACGCTTAATCTGCCTTTCCGTCAGCTTATATTTGGGGCACGCTTGGCAGGAACAGAAGTCAAGAGAGGGTGGAGATTTTCTCCGTGCAGCAAATACTACCCCGGAGGGGTGGAGATTTGCGGAGCGGAGAAAATACTACCCGACCTTTACTTCTGCGACGGACAAGCCATAATGTCCATGAAGCTGACGGAAGGAAGTACATAGAAATGACAACTGAACCACGACCAAAAGGAAAACACTTCACCAAAGACGAACGTGCAAAAATCGAGACACTGCGTAAGGCCGGACATACTCACCAGTACATAGCAGACTTCTTAGGCTGCTGCCGTTCTGCCGTTACCAAAGAAATAAAAAAAGGCCAGGTTGACCACTTGGATGGTGCAACCTGGCTCACGACAAAAGTATACGACGCTTATGCTGCCCAGAAATACGCAGACTACCAGAAAACAGCCCATAGTAAAGGATTGAAGCTCGGCAATAACCATGCGTATGCCGCTGCCGTTGCGTCCTGTATTAAAATGAAATACAGTCCCTATGCTGCTATTCAGTTGGTTGGCGACATCTACGGCCTGACAGTTTCCAAGCAAACACTTTACCGCTACATAGCAGAGGGCCTTATCCCCAACGTGAGTTATAAACACCTGCCTGTCGGACACCCCAAAAAGCGGAAAAATACCGTACAGGCAGACGAACAGCCTATCCGTGCACGAAACATCCTGCACCGCAGTATTGAACAGCGTCCGAAAAATATAAACCTTCGAGATGCGTTCGGTCATTGGGAAATTGACAGTATAATCGGCAGTAGTAAAGGTAAAAAAAGAATCCTGCCTTGTCATCACGGAACGAATGACCCGACAGGAAATTGTGATGAAAGTGCTCGATAAGACGGCTGCCAGCACCACCAAAGCCATGCAGTGTTTGAAGCGAAAACTCGGCAGAGACTTCAATAAACTGTTTCTGACCGTTTCCAGCGACAACGGCTGCGAATTTGCCGACCAAGACGGTTTTGATAATCTCGGTGTCCCGGTGTTTTACTGCCATCCGCAAGCACCACATGAACGCGGCAGTAACGAGAATAATAATAAACTCCTGCGCAGACACTTTCCCAAAGGGGAAAGCATGAAAAAGAAAACACAGCATGACGCCACACTGGCCCAGCACTTCATCAATGGTTACCCCAGAGAAATGTTCGACGGCAAGAGCAGCGGCGACCTGTTCCGGGATGAACTGCAAAAACTGAATCTTTCCAATCCAGAGAAAGTGTATTCTTTCTTCAATCTCGCGGTTTAAGCAGCACAGAAAAAGCGTAGAGGAATAAAAAGACACCTTAGACACGCGGCCCGCAAACGCGGGCACTGTGCATCCTTTGATAGCCGACCCACAATTTATAAAGGGTCGGCGTTTGAGCGGCACAAGCGCCGCAGGCTCCTTATTCCGTTTTTCTGTCGGAGAGCAACCAAACAAAAAAGTCGCCCTGCGCCAGAGCGCAGAGCGACCCAGAAGATGCTCACCGACAGAAAAACAAACCTAAAAACAAGAACCTATGGAGCCGTAATAGCCTGACAGCACAGACACCCATTTTTCAAAGTGCCTGTACTGTCGGGCTGTTCGGCGTGCCTTTTTTCTCCATTTTCCCCACACCTTGCACAACTTCACAATTTCAACCTTGTGCATCTCTACAAAATGTTACGTAGCATCTTGACGGCAGCCCCTTTATCATAACAATCCTTTGCATTTGTCAATAAGGTTAATCCCATAAAAACAATCATAATTGGCATTGTAACATCATAGGAGATTATATTCATCAGTCCTAGAGAGGCAGAAATAATAGTTAAAACGGTAAATATTACTTTCCAAATACGCATACATAGTCCTCCTTTACAAATCCCGATTTATTGAACCAGGTTAAGTATATCATACTCTCCTGCAAAAGTACACCCCGCGCCCCGGTCATACCCCGCCCCTTGCGCCGCATACCTTTATAAACCATAAAAGGGGGCGTACCTATGCAAGATTCACCCATCGTACTTACCACCCTCGCCGGGCTGTCCACCGGCCTGGGCGGGCTGCTGGCTGTGCTCTGCCCGCCGTCGGAGCGTCTGCTGGCGGCCAGCGCGGGCTTTGCGGGCGGGGTCATGCTCACGGCGTCGTTGGCCGATCTGATGCCGGAGGCGCTGGCATTTTACGGGGGCTACCTGCCGCCGCTGGCCTGCGGCGGAGCGGTTGTGTCGCTGCTGACGCTCGGGATGCTGACCGCGGGTCTGCTGGGGCGGCTCCTGCCAGAGGAAGCTGCACTGGCCGCCCGCTTTGGCAAAAGCGGTGACCCGGCCCGCGCCGCGGCCATGCGCACGGCACTTGTCACGGGGCTGGCGCTGCTGCTGCATAATTTCCCGGAGGGCGTGCTGACCTTCTTCGCAGGTACGGCGGATCCGTCGCTCGGTCTGCGCACCGCCGCGGCCATCGCCCTGCACAATATCCCGGAAGGACTTGCTGTGGCCGTGCCGTTTGCTTACGCAACGCGCCGCCGCACCGCGGGTGTGCTGGCCGCGCTCGTCTCCGGCCTGGCCGAGCCGCTCGGGGCGGTGCTGGCGTGGCTGTTCCTGCGTCGGCTCTTCACGCCGGGCTTTCTGAACGGCAGCGTTGTGCTGGCGGCGGGCGTCATGGTCTGGGTGGCACTGGCCCAGCTGCTGCCTAGTGCCCTGCATCCCGACCACCGCACCGCGGGCATTTTGGGCGCCGCCGTCGGCTGCCTTCTCATGCTGTTAGGCATTGCGGCGCTGCCGTAAATGTGCTATACTATATTCTGTATTGATGCGAAATTTACAAGGAAAGGAACCGGCCATGAAATGCTGTGTCTGTGGCGCAGAGAGCGGGCACTACCCGCTTTGCCGTGCCTGCAACCAGAAAAAGGAGCAGGGGCTTATTATAAAATGTACGCAATGCGGCCAATGGCATTACGCTGATGCTCCCTGCCCGCAGCCCAATGCGCCGGAGTTCCTGTATGAATGCCGCAAAAGCCTGATTACAGCCAACGAACAGCAGTTTTTCAAGGCGCTAAAGGAAATTGTCCCGCGGGGATACCATGTGTTCCCGCAAATCAATCTGGCTGCGTTTATTGAACGGGTCGACAATACACCTTTCCGCAATGAGCTATTCCGCAATGTGGATTTCCTGATTACCGACGCAGCCTTTGCGCCGAAAATCGCTGTGGAGATCAACGACCCGACCCACCATGAGTACGAGCGCCGCAAGCGGGACGAGAAGGTGGCGGCAATCTGCGCAGAAGCGGATGTCCCGATTGTCACGCTGTGGACGAACTATGGCGTAAACCGCGAGTACATGCAGAAACGCATCACGGAGACACTGGAAAATCCGCCGCAGCGTGTGGCACATCACGGCGAAAAGCCTGCCGAGCCACAGCCCCGCACTGTGACCGAGCTGCAGCAGACTTGGGATGAACATGCGGCAGCGCATAATGAAACCCGCAAGAAAAAGCAGGGATGCTACGTGGCAACCTGTGTGTATGGGTCGTATGATTGCCCGCAGGTGTGGACACTGCGCCGCTACCGGGATGATGTGTTGAAAAATACGACGGCGGGGCGCTGCTTCATCAGCCTTTATTATGCGGTCAGCCCGACGATGGTACGTATCTTTGGTAGAAATCAGGCCGTGCGGCGCATGTGGCGAACGGCACTGGACCGCATAATCAGCCGTCTGAACGCGGACGGCTTCTCTGACAAGCCGTACAACGACCAGTAATTTTGTGCAAGAAAGGAGCAAGCCACATGTTGAAAAAAATCGCGGCGCTGCTCCTTGTGCCTGTGCTGCTGGCGGGGTGCAGTGCGGCAGGGGATGTCGAGACCCTGCTGCGCGCGCCGCAGCTCTCCGGCGAGAGCGCGGCCCTGCAAAAGGCGCTGAACAACTACCTGGGCGGCAGCGCAACCTTAAAATATCCCGCCAGCGGCGATTTCCTTTCGCCGTTTGCGTTCGGTGACTGGGACGGCGACGGCACAGACGAGGCCGCCGTCCTCTACACCACCGACACGACCAGCTCCAACGTCTGGTTGGCCGTGCTCGAGCCGACGGGGGAGAGCAGCTGGCGCGTCAGCCGCGTGGTGGAGGGCCTGACCAGCGAGGTGCAGAGCTTTTCCGCCGCGCACCTCCGAGACACGTCGAGCCAGCAGCTGCTGGCAGGGTATGTCTCGCCCCAGGGCGACCAATATCTGGTTGTCTATCAATATGACGGTGATACGTTATCTACGGTCATCAGCAAGAGCTATACTGACATGATCGTCGCGGACTTCACTGGCAAGGGCGACACGCAGGACCTGGTTCTGGCTCTGCCGCCGGACACTGAGCTGGGCGGCGTGACGCTGCAGCTGCTGACCGCCAACGACGGCGAGTTCCGCTCGACCCAGACGCTGAACCTGGGCGAGGGCGTCTACAGCAGCTGCGCGGCCCTGCACGCGGGCACCGGCAGCGACGACGGCATGTACCTGGTCATGGATGCCTGGACCGGCACAAGCAGTCTGGTATCGGACATCATTCTGTATGACGGAGCAACGGGCTTTTTGCAGCCCTACCGCCCCAGCGGCATGAGCGACATTCAGCGCAGCACGCTGCGCTACCACCGCGAGCTGCTGAGCCGCGACCTTGACGACAACGGCACGGTGGACATCCCTGTGGAGATCGACGACGGCGGCACGCTGCAAACGCCGATGGACAAGCGGCTGAGCTTTCTGCTCTGGAAAGATTACACCTCGATGGCGGGCGGCAACAGCAAGTTTGGCGTCTACGACAGCGAGTATAACATTTTTATGGAGCTGCCCGAGTCGATGCACGGCAGCATCCTGATCCGCTCCAACCAGAGCGGCACGGGTTGGCTGATTTGCAACGCCGATGGCACGACGGTCTACTGCGAGATGCGCGTCGTTGACCCCGCGGACAACGCGGCTACCGGTGTCGGCAACTATCTGCGCATTGCAAACATTGGCAGCCAGCAGCTGCAAGCCCGCGTTGTAACGTCGTATTATGGATTGAGCCTTGATTTCATCAGCCAGAACACGGTGCTGCTGGGATCAAATTGATACAGAAAGGGAAATCGGGTTTATGAAACGAGTTTTGGTAGTCGAAGACGAAGCCAGCATCCGCGAAATGGTAGCCCTGAACCTGAAAATGGCCGGCTGGGAGGTCGTCGAGGCCCCCAGTGCCGAGCGCGCGCTGGAACTGATGCACAGCAGGGAACGCTGCGACGCGGCACTTTTGGATATTATGCTGCCGGGCATGGACGGCTTGAGTCTTTGCGAGACGATCCGCCGCGGTGACAGCGACATCGGCATTATCATCGTGTCGGCCAAAGGGCAGGAGAGCGACAAGATCCGCGGCCTGTCCATCGGCGCAGACGATTACATTACGAAGCCGTTTTCGGTGTCGGAGCTGATCGCGCGTCTGGAGGCGCTGACCCGCCGCATCCACCGCGGCAGCGGTACCGCCGCCAGGCCCGCCGAGGAGCCGGAGCAGTTGGTCAGCGGCCCGTTTGTGCTGGACGAAAAGAGCCGCATTCTGTACAAGTCCGGCAAGCCCATCGACCTGACGCAGGTCGAGTTCCAAATTATGGAGCTGTTCTTCCGCAATCCGGGTACCGCGCTGGTGCGTGAAAAAATCCTGGAAGGTGTCTGGGGCAAAAATTATTTCGGCGATGTGAAGATCGTTGACGTGAACATCCGCCGCCTGCGCATGAAGATCGAGGACGAGCCCAGCAGCCCGCAGCATATCCTCACGGTTTGGGGGTATGGGTATAGGTGGAATGCGTAAACCGGGAACGCCAGTCCGTAGGGGCCGGGCATGCCCGGCCCTCCACCTTGCCATTACCGCCCATTTATCTTTTGCATCGTAGGGAGGGGTCTTGACCCCTCCGCGGGGCGTCGAGGACGCCGCCACCTGCATCCTTCGCCGCAAACCTTCCACCAACCGTAGGGGAGGGATTCATCCCTCCCGCGACGCTTCTGTCATCTCTCACCCCGCCCTCTCACCACCTACCAAAATCCCACAGGAAAGGAGCTCACCGCCATGCAATCCACCAGCATTATCCGCCGCTGGATATGCGGCAGCCTGCTGATCACGGTGCTGGTGCTCGTGCTGGCGGAGGGACTGTTCCTGTACTACAGCTACAACGACCTCTACGGCGGTGTCGAGCGCGCGGTGGAAAATCGTTTTTCTACCGTCGTGGGCCGCCTGCAGGCCACGGGCACGGCGGGGGACACCGCAACCACCGCCGAAAGCCGCGCCAATGTCCTGCGGCGCGTCGTCGAGCAGTTCGACGAGAAGGACAAGTTTGAATTTATGCTGCTGGACGCACAGGGCGTCATCCTGGCGACCAGCAGCGGCACAATGAACCATGACCTGACAAACGGCACCGACTATGGCCGTGCGCTGACGTCCGCCAACGGGATCGGGTCGGCTATCTTCACGACACCCCAGGGCGAGAGGGTCATGGCCATTACGATGCTTGTGCCCTACGCGGCGGGCAGCATCGCTGCCATGCGGATGGTCACAAGCTTGACTCTCGTTGACGGCCAGTGGTGGCGCACCGTCGCCATCTGCGTCGGTCTCGGCGTGCTGGTGCTGGCCTTTACGGTGTGGAGCGGCTTGTTTTTTTGTACGCTCCATCGTCCGTCCGCTCGGTGAAGTCGAGGCTACCGCCACCAAAATTGCGAAGGGTGACATGAAAGTCCGCCTGCCGGACACCCGCTACGACGACGAGATCGGGCGGCTGTGCAAGACGATCAACCAGATGGCCGAGGATCTTGCCGAGACCGAGCGGTTGAAAAATGAGTTCATCTCATCGGTCAGCCACGAGCTGCGCACGCCGCTGACCTCCATCCGGGGATGGGTCGAGACGATCAGCAATATCGACGACCCAACGAACGAAAACTACCGCCGCGGCCTTTCAATCATCGGCACCGAGACGGACCGCCTCTATACGATGGTCGAGGAGCTGCTCGACTTCTCCCGCCTGCAGAACGGCATCAAGATGAACTGCGAGGTGCTCGACTTCGTCGCCGAGGCCACCGACGCCGCGCTGTTCGTGGAGGCCCGCATCCGGCAGGAGGGGATGCAGCTCGTCTACTCCGAGCCGCCCGAGCCGTATCCGGTCTGGGCCGATCCCGCGCGGCTGCGGCAGGTGTTTGTGAATCTGTTCGATAATGCGATCAAATATTCCGAGCCGGGCGGCACGATCTTCCTGACGCTGAGCCGCACGCCGGTCACGGTCAGCGCGTCCATCCGCGACCAGGGCCGCGGCATCGCGCCCGACGACCTGGAAAAGGTCAAGCAGAAGTTTTTCAAGGCGAAAAACTCGGTGCGCGGCTCGGGCATCGGGCTGGCCGTCGTCGATGAGATCGTCGGCACGCTGGGCGGCAAATTTGACATCGCCTCCACCCTTGGCCAGGGCACAACCGTCACCGTCACCCTCCCCGTCTACCACCCCGGGCAGGAGCATCTGCATGACAAGATTTAAAAAGGCTTCCCCCGTGGGGGAAGCTGTCACCGAAGGTGACTGATGAGGGCAGAGTTTGCGTCAGAACTGCTTTGCGGTTTACTGCGCGGGCTTCCCCTCATCCGGCGCTGCGGCGCCACCTTCCCCCACGGGGGAAGGCAAAAAATTTGACAAGGAGAACCATATATGTACAAAGAATTCCGCACCTCCGTCGGCGGCCAGGCCCTGATGGAGGGCATTATGATGCGCGGGCCGGAGAAGATCTGCTGCGCCGTGCGCAAGCCGGACGGCACCATCGACCTGACCTATGACACTGTCACCGTCCACTGGTACAACAAGGTCCCGCTGGTGCGTGGCGTCTGCAACATGGCCGAAAATCTGTACAAGGGCTACCGGTATTTAATGCACGCCGCCGATATAGCGATGGAGGGTGAAGCCGAGCCCGCCGAGTCCAAGCTGGACAAATGGTTCGAGGAACACGCCACCCCCGCCGTGCAGAACGTGCTCATGACCTGCGCCGCCTTCGTCGGTGTTGTGCTGGCGCTGTTCCTGTTTACGTTTTTGCCCACGTTTTTGACCGGCCTCGTCATGAAGGTTGTCCCGCTGGGGCGCTGGCCGCAGGTCATCCTCGAAGGTGCGCTGAAAATGGCCATCTTCCTCGGGTACATGTTTCTCTGCACGCGGTTCAAGGACCTGCACCGCGTCTTTGAGTACCACGGTGCCGAGCACAAAACCATCGCCTGTTATGAGGCAGGTCTGCCGCTGACCGTTGAGAACATCCGCAGGCAGAGCCGCTTCCATCCCCGCTGCGGCACCAGCTTTATGATCCTTGTCATCATTATCAGCATCTTTTTGTATGCGGTGCTGCCGTGGACCAGCACGGGAATGCGTATTGTGTACAAGCTCTGCATGTTCCCGCTTTTGGTCGGTATTTCGTATGAAATTCTGAAATGGGCGGGCCGTTCCGACAGTGTGCTGTCCAAGATCGTCTCACAGCCCGGCCTGTGGATGCAGCGCCTGACGACCTTTGAACCCGACGACTCGATGATCGAGGTCGCCATTGCCGCTGTGACCCCGGTCCTGCCCGAAAAACAGGAGGAAGCCCGCTGGTGAATACTGCTTATCAAAGTCTTTGCGCCCGGCTCATGATGGCCGGTGTGCCCGATGCCCGCTTTGACGCGGTGCAGCTGTACAAATTTGTCACGGGCCGTGACCCGCGCCTGGACAACGGCCCCACCCCCGACGAGGCTTCGAGCCTGCGGGTCCTGGGTGAGCGCCGCGCCGCCCGTGAACCGCTGCAATACCTGCTGGGCGAGTGGGATTTTATGGACTTTACGCTCAAGGTGGGCCGCGGCGTGCTCTGCCCCCGCGCCGACAGCGAGGTCGTCTGCGAGGCGGCCATCGAGCTGTTGAAGGACGCAGAAGCGCCCGTCGTCTACGACCTCTGTGCGGGCACGGGCTGCCTGGGCCTGGGCATTGCCAGGCATCTGCCCGGCGCGGCTGTGACCTGTGTGGAGAAAAGCGCCGACGCCTGGCCCTACCTGACCGCCAATGTGGCGGGGACCGGCGTGCAGGCCGTGCAGGGCGACATCCTTACCTATTATAATGGGCTGCCCTCCGGCGGGGCCGATCTCATTATCTCGAACCCGCCCTACCTGACGGCGGAGGAGATGGCACACCTGATGCCGGAGACTGCCAGAGAGCCTGCCATGGCGCTGGACGGCGGCGCGGACGGCCTCGATTTTTACCGCCTGCTGACCGCGCACTACCGGGACGCGCTGCGCCCGGGCGGCTGGCTGGTGCTGGAGATCGGCTGTGCCCAGGCCGCCGACGTGCTGGCACTGGGGGCGGCCAACGGCTGGGTCAACGGCAGCTGCCGTAAAGACTACGGCAGCAATGACCGGGCTGTTTTGCTGCAAAAACCTGAAAAAAGCTGTTGAAAATCCGATTTATAGGACACAAAACACACAACAAAATGTTGTAATTTACTCGTAAATCGTATATAATAGGTACAAACGCAAATCATAAGCATACTTGCAGATAAAAGGAGAACCGCAACATGGCAGCAAAAAAAGATACCGCACCCAAAACGGCAGCCCCCGCCGCCGATAAGAAGGCCGCGCTGGAAACCGCGCTGGCGCAGATTGAAAAGCAGTTCGGCAAGGGCGCCGTCATGAAGCTGGGCGCGAACGTCACGATGCAGGTCGACGCGATCCCCACCGGCAGCCTGGGCCTGGATCTGGCGCTCGGCATCGGCGGTGTGCCCCGCGGGCGTATCGTCGAGGTCTACGGCCCCGAATCCTCCGGTAAAACGACGCTGGCACTGCAAATTCTGGCAGAGGCCCAGAAGATGGGCGGCGAGGTCGCCTTCATCGACGTCGAGCACGCCCTCGACCCGACCTATGCCGCCGCGCTGGGCGTTGACATTGACAGTCTGCTGGTCAGCCAGCCCGACACCGGTGAGCAGGCCATGGAGATTTGTGAGGCTCTCGTCCGTTCCGGTGCCATCGACGCGGTTGTCGTCGACTCCGTTGCGGCCATGGTGCCCCGCGCTGAAATCGAGGGTGAGATGGGCGACAGCCACGTTGGCCTGCAGGCCCGTCTGATGAGCCAGGCCCTGCGCAAGCTGACCGGCGTCATCGGCAAGACGAACACCGTCTGCATCTTCATCAACCAGCTGCGCGAGAAGGTCGGCATCGTCTACGGCAACCCCGAGGTCACCACCGGCGGACGCGCGCTGAAGTACTATTCCAGCGTGCGGATCGACGTGCGCCGCATCGAGGGCCTGAAGGACTCCACCGGTGCGTTCATCGGCAACCGCACCCGCGCCAAGATCGTAAAAAACAAGGTCGCGCCCCCGTTCCGTGAGGCCGAGTTTGATATTATGTTCGGCGAGGGCATCTCGAAGATCGGTGAAATTCTTGACCTTGGCGTCAAGCTGGGTGTCGTCCAGAAGAGCGGCGCATGGTTCAACTACGGCGAGATGCGCCTGGGCCAGGGCCGCGACAACGCCAAGCAGTTCCTGAAAGACCACCCCGAGGTCTCCGACGAGATCGAGAAGATCGTCCGCGCGAACTCTGACCGCCTGCTGGCCGCCGGTAAGAAGGGTACCGTCAAGCCGCTGGACCCGAGTGAGGTCATCAAGCCCGCGGCAGCCGCTGAAGCCCCTGCCGCTCCCGCCGCCAAGACGACGGGCAGCGAGGTCGACCTCGATATTATGGTCGATGAATAAGCCATGCCGCGCTTAACGCAAATCAAGGAGACAAAAAAGGGCCGTCTGGCGCTGTTTTTGGACGGCGAGTTTGCCTTCTCGCTGGATGAGGACACCTTCGCCGCTGCCGCCCTGCACCAGGATGACGAGCTGGAGGACTGGCAGATCGAGGAGCTGCGCAAGAAAAGCGAGACCCGCCGCGCGCTGGACAAGGCCATGGATTATTTATCCCTGCGCGACCACGCGGCAGGGGAGCTGTACCAGAAGCTCTGCCGGAAGTTCGACGCCCACAGCGCTGCCTACGCCGTGGCGCGGGCGGGGGAGCTGGGGCTTTTAAACGATGTCTCGTTTGCCCGCCGCCGCGCCGCGGAGCTGCTGCGCAAGCGCAAGTCCCGCCGCGAGATTTTGAACGATCTTTCGGCCAAGGGCATTGACCGCGACACCGCCGCCGATGTGGTGGAGGAGCTGTTTGCCGAGACAGACGACGGTGAAAGCCCCGAGCTGGAGACGGCCCGTGCGCTTGTGCAGCGGCAGTACGCCGCCAAGCTCGCCGCCGGTAAGCGCGACCAGGTCGCCGCCGCCCTCGCCCGCCGCGGATTTTCCCATGCAGTGATACGGGAAGTGCTGTCCGACGACGAATAAAATCCGGCTGCCCTGTAGGGGCCGGGCATGCCCGACCCTCAGCCTGCCGATTGCATCCCCTTAACGGTTCGCATTGTAGGGAGGGGTCTTGACCCCTCCGCGGCGGCCAGAGGGCTGGCCGCCCTACAATTTTCGGCAAACATCTGCCGCCCTGCGGGGTGTCGGGGAACCGCTCCTATAATCCTGCGCAAACCATACAATATTATATTAAAGGACTACCCAATGAAAATTGCCATTATCTCCCTCGGCTGCCCGAAGAACCAGGTCGACGCCGACGTATTCTGCCACGCCCTCATCAAGGACGGCCACACCACCGTGGCTGACCCCGCCGAGGCTGACATTATCATCATCAACACCTGCGGCTTCATCGAGTCCGCCAAGACCGAAGCTATCGAGAATATCCTGATGGCCTGCCAGTGTAAGCAGGAAAATCCTGACCTCAAGGTCATTGTGACCGGCTGCCTGGCTGAGCGCTACAAGCAGCAGATCATTCAGGAGATCCCCGAGGTCGATGCCGTTGTCGGCATTGGCTCCAACGCCGCGCTGCCCGCCATCGTCCGCCGCATCTGTGCCGACGGTGCGGGCCAGATCGAGAACTACGGCCCCAAGAGCGATATGCAGCTCGGCGGTGCGCGCGTTATCTCGACCCCGCGGCACTATGCGTACTTAAAAATTGCCGAGGGCTGCAACAATGGCTGCTATTACTGCGCCATTCCGCTGATCCGCGGTGCGCTGCGCAGCCGTGAAATCAACGACTGCGTCGCCGAGGCCCGCTGGCTGGCGGGCGAGGGTGTGCGCGAGCTGATTCTAGTCGCGCAGGACCCCACCGCCTACGGCGAGGACTGGGGCAGACCCGGCGCCATCTGTGAGCTGCTGGACCGCCTGCAGGAAATCGACGGCATCCGCTGGATCCGTATCCTGTACGCCTATCCCGAACGTATCAGCGATGCATTTATTGCCGCCATGGTCCGCAACACCAAGGTCGTGCCCTATCTCGACCTGCCCATCCAGCACTGTGATGACGCGGTGCTCAAAGCCATGAACCGCCGCGGCGGACGTAAGGAGATCGAGGACGCGATTGCCCGGCTGCGCGCGGCCATCCCCGGCATCACGCTGCGCACGACGCTGATCGCGGGCTTCCCCGGTGAGACCGAGGAGCAGTACGCAGAGCTGTGTGACTTCGTCAAGACCGTCAGGTTTGACCGCCTCGGCTGCTTTGCCTACTCCGCCGAGGAAAACACCGTGGCCGCAAAAATGCCGAACCAGATCGACGAGGAGACGAAGCAGCGCCGCGCCGATCACATCATGGAGCTGCAGGCCGAGGTCAGCGCCGAGCGCGAGGGCGAGAAGGTCGGCCATACCTATGAGTGTATCTGCGACGGCGTCGATGACGAGACCGGCATGTACCTGCTGCGCACCAAGGCCGACTGCCCCGAGATCGACGGCAGCGTGCTGACCCCCGCGGACACCCCGCTGGAGACCGGCGCATTCTATAAGGTGACCATCACCGATTCCGACACCTACGACCTGTACGGCTACGCGGAAGAAAAGCTGGAGGATTGATGTATGAATCTGCCCAATAAACTTACGATGCTTCGTGTTATCTTGGTGCCTGTCTTTATGGTGTTTGCCGCTTACAGCCGCTACGGCACCGCCGATTTCAACCCCACATTTGCGCTTATTGCCGGGATTATCTTTGCCGTTGCCAGCTTTACCGACTTTTTGGACGGCTATCTGGCGCGCAAAAATAACCTTGTCACCGATTTCGGCAAGTTCATGGACCCGCTGGCGGACAAATGCCTGACCACCGCCGCCTTTATCTATATGGTGGCATGCGGCATCTGCAGCCCCGTGGTGCTGGCGGTCATTCTGTTCCGCGAGTTCGCCGTGGCCGGTGTGCGTATGCTTGCCGCCGAAACCGGCACCGTCATCGCCGCCAACATGTGGGGCAAGGTCAAGACCGTTCTGCAGATGCTGACCGTGCTGTTCTACTACTTTGCCGCCGCGCTGGCAGGCCCCGCCGATGTGATGGCCGTGGGGCTGATTACCCAAATTTTGTGCTGGCTGTGCGGCGCGGCCACCGTGCTTTCGGGCGGCATTTACCTGTGGCAGAACCGCAAGCTGTTCATGCAGGCGAAGTAACAGCCGCCGCGCAGTAGGGGCCGGGCATGCCCGGCCCGCGGCCTTGCCATACATGCCATTTTACATCAGGTGCCGGGCCGGACCTGTCCGGCCCCTACAAGGCAACGGACCCAATAAGGAGACCCCAACTTGTCAAAGCTCAATCTCCGTACATTTTTAAAATGCATCTACCGCAGGATGGCCCGCCTGGAGCGGGCCGTCCTGTTGCTGCTGTGCATTTTTGCCGTCAAGTTCGTGTTCAGCACGGCGGCACATTTTGCCGTGCTGCTGCAAGTTGTCGATATGTTCGGCAGCGGGCGGAATCCGGTGGATGTATGGCTGCTGCTGCTCTGCTGCACGGCGGTGCTGGGCACATTCTGCCTGTACCGCCGCGCGGCGCGGGCGATTTGCGCAAAATGCACAAAAGCGGATGCCGTCATTTTAGCAGTCTGCATAGCGGCCAGCGCCGCATTCTATCTGCACGCCATGGTGGGCCGACAGAGTCTCTACCTGTGGGACAACGCGACCTACTACAATCTGCAGGTGCGGCTGGAATCCAACTTTGCGGACGGCGTCTTTACCGGTGTCGGCTCGACCATCTACAAGACGTGGTTCAACGACTACGCGCCGCTGGTCATCAATCTGCTGGCGGAGCCGTTCTTCATGTTCACGCCGCGCACGGCCAACACGTTTGCGCTGCTCTGCGCGCTGCTGATCCCGTCGCTCGTCTACTACAGTGCATGGCTTCTTCTGACGGTGCTGCGCCGAAAATTACAGCCAAAGGCCCCGGTGCTGTTCACGGCGCTCTCTATGGCATTCGTCCTGCTGCTGCCGCTTTTGCACATTGCGCTTTACCGCGGTATGCCGGACCTGCTCGGTGTCGCGTTCGCGTTTATGCTGCTGGCGCTCGGCGTCGGGTACGATTTCAGCCAGCCGGCCCCCGCGCGGCTTGTGTCGCTGGCGGCCTTTACGGGTATGCTCATGCTGACCCGGCGCAGCTACATGTTCACCGTTGTGGCGTTCTTTTTGCTGTATGGCGTTTGGGCGTTGGCCTGCGCTGCACGCGCCCGGCAGGTACAGACCGTCCTGCGCTTCGGCAGGTTTGCCGCGGCCTCGCTGGTCTGCGTCGGCGTACCGCTGCTGCCGATGTTCTGGCGCATCGCCAAGGCCGACTACAGTGACCGCTACGCGACCTACCAGACCGGCGGCTTTCTGGCAGAGCTGGCCAACCAGCGTGTCTATCTGGGCTGGCTCGTGTTTGTGATTATGCTGATCGGCATATTATACGGGCTGTATAATGCTAAGGCCCGTGCGCTCGCCGTTCTTGCCGCCGTCGGCGCGGTGCTGACCGTGCTGCTCGTCACCCGTGTGCAGAACATGGACGACCATCAGTCTCTGGCCGTCGCGCCGTTCTACCTGCTGGGCTGCTTCCTCTGTGCGCTGCTCGTCAGCGATCTGCCGTGGGCGTGGCCGCGCCGCATTCTGGCCGTGTCGGCGGGCGTGCTGTGTGCGCTGAACTTCGGCGCGTGCAGTCAGCTGCTGCCGGTGGTTTTCCCCAGCGGATTTTACAGCGGACTGTACTTTTACGTGGACAGCCCCCGCAATGATTTACAGCAGGTCGCCGAGGTCAACGCCTGGCTGCGGGAAACTGCACCGGCGAGAACTCCGCCTACATGATCTGTCACGGCGTGGTCTACAGCCCGGATGTGTTCCGCATCTCGGCGCTGCCGGATGAGTCCATCCGCGAAATTCTGCCCTACGGTGCCTGCAATCCCGGCAACGATGCCTTCCCGAAGGAGCTGCTCACGGCGCAGGTCGTGCTGACCTGTACGCCGTTTGACCCCAACAACCACACAGAGAAGATGAACGCGGCCTTCCTGGAAAACCAGGAAAAGTACGCGCCGTTTGAGTTGGCAGCCACCTTCGACATGGGCAACGGATACACGATCACGGCCTACCGCCGCGTTAAGGCACCGACGGCGGCAGAGCTCGACACCTACCGCGCCTATCTGGCCGAGGAGAACGAGCGGTTCCCCTACAATTTCAGTGCTGTCTGGGACGAGCTGGCCGTGCAAATCGCAAATAACGGCTGAATCCCCCTTGCAACCGCGCCTTGCGTTGGCTATAATAAAAGCATCCCTATATAGAGGAAGGAACGTGCAAGCTATGCAGATCTTCAACACCATGACCCGCCAGAAAGAGGAATTTGTCCCCCAGAAGGAGGGCGAGTACCGCATCTATGTCTGCGGCCCGACGGTTTACAACTATATCCACATCGGCAATGCGCGCCCGATGATCGTTTTTGATACGCTGCGCCGCTATCTGGAATACTGCGGCAACAAGGTCTACTATGTCTCCAACATCACCGATATTGATGACAAGCTCATCAAAAAGGGCCAGGAGGAGGGCACCTCGATGCAGGAGGTCGCCCGCAAGTTTGAGGCCGAGTACATCAGGGATTCCGACGGTCTGAACGTCAAGGCCCCCACCGTGCGCCCCCGCGCTACCGAGCATATCGGCGAGATCATCCACATCGTCAAGGACCTCGTGGACTCCGGCCACGCCTATGTGGCCCGCAACGGGGATGTCTACTTCCGCGTCAAGTCCGACCCCGGCTACGGCAAGCTGAGCCACCTGAACCTCGACGACCTCGAGAGCGGCAATCGTGAGCTGCGCAGCCGTATGGACGACGACCTGAAGGAGGATCCCGCCGATTTCGCAGTCTGGAAGGCTGCCAAGCCCGGTGAGCCCTACTGGGAGAGCCCCTGGGGCCACGGCCGCCCCGGCTGGCACATTGAGTGCAGCGCTATGGCCCGCAAGCACCTGGGCAAGACCATCGACCTGCACGCCGGCGGTCAGGACCTGATCTTCCCCCACCACGAGAACGAGATCGCCCAGAGCGAGTGCGCCAACGGCTGCACCTTCAGCCGCTACTGGATGCACAACGGCTTCCTGAACATCAACAACGAGAAGATGTCCAAGAGCGCAAACAACTTCTTCACGGTGCGCGAAATCGCCGACAAGTATGGCTACGAGCCGATCCGCTACTTTATGCTGACGGCTGGCTACCGCATGCCGCTGAATTACACCGTTGAGCTGATCGAGAGCTGCAAGAACAGCCTCGAGCGGATGTACACCTGCCGCGACAACCTCGATTTTGCCATCGAGCATGCCCACGGCACCGACACGGCGCTGGTGGAAAAGTGCGAGGATGCGCGCAAAAAGTTCAAGGCCGCCATGGACGACGACCTGAATACGCCGGACGCTCTGGCTGCGATTTTCGATCTGGTCAAGGACATCAACACGCTGTCCGATGCCTCCGACAAAGCGACGCTGGAGACTGCCGCCAAGACGTTTGATGAGCTGACCGGCGTGCTGGGCCTGCTGTACAACCGCAAAAAGACCGACAGCATCCCCGCCGAGGTCACCGCACTGGTCGAGGAGCGCGCTGCCGCCAAGAAGGCCAAGGACTGGGGCCGCGCGGACGCATCCGTGCCCAGCTGACCGAGATGGGCTGGAGTGTCACCGACACGGCGCAGGGCCCGAAGCTCGCGAAGCTGTAAGAATTTTTCAAAAAACAGATGCAGGGGCGGCCTGCGCATCTGCGCCGCAGGGCGCGGGTGCGTGGGCTTGCCCCTGATTTTGTGTGTAACATGACGAATCAACGAACAAAATCAAATAAGAGCCTCTGGGTGCTGTTGGGCGGTGCCCTGCTGCTGCGCCTGGTGCTGGCCCTTGTGACGGACGGCTACCCCTATGACATGAGCTGCTTTGTGGCCTGGGGCGATAAGCTGGCCGCCGAGGGTCCCGCCGCTTTTTACAGCGAGGGCTACTTTGCCGACTACCCGCCCGGCTACCTCTGGGTGCTGGGGCTGGTGGGGGCCATCCGCGCGGCGCTGCACATCGCCTACGAGTCCAAGTGGACGTATTTTCTGCTGGCGCTCGTGCCGTCGCTCTGCGACTGCGGACTGGCGTGGCTCGTCTACAGAACGGCAAAGCGCAGCAGCCGGGGCGTGAAGGAGCATACCGCGCTGGTACTGACGGCGTTTACGGCGTTCAACCCGCTGATGCTGTTCGACACCGGTGTCTGGAAGCAGATCGACGGCGCGTTTGCGCTGCCGCTTGTGCTCTGCTTTGTGCTGCTGGAGCAGCGGCGCTACCTGCCCGCCGCCGTGCTGTACGGCGTGGCGCTGGCCATCAAGCCGCAGGCGCTGCTGTTCGGCCCGGTGCTGGCGGTGTGCTATCTGGCGGCCATTACGCTGGAAAAGGACCGCCTGCGCGCCTTTGGCCGCTGCTTTGGCGGCGCGGCGCTGGCACTGCTTCCGCCGCTGCTGACAGGCCTGCCTTTTTTTGGCGTTGTGCAGTTGATCCCGAAGCTGTTCAACAAATACGCCGACACAATGTCCGGCTACCCCTACGCGACGATCAACGCCTTTAACTGGCTGGCGGCGCTGGGCGGCAACTGGAAGGGGCAGGCTGACCCGGCATTGTTTGGCATCAGCTGGCAGCAGCTTGGGTGCTTCCATATTCTGCTGGTCACGGCGGGGCTGGCGTATTTTGCGGCGCGCAGCGTGCGGGGCGGGTGGTTCTCGCCGCTGCTGTTGGCGGCGTACTACGGCATCGGCATTTTTACGCTTGTACACTGTATGCACGAGCGCTACATGGTGCCCGGCGTGCTGCTGACGCTGCTGGCCGCCGCGCACTGGAACGACATCCGCCTGTACGCGGCGGGCGTGGGCCTGTCGCTGACCGGGTTCATCAATCTGGCCACGGTCTACTCGCTGACCGGCACCAACGATGAATGGCTGACGAGCGCGACCAGCTCGACAGTGGCCGTCCTGACCGGCCTTGGGGAGACGGTCTGCTTTGTGCTGCTGATCTTTGCAGTGTGGGACATTGCCCGCCATGGCCACACGCTGGCCCTGCCCGAGACAAAGCCGGAAACTGCCCCGCCCGTGCCCGCACCGCAGCCGAAATGGATCCGCCGCGAGGTGGGTGCGCTGTTGGCGCTGACGGCGGCCACGGCGGTGCTGAGCTTTAGCTATCTCGGCAGCCGCACCGCGCCGCAGGACCCGCTGGACGCGACGGGCACGGCGCTCTCCGAGAGTGTGACGCTGGACGGCAGCGCGGTATCGCTGTGGGTGTATCCGGGCATCTCGTTCGGCGGCAGCATGACGGTGACCGATGCCAACGGCAGCACGGTCTTTGAAAAGGAGCTGAACTACGGCACCTGCTTCAGCTGGACAGCGAACAACGTGCAGCTGGCGGCGGGCACCCAGCTGACGGTCATGGTCGAGAACGCCCAGCTGTTTGAGCTGGCGTTCCGCGATGCCAACGGCCGGCTGGTGCCGGTCACGGGCGGCGGCGCGCTGTTTGACGAGCAGACCGCCGTGCCCGACACGATCAGCCAGCTGAACAGCATGTATTTTGATGAGATCTACCATGGCCGCACCGGCTATGAGCAGCTGCATAAAATGCCCGTCTACGAGACGACCCATCCGCCGCTGGGCAAGGACCTGATCATGGTCGGCATTGCGCTGTTCGGCATGACGGCGTTCGGCTGGCGGTTCGCGGGTACGCTGTTCGGTGTGCTGCTGGTGCCGCTGGCGTGGTGCTTTGTGCGCCGCCTGACCCGCAAACCGTGGGCGGCAGCCACCGCAGGCGTGCTGCTGGCGCTGGATTTTATGCGCTTTCCCAAAGCCGTCTGGCAACGATTGACGTTTACGGTACGTTTTTTATCCTATTGGGAGCCTACTGTATGGTGTGGTACTGCCAGCGGGTGCTGACCGACGGCGTGAACCGCGCTCTGCTGCCGATGGCGCTGGGCGGCGTTGCGTTCGGGCTGGGCTGCGCAGCCAAGTGGACCGGCATCTACGCCGGGGCCGGGCTGGCCGTGCTGTATCTGGGCGTGCTCTATGCGCGCTGGCAGCAGAAAAGGCCCGGCTTCCGGGCGGAGTTCCGCACCGCGGCGGTGGGCGGCGTGCTGTTTTATGTGCTGCTGCCGCTCTGCCTCTACATTGGGTCCTATTTGCCGTACTGGTGGCGCGATCCGGCGTTCAGCCTCAGCGACTGGTGGCAGTGCCAGGTGTCGATGTTCAGCTACCACGCGACGCTGAAGGCGACCCACCCGTTTGAGAGCCGCTGGTACACTTGGCTGCTGGGCCTGCGCCCGGTGTGGTACTACCGCAACGGTTACCTGCCCTACGGCATGAAGGCCAGCATTGCGGGCATGGCCGGGCCGGTCATCTGGCTGGTCGGGCTGGCGGCGCTGGTCGGGCTTTTGTGGCATCAGGTCAGCGGGCGCGGCAGCCGCCAGGGCGCGGGCGTGCTGATTTTGTACGGCACGCAGCTCATCCCGTGGATGCTGGTGACGCGCTGCACCTTCCTGTACCATTATTTCCCCAGCTCGATGTTCTGTCTGGCGGCGCTGGCACTGGTGCTGGCGCGTATGAAGCACGTAGACTGGGCGAAAAAGATCGCCGCGGGTCTCTGCGTGGTGGCGCTCGTCCTGTTTGTGCTCTATTATCCGGCGCTCTCCGGCCTGCCCATTCCCGCCTGGTGGGCTGACGCCCTGAATGTCCTACCGAGCTTTGGGTTCTATTAAAAGAAAAGCCTCGCTTGTCAAAGGGAGGTGCCGAGCGCAGCGAGGCGGAGGGATTCCAGCCCGTGTGCCCGGTGAGAAACCAGGAGGAGTAACTGCCTGTATGAACGGCAAGCACAACAAAGCGCTGACCCCGATAGCGCGAAAGCTCCGCAAGGATATGACCAGGGAGGAACGTCATCTCTGGTACGATTTCCTGCGGGAGTACCCGATCCGCTTTTTGCGGCAAAAGGTCATCGGTAGCTATGTGGTGGACTTTTACTGCGCCGCAGCCAAGCTGGTGGTAGAACTGGATGGGTCGCAGCATTACGAGGAGAAGGGTATTGCTGACGACCAGACGCGCACGGAGTTCCTGCAAAAATATGATTTGCGGGTGCTGCGGTTTGCCAACAACGATGTGATGAAGAATTTTGAAGGGGTATGTACTGTCATTGATAGGGAAGTGCAGGAATCCCTCCGCGTATAAGGGGTGCCCTCCGTGAGGCCGCGGGAATCCCTCCGGCCTCGCCGGGGCTCGGCCACCTCCCTTTGACAAGGGAGGCTGAAAAAACGCTGCGGCAACGGGAGATGACTTCTGTTACCGCAGCGCTTTTGTTTTATTATTCTAAAATTCTTTCGGTTCCTTTCTTATAAGAAAGGAACACCGCGCCCCATCAAGCCTCGGGCAGATAAATATGGTGCGGCAGACCCTCGACGTAGATGGGGGTCAGCTCGGCCTGAACGAGGGGCAGGGCGTAGGCCAGGAACTCGTCGGTCATGGCGGTGTGGTCGGCGTTGACCCACTCCAGCGGGACCTTCTTCTCGAGGTTTGCGACCTCGCTGATCGGGTGCAGGCTCGTGCCGCACTGGTACGGCGCATTGGAGATGCGGTCCAGCGCGACCATCTCGCCGGTGTGGCCCTCAAACGCGGCCTTGGCAGCGGCGCCGCCGACCTGATACGCCTCGGTGATGTCGGTGCGGCTCGTCAGATGGCCCGCGCAGCGCTGCAGCGTCGAAAGCTCGATGCAGCGGGTCTTGGTGTCCAGACGGCGGGCAACGGTGTTTGCCAGGAAGCGCGCCGTGCCGGTCAGAGCCTTGTGGCCGAACGCATCCACCGCGTGGACATCGTCGGCCAGCTCGCAGACATAGCGGCCATCCTCGAGCTTGACGCCCTCGGACACGGCGATGACAATGGACGGCTTCTCCTTCTGCATCCGCTCGACCTTATCGACGAAGTGATCCACATTGAACGGAACCTCGGGCAGGCAGATCATGTCCACGCCCTCGCAGTCCTCGGCCTTGGCCAGCGCTGCGGCGGCGGTCAGCCAGCCCGCATTGCGGCCCATGATCTCGACGATGGTCACGTACTTCGTGCCGTAGACCGTCGCATCGCGGATGATCTCCTTCATCACAACGCCGATGTACTTGGCCGCACTGCCGTAGCCGGGGGTGTGGTCGGTGACCATCAGGTCATTGTCGATGGTCTTGGGCACGCCCATAAAGCGGATGTCGCTGCCGATGTGTGCGCCGTAGTCGGCCAGCTTGCCGATGGTGTCCATCGAGTCATTGCCGCCGATGTAGAAGAAGTAGCCGATGTCCAGCTCCTTCAAAATCTCGAACAGCCGGATGTAGACTCTCTCGCCCTCGGCGGCGTGCCAGTCGGGCAGCTTATAGCGGCAGGAACCCAGATAGCTGGACGGGGTGCGCTTCAAAAGCTCAATGTCCAGCGCGGTTTTCAGCTTGTCGTCCAGCACGCAGGTGCGGCGCTCCAGCAGACCGGCTACGCCGTGCAGCATGCCGTAGACCTTGCCTGCGCCGCGGCGCTTGCAGCTCTCATACACGCCGGCCAGGCTTGCGTTGATGACCGAGGTGGGGCCGCCGGACTGACCAACGATTGCGTTTTTTGCCATGGTTTTCCTCCTTGCAGGCGGGGCCTGCAGCTTGTGGGTGGGTGCTCCCGGCAAAGGGTAGAGGTACCGCGGAGCAAACGAATTTTGTCATCCTCAGTGTATCATGCCGGAGCGGGTTTGACCATTGCGGCAGTTGCCTAAATAGCGGCGCGGCTATCGCGAATTCCCGATTCCGCAGTGCGGAACGGCCATGCGCGGCACAATTCTGTATATGGAAATCTGTTCCGCGGTATGGAATTTTGCACTGCAAAAAACTGCAAGAATGATTTTAAAACCTTGCAAAAATTGCAAAACAGCAATAACTTGTGCAAGTTGACGAAGGTGTTGAATTTTTGACCGGCTGCAGGGAAAGTGCCGGAGGGGCTCTGCCACCCTGCGGTTCACGCAAACTTTTTTGCAATACCATCTTGACACCACCCCTCAACCGTGCTATTCTTTAACCATCAAAAGCGTTGAAGAGGAAAAGTACCGCTCCATATCCGCACAGAGAGCCTGGCGTCTGGTGTAAGCCGGGACGGAGACAGGGCGCGAAAGAACACCTCCGAGCTGCAGCCTGAAATGCAAAAAGTAGGGTGTGCCGCAGGCCGTGCGTTACAGCGGCAGCGTTTCAAAGGTGAACGTGTACGGAAAAGTGACCGTATGCCGTTGTTTCGGCTGCGGTAATTTAGGTGGCACCGCGGATCCAAGACAGCGATTCGTCCTAATGCAGGGCGAATGGGCTGTCTTTTTTGTTTACCATTCGGAGGGTGTAAGACGTAAACCGAAAAGGAGAAACAAACAATGTGCTGCATCATGGGTTATGCCGGGCATGATCTGCCCAAGGAAACCTTCACCGAATATCTGCTGCGTACCACCAGCCGCGGCCCGGACGACCAGCGCGTGGCCGAGACCGAGTTCGGCTTGCTGGGCTTTGGCCGTCTGGCCATCATGGGCCTGACGCCCGAGGGCATGCAGCCCTTCTTCCGCGGTGCGGACTGCGTGACCTGCAACGGCGAACTGTACGGCTTCCGCCCCGTCAAGGCCGATCTGGAGGCCGAGGGCTACACGTTCGAGTCCGACTCCGACTGCGAGATCATCCTGCCGCTCTACTACAAGTACGGCCTTGACATGTTCAGGCACCTCGACGCCGAGTTCGCCATGATCCTGTACGACAGCCGCAAAAAGCTGCTGATCGCCGCACGTGACCCCATCGGTATCCGCCCGCTGTTCTACGGCTACAGTGAGTCGGGGCACATTGCCTTTGCGTCCGAGGCGAAAAACCTCGTGGGCCTGTGCAAAAAAATCTATCCGTTCCCGATTGGCAGCTACTACTGCAACGGTCAGTTTGTGCGCTACTGCGACATTGCCGATACGCCCGCCTACAGCCAGGACGAGCTGCCCGAGATTTTGACGAACATCCGCGAAAAGCTGGTTGCCGGTGTGGACAAGCGCCTTGACGCCGACACGCCGGTTGGCTTCCTGCTGTCGGGCGGTCTTGATTCGAGCCTGGTCTGCGCGATTGCGGCCAAGAAGCTGGGCGAGCCGATCCGCACGTTCGCTATCGGCATGAGTGAGGACGCCATTGACCTGAAATACGCCAAGCAGGTGGCCGACTACCTGCACGCCGACCACACCGAGGTCATCATCAACCGCGACCTCGTGCTGGACGCGCTGGAGAAGGTCGTCGCCATGCTCGGCACCTGGGATATTACCACCATCCGCGCGTCGGTGGGCATGTATCTGGTCTGCAAGTACATCCACGAGCACACCGACATCCGCGTGCTGCTGACCGGCGAGATCTCCGATGAGCTGTTCGGCTACAAGTACACCGACTACGCGCCGTCTGCCGCCGCATTCCAGACCGAGAGCCAGAAGCGCATCCGCGAGCTGTATATGTACGACGTGCTGCGCGCGGACCGCTCCATCAGCGTGAACAGCCTCGAGGCCCGCGTGCCGTTCGGTGATCTGGATTTTGTGCGTTACGTCATGAGCATCGACCCGGCCAAAAAGCTGAACACCTACGGCAAGGGCAAGTATCTGCTGCGCAAGGCGTTTGAGGGCGACTGGCTGCCCGAGAGCATCCTCTGGCGCGAGAAGGCCGCCTTCAGCGATGCCGTCGGCCATTCGATGGTGGATGACCTGAAGGGGTACGCCGAGACGGTCTACACGGACCGCGACTTTGCCGAGAAGTGCGGCAAGTACACCTACGCCCGCCCGTTTACCAAAGAAAGCCTGCTGTACCGTGAAATTTTTGAGAAGTATTATCCCGGTCAGGCCGAGATGATCGTCGATTACTGGATGCCCAATAAGGCATGGCCCCACTGCGATGTCAACGACCCCAGCGCCCGCGTGCTGGCAAACTACGGCGCAAGCGGGCAATAAAGGGAAAGCTGCCGAACCCTTCCGGCCATCGCTGACGCTCGGCCACCTCCCCTGATGGGTACTGCCCGTTGACCTTTACAAAAAGATTTCTCTTGCATTTCCCCAAAATCCATGTATAATTAAAACTGTTTTCGCAGAGTAGAGACTTGCGCGTGGGGCTTGGCCCCGGAGTGCCTGACCAACGGGGAGTTGTGGCAGGACGAAGTGACGGAAACGTCCGCGGTGCAGGTTTCGCATCCCACTGCTGCATGATGGTGTGCAACGGCGGATGCGGCGTTGTGCCCATCCGACAAAAATTGCCTCCTCCCTTGTGCGGCAACGCACAAAGGAGGATTTTTTATGTGCGAACAAAAGCTGTCCGTCTTTTCCGCTGACTACTGGCGCGCTGCCCGGCGCGAGCTGAACAACCCGCGGGTGCTGGCCTTTTCGGGGCTGGTCTGCGCCATGGCCATCGTGCTGGAAAGCCTGCCCATCTACCTGCTGGGGCCGAGCCTGAAAATTTACTTCAGCTTCCTCGCCGTCTCGCTGGGCTGCATGTGCTACGGCCCCGTCGTCGGCATGATGGCCGGGGCTATCATTGATACGGTGGGTTTCCTGCTGGCAGGCTACGGCGAGCCGTATTTCCCCGGCTACCTCATTACGGCCATGCTGTCGGGACTGATCTACGGCGTTATGCTGTACCGCCAAAAACCGACGCTGCCGCGCATTATTGTGACGCGGCTCATCATCAACTACGGCAGCAACGTCCTGCTGGGCAGCGTCTGGAAGGCGATGCTCTACGGCAAGGGCTACCTTTACTATTTCACCTCGGGTCTGGTAAAGAACACGACGATGCTGCCCATCGAGGTGTTCCTGACCTGGGTCGTGCTCAACGCCGCCGTAAAGCAGGGGCTGGACAGAAAGTTTATTCATAAGAGGTAAAAGCCTCCCTTTGAGGAGGGCGGACCCGAAAGTAAAAGTCATACTTTTGCACAAGAAAGTATGACTTTTTACATTTTTTTTCGTTGTGCGTCCTGCTCAGTGTACTGTCTGCACAGGCAAAAACATTTACCTGTTTTTGCTGAACTTTTT
>ENA-OQBL01000195-OQBL01000195.1-human-gut-metagenome-genome-assembly--contig:-NODE-195-length-35361-cov-5.605693_pt1 | contig 35361 bp, 38 predicted proteins | sample MGYA00242747_ERZ504553 | MGnify/ENA primary metagenome ERZ504553 (study PRJEB26092, sample SAMD00036240) | human gut metagenome | host: Homo sapiens | study: EMG produced TPA metagenomics assembly of...
CCTTGCGGTAGTTGTCGTACTCGGCAGCCATGCGCAGCAGCTGTTCCTTGGCCTGTGCGGCGTTCTGCTCGGCCGCGTCCAGCTTAGCCTTGACGGCTTTCCATCTCGCGGGGCCTTCTTGTTGAACCAGCCGCCGTCCTTTTCTTGTCGTCCTTCGGGTCGGCAGCTTCTTCTGCGGCGGGCTCCTGTGCGGGAGCTGCCTGCTCTGCCGTTGCCTCCGGAGCGGCGGTGGGCTGCTGCTCCGCTTCCGCAGCGGGAGCAGTCTTTTTGGTTTCTTCGCTCATTCCAGATCCTCCTTATAGATCACAGTCCGCCGGGGTGCGGCAGCCTGCGGGGTGTCTTTTCGTTTGCCGCTCATGCCCTCGCCCAGCTGGTCTGCAAAGTAATGCAGCAGCGGCATCAGCTTCTGGAAGGGCATCCGGGTGGGGCCGATCAATGCAATGGAGCCCCACAGGCCTCCGCCCACCAGATACCGGTCGCTCACGATGCACAGGCCCGGGATCTGCGGTTCCAGATCCTCGCCCAGCAGCACGCTCTCACTGCGTTCTGCCGGAGGTGCGATCAGGCCAGCGGCCTGCTCCTCGTCGTTCAGCAGGGTGAGGATGTCGCCCACCTTGCCGTCCAGCTGGGGCCAGTCCAGCAGGTACTGCTCACCGCCCAGAAATACGTGGGGCTTGACGGAATCCTGCAGGATGGCAGCCGCTGCACTGATAACGGGCACCAGCTCCGGGTCGATCTGGCTGCACAGCTCTGCCAGCAGCCGGGTGGAAAGATCCACCGGCGCTACAAAGGTGAGGTTGCGGTTCAGCAATGCGGCAAGCGCCGCTGCATTCTCGCGGGAAAGACCGGTGCGCACCCGTGCCACACGGGTACGAACGTAACCGGCCGTGGTAACGGCCAGCACAGCCGCTGCGCTGCGGCCCACCTGAACCACTTCATAGTGGGCGATGCACAGGTCTTCGGCACAAGGGGTGCTGATGGCGGCGGTGCAGCCGCTGATGGCGGCCAGCGCCTTGGCGGCACCTGCGGCCAGCTTTTCCGGCTCATGGTCGAGGCTTGCGAACACCGCATCCACACGGGCGCGGCTCACACGATCCAGCGGCTGATCGTCGGTCAGCAGATTATCAAGGTAGTAACGGTAGCCCTTGGCGCTGGGCACACGGCCCGCGCTGGTGTGGGGCTGCTCCAGCAGACCCAGCTTTGTCAGCGCCGCCATCTCATTGCGAAGCGTTGCGCTGGAAACTGCCATGTCAAAGTAGTTTGCCAGCACGCTGCTGCCAACAGGCTCGCCTTCGAGACCATACAGCGCCACGATCGCCTGCAAGACTCGCTGCTTGCGTGCATCCATCGTCATAGCGCCTGCCTCCTTTTTGCGTTCGCTTTGTTTGTTTAGCACTCCTTGTTCCTGAGTGCTAAGACCATTATAGCCAATTTTCCGGTGCTGTCAAGCCCCTTGGAAAAATGTTTTAAAAGATTCATAATTCTGTCATAAACGAAGAAAGCGCCCTCCTTATTATAAGGAAAGCGCTCCGGCATGTTCTTTACTCTTCCATCTGCCTTGCTAGAAATGCCGCTGCCACATTCACGGCCTTGAGCTGGGCGGCATCCGGCGTGGCCGTGCGGTCTTCGGTCAGCAGGGCCACCACGCCGGTCACATCGCCTGCCGCAATGATGGGTGCGGCACACAGCACCACCCGGGGCGAGCCTTCGCAGGGCAGGATGCACTTTTCGGCAATGCCCTCGCTCTGGTACAGCCTGCGGCCATCCATCAGCTTTTCCAGCGGCTGGCTGATGCTGCGGTCGGCCAGCTCCCGCCGGCCAGAGCCGCTCACCGTAAGGATGCGGTCACGGTCGGCCACCAGTGCGGTCAGCGCAAAGCTTTTGCTGAGCACCTCGGTATACTGGGCCGCTACTGCGTTCATCTCGCCAATGGGCGAATACTTTTTAAAGATCACCTCGCCGTCGCCTGTGGTGAAGATCTCCAGCGGGTCGCCGCGGCGGATGCGCTGGGTGCGGCGGATCTCCTTGGGGATCACCACCCGGCCCAGCTCGTCGATGCGGCGCACGATTCCTGTTGCTTTCATGTTTTTGCTCCTCCGTTTCCTTAAAAATGCCTGCAGCACTAGTATCTGTCAGACCGGGCCATTTATACCTGCTGCCCCCGCGCAAAAAGACCTGCACGGAAAGCTGCCTCTTCGTTGCGTTTCCGGCAGGGTTCTGCTACAATGATACAAAAAGCCATTTTCATAAGCACAGCACCCCGCTTATGAAGACAGATCCTAAAATTCTACTGAGAAAGGCAGGTGTCCGGATGCCGAACATCCTCATTCTGGGCGGCGGTGCCGCCGGTCTTGCAGCCGCGCTGGCGGCGGCACAAAGTGCCCCCGCTGCACAGGTCATTGTGCTGGAGCGCAACCCGAAGCCGGGCAAAAAGCTGCTTGCCACCGGCAATGGCCGCTGCAATCTGGATAACACCGGCATTGCACCGGAGCTGTATTTCACTGCCGACCCGGCAGCACTTCGTCCGCTGCTGGATGCCGTAAATACCGCCGACCCGCTGCGCTGGTTCCGTGCGCTGGGGCTTTACACCCGCACCGACGAGGCGGGCCGGGTGTATCCGTACTCCAATCAGGCGGCGGACGTGCTGGCCCTGCTGGAGCACCACCTTGCGCAGCACCATGTGCAGCTGCGCACCGGCTGCACCGTGCGCACCCTGAGCCAGAGCCGCAGCGGCTACGCCGTGCAGTTCGAGACGGCAGAGGGCAGCACCGAGACCCTGCGCGCCGATGCCGTCATCTGCGCCATGGGCGGCGAGGCAGGGCCGCAGTTCGGCACCGACGGCTTTGGCATCCGGTTCGCCGCCCAGTGCGGCGGCAGGGTGGAGCCGCTGTACCCCTGCCTGACCGCCCTGCAGTGCGCAAAGCCCCGCAAAGCGCTGGCTGGCATCCGTGCCAAGGCAGCAGCATCCCTGCTGGACGGTGCCCGTGTGCTTGCCTGCGAGAACGGCGAGGTACAGTTCACCGATTACGGCCTTTCCGGCATCTGCATCATGCAGCTGTCCGGCCTGCTGGCCCCGGGCCCGCGGCCCCAAGGCTCCTGCTGTGGAGCTGGACCTCTTCCCGGCAGTGGACGAAACCGCACTTGCCAGCCTGTTTGCGGCCCACGCCGCCCAGACGGCAGGGGGCAGCGCCGCTGACTTCTGGCTGGGCCTGCTCAACCAGAAGCTGGGCCGTACTGTGTGGTCTGCCGCCGGGCTGCAGGACAGCGACGCGCCTGCCGTGCTCACCGCCGCACAGTGGCAGAAGCTGGCCCACACCGCCAAGCACTGGCGCTTTGAAGGGCTGACCCCCCTGCAGCTGGAAGCAGGCCCAGACCACCGGCGGCGGGCTGGCCCTGCGGGAGGTGGATCAGCACTTCCAGTTCAAGGGCTGTCCGGGCCTTTACTTTGTGGGCGAAACGCTGGACTGCGCAGGCAGCTGCGGCGGTTTTAACCTGCACTGGGCGTTCGGCTCCGGCCTTGTGGCCGGGCGCAGCGCTGCAGGCCATGCTGCAGCAGGCCGTGCTCTGCCAAAAGCCTCCGCGCCCGCAAAAGAGCAGGAAAAAAGCCGCACAGGTAAAAAATGAGCTTTAAATTTTCAACAAACGCTTGACATCTTGTGCAGATCGCATTATCATAAAGACAATAAAGGTTTGTTCAGAGGATCGAGCAGAACAAGCAAGGGGAGAGTCGAAAGGCCCTTTTGTTTGTCCTGCTCTTTTTCTTTTATTCGGCAAACGGAGCGATCAGGAGGTTTTTATGCTGGATGTAGCAATTATCGGCTGCGGTGTCATTGGTGCGGCAGCCGCCTATGAGCTGTCCCATTACCCGCTGCAGACCGCCTATTTCGAGGCTGAAAATGACGTGGCAGACTGCACCACCAAGGCCAACAGTGCCATTCTGCACGCTGGGTACGACCCTGAGCCGGGCACCCGGATGGCGCGGCTCAACGTGGAGGGGTCCGCACTGGCCAAGGAGATCTGCGCCCGGCTGGATGTGCCGTACCTGCAGTGCGGCAGTCTGGTGCTGGCCCTCAGCCCGGAAGAGCTGCCCCCACCTGCAGAAACTGTATGAGAACGGCATCGCCAACGGCGTGCCGGGCATCCGGCTGCTTTCCGCAGAGGAAACGTTTGCCATGGAACCGAATCTGGCCCCCACTGTCGTTGGCGCGCTGTATGCGCCCAGCGCCGCCATCGTCAGCCCGTGGGAGTTTGCGCTGGCAATGGCAGAAGTGGCTGTGCGCAACGGCGTGGAGCTGCACCGCAGCTGCCCTGTGACCCGCATCGAAAAGACCGCCGGCGGCTGGGCACTGACCACCCCCTCCGGAATTGTGGAAACCGCGCTATATCATCAATGCGGCAGGCATCTCGGCGCAGGCCGTGCACGACATGGCCGCACCCCACAAATTTACCATCCAGCCCACCCGGGGCGAATACTACCTGCTGGATAAATCCGAGGGCAGCCGTGTGCACCACGTCATCTTCCAGTGCCCCAACGAAAACGGCAAGGGCGTTCTGGTGGCCCCCACCGTCCACGGCAACCTGATCGTCGGCCCGAACGCCGACCCCGTGGAAGGGGACGATACCGCCTGCACTGCCGCCGGGCTGGCCTTCGTCAGCGCCGCAGCGCGCCGCAGCGTGCCGAACATCCGCTTCAGCGAGTCCATCCGCAACTTTGCGGGTGTCCGTGCCAATGTGGACACGGGCGACTTCGTTATCGGCGAAGCAGAGGGCGCGCCCGGTTTCATTGATCTGGCGGGCATGAAATCGCCCGGCCTTTCCAGTGCACCGGCCGTTGCCAGAGAAGCCGTCAAAATTCTGGAAGCTCACGGCGATCTGCCCGCCCCCAAGGCGGATTACAGAGATGGCCGCACCCGGGTGCGCTTCAAGGAGCTTCCGCCCGAAGAAAAAGCCCGGCTCATTGCAAAGGAACCCGCCTATGGCCGCGTGATCTGCCGCTGCGAGACGATCACCGAGGGCGAAATTCTGGATGCTCTGCACGAAGAGATCCCCGCCACCACCATTGACGGTGTCAAGCGCCGCTGCGGTGCCGGTATGGGCCGCTGTCAGGGCGGCTTTTGCGGGCCGCGCGTGCTGGAACTGATCAGCAAAACGCTGGGCATCCGTCCGCTGGACGTGCTGCAGGATAAGGCCGGCACCAACGTCTTACTGTGCGAAACCAAGCAGGAGGGAGAGCACCATGATTGATCTGGTCATCGTCGGCGGCGGCCCTGCAGGCCTTGCCGCAGCTTACAGCGCATGGCAGCATGGTCTGCGCGATATCCTTATCTTAGAGCGCGACAACGAGCTGGGCGGCATCCTGAACCAGTGCATCCACAACGGCTTCGGCCTGCACCGCTTTGGCGAGCAGCTCACCGGCCCGGAATACGCAGGCCGCTGCATTGAACTGCTGCGCTCCACCGGTGTCCGGGTGGAGCTGGGCACGATGGTGCTGGAAGTCACCCCGGACAAAAAGATCCACTGCGTCAGCCGGGAAAAGGGCTATCAGATTTTGGAAGCCAGAAGCATCATCCTCTGCATGGGCTGCCGGGAACGCACCCGCGGTGCCATTGGCATCCCGGGCACCCGCCCCGCCGGCATCTACACCGCCGGTGCTGCCCAGCGCTATGTCAACATGGAGGGCTATCTGGTAGGCAAGCGGGTGCTGATCCTCGGCAGCGGCGACATCGGCCTGATCATGGCCCGCCGCATGACGCTGGAAGGTGCCAAAGTACTGGCCTGCGTGGAGGTCATGCCGTATTCCGGCGGCCTGACCCGCAACATCGTGCAGTGCCTGCAGGACTTCGACATCCCCCTGTATCTGTCCCATACCATCGTGGATATTCAGGGCAAGGCCCGCGTGGAAAAGGCCACCGTTGCCAAGGTGGACGAAAACCGCCGCCCCATCCCGGGCACCGAGATGGAATTTGATGTGGACACCATCCTGCTCAGCGTCGGCCTGATCCCGGAAAATGAGCTGACCCGGCAGGCGGGCATCCCCATGGACCCCCACACCAAGGGCGCAGTGGTCTACGAGAATATGGAGACCGGCATCCCCGGCGTGTTCGCCTGCGGCAATGTGGTGCATGTGCATGATCTGGTGGACTTCGTTTCGGGCGAAAGCGACCTTGCCGGTGCTTCTGCGGCGGCCTATGTTTTGAAGGGCGAGGCCGCCGATACGGTTGTGCTTGACCTTGTTCCGGGCAATGGCGTGGGCTACACCGTGCCGCAGCGGGTGCGCCCCGCTGATGTGGACAGGAGCGTGAACATTTCCTTCCGTGTGCGGCAGAACTACGGCCCCAGCCAGATCACCGTGACCTGCGGCGGCAGGCAGCTGGCCCGGTTCAAGCGCCAGCGCATGGCACCCGGTGAGATGGAGCACATCGCACTGCCCAAAGTCCTGCTGGAAAAAGCAGACGGCCCGCTGACCGTTGCGGTAGAGGAGGTTATTGCAGAATGAGCAGCATCAAAGAAGTCATTTGCATCTGCTGTCCCTGCGGCTGCCACTTGCAGGTAGACCCGGAAAATGATTATAATGTAACTGGAAACGCCTGCCCCAACGGTGCCGCCTACGGCAGGGAAGAGCTGACCCATCCCACCCGCATCCTCACCAGCACCGTGCGGGTGGAGGGTGGGCTGTACCCGCGCTGCCCGGTAAAGACTGCGCAGGCCATGCCCAAAGAGAAGATGACCGAGGTCATGGCTGCGCTGGACCGCATCACCCTGCACGCCCCCGTCCGCACCGGACAGGTGGTGCTGGCAGATGTGTGCGGCACCGGCGTGGACGTTGTGGCGACGCGAAATCTGTGATACACACTCCTGAAACGATACGGAGGAAGCAAAAGCATGAGTACAAAATATGTTCTGGCGCTGGATCAGGGAACCACCAGCAGCCGTGCCATCCTGTTCGACAATGAGCAGAATATCATTGCGGTGCAGCAGCGCGAGTTTGAGCAGATCTATCCGCAGCAGGGCTGGGTGGAGCACAACCCCATGGAGATCTGGTCCACCCAGTATGGAGTCATGAACGAGGTGGTGGCCCAGAGCGGTGTCGATGCCCACGATATCGCCGCCATTGGCATCACCAACCAGCGGGAGACCACCATCCTGTGGGAAAAGGCCACCGGCCGCCCCATCTACAATGCCATCGTCTGGCAGTGCCGCCGCACGGCTCCGCTGGTGGATGAACTGCTGCAGCAGCCCGGCATGGCAGACTACATCCGGGAGAACACCGGCCTGATGCCCGATGCCTATTTCTCCGCAACGAAGATCAAGTGGATCCTGGACAATGTGCCCGGTGCGCGGGAGCGGGCCGAGGCAGGGGAGATCCTGTTCGGCACTGTGGACACATGGCTGGTCTGGAAGCTGACCGGCGGCAGAGTGCATGTCACCGACCGCACCAACGCCAGCCGCACCATGCTGTATAACATCCGCACGCTGGACTGGGACGACACCCTGCTCAAAGCGCTGGATATCCCGCGCTGCATCCTGCCCCGCGTGACGGATTCCAGCGAGGTCTACGGCACCACCGATCTGTGCGGTGTGCAGATCCCGGTGGCCGGCATTGCCGGTGACCAGCAGGCTGCGCTGTTCGGACAGAGCTGCTTTGGCAAGGGCGAGGCCAAGAACACCTACGGCACCGGCTGCTTTTTGCTGATGAACACCGGCGATACCATCTGCCGCAGCCGGAACGGCCTGATCTCTACCATCGCCATCAGCCTGAACGGTAAGGTGGAGTACGCGCTGGAGGGCAGCGTCTTTGTGGGCGGTGCCGTCATCCAGTGGGTGCGCGACGGCCTGCGCATGATCCAGGAGAGCCGCGATGCGGAATACTATGCCCAGAAGGTGCCGGATAACGGCGGCATTTACATCGTGCCGGCCTTTACTGGTCTGGGTGCACCGTACTGGGATATGTATGCCCGCGGTGCCATTGTGGGCATCACCCGCGGCACCACCCAGAACCACATCATCCGCGCGGCAGAGGAGTCCATTGCCTACCAGAGCGCAGACCTCGTGGCTGCTATGGAAAAGGACACCGGCGTGCCCATCACCTCGTTGAAGGTGGACGGCGGTGCATCCCGTGACCAGTTCCTGATGCAGTTCCAGGCCGATATCCTGAACAAGACCGTGCTACGCCCGGCCATCCGGGAGACGACCGCTCTGGGCGCTGCCTATCTGGCGGGCCTTGCCACCGGCGTATGGAAGGATCGGGACGAGATCCGCAGCCTGTGGCACTGCAATATGACCTTTGCCCCGCAGATGGACGAGGCTGAGCGCACCCGTCTGCTCTCCGGCTGGCACAAGGCTGTGGGCCGCAGCTGCGACTGGGCAGAGCATTGATAGTTTTCGCCCGACTTTATGGTTCGCGCACAAAATATTTTTTAATTGTTTATTTTCTATTGACATTTTGTTACAAAACGCTATACTAGAAGCATCCCAAGAGAAGTGAGATGGGGATGCACTGTATCGTCCAGATGCAGTGTGTCCCCATTTTTATTACGGAAAAATCAGATTCAAAAAGGAGGTCCCAAGCATGTCGCATCAAAAAGGTAGGTTGAAAAACAGCAAATTCTGGTTGTGCCTGTCACTGATTCTTTGCCTTGTAAGTGCCATCGTAGCGTCCGCTGTACAAACTTCTGGTGGGATCAGGATCAAGGAAATGAGCTGGGAAAGTCCCTCTGGACACCAGCTGGCCGCATACCTTTACATTCCACAGAATGCAACCAAAGACACACCGGCGCCGGGTGTTGTTACAATCGAAGGATGGTATAACAACAAAGAAATGCAGGACTTGTATAGTATTGAGCTGGCTCGCCGGGGATATGTGGTGCTGGCACTTGATCTGCACAGTCATGGCGACTCGGAAAGCCTGTCGATTGCAGAACTTTACGATGGTGCTGTGGGCGTCGATGGTGCAGTTCAGCTTATTGCAAGCCTTCCGTACGTTGACACAGCTCGTATTGGCGTTACAGGCCATTCCAGCGGCGGTACAGCTGCTAATATGGCGGTAGAGATCGATAATTCCCGGGAAACTCCTTTGATTGCTGCTGTTCTGCAGCAGGCTGGTGACTGGCAGGATGACACCGGCGGTGATCATAGCGGAGATTACGGCTCACGCAGTGTAGGCATTATTGCCAGTACCCATGATGACTTTTACTTTGGAACCTATGATGACGCTGGAAATATGCTGACCAATCCGGTAGCCTTCATGGAAACAGATGGTGCTAAAAAATTCCTGAATTTTAATGAGGACGGCTTTGCCGGTATCGCAGAAGGCGGCAAATATTATACGCGCGATTTTGATGGAAAGACCGCTTATCGCGTGATTTATCGGCCGAACATGATCCATCCTCTCGTTGCTTTTTCTACTACTTGTGTCGGCTATGCCGTTGATTTTTTTGATACAACGCTCGGCGCTCCAAAGCCCCTGCCTGCCAGCGATCAGATCTGGCCCATTAAAGCGGTGTTCAACAGCCTCGGCGTGATCGGTCTTTTGATCTTCATGGTCAGTTTCACGCTGGTTCTGCTTGATACTCCCGTATTTTCCGCTCTCCGCAGTGGTGAAATTGTACAGCCAGCCCCTGTGCAGGACAGCGGAGCCAAGGCATGGTACTGGGTTCTGCTGATTATCGGTGCAGTTTTTTCCGGTTCAAGCTTTTTGTTCTGCATGAATACCGTTTACTCAAAGACAACAAACTTCTTTGTGCAGACCGGCCCCCTGACGATCGGTACATGGGCTGCTCTTTGCGGCATCTTTGCAATATTCTGCTCTGCTGTTTTTTACGGTGCTTATGGAAAAAAAACACGGTTGGAGTGCTCGAAGAGCGGGTCTGTATTTGAATCTGGAGCAGCTGTGGAAGACCATTGCCCTCGCTGTTATCGTGATCGTTGTTTCGTTCGGCCTTGTTTTTGCAGCACACTATTTCTTCCAAGTTGATTATCGGATGTATGTCGTTGCGTTCAAAACCTTCGGCGCTGATAAAGTGCTGATCGCACTTCGCTATCTGCCATTCTTCCTGCTGTTCTACGTTATGAACTCGATCTCGGCAAATTGCTTCAACTACAACACCATTGGCGGAAAAAATGGCAACATCTTGATTTTTGCATTCTTTAATGCGCTTGGTGCTATTTTTGTGGTTGCAAGTCAATATATCTACTTCTATGCAACGGGTTATCAGCTTTATGGTTTGACCGAAGGCCAGCGCATTGGTCCCATTTGGCTGTTCCCCTGTATGGTTCTTCTGTTTGTCACGCCCATCATGTCCCGCATCATCTACAAACGCACCCGCAATCCGTACATTGCAGGTCTGATAAATGCAATGTTTATTGTAATGATCAGCTGTTCCAATACTACTACCATTCTGGGCGGCGGTGAGCTGATTGCAACCACATTCTGATAAAACCTAGATTTTACATTACAGCCGCCGTGTAACTTATTTACATGGCGGCTTTTTTGTAGAATAATATAAATCAAGTAATTGATAAAAAAGGAGTCTTACCCAATGCATCCTCTTGCCGAAACTCTGCTGAACGAACCGGTGATCGCCGCCGTGAAAACGGACGAAGCCCTGACTGCTGCGCTGGCCTCGCCCTGCAGCGCCGTTTTTCTGCTGGCGAGCACCCTGCTCACCGTAGACGGGCTTGTGCACCGCATACATGATGCCGGAAAACTGGCCGTGGTTCACATCGACCTTGTGGACGGCCTTTCGTCGCGTGAGATTGCGGTGGACTCCCTCAACGCCCTGTGCCACCCGGACGGCATCATCTCCACCCGCCCGACCCTGATCCGCCGGGCGCGCCACCGCGGCCTGCTGACCGTCCAGCGGGCATTCATCCTGGATTCCCTCTCGCTGACCAGCCTGTCCGGTCAGCTGGAGCAGGGCAAGCCGGATTTTGTCGAGATCCTTCCCGGCATCATGCCCCGGGTCATCGCCGAGATCAGCGCCCGCACACAGGTGCCTGTCATTGCAGGCGGCCTGCTGCGGGACAAAGCCGATGTCATGGCCGCCATGCGCGCAGGTGCCGCCGCAGTTTCCACTTCTGCGCCCTCCCTGTGGGATATCTGAGCCAGAACAAGATCCCAGCTGAAGTACGAAAAGCATAATCGTATCCTGGTGTTTTATTGGATATGCCCGCCCACCGATGGAGCCGGATCTCCACGGTGAGCGGGCATTTTTTCGTTTTCATTCGATTCGAGTGAATCTATTCAGCCTGCGGATTAACTCGATAATTTAAAGCAATCCTACAAGTCGCACTCCCCTTAAAGTCTTTCTGCTTCCTGCATCTTAGCATCATACTGGATGTCAGAGATCGGCACGAGGCCCTCGATCATATCCAGTTTGCTGTTGACAAGTTCATCATACACATCTTTGATGGACAACGTAATGGAAGGCTCCAGCTGTTCATTTGCAATTACGCTTTCCACCAGTGCTTGTTTGTTTTTCAGTTTCTGCGCCATATCGGGCAGGAAGTGATAATTTTCAATCATGCGCAGAATGATGTTTGCCATAAAATTTCCGCAGATGCTGCTCAACTCGATATAAATCGCTCCGGCATCCTCCACGGAAATTTGTGCGATGCTCATCAGGTAATCAGCCAGAGTCGTTTGCGTATCGTTCAAAATTCCCTGACTTGCCATCCTGCGTTGCAGGATATTCATTTTTCGATAGTCCTGAATTATACCGGTTTTTATCAGTACATTCCACTACTTTATGCCGTCACATGGGTGGCATTCTCTTTCACCGAATTGATCGTATCCATCAGTTCACTCCCTGTTTTGCCATCAAACAGGCGGGTAAACAGAATGGGCTGGTCAAAGGGTGGTTTCATCAGCACCGCTTTGCTTTCCACATAACCGTTCTGCTCGATGTAATGAATGATCTTCTGCACGAACGCGATCTGCTTTGCATTCAGCGATTCGTCATTGATAAATTTTGAAATGCCTGCATGGCAGCATCGTGGTCCAGCTTTGCCACTTTACGCACCAGCAGACCAAAGGGTGTATCCCGAAACTCCCGTGCATAGTCTTCTTTGCTGCCCAGCTCACAGGTGAAGATATGTTCCAGCTCGGTATAGTCGCCCCGGGAAAGCGGAATGTTCTGGGTCAGCTTGTGGATGGCCAGCGTATCGCTGCGGTGCTCCATGATGTAGCGGTTCACACGTTCCCGGTACTCGCCAAAATCGTAGCCGGAATCCAGCGCTTTGCCCTCGGTCTGTTCCAGTACCGGGTCGGCAAGGGCCGTGTAGACAGGCTTTTGCCCTTCTACACCGTCCACCAGAAACTTGATAAGTTCCCGCAGTTCCAGCCGCATTTCCTCAAAGCGGAGCAGATCATGCGAGGTCAAAAATTCGTCCGTCTGCACCTCCCGGATGAGGGGCAGCTTCGCCTGCACCTGTGGGATGGTAGCTTTCCCTTCCAGCATTGCCGCCGTGCTGCGCAGCTGTTTCTGGGCGCGGCCCAGCCCCGGCAGACCTTCCAGTTCACAGAGCAGCAAGCCATACACAAAGTTATCGAACCGCTTGGCGGCCTCGTCCTTATCGTCCAGCGAGATGAGCGGTGCCACCTCTTTCATCAGAGTACCCTTGTCCGTTTCAGTCAGGCTGACAAAGGCTTCCGGCTTTTGATAGTGTTCCACGGCCTGTCGGTGCAGCCGCACGGATACCAGCTCCGGGTTCAGCGCTCCCACCTCGGCGCGGCAGGTCTCCGTTAAGATCTTGCGCCAGTTCTGGTAGTTTTCGTCCCCATAGGCTCCATCCTGCAGCGCGGCGGCAATGCGCACCTGCTTGCAGAAAATGCTCTCGGACAGACTCTTGGTGTCCGCGCTCTCGTAGCCGTTGGGTTTCTGACGGAAAAATTCAAAGTTGCCGCAGTAGTCGAAGATCAGAAAACGCCGTTTGCCCGTATATTCGCCGTCGATGGCATCCACGCAGGCAAGGGATGGGCAAAGCCGTGTACCACGGCCAATCATCTGCCAGAACTTCGTTTTGCTGCGTACTTTTTTGAAGAACACCAGATTCACGCACTCCGGCACATCAATGCCCGTATCCATCATATCCACCGAGACCGCAATAAACGGCGGCTTGTCCTGCTGTTTGAAGTCGTCAATGATGGACTGTGCATAGGCGTCGTCGCAGACCACCCGCTGGATGAATCCCGGGTACTGGGTCTCCAGCTGCGGGTAGAGCTTGCCAAAGCGTTCCCGGATAAACTCCGCATGGCGCTTGTTCTGGGCAAAGATAATGGTTTTGCCGATGCGGTCGCCGCCCGCCGTCTGGATGCCGCGTTCCATCAGGTCTTGCAGCACCGTGTCCACGGTGTTGGCGTTGAAGATGAACTTATTCAGCTTTTCGGATGGGATGAAGGTGGGCAGGGTGTCGTCCTCGGCAAAATCGTCCTCGTAGCGGGCCTTATCCTCCGGTGAAAGCTGGTCGTAGTGGATGCCCTCTTCTGTGAATTTCGTCTTGACCTCGTAGTTGTAGTAAGGCACCAGCACATGGTCGGTGTAGACCGCCGTGTCGTAATCGTAGGCGTAGGTGGGGATGCCATGTTCCATCTCGAAAAAGTCGTAGGTGTTGCGGTCTACATCGGTTTTCGGGGTGGCGGTCAAGCCCACCAGAACCGCATCGAAATAATCAAAAATGGCGCGGTATTTCTTGAAAATGCTGCGGTGGCTCTCGTCCACGATGATAAGGTCAAAGTGGGCGGGCGAAAACAGCGGCACGCCGTCCTTGGTCTTGGCGTTGTCGATGGCGTTGAGCATGGTGGGATAGGTGGAAAACACGATGCGCGCGGCCTTATCGTCCTTGGAGGAGCACAGGTTGCACAGCGACTGGTCCGGCAGATACTTCTTGAAGTCGTCCTTTGCCTGCTTGACCAGCGCGGTGCGGTCCGCCAGAAAGAGCACGTTGGTCACATGACCGCCCCGGCTCAGCACATCGGTCAGGCTGGATGCGGTGCGGGTCTTGCCCGTGCCAGTAGCCATGACCAGCAGATTGCGCCGGAAGCCCTGCGTAATATGGGCGCAGACTGCCCGGATGGCGTTTTTCTGGTAGTAGCGGTCGGTGATTTTATCATCAATTTCGATGGTGTCCAGCGGCTTTTTCTCGGTGCGGCGGTTCATTAGCTTTTGCAAGTCGTCCTTGCAGAACACCCCGCTCACGGCACGCTGCGGGCCGCTCTGCTCATCCCAGAAATAGGTGGTGTAGCCGTTGGTGGTAAACAGCATCGGACGGCGGCCAAACTTCTGTTCCAGACAGTCTGCATAAAGCTGAGCCTGCTTGCGCCCGATGTTGGGGTCTTTGGTGCTGCGCTTGGCTTCAATGACCGCCAGCGGCAAGCCGTCCTTGCCCATCAGCACATAGTCCGCATAGCCCTTCTGCCCCAGCACGCCGTTCATGTTGTCCACTTCGTACTCGGTGCGCACATCGGCGTCCGGCCCGGTGAATTTCCAGCCCATGGCCTTGAGGTCGATGTCGATGATCTTCTGCCGCGTCTCGGCCTCGGTCAGGTCGGCGGCGGTGAAGCTGCGGCTCTGCTGGTTCTGCTGTTTGCTGGCCGTGTACGCCGCCGAAAGGCTCTCCACCTGCTTGCGCAACGCTTCCAGCTCGGCATCCTTCTGGGACAGTAAACTTTCCTGCTCCCGGATCTTCTTTTCGTCCAGCGCTACCTTTTCGCCGGGGATGGCTGTTTCATCAAAGGAGCGCTCCACATAGTCCGTGCCGTAGCAGTAATCCACCCACTGGATGAAGTCGAACAGCCCCCGCAGGCTGAACACTGCATCTGCCGCCGACACGCTGTGCCCTGTATGTACCGCCAGATTGCCCGCCTTCACGATGCTGGGCAGCACGCTCCACACGTTGCGGTCCACCGCGAACCGGAAACTCGGCTCGTGCAGAAGGGATTGCAGATTGTCCTTGTAGGGCATCGTGATGGTTTTGTCTGCCGCATACACCCACTTCACCGCCAGCTCCAACGCCTTCCGGCACCCCACCGCGCACATTGCCGGGGAGGTGGAGAACACTTTCTCGGCCTCGATGGCAGCAAACGCAAACATGGAATATTCAGGTTTGGTGGCAAGATAGGAGAAGTTGGACATGGGAAGGCTCCTTTCAACTTATCTCACGAAAAATCGTATGATATAGTTTCTGTAAAATTAATAGAATCTGCATCATTTGCAATTAGCATTCTAACCGTTTCAAACAAAAGTGACATTGCCATAAATGATGTTCCAGAAAATCGTTCATAATCATCTAATGTTTCAACTGTTAAATCACAATTACTTATTGCAAGCTCTCCATGAACGAATTTTGATCGAAGCGAATACATTTTCTTTATTTCATCTTTTGAAATCATTGGAAAAATTTTATTTATTCTTTTTTGCAGTGTGTAAGAAATTCCAGATTTTCCGGGAGAATAAATGCTTTCCAATCCAATGATAGAATAAATCAGTCCCTCATGATATTGACGGTTAAATACATATGTGAGTGCCGAAAATGCACTTGGGGATTTATCACGATTTCCACATAAACTTGTGTGATTTTTAATCCACATCAATGCTTTCTTATAGCTTACATCAACCTTTTTTATTGTTTTGTATTCTTTTAGAGTTCCAATTGGAATTATTTCTTTGACATAATTTTCGCTTGAATAATAAATTTCATTGATATACACTTCTGTATTCCACACATGCATATGAGGTTGTGTAAAAACAAAAGCCATTACAAGTGCCAGATTTAATTTTGCAATGTATTCTTCATAAAAACTATCAAAATAATCCCACTCACACTCTGAAGCATCGCAGTTCGGAAAGATGATTTTATTAGTATCAAGATCAACATTAGAAGATATTATCATATCAAACGTCATTGCCGCTTTATAACTACTATGCATTTCCAGCAAATTTTTATACTCGTTTTTTAATTTATCATCCGTTGGATTTTGTTTTACTTTTTCTTCTGCTTCTTTTAGTTCTATGTTTTTCTCATAATGTGGAATGATAATCGCTTTCGATGTTATATCAACCATTTCATGGTATATATTCCATCGAAATGACAAGTCATCCACACATTTCTCTATAGCATTTTTAAACCCTTCCGTATCCTCATCACCTTGAATAATGTGCATTGTTATGGCTATTCGCGTCATATAATCCTCACTTGCTCTCATATTCATATGATTGACACTTAATAAACTCCCTCCGGCACGGCTTACGCCGTGCCACCTCCCTCAAGGAGGGAGGCTTTTCGTAACCGCGACGTCAAAGGCTCCCTCCTTGAGGGAGCTGGCGCCGTCAGGCGACTGGGGGAGTTACCCAAAATATTCCTGCATCAGTGCCTTTTTCATCAGTTCCAGCTTTTCTAAACTTTGCTGTACGGTTTGCTTCTGTTGGTCTACACGCTCTACAAAGGCGGCAAACTGTTTTTGAAGAGAAAGAGGTGGCCAAAAGAATAGCATTGTATTTAGCTTTGCTTGATTTAATTTGGGCTGTGCTGTTCCTGTAATATATTCACTAATATCTATTAACGAAAAATAGACTTCAATAAATTTTTGCGTTGCAAAATCATGAAACCTCACAACGTGAGCATGGTTATTGACCCACGACTTACCAGATACCGAAAAAGCTATTGGTGTAGAACGCATTAACAAATTGGCACCATCTTCTGATACTAAAAGAATGTCTTCATCGAAAATATAATCGTTTATCCAATCGACAATGCCGGAAGCTCCATAATATGGATATACACCATCTTTTCGGTCGCTTTCTGTAACTGGAACTCGTTTTGAATCTAAGTTCTCGCTTATAGAATCAAACCGAACCCGTTTCCAGCCCATCGGATTGCTTACTGGATCTCCAAACATCTCCACAAACCGCGCCTTTACCAGTTCGTCCAGTTTAGCAAGCTGCTGTTTGCGAAAATTCACAAGCTGTTCAACTTTGTATAGAGTTTGAGCAATTTTGTTTTGCTCTGAAATATTCGGAAATTTCTATTGATAATGTTTCTAGCTTGCTCACAGCCAGACCGGGCTGTGCCGCACCTGTTGCATACTGACCCAAATTCATGGCGTTTAGTGCATAATAAAGCCAATGCACATTCATTTCGATTTTTCGGTTGTACAACGACTGCGTGCTCTGTTGCATGAAACTTTCCAGAGGCTAAATTAACATTTCCGCACAACGCCCCCTGTCTGCCAATCAACGGAAACTCTCCATCATGCGTATAATCTGCAACATATCCACGAATGCCGTTTCCTCCGAAACAAGGATACAATCCCTTGTTATATTCAGGTGAAATATCATTCGCTGATACGAATTTTCCTGCCTTTAAGAGACAAACCTCTCCCAACTTCGCCATCACACCATCTCCTCCAGCTCTGCCAGACCCTTGGTGATCTCCATTTCCAGCTCATGCAGGTCGGCAAGGATCTCCGTGGTCGAGGGGTACTCCACCGGCACATACTCCGTCTCTTTGTACTTATTGATGGACAAATCGTACCCATTGGCGGCAATTTCTTCTTTGGGCACAAAGAAACTCTGCTCGGTGCGCTTGCGGTCAATTTCGGCGTTGAGGTTATGGAACCGGGCGATGATGTCCGGGATGTCGTTTTCCTTCACCTCGGTGCGCTTGTCGTCCAGCGAGAAACCGTCGGCTTTCATATCGTAGAACCACACCTTATCGGTGCCGCCCGCGCCGGTCTTGGTAAACACCAGCACCGCCGTAGACACGCCTGCGTAGGGCTTGAACACGCCGGAGGGCATGGAAATGACCACCCGCAGCTGGTGGTTTTCGATCAGTTCTTTTCGGATGCTCTGGTGCGCCTTGCTGGAACCGAACAGCACGCCGTCCGGCACGATGCAGGCGCAGCGTCCGCCGGTTTTGAGCATCCGCAGGAAGAGCGCAAGGAACAGAAGTTCCGTCTTTTTGGTGTTGGTGACGGCTTTCAGGTCATCGTTGATGCTCTCGGCATCCACAGTGCCCTTGAACGGCGGGTTCGCAAGGCAGACCGTGTACTTGCTGCAAATGGAGTTTTGCTTGAAAACGCTGTCTTTGTAGTCGATATCCGGGTTGGTGATGGAGTGGAGCATCAGGTTCATGGCCGAAATGCGGAGCATGGTGCGGTCCATGTCAAAGCCTGCAAACATCGGCCCGGCAAAATGCTGCCACTGTTCCGGAGTCATATCGTCCCCATAGTGCTTGCGAACATATTTTGCGCTGGACACCAGAAAGCCCGCCGTGCCGCAGGCGGGGTCGCAGATGAAGTCGTCCGGCGTGGGCTGCACCAGCTCCACCATCATGTCACGGATGTGCTTGGGCGTGCGGAACTGGCCGTTCTGCCCTGCGGTTGCCAGCTTGCCCAGCATATACTCGTACAGGTCGCCCTGCATATCAAGGTCGGCAATGTCGTGGGTGTAAAGATCCTCCAGCCCGGTGATGATCTTTTGCAGTACCTGCGGCGTGGGGATCAGGAACATGGCATCGTCCATGTACCGCGCAAAGGCGGTGTTGCCCTCGTCTGGGCGGGTGGGGTCGTCTGCGATCTCCACCAGCTCGCCGTTTGCGTCAAAATCCGGCAGACGGCCATATTTCATCTTTTTGATGGCAGGGAACACCCGCTGCTGCATGGTCAGGAAAATCTCGCGGGAATCTTTGTCCTTGAAGCGGCTCCACCGCATAGACTGTCCTGCCGCGCTGGCCGGGAAGATGTGCTCCATCTTTTCGCCCGCCATGTTCTCAAAATCTTCGGTGGCAAGCTCTTTCTCGTCCAGTGACCGGATGAACATGAGATAGGTCAGCTGTTCAATGACGGTCAGCGGATTGGTGATGCCGCCTGCCCAAATGTCCGTCCAGATTTTGTCTACCTTATTTTTAATGGCTCCTGTTACCATGCGTTCCTCCTGAATGTTTGCCAATCGCAAACGCTTTGCATCTCGAATTTTTGGTGATAATATCACAATTTTATTATAGCAGTGTACGATTATATTTTCAATGTAGAGCGTTTAGCAGACGTGCTTTCTTGATCGCAAGGCAAGAAATTAGTGGAACGTTAAAACAGCAATTTTCGATATGCAATTCAACGCTGTTGCTATTACATGAAGAAGTTGAATTGCTATAAAACGGTAAAGTGAATTTTACCTGCTTTGCCGTTTTTTCACATCTGGACTCCAACATGCTTTTGTGCTATTCAGCGATTCCATCGCGCAGCCTGCGCTCTGCTTACCAACTGATGCTCTCCGGCGGTGATGTGAAGGCCGTACAGGGAACAACACTTGTGCAGGCTGCCCCGGTTGAAGCAGAACCTACCATCTCCATGTCGGCTCTGCTGGAGCTTTTGAAAGACGCGGACCCTGCCGTAAAAGCGCAGCTCCGCTTGGCTTTGCTGACCTGAATTGCGAAAAAATAGCACGAATTGCAGAGTAATTCACGGACTTACTCCATCTGACACGAAAAATGCAGACCGTGCAGAGACCGTGCAAATGGCGTATAAAAAGAAAATCCCACGAGGAATCTTACGATTCTTCGTGGGATTTTGGTGCGCTCGAGGGAACTCGAATCCCTGGCCCTCTGATTAAAAGTCAGATGCTCTACCGGCTGAGCTACGAGCGCATATTTCCGCAGTGAACATACTGCCGAATAATATTACCACAACTTGCGCAAAAATGCAAGGGTTCCCGGGCAAAAAGGCGCAAAAAGCTCCTGCATCGGTGTGGGCTTCCGCTTTTCATCCGCGCAGCAGATCGAAGATGCTCCGGTGTCGGCAGCGGAAGGGGCTTCATCCCGATAACTTCCTCTTTACAAACCCGGCAAGAATCGTTACAATCAAATCAAATCCGTCTGCAGTGCGCTGCGTTTTACTGCCCGGCAGTGTGCGCCCCGCCGCGCTGCACCCGCAAACTTTTTCCCGGCTTTGGCATTCTGCCGGGCCGCGCCGATACGTTTTTTGCAGGAGGTTTTTCCTATGAAGATCACTCGCCGTACTGTTCTTCGCCTGACCGGTGCCGCTGCCGCTTCGCTGGCGCTTTCCAGCTGCAGTGCTTCCGGCAGTGCCATTCTGGGCAGCAATTTTTCCAGCTGGCTCCAGCAGACACTGGGCATCAGTTCTTCCGGCGCAGCTTCTTCTGCTGCATCCTCGGAGGACATGGTTGCTTCCTCGCTGGCAGCAGGCGAGCAGCCCGCTGCCAGTCTTGCCGCACTGCCCGCTTACGATGCCGACCCGCTGACCGGTGAGGCCAAGCGCAGCAATGGCCGTATCGTGGGCGTGATGGTCAACAACATCTCCAACACCTCCCGTCAGAACGCCCGTCCGCAGCGCGGCCTTTCCTCTGCCGATCTGCTGATCGAGTGCAAGGTGGAGGGCGGCATCACCCGCTTCTGCGCGGTGTTCCACGATGCCGACTCCATCCCGGAGATCGGCCCGCTGCGCTCTGGCCGCGACCAGTTCCTGCAGCTGCTGATGCCCTATCAGGCGCTGTACTACCACGACGGTGAGAGCGCCGCCTGCACCAAATTCATCAGCGTATACAACTATTCCGGCCTGAACATCGGCGGCAAGAGCTACTTTAATACTCCCACCCATCCGCATGTGGCTCACCGCGACAGCCGGGGCCGGGATGTGGCCTATGAACACACCGAGTTCACCTCCGGCAAGGAGATCCGGCAGGCCGCTTCCAATGCGGGCATCGGCCTGAAATACGATTACGACACCACCTTCTTCCGCTTTGCGGACTACCGCACCGGCGAGGAGAATGCCATGCAGGGTGCAGCATCCGGCAGGACGGTCAGCATCACCCACTCGGACCACTACAAGACCAGCTTCCGCTATGATCCGCAGTCCCGCACCTATAAAATGCAGATGTACAGCCGCATCTCCGGCAAGTTTGAAAAACACCGTGGACGAGCTGAACGCAAAGCAGCTGAGCTTTGACAACCTGCTGGTCTGCTTTGCTCCCATCGAGCGCTATTCCGGCGACTCCGGCGATGTGCAGCAGGTAAGCTACATCTCCGGCGGCGATGCCTATTATTTCAGCCGCGGCGCTGTACAGCATGGCCGCTGGGGAAAAGGCTTCGCCTGAGCATCCGCTGCGGGTCTACGACAAGACCGGTGCGCAGATGCTTTTCAACCGCGGCAAGACCTATCTTGCCATCGTGGACGACGACGAGTGGTCCAACTTCAGCTATCAGTAACGAGGGAACCGCATGAAACGCATCTGGAATCTGGCCCTTGGCACGGCGGTGCTGTGCACAGCCCTGCTGTGCGGGTGTGCGCTGTCCGGCACCACTGCCCCGGACAGTGCAGCGCCCACCGACCCGCTGACCGGGCAGGAGCTGCAGTATCCCGGCGAACGCACCGCCGCCGTGGTGATCGACAACGCCGCTTCCAGCACCACACAGTGGGGTATTGGCAGCGCATCGGTGGTGCTGGAAGCCCTGACCGAGAGCGGCCAGCCCACCAGCCTGTGCTTGGCTTATCCTTCGGTATCGGCCATGCCAACCGTCGGCCCAGTGACCCTTGGGCAGGACCTTTACTGGCGGCTGCTCAGCGGGCAGGAAGTACTGCCCATCCAGCGGGGTGCAGGGCAGTTTGCCCGCAACTATCTGGATTATTATAACCTGCGGGCCGTGGACGCGCTGGAAGTGGGCCGCAACGCCTTTTCCTGCGATGATGTCTGGAGCGGCGCGCCGCTGTGGCATACCAGCGGCGGGGAGGTCGCTTCCGTGCTGGGCAGCCTGAACCTTTCCGGCGCATTGGGCGACCACGGCAGCAGCGCTTCCTCCTCGGCCAGCACTGCCGAGGACAGTTCTGCCATTTCCGCTCTGCCCGCCCTGCTGCCGCAGGCCAAAGAGCCCCGTCTGCCGGAGCCAGGTTCCCGGGATGCCGAACAGGTGCAGATCAACTTTGCGCCCCAAAGCACCACCGGCTTTGCCTACGATGCGGCCAGCGGCACCTACGGGATGCTCCGCGCCGACGGCACCGCCCAGCTGGATGCCAACACCGGCGCGCAGGCGCAATTCGACAATCTGCTGGTCCTTTACACCGCTTCCAGCCTGCGGGACGACGGCACCACGCTGGACTACGACCTGTCCCTTGGCGGCGGTGTCTGGCTGAACGGCAGCCAGCTGTGGCACATCACATGGACGCAGGGCACAGACTCCACCTTTGCCTTTTATGATGCCGACGGCAGGCCGCTGACCATCCGCACCGGACGCAGCTACATTGCGCTGGTCTCCAGCGTGACCGGGCAGGAGCTGACGGTATTGGATTCCGCCGGGCAGAATGTGCTGAATTGACAAAACAAAAAGACCATCTGAGGCATTTTGAATGCTTCTCAGATGGTCTTTTATCTTTTATTCCGCTCAAGGACTTCTTCAGGCATCGCTGACGCGATGCCACCTCCCTCTCCAAGGGAGCTGCCGAGCATATGCGAGACGGAAGGAGTTTACAGATCCACCACGCTGCCGACCTCGGCAGGAGAGGTGGGCACCACGCCCAGCACGGCACGGTCCGTGCTGCGGTTGACCGTAAAGGTCACGCTGCGGCCCGCCGCGAAATCCGGGTGATAGGTCAGCTCCAGCGTCTGCCAGTTGTCCGGCACTGCGCAGAAGCAGTGCAACAGCGCGCCGCGGCCTGCCGTCAGGTTCAGGGTGAACACCGAAGCATCCGCCGCGTTCTCGCCGTAGAGCGGCGCAGCAAAGCTGCCGCAGCGCACCGGCTTGCCATCGCATACAGCGGTAACGCCGGTGCCCATACTGTACAGGTCGCCAAGCGTGCACACCTCACGGCTCTGCAGATAGCTTGCGCCCACCGGCAGGGTGGATGCGGAGAGGTTTTCCACCGAGAGGTACACCAGCACATTGCCCATTTCCTGCGCAGGGGCATAGCCCAGCAGCTCCACGGCAGCTTTGCCGTCCAGCAGGGCAGGTTCGCCTGCAAGACGCGGCTGCTGTGCCGCTGCAGGTACGCCGGTGAGCAACGCTGCCGCAAGGCTGACCGCACCGGAGCCGGCACATTTCAGGAATGACCGGCGGGAAATGGACTGGGACATGGAACTTCCTCCTAAAATAATCGTTCCCTTATACAATAAAGGATTGCGCCGCTTCTGTCAAGGGATGGGCCGAAACTGTAACTGAATCCTTATTCAAAGGCCTCGTTTTCCTCGGCTTCGGCCTGACCGCGCAGGGTATCGGCATAGCCAAAGGGCACGATGTCGATGGCTTCCACCAGACGGTCCCGCATCCACAGCTGCACATCGGTCTGCACGGTGTAGCCGCAGCCGGGGTCTGCCATCCACTGCTCCGGGCGGCGGGTGGGCACCGCGCGCTGGCTGAGCATGCTCATGATCACGCCGCCATGGGTCACACAGGCTGCTTCGGTCACATCCATGCGGATCATATACTCAAACAGCTTCATCAGGCTTTCGGCGCAGCGGGCGTGGAACTGGTCGGTAGGCTCTGCGCCTTCGGGCACATAGCCGGAGCCGGGGGTGATCCACTTTTTAAAGTCCTCGTCGTGCACCAGCTCCTTGACCGGCTTGTTCTCAAACTTGCCAAAGCCGGCCTCCCGCAGGTCGTGCACGGTAAAGGTGTGCTTTGCATCCGGGAACAGGATGTTGGCTGTTTCCACCGCGCGCAGCAGCGGGGAGGAGAACACGGTATCCACCTGCGGATACTCGAACCGCTCTTTCAGCTCATTGAGCTGCGCGCGGCCCTCGTCGCACAGAGGGATGTCGGTGCCGCTGCCAATGTACAGGCCCTGCAGGTTGCCTGCAGTCATGCCGTGGCGGATGAGATGAAGCTTGAACGTTTTCATGGATAGTGCCTCTCTTTATCGCTGTGCGGCGGCACGGGAACGGGCGGCAAAACCCGCTGCGGAGAAAAAATCTGGCAGAAAAACGTGTCGTCTGCCAGATTTTTTGCTCTTTGGCGGCAGCTACGGCCCCGCGCACGCCACAAAATGTATGCGTTAATACCTATAGTTTAGCATAGATATGGTGTCCAGAGCAAGTCTTTTGACAAAAATGACGAAAATCAACGAAAAAATATCGTCACTTTTCTTGCTTTACAAAAGGTTTTCCGTTGTGTATAATCAACCTGCTGTAAACCAAAAACAAGGATGTCCCCCTATATCGAACTTTGAGGAGCCAAAAATCATGGAATTCAACCGTATCATCAAGCTGCTGCGCAAGGAACGCGGCATCACCCAGAAGCAGGCCGCCGAGGATCTTGGCGTCTCGCAGGCGCTGCTGTCCCACTACGAAAAAGGCATCCGCGAATGCGGCCTGGACTTTGTGGTGCGCGTGGCAGACTATTATAATGTTTCCTGCGATTATCTTCTGGGCCGCAGTGCAGAGCGCAACGGCATGATGCTCTCGGCAGAAGACCTTCCGAACCCGGACAAGATGAAGGACAACATCTACCACGGCAGCGTGCTGCCCACCATGAACAAAAAGCTGATCTCCAACAGCCTGAACGTGCTGTACGCCAAGATCGGCCAGTGCCACAGCAAGGCCCTTACCACCGAGGTGAGCGCCTACCTGATGATGGCCGTAGCCAAAATGTTCCGCCTGCTGTACTCGGCCGAGCCGCACAACGCCGCCAGTATGTTCAGCATTGATCCCATCCGCTGGCGCGGCTGCTCCGATGCCGTGATGCGCATGTCCGAAGCCAACGTGGAAGCCCTGCTGGACGGACAGGATGTGAACGGCGGCGAGGGCGTAAAGGACCCGGCCTGCCTGACCATGACCACAGAAAGCCTGACCCGCGAGTTCCCGCTTTATACGCCCAGCCTGTTAAATCTGGTCAAAACCAGCGAAACACATGTGAAGGGCCTTACCCACGAAGGGTGATATTCCTGTGAAAAAGCTGTAAATTCAGCCCCCAAACCCTTGCATCTTTCGGGCAGAAAGGGTATAAACAGAATAGAACATTCTGGAATACGGTTTTTCCTATCAAAAGGAGGATTTATTTTATGTCCAACTCCATTTCCCGCCGTACCTTCCTCAAGTGCACCGGCGCATCCGTTGCTGCTCTGGGCGCAGCAAGCCTGCTGGGCGGCTGCCAGCAGAATGGCAGCGCCACCATCGTGGATGTCAAGGTCGGTGATAAGGTCAGCAACTGGAACGGCCTTGGCGTTCAGCTGACCAGCCTGTTCAACATTGATACCGCACCTGCACAGGCCGGTTACGAATACATTGCTGTTCTGGTCACCGTGGTCAACCGCACCAAGAACCAGACCTTCAACATCGGCGCACAGAATCTGGCCGAGATCAATGCTGCTTATCCCGTGCCCCCGCAGGAGAACGTGGATGCAAACTTCCATGCACTGGCAGCAGCTTCTACCGATTTCTCTGCTTCCTGCGACGGCCAGAGCGTGGAGTGCGGTGCCAACATCTCGCTGTACAACTCCAACTCTCAGACCTTCTCGGATTCCACCAATCTGCCCCCGCAGGGTACCGGCTATCTGCAGCTGATGCTGATGGTTCCCAAGGGCTGGCAGCAGCTGAGCGTTACTTACATGCCCACCTTTGCAGCAGATAAGACCATGACCTTCGTCATGACCGCTGCAGACGTGACCCGCGCCTGATACGCGGCCCGCACAGGACGAAATTTCGTCGCAAAACAACGTCACAGCTCAAAATTTCATCATTTTATTTTGCCAAAAGGCATTGACATCCGGCCCGGTTTCGCCTATCTTATAGGTAATGCCGCAAGGCCGTACTGATCTGCTTTTTAAAGGAGGAACGAACATGTCCTATACATTCTCCCGCCGTGACTTTATGAAATATACCGCTCTTACCGCTGTTGCCATTGCAGGCTCCGGCATGCTGACCGGCTGCTCCAACCCGAACCGTCCTACCGGTACTGTTGGCAGCAAGCTGTCTCCGGGCAGCAACATCTGTGATGCCACGCTGAAGAGCGCCACCTATAATCGTACTACGCTCACTTGCGAGTTTGAGATCTATACCAAGGTGAGCCTGCAGGTCAACCAGCAGCATTTCCAGGTAAATGTTACCGATGCTGACAATAAGCTGCATACTTATTATCAGGGTGTCTCCGGTGTCACGATTGATTTGGTAGGTGGTTCCAACGCCAGTGTCGATGCGAAGACTACTGTGACTCCTACGCTGAAGGTTTCCGGTATTGAGAACCTTACCAGCGCATCCAAGGTTCAGGTGCTGTACATTCCGAAGATGTACGCAAACGGTAGCATCACTGATTCCTACAGTGATGTCTACGGCACTTGGGACATCACCGATGCCATCAAGGTTACGATTGTGGACTGATTTTACTTTTGCATTAAAGACCCGCACCCTGTGGTGCGGGTCTTTTTGCGTATGCGGGCCATTTGTATCCAAGTTTTGGGCGATATCATGTAAAATGCACAAAGTTTTTTAGTGGATTTATGCCTTGTGCACAGGTTTCTTTTCCGGTACAATAGGGTTATAAAAATGTGCAGGAGCATCGCAGCGATGCGGTGCTTTTTGCATTTGAGGGGCAACCCGGAAAACCTGAAAAGGAGTGCTGTTTCGATGATCAATATGGTAAAGCTTCCCACCAAAAAAAGTAACCTGTTCCTGCGCGTAGCAAAGGGCCACTTTGCTACCAGCCACAGCCATATCAACTATTACATCGATGTCACCACCCAGAAGTCCCGCCTTTCCGAGGCCAAGGCCGTGGCAAAGGAGCTGGTGGCCGCTTACCAGCACAGCACCATTGTGGACACCGTGCTCTGTCTGGACGGCACGCAGGTGATCGGCACCTGCCTTGCCAACGAGCTGACCAAGGACGGCTTTGCCAACATGAACGCCCACCAGACCATTTATGTGATCACCCCGGAGTACACCACCGGCAGCCAGATCATCCTGCGCGACAATCTGGCCCCCATGGTCAAGGGCAAGCATGTGCTCATTCTGTCCGCTTCCATCACCACCGGCTACACCGTGCAGGCCGCTGTGGAGGCCGTGAACTACTACGGCGGCACCGTGGCAGGCCTTTCCGCTATTTTTGCCACCACCCATGAGTGCATGGGCTATGAGGTCACCTCGATCTTCGACCCCGCCAGCCTGCCGGACTACGCCAGCTTTGACAGCCGCGACTGCCCCCTGTGCAAGGCCGGCCAGCACATCGATGCGCTGGTGAACAGCTTTGGCTATTCGGCGCTGTAACGTAAAAAGGCTGTCAAGTGCTCACGGATGCGCCCTTGACAGTCCCTTGTGAAATGATTATACTATAAATAGAAAGGCGCTGGCCCGCAAACGGCTTGCTCCTTACTGAATCAGATCAAGAAAAATGACCGTTCAAGTTGGTAGCTGGAGGCGGTCATTTTTTCTTGCGTCTATCGCTGTGAGAAACAGTCCATGTAATTTCAAACGTAACGTAGATCGCTCCGCCGAGAAGCGTGAGCAGCAATACGACCTGTTCAAACGTCATGGTGCATCCCCCCTTTCCGCCCTCAAGCGTCCGGGGGAGCGAGATTTCAAGAAAAATCTCTTTACCCGGCGCGCTCAGGTGCCGGTAAGAAGAAAAAGCCGCCTGTGTTTGTGGCACAGCGCCTTGCCGCCAAAGCGGCAGTTTTATGATAGCATACTTTTCATCAAAACACAACAGGGCTTTGCAGTCGCTTTTATCGCTGCAAAGCCCTGTTTTTACTTCTTCTTTTTCGGGAACACAAAGGGCTCGTGCAGGTACACCGCCACCAGATATGCCGTCATGAAGAACCAGATGATGGGCTCGCACAGGATGACCGCATTGTACTGGAATTTCGGGATGAACACCAGCACAAAGATCACCTTGCCCACCAGCTCGATCACGCTGGAGAACAGCGGCAGCACCTTCTGGCCAAGGCTCTGCAGCGCGTAGCGGGTGCACAGCAGCACCCCCAGCACCGCATAGAACGGTGCGTTCCACAGCAGATACCGCGCACCGTTTTCCAGCACGATGGGTTCCGTGGAGCCGGAGATGAGCTGCACCATCCATTCCGCGCCAAAGCTCATCAGCACCACGGCGGCGACCATCACCACCACCGAGTACAGATACATCTGCCGCATTCCCCTGCGCACACGGTCGGGCTGGTTTGCGCCGCGGTTCTGGGAAACGAAGGTGGAACCGGCGTTCGCCATGGAGATGAGCGGCATCTCCGTAAAGGCAAACAGCTTGCGGGCAGCGGTGTGCCCCGCAATGGTCAGGGTGCCAAGCCCGTTGATGCCGTACTGCAGCACCACCGAACCCGCAGACACGATGCTGCTCATCAGGCCCATGGAGATGCTCTGGCTGAACAGCTCCCAGTAGAGATGACTGCCCACGGCGAAATGCTTTTTCTCCGGGATGAGGATGCACACCCTTGCCAGCACGTACAGAACGCACAGCACCACCGAGATGCCCTGTGCAATGACCGTTGCCACCGCTGCGCCCCGCACGCCCATGCCAACCCCGGCAATGAACCACAGGTCCAGCCCCACGTTCAGCACCGAGCTGATGAGCAGGAACACCAGCGGCATTACGCTGTTGCCAATGGCGCGCAGCAGGCCTGCGCACAGGTTATACATAAACATGACCACAACGCCAAGGTCGATCACGATGATGTAGCTGTAGGCATCTTCCAGAATTTCTGCCGGGGTATCCAGCAGCTGCAGCAGGGCATGCAGGCCGAAAAAGCCTGCCGTTGTAATGACCAGCGAGGCGATCAGGCCAATGACGACCGACCCCACCACCGTGCGCTTGAGCAGGTCTTCGTCCTGCGCGCCGTAGGAGCGCGCTGCAACGATGGCAAGGCCATTGCCGATACCGATGCCAAAGCCGACTAAAAGCTCGTAGATCGAACCGCAGGAGCCAATGGCGGCAAGGGCTGTATCGCCCAGCACATTGCCCACGATCATGGTATCCACCGTGTTGTAGAGCTGCTGGAACAGGTTGGAAACCAGAATGGGCAGCATGAACAGCAGCAGGCTTTTTAAAATAGGTCCGTGCATCAGGTCTACGTTCATGTTGAAGAAGCTTTTCTTTTGGGGCTGCGCGTGGGTCATAGGGTTCCTCCAAAGTTCTATTTTTACCGCAAAACAACCTCTCAGTCTCGCTGACGCTCGCCAGCTCCCCCGAAGGGGGAGCTTTTATGCTGCGTAAAAGAAACAGCAAAACCTCCCCCTTTCGGGGGAGGTGGCAATGCGAAGCATTGACGGAGAGGGTTATCTCCAACTTTTTTACAGCTCCTGCGTCTCGAAGCCGTTGCCGGTAAGCACCTGCACGCTGGTAAAGCCTGCAGCCTTGATGGCGGCGGCAGCTTCGTCAAAGCCGTAGGTCAGGCTGTTGATATCATGAGAATCAGAAGTGATGATGACCTTACCGCCCATCTTCTGCCACTCGCCCAGCAGCCACGGGCCGGGGTAGAAGTCCTTGCGGTAGCCGCGGTACACGCTGCCGGTGTTCACTTCCAGCAGGCAATCGTTTGCCTTTGCGGCCTGCAGTGCCTTGAGGGCAGCGGCCTTGTAGCGGGGCGACTCTTCGTCGAAGAACTCGCCGTTGGCATTCAGCTTCTTGATGAGGTCGATGTGGGCCAGAATATCCGGCTTGAGGGCAGCTACCTTTTCCACCTCGGCAAAGTAGGCTTCCACAGCGGCCAGCGGGTCTGCGTCAAAATCATCGTTGATGCAGTCCCACAGGTCCTGCGGGCGGAAATCGATCTCGTAATACTTGCCGGTGTTCTTGCCGTACAGGTGGTGTGCGCTGCCGATCCAGTAATCGTAGCCGGTGCGCTTATCCTCGCTCAGGATATCCCACTCGATGCCGCACAGGATATCCACCTTGCCCTTGTACTCGGTCTTGAGCTTGGCAATGGTGGCCTTGTACTGGGCGGTGCGGCTGGGGCTCATGCAGTATTCGCGGTCGCGCTGGGTGTAGCTATGGCCGGTGAAGCCCAGCGTGGTCAAGCCCTGCGCACACGCAGCACTTGCCATATCCTGCAAGGTATTTTTGCCATCGCACATAGTGGAGTGGCAATGGACACTGGACTTCTTATAATCTGCCATAGATAATTCACTGCATCCTTTCCTGTTTGACCTTGTGGTCAATGACGTGACGTTTTTCCAGTTCACGGGTCACATCCTCCACCGTGATGCCGGCGCTGACCATCAGCACCAGAACATGGTAGGCAAGATCGCTGATCTCGTAAACGGTCTCTTCCTTATCCTCTTTTTCGCCCGCAATGATGACCTCGGTGCACTCTTCGCCCACCTTTTTCAGGATCTTCTCCTTGCCCTTCTCGAACAGGTAGGTGGTGTAGCTGCCCTCCTTGGGGCTATCCTTGCGGCCCTTGATGAGCTGGTACAGTCCCTGCCAGCTGAACTGCTTCAGCTCCGGCGAGACGTATACTTCGTTGAAGAAGCAGCTCTCGGCACCGGTGTGGCAGGCGGGGCCGGATTTGACCACTTCCACCACCAGAGCATCGGCATCGCAGTCGGCGGTGATGGACACCACCCGCTGCACGTTGCCGCTGGTCTCGCCCTTACGCCAGATCTCCTGACGGCTGCGGCTCCAGAACACAGTGCGGCCCTCGGCAATGGTGAGCGCCAGCGTCTCGGCGTTCATGTATGCGAGGGTGAGCACCTCTTTGGTGTAGTGGTCCTGCACGATGGCAGGGATCAGGCCCTTTTCATCAAATTTCAGATTCATAACGGTTCTCCCTCCCCGGATGGGGATATTACTAGTTTAGCGTATTCGGTGCGCAAACGCAAGAGTTTGCGGGTTGTTTTTGCGGAAATCCAGTTTCGCGTTACGGCTTCTCCCCGCGCCGGGGAGAAATGCCCCGGCGTTACAGCCGCATCTCCACGCCGTTTGCGTTGAGGTATTCCTTCAGATCCCGGATGGTCAGCAGCTTCTGGTGGAAGATGCCCGCCGCAAGGCCTGCGTCGATGCCCTTGTGGTGGAACAGCTCCAGAAAGTCTTCCTTTTTGCCTGCGCCGCCGCTGGCAATGATGGGCACGTTCACCCGCGCCGCAACTGCATCCAGCATCTCAAGGTCGAAGCCGCTGCGCACGCCGTCGGTATCGATGCTGTTCAGGCAGATCTCGCCCGCGCCGTGGTCCACGCACCAGCTGATCCAGTCCAGTGCATCCCGGCCGGTGTCCTCGCGCCCGCCCTTGGCGAACACCCGGAACTGGCCGTCCACCCTCTTCACATCGGCAGAGAGCACCACGCACTGGTTGCCGTAGCGCTGTGCTGCCGCCGGGATAAGGTCGGGATTTTTGAGTGCGCCCGAGTTGACGCTGACCTTGTCCGCACCGCACTTGAGCACCCGGTCGAAATCTTCCAGCGTGTTGATGCCGCCGCCCACCGTGAGCGGGATAAAAATTTCGCTGGCGACGCGGGTCAGGATATCCGTAAACAGCGCCCGGCCCTCGAAGCTGGCGGTGATATCGTAGAACACAAGTTCATCTGCACCGGCAGCGTTGTACATGCGGGCCATTTCCACCGGGTCGGCCACGTCCCGGATACCTTCAAAGTTCGTGCCCTTGACCACGCGGCCATTGCGCACATCAAGGCAGGGAATAATGCGTTTGGTGATCATGTCGTTTCCCCTCCGTTCACTCCTGCACCAGCTGCACGCAGCGCGCAAGGTCCAGTGCGCCGGTGTACAGGCTCTTGCCTAAAATGGCAGCGGCAGTGCCCATTTTTTTCAGTTCCAGAAGCTCTGCTTCGGACGAGATGCCGCCGCTGGCCGTAAAGGCCACGCCGGGCACCTCTTTGGCAAGCGTGCGATACAGGCCGAGGTTCGTGCCCTGCATGGCACCGTCGCAGGCAATGTCCGTGTAGATGATGGCGGTGCATCCGGCATCTGCCAGCCGCTTGCAGAAGTCCACGCCCGGCTCGGCGCTCACTTCCTTCCAGCCATGGATGGCCACATAGCCGTCCTTTGCGTCCACGCCCACGGCAATTTTATCGCCGTATTTCTGCAGCATCCGGGCGGTAAAGGCAAAATCTGTCACCGCCACGCTGCCAAGGATGCAGCGGCCCACGCCGAGGGAGAGGTATGTTTCAATGCGTTCCTCGGTGCGGATGCCGCCGCCCACCTCAATGTACAAACCGCCCTGCTTTGCCAGCGCGGCAATGGTATCGTAGTTTGAAAGGGTGCCGTCCTTTGCGCCGTCCAGATCGACGACGTGCAGATTTTTGGCCCCCGCTGCAAGGAACTCCCGCGCCTGTGCACAGGGATCCTCGCCGTAGACGGTCATGCGGCTGTAGTCGCCCTGCGTCAGGCGCACCACCTTGCCGCCCCGCAGGTCAATGGCTGGAAAAAGCTGCATAATTTTTCTCCTTACAATTCCGCAAATGCTTTCAGAATGCGCAGGCCGGTATCCCCGCTCTTTTCCGGGTGGAACTGGGTGCCATACACCCTGCCCGCCCGCACCGCGCCGGTGACGGGAATGGAATAGTCGCTCACAGCCAGTGTACTCTCCGTACAGTTCTTGCCGTAGTAGCTGTGGACGTAATAGACGTATTCTCCCTCACGGATGTACTTGAACAGCGGGTCGTCCTTTACAATGTGCAAGGCGTTCCAGCCGATCTGCGGCACCTTGAGCGTTTTGTCCGCAAGGTCGGGCTCCAGCGGGCAGACCTCGCCCTTCACAAAGCCGAGGCCTTCGTGCTCACCGTACTCGTAGCTCTTTTCAAACAGCAGCTGCATGCCAAGGCAGATGCCCAGCAGCGGCTTCCTTTCGGCTTCTTCTTTGATCACCGGCACAAGGCCCGTCGCCTCCAGCTTTGCCATGGCGTCGGCAAAAGCGCCCACACCCGGCAGGATGAGCCGGTCGGCTTTGCGGATGGTGTCCGCGTCGGCGGTGACGACCGCTTCCAGCCCCAGCTGCTTCAGGCTGGACTTCAGGCTGAACAGGTTGCCCACGCCATAATCGATAATTGCGATCATACCAGCAGTCCTTTCGTGGAAGGAATTTCGTCCTTGTGGGCTTCGTCGATCTTCACGGCCGCGCCCAGTGCATGGCCTGCGCCCTTGAAGCAGGCCTCAAGGATGTGGTGGGTATTTTCTCCCGCAAATTGTACAAAGTGGATCGTGGCGGGCACGCTGCGGGCAAAGCCCAGCCAGAATTCCTTGACGCACTCCACGTCAAAATCGCCCACTTTTTCGGTGTTGCAACGGACGTCCCAGTTCAGGGTGCAGCGGCCCGAAAGATCGACGGCGCACAGGATCAGCGCTTCATCCATGGGCAGATAAAAGCTGCCGTAGCGCTGGATACCGCGCATATCGCCCAGCGCCCGTGCAAAGGCCTGACCCAGTGCAATGCCCACATCCTCGGTGGTGTGGTGGTAGTCCACCTGCACATCGCCGTGGCAGGTAAGCACCAGATCGAACCGGCCATGGCGGGCGAACAGCTCCAGCATGTGGTTCAGAAAGCCGCACCCGGTGTCCACCTCGTAGCGGCCGGTGCCGTCCAGATCAAGGGTCAGGTCGATCTGGGTCTCATTGGTGTTGCGTTCCAGCGAGATCATTCGGTTCGGCATGGTTCATTCCTCCATGATCTTATCCAGTGTTTCCATAAACGTCTGCATCTGTTCCGGCGTGCCAATGGTGATGCGCAGCCAGTTCTGGATGCGGGGCGCGTCGAAATGGCGCACCAGAATGCCGTTTTTCTTCAACTCCTTGTAGAGTGTTCCGCCGTCTTTCCGGTCGGTACTTGCAAACAGGAAGTTGGAGCGGCTGTCCAGCACGGCAAATCCGCGCTGTTCCAGCTGTTGTTTTGTCCATGCGCGGGTGTCCACGATGGCGGCGCGGGTCCTGTCAAAATAAGCGGTATCTTCCAGCGCGGCCTGCCCGGCCTTCAGGGTCAGGCGGTTGATGTTGTAGGGGTTCAGGCTGAACTTGACCCAGTTCAGGTCGGCAATGAGCTTTGCATTGCCCATGGCAAGACCCAGACGCGCACCGGCCAGCTGCCGGGACTTGGAAAAGGTCTGCACCACCAGCAGGTTCTCGTACCGGTCGATGAGGGGCACGCAGCTCTCGCCGCCAAAGTCCACATAGGCCTCGTCCACGATGACCACGTTGTCGGGGTTGGCCTGCAGGATGCCCTCGATGGCGCTGCGCGGCAGGGCAAGGCCGGTGGGGGCGTTGGGGTTGGCGATGACGATGGTCTGGTGCAGGCCATCGTAGTCCTTCGGGTCCAGCGTGAAATCATCCTTCAGCGGGATGATGTGGCTGGGGATGTGCAGCAGCCCGCACCACACGCCGTAGCAGCCATAGGTGATGTCGGCATAGGCCAGCGGGTGCTGTTCGTCGCAGAAAGCCCGCAGCGCAAAGAACAGGTTCTCGTCGCTGCCGTTGCCGGGCATGATCTGATCCGGCTGCAGGCCAAAATGGGCCGCCGCTGCCCGCAGCAGGTCGGCACAGGCGGGGTCGGAGTAAAGGCGGAGCGTTTCCACCTCGGCTTCACTCACCGCCGCCACCACCGCCGGGGGGGACGGCAGATAAGGGCTTTCGTTGGTGTTCAGTTTGATGTACTGCTGGTCCTGCGGCTGTTCGCCCGGCGTATAGGGGTGACAGCGGACAGGGCGGGGGAAAGAAAACGGCTCATAATGGTTTCCTCAGGTCTATTCTGTTATGGCGAACGACCTCGCCTCTTTTACTTCTCGTACCGGATGGTCACGCTCTTTGCGTGGGCGTGCAGGCCCTCGCGCTCCGCAAAGTCGGCAATGCGGGGGGCCACTTCGCCCAGTGCCTCGCGGGTGTAGTAGAGGAAGCTGGACTTCTTGACGAAGTCGTCCACGCCCAGCGGGCTGGAGAAGCGGGCCGTGCCGCTGGTGGGCAGGGTGTGGTTGGGGCCGGCGAAGTAATCGCCCAGTGCCTCCGGCACGTTGCGGCCAAGGAAGATGCTGCCTGCGTTTTTGATCTCGTTCAGCACGCCGAAGGGGTCCTCCACGCACACTTCCAGATGCTCCGGGGCGATGATGTTGCAGGCTTCGATGGCCTTGTGCAGGTCGGTGCAGAGGATGATCTTGCCGTTGTCGTCCACGCTGGCGCGGGCGATGGCGGCGCGGGGCAGCTGAGGGATCTGCACTTCCAGCTCGGCCTGCACGGCCTTGGCGAGGTCGGCGCTGTCGGTGACCAGCACGGGGCTGGCCAGCTTGTCGTGCTCGGCCTGGCTCAGCAGGTCGGCGGCCACCCAGGCGGGGTTGCAGCCGCCGTCGGCCAGCACCAGAATCTCGCTGGGGCCTGCGATCATATCAATGCCCACCTTGCCGAACACCTTGCGCTTGGCGGTAGCCACATAGATGTTGCCGGGGCCCACGATCTTGTCCACGGCAGGGATGCTCTGGGTGCCGTAGGCCAGC
>ENA-OQBL01000197-OQBL01000197.1-human-gut-metagenome-genome-assembly--contig:-NODE-197-length-35065-cov-4.709943_pt1 | contig 35065 bp, 36 predicted proteins | sample MGYA00242747_ERZ504553 | MGnify/ENA primary metagenome ERZ504553 (study PRJEB26092, sample SAMD00036240) | human gut metagenome | host: Homo sapiens | study: EMG produced TPA metagenomics assembly of...
CAGCCCGGGGCCACGCTGGTGCTGACCGTGGACAGGTGCTCTGCGAAAAAGAACTGCCAAAACGCGCTTTATCCCAAATCGAGGTTCTGCGCACCACCAAGGCTGCCGGGGCCGGGCGGGAGTGCCGTGCCGGGGCGGCGGTGGTCGTGGATGTGCAGACCGGCGGCATCCTGGCCGCCGCCAGCGTGCCGGGCTTCGATCTGAACCGCTACCGCGCAGACTACGCGGCGCTCTCCGCCGATGCTGCCGCGCCGCTGCTGGACCGCGTCTGCCAGGGGCTGTACGCGCCGGGGTCGGCCTTCAAGCCCGCCGTGGCCGCGGCGGCGCTGACCGCGGGCATCGACCCCGCCGCCACGGTCAACTGCACCGGGCGGTACGGGTTTTACAGCGGCTACCAGCCGGGCTGCCTGCAATACGGCCACGGCGGGCCGGTAGACCTGCGCACGGCGCTGGAGTACAGCTGCAACATCTTCTTTTACGATGTCGGGCGGCGGATGGGCGTGGATGTGTTTTCCGCGATGGCACGCCAGTTAGGACTGGCCACGCCCACCGGCGTTGAAATCACCGAGGCACAGGGCCGCCTGACGTGGAGCAGCGACGAAAACTACCAGGCCGGGCTGACTCTGATGGCCGCCATCGGGCAGGGCAACACCGTCGTGACGCCGCTGCAGCTGGCGGCCTACGCGGCTGCGCTGGCCAACTGCGGGCAGCGGCCCGCCCTGCATTTTGCGGACCGCGCCGTGAACGCCGCCACCGGCGAGACCGTCTGGCAGTACGCCCCGACATTCACCACGGTTCCGGGCGGCGAGGGCGTGTTCGGCCCCATCCGCGACGGCATGAAGCGGATGGCCGGACGACCCGCGTCCTGCGCGAGGCCCCCGTGGCCTGCGCAGCCAAGACCGGCAGTCCCCCAGCTGGCGGACACCCTGCCCCGGCGGCGGGCACTATGTCAACTCGGTGCTGATCGGCTATGCGCCCGCGGACGACCCGCAAATCGCCATGGCCGTCGTGCTGGAATACGGCGGTGGCGGGTCCAATGCCGCGCCCATCCTGCGCGCTGTGCTGGATGCCGTCTTTGGCGGATGATTGCGGAGCGCCGCTCAACCCCCATCGGGTGCGCTTGGGCATTCTGCCGATTTAGTGCATCAAAATGTTTCCCTTATCGTGATTTTCTTCAAAAAGAACATGTCATATTTTGACAAAAAGCCAGTTGCAGTCCAGCCGGAAGTGTGATAGAATATATGCGGGTTAGTGTTAATGCAACTGTGGAGAGGAGCCGACATGAACGCACAGTGTATCATGGTCTGCTCCGGCAAGGGCGGTACCGGAAAAAGTACCGTCTCGGTACTGCTGGGGGGCCTGCCTGGCACGCCTGGGCCGCAAGACCCTGCTGGTGGAGCTGGACTCCGGTCTGCGCAGCGTGGACATTATCGCAGGCGTCTATGGCCGCACCGTTTACGACATTGAGGATGTTTTGTGCGGCAGATGCGAGGGGGCCAAGGCCGTTGTGCCCAGCCCGCTGTACCCCGGGCTGTCCGTCATCAGCGCCCCGTATGAGGGCGGCGCGGTGGAGGCGGCCCCGCTGGGACGTCTGCTGACCGCTATGCGGCCCTATTTTGATTTTATCCTGCTGGACACCGCTGCCGGCATGGGCGCGCCGTTCACTGCGGCCTCCACCGTGGCGGACAAGGCCCTGCTGGTGCTGACACCCGACCCCGTGGCCCTGCGCGACGGCAAGATCGTGGCGGACCGGCTGCTGGCGGGTGGCCGCCCGCAGAGCGCTGTGCGCCTGGTGATGAACCGCGTCCGGCGCGAGAGCTTCGGCAAAAACGCTGCCGTGGCTGATCTGGACGAGTGCATCGACACCGTCGGCGTGCAGCTTTTGGCGGTCATCCCCGAAAGCCGTGTTCTGCAGCTGGCCGGGGCCAACGGCACGGTACCGCCCGCTGCAGATCCCGCCGTTGTGGCCGGACAGGCCATGGCAAAGCGTTTGTGCGGGCAGCGCGTCCCGCTTACCTTTTAATATATTGTACTCTGCTGCGAAGGATGGTGGCATTTACCTATGACGATTGCATTGATAGCCCATGACTCCAAAAAGGAGTTGATGGTGCAGTTTTGTATGGCGTATCGCCATATTTTGGAGCAGCACCGTCTGCTGGCAACCGGCACGACCGGCCGCTTGGTGGAGGAAAACGCCGGGCTGAAGGTCACAAAGTTCCTGCCCGGCGGCCACGGCGGTGCCGAGCAGATCGTGGCGCGCATCGCCTGTGAGGAAGTGGACATGCTGCTTTTCTTCCGCGACCCCATCAGCGCCAAGCCCAGCGAGCCGAACGAGATGAACCTGCTGCGCATCTGTGACGTGCACAACGTTCCCGTTGCCACAAACATCGCCACCGCCGAGGTCCTCATCCACGGCCTGGAGCACGGCGACCTCGATTGGCGCACGATCATCAATCCGCAGCGGTGAGAATTGTACAGTTTGTATAAATTTACAGCAAATATATAACCCCCGATTTCAGGCAATCGGGGGTTGTTTTTATTGCGGCCAGTCTGCGCTCCGGCTCGTGGTCTCGTCAGGGTGCATCCAGAGGACGGCATAGTGGTTTTGCGCGGCCAGGGCCTGGCCGGTCTCCTCGGGCAGACAGAACAGCCCGGTGGAAAGCGCATCGGCCAGATCTCCGGTGTCCGCGCGGGCCAACACAGCCACGCTGCTGACGTAGCGGGCAGGGTAGCCCGTCGTCAGATCGATCAGGTGAGCGTACCGCACGCCGTCGTACTCAAAGTAGCGCTGGTAGTCGCCGCTGATGACCAGGCTGTCGCCGTCGGCCAGCTCGACGGCCTGTATGTACGCGGGGTCATCGCCCCAGGGATTCTCGACACCCGCGGTCCAGGGCTTGCCGCCGGGCTTTGTGCCGATGGCGCGCACGTTGCCGCCGATGTTCAGCAGGGCGCTGGTCAGCCCGCGGGCCTGTGCGGCCCGGGCGGTCTGCTCCACAGCGTAGCCCTTGCCCACCGCACCGACGTCGAGTGCCATCTCCGGGTCAGCAAAATAGACGGTTTGTGCTGCATCGTCCAGAACCAGATCCTCTATGTCGATATGCGCCAGCGCCGCCGCGATGGCGTCCGCGTCGGGCGGGGCAGGGGAGTCGCTTTCCCGCGCGTCGTGCCACAGGCGCAGCACCGCACCTGCGGCGATGTTCGTCGCGCCGTTGGCGGCAGGGTAAGCAGTGTCTTTGCACCAGCGCAAAAATGCGTACAGCTCGTCGCTGACCTGCACCGGCGCAGCGGCGGCCCGGGCGTTGACATCATACAGGTTGATGACGCCATCATAGTGGTGGTAGATGTCAAACAATTCGTTATAGCGCTGTAAATCGCTGTACATGGCCTGTGTCTGGGCATTCCAGCTGTCCTGGCTGTCTGCATAGCCCTGCACGATGGCGACAGTGTCAAACAGGTCGAACCAGGTGGCACTGTACAAATTTTGCTGCTTTTGGCAGGCGGTCAGCGGCAGACAAAGCAGTACCAGCAGCAGCGCGGTCAAGCGGCGCTTCATGCGTTGCCGCCCTGCACGGTCTCGTGCTCGGTGTTTAATTCCAGCAGCAGGTTTGCCAGCGTCCAGCCCTTGCTGGTGGGCGTGACCATGCTGCGCACCGGAATGGACGCGCCGCCCATTTTGATAAGGTCAAGGAACGCGCCCAATTCGCCGTTGTCATGGCGCAGTCCGCTGACGATGATGGCCGGGCGGTCCGGTACCGCGATAAGCGGCGCAAACGCCGGGGCGGGCCTGCCCGCGCAGAGGTCCCCGACGATGCCGCCGAGGTCGCCGTCCGCAACGGGGCGGAGCTTGACGTCATAGCGCCTGGCCGCGCGGGCGATGGCGGCATAGTTGGGGTGGCTTTCGTCAATGCGCCAGAGTAAGGCGCAGCGGGGTTCGCGGATGATTCGGGCTTTCATGATGTTACCTCGTTAAAAGGGAAAGTGGTGAACGGGCGGGCGAACCATGTTCGCCCCTACAGGCACCCCTTTTCAGGTTGCATTGCAGGGAGGGGTCTTGACCCCTCCGCGGGCGGATATGGAATCCGCCCCTACGGAGAGAGCGGTCCTGTAAGGGCCGGGCATGCCCGGCCCGCGGCATAAAAATAAGCGGTCGTTTGCGGGAAAGCTGCGGGGCGTCTAAGACGCCCCCCTACAACAAAGGCGCCGCCTTATCCCGGGCAGCGCCTTTTGTATTGCTTACAGGTCGGGGTGGTACTCCTTGCAGGTGCACTTTTTCCACTTCAGGCCGCTGCCGCAGGGGCAGGGATCGTTGCGGCCGATCTTCGTCACGCGGACGGGGGCCGGGGCCTTGGCACCGGTATCACCGGGCGCATTATCGCCGGTGGGCTTGGCGATCTGCTCACGCTTCGGCTCGGCGTTCTGCTGGCGGATCTCAATCGTCAGCAGCATGTGGACGGCATCCTCGCGGATCGACGCGATCATCTCATCGAACATCGCGAAGCCCTCAATGCGGTACTCGACCACGGGATCATGCTGGCCGTAGCCGCGCAGGCCCATGCCCTGCTTGAGCTGGTCCATGTTGTCGATGTGCTCCATCCACTTGCTGTCAACATTGCGCAGCAGGCAGATGCGCTCAAGCTCGCGCATCGTCTTGGCACCGTAGCGCTTTTCCTTGGCGGTCAGGATGTCCATGCCGCGCTTGTACAGCTCATCGGCAATGCCCTCCTTCGTCAGGTCGCCCAGTTGCTCGGTGGTGTAGTTGAAGTCGGTGGGCAGGCACAGCCAGTTCATGAAGTGGCGGCGCAGCCCGGCAAAATCCCAGTCGTCGGCGGTCTCGCCGTTCAGGTAGTTCGTGCAGGCATCGTCGATGGCCTGGCGCATCATCTCGTGCAGCTTGCCGGAGATGTCCTCGCCGTCCAGCACCATCTGGCGCTGCTTGTAGATGATCTCGCGCTGCTGGTTCATGACGTCGTCATACTGCAGCACCTGCTTACGAATTGCAAAGTTCGACGCCTCGAGCTTCTTCTGGGCGCTCTCGATGGTGTTGGTGATGAGCTTGTTCTCGATGGGCACATCCTCGTCGAGGCCCAGGGAATCCATGAGGCTCTGGACGCGGTCACCGCCGAAAATGCGCATCAGATCGTCCTCCAGGCTCAGGAAGAAGCGGGATGCACCCGGGTCGCCCTGACGGCCTGCACGGCCGCGCAGCTGGTTGTCGATACGGCGGCTCTCGTGGCGCTCGGTGCCGATGATGAACAGGCCGCCCGCATTGCGGACAACCTCCGCCTCGCGCTTGACCTCGGGGGTAAATTCCTCGCACAGTTCCTCAAAACGCTTGCGGGCATGGAGAATTTCGGCGTCCTCGGTCTCGGCGTGGCCGTCGCACTCGGTCATCAGCATCTCGAGTTTGGCATCAATACCGGCCTCCGGCGGGGTAGGCAGCTCGGTGCCACTGGCCTTGGCGCGGGCCTTCTCATGCTCGTAGGCATCCTTCAGCTCGGCCAGGTTGGCGGTCAGCTCCTTGAACAGCTCCTTTTTAAGGGCCGCCTTGGCCATGTAGGTCACGTTACCGCCCAGCATAATATCGGTACCGCGGCCCGCCATGTTGGTGGCGATGGTGACCGCGCCCTGCTTGCCGGCCTGCGCGACGATCTCGGCCTCTCGCTCATGCTGCTTCGCGTTCAGGACGTTGTGCTCGATGCCTTTCTTTTTCAGCAGCTTGGACAGCGCCTCGCTCTTTTCGACGCTGACGGTGCCGACCAGGACAGGCTGGCCCTTGGCGTGGCACTCGGCGACCTGCTCAATGACGGCGTTGTACTTGCCGTTGACGGTCTTGTAGACGCTGTCGGGCAGGTCCTTGCGGGCGCGGGGCTTGTTGGTGGGGATGCTGACGATGTTCAAGCCGTAAATTTCGCTGAACTCGTCGGCCTCGGTGGAGGCTGTACCAGTCATGCCGGACAGCTTTTTGTACATGCGGAAGTAGTTCTGGAAGGTGACGGTGGCCAGCGTCTTGCTCTCGGCGGCAACGGTCACGCCTTCTTTGGCCTCGATGGCCTGATGCAGGCCGTCGTTGAAGCGGCGGCCATACATCAGACGGCCCGTGAACTCGTCAACGATGATGACCTCACCGTCTTTGACGATATAGTCGGTATCGCGGTGCATAACGCCGCGGGCCTTGATCGCACCGTCAATGTAATGGCGCAGCGACATATTGTCGGCGTCGGCCAGGTTCTCGACATGGAAGAACGCCTCGGCCTTTTTGACGCCGGACTCGGTCAGGGTAGCGGTCTTGCGCTTTTCATCCACGACGTAATCGCCGTCTACCTGCTCCTCGGCCTCGACCTTGTCGTCCAGCTCGACGATAACACTCTTTTTCAGCGTCTTGGCAAAGTCGTCCGCGCGCTTGTACATCACGCTGGAATCCTCGCCCTTGCCGCTGATGATCAGCGGGGTACGGGCCTCGTCGATCAGGATGGAGTCGACCTCGTCCACGATGGCAAACGCATGGCCGCGCTGCACCATGTTGGCCTTGTAGACGACCATGTTGTCGCGCAGGTAGTCAAAGCCGAACTCGTTGTTCGTGCCGTAGGTGACGTCGGCCTCGTAGGCCTTCTTGCGGTCCCCGGCCTCGACGCCGTGGACGACCAGACCGACGGTCAGACCCAGGAAGCGGTAGACCTTGCCCATCCACTCGGAGTCACGGCGGGCCAGGTAATCGTTGACGGTGACAACATGCACGCCCTCGCCGGTCAGGGCGTTCAGGTAGGTGGGCATGGTAGCGACCAGCGTCTTGCCTTCACCGGTCTGCATCTCGGCGATGCAGGCACGGTGCAGCACGATGCCGCCGATGATCTGCACGGGGTAGGGCTTCATGCCAAGCACGCGCCAGTCAGCCTCACGGCATACGGCGAACGCCTCGGGCAGCAGGTCGTCGAGGGTCTCGCCTTTGGCAAGGCGCTCTTTAAACTCGGTGGTTTTGGCCTTCAGCTCGTCGTCGGTCAGCTTAGCCATCTCCGGCTCAAGGGCAAGGACCTTGTCCTTGAGCGGGTTGATGCGCTTGAGTTCCTTGTCCGAGAAAGAGCCGAACAGTTTTTCAAAAAAGACATAACAGTTCCCCTGTATTTTCCGCCGCGTGTAGAGGTGCGGCTAATAGTGGTTTTATATAGTTTTACACATGATACTATAATACACCCGCACAGGGGTTCGTGTCAAACCTGCGCGGGTGTATTTCGTAATATATTTAATTTTTCTGTTTTGCGGGCAGGCTCAGCAGCACCAGCATCAAAAAGATACAGCCGAAGCCCAGCGCATCCCACAGCGTAAAGGGCGAGCCCAGCACCAGCGTGCTGATGATGGCCGCCGTGACCGGCTCGGCAAAGCTGTAGAGACTGGCCTTCTGCGGGCCGATGAGCGGCACACCCGACATGTACAGGCTGAACGCCAGCACGTTGCCCAGCACCACGACCGTGAAGATGCCGAACACGCCCATCGCCGTCGGCACATAGTCGATCTGCCACGGGCGGAAGATGAGCGAAAACATGATGCCGCCCATCAAAAACGCCCAGCCCTGCAGCATGGGGGTGGGGTACTGCTCCTGCAATTTTTTCGGCCACATCGTGTAGATGGCGACGCAGCAGGCACTGACGATGCCGGAGACCAGTGCCGCCGGGCTGACGGCCAGCCCGGTCAGGCTGCCGTGGGTCGTGATGAGGAACACGCCGACCAGCGCCAGCACAATCGAGAATATCTCAAACACGCGGGGGCCGCGCCTTTGCTGGATGCAGACCACCAGCAGAATAATGACGGGGGAGATGTCCTGTAAAATCGTGCCCATGCCTGCGCTGGACAGCTGGATCGTCAGAAAGTAGGTGAACTGGCAGCAGCTGACGCCCGCCAGACCGTAGACCAGCAGGTCGATGGCGTTGCGCGGATTTTTCCTGACGTTCCACGGGTCAAAAAGCGTTTTGCGGTCCTTTATAAAAAAGAATCCGCACAGGATCACCCCCGCCAGAAACAGCCGGATGGGCACGAGCCAGGTCGAATCCATCCCTTCGCGGGTGAACAGGTACTGCCCCATACAGCCCGAAACGCCCCAGCACGCCGCGCCGCCCATCGTCAAGGCGGAGCCTTTTATGCGGTCAGACATTGTGTTGCTCCTCTGTTGTAGGGGTCGTTGCTCGCATCGACCCGCATCATAACGGCGGGCAGTTGTTTGCAGGGGGCGGCGTCCTCGACGCCCCGCGGGCGGATGCAAGCATCTGCCCTTACAGCCTCCCGTAAGCTCTTATTCCAAAATCAGCGCCGCGGCTTCGCGCAATCCCTTTACAACTGGTGCGCCCGTTTCCCTCAATTTTTCCGGCGGCTGGTGGCCGCCGGACTGCAAAACGCAGCGCACGCCCAGCGCCTGTGCAACCTCATAGTCGTGGACGGAATCGCCGATCATGACGGCGCGTGCCGGGTCAAAGCCGTTTTCCTTTAAATAGGCCAGCCCGATCTCGACCTTGCTCTTGGCGTAGATGTCGCCCAGACCCAGCAGACGGTCAAAATAGCCCGTCACGCCGCGCTCGTCGGTCTGACGCCGCAGCGTGTCCAGATTGCTGGCCGACAGAATGACCTGCCGCAGCCCCGCGGCCTTAAACGCCTCCAGCGCGTCAATGGCACCGTCTGCCAGCGGGCAGGCCGCACTGGCGGGGACGTAGTCCTCCATGTATTTTTCGGCCAGCTCTGCAAAGCTATGCTTTGTAAAGTCAAACCCCGCGCGGACGTAATATTCCTCGATGGGAAAGCCAAAAATGGCCCGGTACCGCTCGTGGTCATACCGCTGCGGGTAGCCGAATCCTGCCAGCAGACGGTTGAGCGCGTCCACGCAGAGATCGACATCATCGAGCAGGGTACCGTTCCAATCCCACAAAATCAGTTCCGGGCACATAGATGTTACCTCTCACGGCAGCACCGCACAATTCCCGCCCCACGGGCTTAAGCACCGCTCCGGCGGCTGCGGCACGTCATCTGCGTCGCAAAAATGCTCGGTAATACACAAAGTATTGCCTGCGCTTTTGGCTTAGCATCTGCCGTGCCTCGCTCGCCGTATCGGCACTTAGAATTGTGCGGTGTTGCCTTATTCTTCTGTAAAAATTTTGTTCAGACCCGCGTTGCTTTCGATCAGCTTGACGAGCGCCACACCCAGAATCGTGCAGCTGATGAGCTCGCCAATGCCGACAGTAACGGCATTGAACACCGCCAGCATCGCCGTGGGTGCGCCGTCCGAGAAGAAGAAGGTGATCTCGAACGCGCCGACAATGATCATATTAAAGACAACGGGCGGCAGGGATGCCGGAATGGCCAGCCCTTTCACGCGGATGTCGCGCAGCTTGTAGGTCACAAGGCAGGCCAGCAGGGTCGCCAGCGTGCCGAACACCACGTCAACGACGGTGGAGCCGAGCAGATTTGCCAAAAAGCAGCCCAGCGTGACGCCGACGATATACTCGGCGCCGAACACCGGCAGCAGACAGAGGGCCTCGGCCACGCGGACCTGCACCGCACCGTAGCTGAACGGGGCCAGCACAAGGCAGACGACCACATAGACAGCCGCAATGACAGCGCAGCGCACAAGGCGACGGACGGACAGATTTTTCATATTCATACAATACTCCGGCGGATAGATTTTGACCACGCGCAAGACCGCCAGCCTTGCGGGGTTTGCGCTGCCGACCAGCAGCCGGCAGCGGAGCCTAAAATCCTAAGTTGCTCAACAAACCTAAATTATAACAAAACCCGCAGGCCGTTGCAAGACCTGCGGGAAAAATTTGTGGTAGATTCTGCGCATATTGTGCTGATATGGTATAATGCGTCGGAGTGCATTGTCGATTATCTGAAAATCATAGTTCCCTAATAGCTCTTGGTATGGTATAATCGGGTTTACCCGCAAGGAACATACACAACTGGTCATAGTTCCCTAATAGCTCTTGGTATGGTATAATCGCTTGGAGATTGCCTATTACCTTATTGATGTCATAGTTCCCTAATAGCTCTTGGTATGGTATAATAGACGCCGGTTGAACTGGCAGCAAAGCACGGGTCATAGTTCCCTAATAGCTCTTGGTATGGTATAATAACTCAACATCTTTGGAGGCGACTCCACTAGTCATAGTTCCCTAATAGCTCTTGGTATGGTATAATTGTCACAGTATTTAACACAGACCGTTACGGGTCATAGTTCCCTAATAGCTCTTGGTATGGTATAATCAACGAGGCTACCCAGAGGCCTCCGGAGTAGTCATAGTTCCCTAATAGCTCTTGGTATGGTATAATCCAAGGTTATTATTCCAATAATGATGCTAAGTCATAGTTCCCTAATAGCTCTTGGTATGGTATAATTTATAAAGGTGATGATATTACAGGATTTGCAAGTCATAGTTCCCTAATAGCTCTTGGTATGGTATAATTCAAGGGCCACAGGGTAAACCGGGTGCAGAGTCATAGTTCCCTAATAGCTCTTGGTATGGTATAATAGGCTATGCAAAAAGCGCATCGGATTGCGGTCCGATGCGCTTTTTGTTTTAGAAAAAACTCAACTGTTCACATACAAAAGGGGCTTCTTCCGGCTGATAATTTCCCAGAAGAATCTGAATAGACTGGTACTGCTTTTCTGTAACGACAAGCAGGCGAATGGAGCCGTTTGGCGGCAAGGATGCCCTCAAACGGCTTTCGTGTTTCTTCACGGCGTCGTTGCCGTTGCACACCCTCGCGTACACAGAGAATTGCAGCATGTGGTATCCGTCCTTCAGCAAAAAATTCCGGAACGCCGTCGCATGCCGCCTTTCAGTCTTTGTCTGCACAGGCAGGTCAAAAAAGACAATCATCCGCATAAATTTACTCATAGCTATGCTGCTTGTATTCAAGCAATTTTGGTAACAGCAGGGCTTGTCCACGCAGACCTTGCACCAGGCGTTCCATTGCATAGGCAACGCTGTGGTGCTGCCCGCCGGAAAGAATATCCGCATTCAACAGGTTTACAAGCTTTCCCTTCAGTATGGGTGTCAATGCTGCATCCTCGGCCACATTTGCTGCCACGTACAAATCCGCCACGGGCCGGAACGGCTCCATCAGGTCATCCGCCAGATTAAATTGGTTCAGCTCGCTGTCATGGTGCAGACCCAGGCACGGCTGAAAACCATACACCGTCAGGCAGCGCGCCATATAGCCCCGCAAAATCGCGTAGGCATAATTCAGTGCTGCATTTCGCGTATCTTCATTGCGGCGGGTGTAGCCCTCACCAAATAAAGCCGGGAAGTAGTACGCTGCGGCGCTTGCCTCTACGTTATCTTTGTCGCCGCTCGTCACAGCCTTGGCACGCCCGAATAGAAACGCCGCCTCCTGTGTTTTGCCGCAAAGTGCAAGGCACTCCGCTTGGTTTTGAATTTTTGCTGTCACGACCTGCTGCCACATCCGCTTTTTTTGCCGGCAGGGTCAATTCCATCTGCCAGCGCAGTACTCCCAGCTGACGACTGTGCTGTGCAAACGGCAGCGAGATGCCGCACGGCAGATGTGTTTCATCGCACCAGAAAGTCACCACACCGTTTTGTGCCAGCGCCGCCATAGCCGCTGTTGTGATCGTGCTTTGGCGGCTTTCCAGTACAATGGCACTGATGTCCTCGATGGGCACAGAGTGAACTTCTTCCGTTTCAATCAACAGCTGCTCATTTTTGCAGCGGATGCGCGCAGGGTTCACGATCATCAGGCAGCGGTAGGACATAATTCACCTCCGTTGGGCAGGGAAGGTTTGCCGTTTTTCTTTTTTCACAGGGGTATAATTGCCAAGGACATCGACCTGATATTTCTGAACCTTTTGCAAGGTCTTAAAGCCAAGACCATCTGCAATATATGCATCATCATGTGTAGTCAGCGTAACAGCTCCCGTTGCAATATTCCCACCTTCAAAGTATGCCAGTATTTTGTTCACCGGCATTTCCTTCTCCAGTGTACTATCTCTGTTTTGCACCTTGAATTTCATAAGGCGTTTGCTTTCAATGCGTACAAGGTCATGCTGGCAAAGAGAAAAAAGGAAATCTTCATCCTTCATCTCTTTCCATTCAGCAGAGCTCTTATATGCAACCACTGCCTTACTCGGCAACTCCGGCTTCACCGTATCCGCCACGTAGACGGGAATCCAGTAATAGCCGTCTCCCGGCACATAGTACACATCGATGCGTACCATCGTGTCGTTATCGGCCACACCCTTTCCACCATGAACCGGAACTGTACTGGTCACTTTATCGCAAATCTTCACTTTTTGAACTCGTGCCCCGGGTGTGCCATCCGCGCGCGGCTTGTAAAATGGTTCTGCAAACGCTTTCTTGCCATCCCCGCCAAAGGCAAGCAATCTGGCCTTCAGTGCATTGTACAGCAATGTATCGCTGCTGCGGTTAAAGTAGCCCGCAATTTCACCGTCCTTATCCAATTTCAGTTCGGTGATATTCCTACGCTGTACAACGTGAGTATCGTCCAGGCGACTTTTTATTGTTTCCTTGTGTGCCGCACCTGTCACCTTATGGCGCGGCATCCGCGATACAAACACAGGCTGAATAGACGAAATATCCACCGTCGCATAATAGACCGGGTTGATCTGCATCAAATTTTCCTGCGGGCAGGCCGACAATCGCTGCGTCAGCTCATCACGGAAGCGCGGCCACGGTTCGGGGAAGTGCTCATTACGCACCGCCGTCGTCTCGGCACGCTTGCAAAAGTCAGATACCCGCTTTATCATCCCCTGTGTCGTACAGGCAATCACCGCCGCGTCCGCTGCATGGTGCAGATCGCCGTCGGCACGCACCTTGCTAAGACCCCAGCGCTTGCGCAAAAACGCCGTAACGGCGCCATTTACCGCAACGACCCGCCGTTTGCCCGCCCCGGAACAGTCTGCAAACGCAAGATGATTGCGGATATAGTTCAGCATAAAAGCCGCAATATACTGCGTATCCTGCAGGTTGCGCTGGATATAGCCCTTGCCGTCCTCCTCGCTCAGCCTTTCCTTCAATAGGTTCTGGCGCTTGCGGAAATTCTTTACGTTTGCTTTGGTGTACACAATAAAGTCGTCCCGTCGTTTTCCCTGCAGGTATTGCAGCGGCAGGCGGTTTCCCTTCTGACGGTTCTCCGAAGCCAGCACCAGCACCTTATTTGTACGGCGGTCATCAAAGCTTATGCTATAAGGGACAATGTGGTCTACCTCGGCATAGCCGGAGACTGTAATAACCTTGTCCAGCTCCAACGGCTGTATCGAATACGCACAGCGCCCGTCCTGCTCTTTCCACAGACGATATTTTACAAGATCCTGCCCGGTAACGGTGCGTCCCGGAAAAAGCTCATTCAGCTCTTTCATCAGGCGTTCATTTTCCGCACTGTTATCCCGCATCGCCTTGTCCAACTCGCTGCGCTGCTGGAAGTTCTTATTCATCTCTCTTGCCAGCTCCAGATGGATACTGACCGGACTTTCGCCCTGCTCGCGGATGATCGCATTGACGACCTTGATCGTCTGTGCCACTGCACGGCGCACCACCGGGCTTGTAATATCCTCCATTTCCTCCGTTGAGGCCGGCAGGAACTGCGCTTTTTCGCCGTTTTGACTTCCCTGAAAATCATATCCGGCTGCCTGGCAGGCATCGTTATAGTTCATGCCCTGTTCCAGATAGGGGATCAGCTTGCGGCACGCCTTGACCGAAATGTGTCCATATCCCGCAAAGCTGGGCAGCGTCAGCAGTGCTTCTATTTTCCAGCGGTTCAAACTCCGCCTGTTTCAATGCCTCCCGCAGCTTATCCTCGTTTTCCGGGTTCGTCAGCGCAGCTCCGGCGGCATCCAGCTGCTCGCGGCTGATATTGCGGATATGATCCTTCCGCAGGGTATTCAGCGCCTTACGCATCTTGTGGTAGCAGGGGAGTGCCGTTATTTTTTCTTTCTTTTCGCAGGCTTCTGCCGTCTGCTCCCCGCGATACCGCACCATGTTGAACCGTGCTTCTTCCGGCAGTGCCAACGCCTTGCGGATCCGGGCAAAATCCAGCTTGTCCGTCTGGTAGCACGCAGAAAGCAGTACCTGTCGCTCTGCCGGTGTCAGCGTGCGGCTGGTTCCGTTTTCCGCAATGCGGATATGATTGATTTTTTTGCAGCAGCGTAAAATATTCAAACGAGAAGGCCGCCTTGGCTGCCCGCTGCTCGCTCTTTCCCTCCAGCGTGCAGGTGCCGACCCTGTTGCTGCCGCTATACGGACTGCCTTTGCCCGGACCTTCCGCAAAGGAGCGCTGGCGTGTCAGAATACAAAGGTACTCTGCCTCCATCTCCGGCGAAGCCCATGTAGCACCGTATTGACGCTGTGCTGCAAAAACCAGTCTGGCCTCGTCTATGATTTGGTCGCGTTTGACGGTGGAAAGATAATTTTCCGCTTTGTTGCGCTTGTGCTCTGCAAACACAGGGTCACGGTACATCATCTCACCGACAGTACGGTACCGGTTTGCCTCCATACGTCGGGTGTTCGCGTCAATTGCCTGCAGCAGCTTACCGTCTTTTTGTGCATCGTCTGCCTTGCGGTTACTGCGAAAGCCCCTGCGCTGCATCAGGTGCAGCAGTATACGGGCAAAATCCAGTGCTGTCACCGGGCCATCCAACGCCTGAACACGCAGCGCATAGACATCCGGCAGATGTCCCGCTTGCACAGCCTGCTCTATTTCCGCCTTACCGGGCAGACCGTTTTTCTCCATCAGCTCGTACAGATCCGCCTTGCGCAGGCTGCGGCGGCGCAGCCTGCGGCGGGCGCTGCGGGCCTCACGGCGCGGGGCAGCAAGGCTGTCGCCTGTTTTGGGCTGTTCGGCCTTATCAAATATGCGTGAGCCGCATCGGATCAGACCATAGGGCTCCGCGTTTTCATTCAGTGCCACCACCGCCCAGCCGACGGACGCAATGCCAATATCCAGACCAATTCCATAGGGATGCTTCATTTTTTTGCACATCCTTTCACTTTTCTACTATCATAGCGCATTATGGCATTATTGGGCAACTGACAATTTAAACGAAATTTAGGCAAAAAAGATGACGCCCTGCCAAATAGCAGGGCGTCAGAGCTTTACGGTCCTATGACCTTATCATAGCAACCATAATAGTTCTTGGTATGGTATAAGAACTGTCTGTATTATACTACATTGTCAGGCAAAGTGCAAGACCTTACCTATGCTGCCGAAAAATATTACGGCAGCTCCGGCGCATAAGCCTCGAGATTGCGGGGCTTGCCCTCGTAGACGATGGCGATGCCGTCGGGGCCGGTGTTGGCGCTGACAACGCCGCCGAGCTGGAACACGATCAGCGGTGCATGTCCAAACGCCTTTTTGCACAGCTTGACCAGCTCGTCACGCCTGGCGGTGTTGGACGTGTAGGCCACCATGTAGGGCGTGTCCTTCATCGAATCGACGCGGCTCTCCACCCATTTGATCATGGCGGCGGGCACGGCGGCGTCGCCGCGGACCTTGCTCTCGACCTTGGAGACGCCCGCATTCAGGCTGATGATGGGGCGGATGCCCAGCAGGTCGCCGACCACAGCGGCGGCGGCGCTGACGCGGCCCGACTTCTTCATCTGCTTCAGGCTGTAGGCGGCCAGACAGATCTCAACGCAGTCCAGCTTCTTCTTTAGCTCGGCCACGCAGGAGGCCAGCTCACCGCCGTTGCGCACTTTGCGGGCGCACTCGCAGAAATACCAGCCGTAGGGCATTGAGTAGGTGTGGCTGTCGATGACCTGAATCTTCATCGTGTAGCCGGGGCGCTCCTCCTCCAGCAGCTCCATGCCCTTGACGGCGTTGTTGTAGGTGCTGGAGCCGCCCGCGTTGATGCTCAGGTACACCAGGTCGGTGTAGCCCTCGTCCGCATAACGGGCGTAAATATCGCAGAACTGCAGCTGGGTGATGGCGGCGGTGGTGGGCACGCCCTGGGCGTCGCGCATCATCTGGTAAAACTGGTCGTTGGTAAAGTCCTTGCGCTCCATATACTCCACACCGTCAAGGTTGATGGGGAAGCCCACGACCTCGATGCCGTACTTATCCGCAAGCTCCTGCGGAATGTCGGAACAGGAATCTGTCAGAAAACCTATCTTGCTCATTTTACATCCTCACTCCATTCGTATCGGGTCAACTGCCCGTGGGTCTCCAAACCGGCAAAATCCCATTGACGCAATGCTTCGTACACGCCCACTGCCACCGCGTTGGACAGGTTCAGGCAGCGCTCGCCCCTGCGCATCGGCATACGCACGCAGTCGGCCTCATGCGCGGCCAGCAGCTCCTCGGGCAGGCCGGCATCCTCGCGCCCAAAGACGAGATACGCGCCGTCGGGGTAGGTCACATCCACATGGCGGCGCGGGCCCTTGGACGTGAAGTAGAAAAAACGGACCACTGTTTTTGGCAAAAAAGTCCGCCTGATCTTGATAATATGTTATATCAAGCTGGTGCCAATAGTCAAGCCCGGCGCGCTTTAATTTTTTCGTCGTCGATGGTAAAGCCCATCGGGCCGACTATATGCAGCCGCGCTCCCGTCACCGCGCAGGTCCGCGCGATATTGCCGGAGTTCTGCGGGATCTGCGGCTCGACCAGTACAATGTTTAAGGTTGGCATAAATTTACAAGTCCTCGTTCTATAACTTTAGCCCTCCCTTGGGGGAGGGTGGCGCCGCAGCGGCGGGTGAGGGGCCGGGCGGCACGCCGTTCATGGGTCGGCTCCCGGCCACCCCTCCGGCCTTCGGCCACCTCCCCTCTAGGGGAGGCTTTTCACGGCGTTATCAATCACACGGCATACGCCCTCAAAATGCTGCATCACATCCAGATTGGAAAACCGCAGCACTCTGATTCCGAAGCCCTCCAGATATTCCGTGCGCTGTGCATCGTGCAGCTGTCCCGCCGCTTCATAATGCTGGCTGCCGTCCAGCTCTATCGCCAGACCTGCCGCATCGCAATAAAAATCCAGAATATAACGTCCTACAACCTTCTGCCGTACAAAGCGCGGCGAATATCCGCGCAGAAAATCATACCACAGATGGCGTTCCTCCCGCGTCATGCTTTTTCGCAGCGCTCGGGCATTTTCAAGGACATCCTTGTCTCGCGGCAGTCTCATGGTCTTACTCCTGCCGCAGCTTCGGCAGGGCGTTCTCCAGCCAGACGCCCAGCCGCTCGTCGGCTCCCTCGGGCGTCTGCCTGATGCACTCGGCTACGAAGGCGGCAGCTGCCTGTACGGCAGCCTGGGGGACGTTGCCCCGCAAAATGCGCCCGACGAGCACGGCGGCAAAAATATCGCCCGTGCCGTGGAACATCCGCGGCTGCAGCGGCGTTTTTACGGCATAGCCCTCGCCGCCGCGGGCCGCGCCCACACAGCCTATGTAGCGTCCGCCGCCGATGCCCGTCACGCCGGTCACAACGACCTGCGGCGCTACGCGGGTCAGCCGGGCCGCCTGTGCGGCGGCCTGCTCGGCACTGCCCACACCGGGCAGCGGGTCGCCCAGCAGCAGCGCGGCCTCGGTCACATTGGGGACGATCAGATCCGCCTTGCTGCACAGACTATACATAGCGGGCACCATGTCGGCCCCCAGGCCGCTGTACAGCCGCCCTCCGTCGCCCAGCACCGGGTCCACGACCTTGAACGCGCGGGGCCACAGCTCAAACGCCTGTTCTACAAGCTTTGCCTGCGCGGCGTCCGCCAGATAGCCCGAGTAGATGCAGTCAAATTTCACGCCCAGCCGATGATAATGTTCCAGTGCCGCGGGGCCGTAGCCGGGGTTGGCCAGCTTAGCCGGGGTGCCTAAGCCCCCCGTGTGGGTGGACAGCACCGCCGTAGGCAGTGCCACGGTCTGCACGCCCAGCGTCGAGAGCACCGGCACGATGACCGACAGCGCCGCCCGGCCAAAGCCCGGCAGGTCATGGATGGCTAATACGGTTTTCGGCGCGTTGGTCATGCTGCGGCCTCCCTCTTCATTTTTTGAGTTCTCATTGATTCTACCATAAAACCAACCGCAAAAAAATGCCGTATTCGGGCGATTGTTCCGTTTTGTTTGGTTTTTGGGCAAAGAGAACAAAACCGCCCGCGTCTCCGCGAGCGATTCATTCTATTTCATGGTTATCATCCACAAAAAAGCCCCTGCTGATTGGTTCAGCAGGGGAGATTTCGCAAAGTCGATGCTTTTACAGCACGCGCACGCGGATGGCGGGTTCAATCGCACCCAGCTTGACGGCGAGGTCATCGGTGACATTGCCCGTCACGTCCAGCAGGGTATAGGCGACATCCTTTTTGCCCTTGTTCACCATGTTTTCAATGTTCAGGTGTGCTTCGGTCAAAATGCTCGTGATGGCCGAGATCGCGCCCGGAGCGTTCTTGTGAATGATGCAGATGCGGCGGCCTCCCACGCGCGGCTGGCTGACATCCGGCAGGTTGACGCTGTGGGTGATGTTGCCGTTTTTCAGGTAGTCGCTCAGTTCGGCGGCGGCCATCACGGCGCAGTTCGTCTCGCTTTCCGGCGTGCTGGCCCCCAGATGCGGCGTGCAGCAGACACCCTTGACGCCCAGCAGCTCCTCGGTGGGGAAGTCGCAGAAGTACTGCGCGACCTTGCCGCTGTTCAGTGCGTCGAGCAGTGCGGCGTTGTCCACCAGCTCACCGCGGGCAAAGTTCAGCACGCGCACGCCGTCCTTGCACATCGCCAGCGTCTGGGCGTTGATGGTGTGGCGGGTCGTAGGCAGGTAGGGGACATGGATGGTCAGGTAGTCACAGCGGGGCAGCATATCGCCCAGCGTGACACAGTGCTGCACACTGCGGGACAGACTCCACGCAGCATCGATGGAAATATACGGGTCATAGCCCAAAACCTCCATGCCCAGCGCGACGGCGGCGTTGGCCACGCGCGCACCGATGGCACCCAACCCGATGACGCCCAGCGTCTTACCGCGCAGCTCGGGACCGACGAAGGCCTTTTTGCCCTTCTCCACGTCCTTGGCAATCGTGTCGCGGCCCTTGAGGGTCTGCGCCCAGTTCACGGCATCCACCAGATTGCGGCTGCCCGCGACCAGCGCACCGACGACGAGCTCGGCCACGGCGTTGGCGTTGGCGCCCGGTGTGTTGAACACAACGATGCCCTTGTTCGTGCAGTCCTCCACGGGAATGTTGTTCGTACCGGCACCTGCACGGGCAATGGCCAGCAGGCTGTCGGGCAGCGGGGTATCGTGCATATCGGCGCTGCGCACCAGAATGCCCTGCGGTGCAGCGGCCTCGTTGTCGATCTCAAACTGGTTGGCGGGCAGCTTAGCCAGACCCACCGGCGAAATGGCGTTCAATGTTTTGATGGTATACATATATCGTTACTCCCTGTTCCCCTTATTTTGCGCCGTAGGGGCCGGGCATGCCCGGCCCTCAGCCTTACGCAGTGACCCTCTCACGGGTGGCTGCCACAGTGCCGCGGGCCGGACACACCCGACCCCTACTGTGCAGCAGCTCAATGCTCCCTGCGGAACTTCTCCATAAAGTCGACCAGCTTGTCGATGCCCTCGGCAGGCATGGCGTTGTAGATGGACGCACGCATACCGCCCACCAGACGGTGCCCCTTCAGGTTGACGAAGCCTGCCTCGGTGGCCGCGGCACAGAACGCCTTGTCGGTGTCGGCGTCGGGGCTGGTGAAGGTCACATTCATCATGCTGCGGTACTTTTTCTCAACGGGATTCTTGTAGAATTCCTGCCCGTCGAGGTAATCGTACAGCACCTTGGCCTTGGCGGCGTTGCGCTTCTGCATGTTCTCCAGGCCGCCGATCTCGTTCTCAAGGTAGTTCATGACGAGGCCGGTCATGTAGATGCACCAGCACGGCGGGGTGTTGTACATGCTGTCGGCGTTCAGCAGGGTCGTGTAGTTCATCATCGTGGGGATCTTGTCGGGGGTCAGGCCCTTGGCGGCCTTGCCCAGCAGGTCGTCACGCACGATGGCCACAGCCATACCGGCAGGGGCAATGTTCTTCTGCACGCCGAAGTAGATGACGCCGTACTTGCTGACATCCACCGGCTCGGAGCAGATCATCGAGCTCATATCTGCCACCAGCGGGATGCCGTCCACCTGCGGCACATCGACATATTTTGTGCCGAAAATCGTGTTGTTCTGGCAGATGTGGATATAGCTGGCGTTCGGGTCATAGTCGATGGCCGCGACGTCGGGGATGTAGGTAAAGTTCTTGTCCTTGCTGCTGGCGGCAATGCGGGCCGTGCCGAACTTGGCGGCCTCCTCGGCTGCCTTCTTGCTGAAGTTGCCGGTCACAAGATAATCCGCCGTGCCTGTGGTCATAAAGTTCAGCGGTACCATCGCAAACTGCTGGGTCGCTCCGCCCTGGAAAAAGCCCACCTTATAATTGTCGGGAATGTTCAGTACCCGGCGCATGGCGGCCTCGGTGTTGTTGATGATCTCGTCAAACCATTTACTGCGGTGGCTCATCTCCATCACGCTCATGCCGGAGCCGTGGTAGTCCAGCAGCTCTGCCTGTGCGGTTTTCAGAACAGCCTCCGGCAGCATCGAAGGGCCGGCGCTGAAATTGTAAACTCTAGCCATCTTTATTTCCTCCTACAGTAAATCAAATGCGACCCGCCGGCGGCGGATCGCATCTGCCGCGCCGTTGCGGTATGCCAATATTATAGGAGCTTTGCCCCCCTGCGGGCAAGCGGACAAAATACCGAAAAAAGCCGAAAATCGGGGATGTGTTTTTGTATTGTGACTAATTGTTTTTGCACCGGAAACGCTTTATGAGACATTTGTAAAAGATATTTGCCGCTATTGTCAAATTCCGGGCACAAAATTTGTGCAATATTTTGTCTTGCATTTATATCTACCACAGATGTAAAATATATTCAGCTCTTATTACCACATTTGTAAAACATCGAACTTATTTCTTCCTCGCTCTGTAGGGGCCGCACATGTGCGGCCCGCAGCCTTCCCATAGACTACCGTCTGCCTTGCACCTGCGGGCCGGGCATGCCCGGCCCCTACAGGCACTACACATTATAAAAGGAGTTCATCATGGAACAGCTTTCCCGCAGTGAAGAACAGGTCATGGCCGCGCTCTGGGCCTGCAGCCGCGCCGCCACCAGGCGCGAGATCGCGTCACACCTGCCGCCCGAATGCCGCTGGGCAGACTCGACGCTGCTCAATTTCCTGCTGCGGCTCGAGAAGAAAAACTTCGTCCGCACCGAGAAGCAGGGCAATGAAAAATCTGTACACGCCGCTGGTCCGCCGCCTGACCTACTGCGGCGCGGTCAGCCAGGCGCATCTGCAGACGCTCTACGGCGGTGACATCCGCGCCATGGTGTGCGCCCTGGCCGACACAGGCCGCATGACCTATGCCGATACCGAGCGTCTGCTCCGCTGGCTGACCGAGTACCAGGCCGCGAACCCGGAGTATGACTATGAGTAGCTCCAAGCCCGCCCCTCCTCAGTCCGCTTTGCGGACAGCCGCCCCCGCGGGGAAAGCCAAATCAGGCTGCATCTCGCACATATCCTGCCAGAACCGCTTGGGCACATGGCTCATCTGGGCCTTTTCGTCGCGGCGCTGCTCGATGGTCAACGCCTTAAAGAACCGTTTCCACATCCGCTGCCAGTCGAGCTCTGTCTCGTCGGTGCCGGGAATATAGCGCTCCATCGCCAGATAGCGCACCTGGCCGTCCCGGTGCAGCAGGGCCGTGCCGTGGGCCGCGTCATAAATCAGGAAGCTCTCATCGGGCAGGCGGCTGCAAAAATGTCCGCGCAGCAGCGGCAAAATCCGGTGCTTCGGGTGGATGACCGCACCGAGCATCCCGTCCCGCTCCTCAAAGCGGATGAACTCGATCAGCCTGCAAACCTCGTTGTCGACAGCCCGCTCCAGGGCAAACGCCGCGGCGGCGTCCGGGTCGCCCAGCATCTGCGCGGCGCGCGGCCCCTGCGCAAAGCAGAGCCGCACAAACCGCAGCAGTGTCAGGTCCTTGCCGGGGTCGGTGCAGAGAAAGCCCGTCGTCACGCGGTCCTTCACCTCGCGGCCAAGCCGGTCCAGCCCTGCCGCGACCCGCCGCGCGTGCTGCTCGTCGGTAAAAATCTGCCGCGTGCCGAAGAAATTCAGCTGTCCCTCCTCGGGCGGGCAGACCTCGGCGGGGATCTCCTTCCGGGCGTAGCTCTCGAACACACAGCACAAAAAGCCCGCAAAGCTGCCGTCATAGCAGTAGGCTGTGTCGGTCACATGCGCTTCGTAAGACATTGCAGTGCCTCCTGCCGCACCGTCCGGGCGGCCACGTCCGCCGCCATACCGCGCGCCTCCAGCCTTTGCACAGCCGGGGCAGCGTCGGGCAGGGCCTTGGGTACAAAATCGTCCAGCGAAAGCTGCTGCATCCCCACGCTGAACGCCTTGGGGTCAAGCAGCGCCCCCGCGATCTCCGCGCGGCTGCCGCGGGCCGCTGCCTTGCCCTTGCAGGTAATGAAATACTGTGCCCGCTTAAGCACGACTCCAATGCGCTTGAGCTCTGCCATGCCGAGGCTTTGCACCCGGCGCGCCTCGACAATGCGCAGCGCACTCTTGGGGCCGATGCCCGGCACCCGCAGCAGCTCGGCACGACTGGCCGTGTTGACCTCCACGGGGAAAAACTCCGGGTGGCGCACGGCCCAGGTGCACTTGGGGTCCAGGTAGGGGTCAAAATTCGGCTCGTCCTCTGTCAGCAGCTCCCGGGCCGAAAAATGGTAGTACCGCAGCAGCCAGTCCGCCTGATACAGACGGTGCTCCCGCAGCAGGGGAGGGGCCGTGTGCAGTGCGGGCAGGCGGCGATCCTCCACCACCGGCAGATAGGCCGAGTAAAATACGCGCTTCAGCGAGTATTTCCTGTAGAGTCCCTCGGTCAGGTCCATGATATGGCGGTCTGTCTCCGGCGTCGCCCCGATGATCATTTGGGTGCTCTGCCCAGCCGGCGCAAACGGCTTGGCCCCGCGGTAGAGCACCATCTCCTTTTTGCTCTGCGCACTCTGCACTGCGATCTGCCCCATGGGGCGCAGGATCGCAGTTTTCTTTTTGTCGGGGGCCAGCGTGGTCAGGCTCGTCTCGCTGGGCAGCTCGATATTGACCGACAGGCGGTCCGCCAGCCTCCCGATCCTTTCGACCAGCATCGGGTCCGCGCCGGGGATCGTCTTGGCGTGGATGTAGCCGTTAAAATGGTACTCCTCCCGCAGGATGCGCAGAGCCTCGATCATCAGCTCCATCGTGCGGTCCGGCGTGCCCAGCACAGCGCTGGACAGAAACAGCCCTTCAATATAATTGCGGCGGTAAAAGCCGATGGTCAGCTCCGCCAGCTCACGCGGGGTGAAGGTCGCGCGGGGTCTGTCGTTGGAGCGGCGGTTGACGCAGTAGCTGCAATCGTAGCTGCACACGTTGGAGTAGAGCACCTTCAGGAGGGAGACGCACCGCCCGTCCGCCGTGAAGGCGTGGCAGATGCCCGCCGCCGCACTGCTGCCCAGTGCACCGTGCCGTCCGGGGCGATCCACCCCGCTGGAGGTACAGGCTACATCATATTTGGCGCTGTCCGCCAGGATTTCCAGTTTTTCCGCAAGGTCCATCGCGCCCGCCTCCTGCAAAAAAAGGGTATCAAAAAATACAGCCCGCCGCATATCCTTGTTTTGCAAGGTGTGCCGCGGGCAGCATTTTTGTAAATTTCTTCTGTTTTAGGGTTGAAAGTCCAAATTATGGGACTTACCGTATGCTATAATTGAACTTGTAAGGCAGCCTTACCACTTGGCCTTGGTCTCCACGACCTTGCCGGCAATATACAGGTGGTCGAGCTCCTCGCCCTTGATGACCAGCTCCTCATAGGCCGGGTTGAAGGGGTGCAGGATGACCGAGTTGCCGCGCTGGATGTACTTTTTCAGCGTGCCCTCGCCGTCTGCCCCGTAGACCAGAACGCCGAGATCGCCGTTGTCCAGCGTGTTCTGGCGGTGTACAAGCGCCAGGTCACCGTCAGAGATGCGCGGTTCCATGCTGTCGCCCTTGACGACGAGGAAGAAGTAGTTTTCCGGGTCCTTGACACAGGCATACTCCTTGCCGTAGTCCTCCTCAAACGCGAGGGCCCCGTATCCGGCGCGCACCGTGCCCACGACGGGGATCTGGGACTCCGTATAGCGGCTGAAGGCGTTGCGGCCCACAGCGGACGCCGCGCCCGACTCCTTGCGCAGACCCAGCAGAACGTCGGTGGGGGTATCCAGTATCTCCGCCAGACGCGCCACGGTCTGCGGATCCGGGGTGGAACGCCCGGTCTCCCACTTGCCAACAGCCTGCTGCGTTACTCCCAGCATCCTGGACACCTCGGCCTGGCTGTATCGTTTGGCCTTGCGGGCCTCTTTCAAGCGCTCTGCAAACATCGGGAAAACTCCTTTATATAAAGTAGGGTAAAACCATATCTTGTAGACGATCCCATTTCTTTAGCTTCATTATACAACCGTCTGTGGTTTTTGTAAAGAGTTTTTTGCAATTATTTTCAAAAATAAGTTGTAAAAACATATTGACAACAACCTACAGATGTATTATAGTTAAGACAACAAACGGAGCGCTGTTATCCGTTGTTGAATTTGCGGCAGCCGGCCATTGCGGGGCCGGCTCCTTTGGAGGTAACGGTATGAACTGGGAACTCATCAAGCACAAATTTTGCAGGCTCGTGGTAACGGCGTCCCTCCTGCTGGGCGGCGTTATGGTGAGCGCCGCGGCCTCCGGCACCATGCCGCTGTGGGCTGCACTGCTGGGACTTTTTGCTGCGGTTGTCATGCTCAACGCAGCCTGCGGCATCCTGCTGGGCACCCCGGGAGCGGAGCCGCGCAGGGCCGTACCTGCCCGCACCAGCCGCCCCGCCGTACAACTGTGCGTTGTGCGCGGCGGGCACGCTGCCTGAATCTGCCTACCCCTATTTGTTGTGATCCTTATAACTGCGGCAAGCCCCGCGCAGCCCTGGCCGCGCGGGGCTTGCCGTATCCCAAAGCCTATGTTACAATGGGGAAAAAGCAAAAGGATGTGACCTGACATGAAGCTGTTGGAAGTCTGCGTTGACAGCCTCGCCTCCGCCCGCGCCGCAAAGCAGGGGGGCGCGGACCGGCTGGAATTTTGCAGTGCACTGGCCGTGGGCGGCCTGACGCCCTACGCCGACCTGCTGCGGCAGATCAAGGCCGAGCTGGACCTGCCCGTGCGCTGCCTGATGCGCCCGCGGGCGGGGGATTTCCTGTACACCCGCGACGAGCTCGAGCTGCTCTGCTGCCAGATCGAGACGCTGCGCAGTGCCGGGGCGGATGGCTTCGTCATCGGCGCACTGACGCCGGAGGGTGCGCTTGATCTGCCCGCCATGCGCATGTTGCTGGACGCCTGCGGCGGTGCGCCCGTCACGCTGCATCGCTGCATCGACGTTTCCCGCGATCTGTGCGCCACCTACCGCGCTGCGGCGGCACTCGGCATCGACACGGTGCTGACGAGCGGCGGTGCCGGGAGCTGCCGCAAGGGCATTTCCCAGCTGGCCGTGCTGCTGCGCCTGCGGGACGAGCTGGACGGCCCCGAGGTGCTGATCGGTGCCGGTGTGAACGCCGCTGTCATCGACGAGCTGCGCGCGGCCCTGCCCGGGGCGCGGGCGTTCCATGCCAGCTGCAAAACGCTGCTGGAAAGCGGTATGACCTTCCGCCGCGAGGGTGTCCCCATGGGCCTGCCCGGGTTGGACGAATGGCATATCCAGCAGACCGACGCCGACGCCGTGTGCGCTGCCAAGGCCGCCGTAATGCGGTAAGCGCGGGCAGACAGAATATCTGCCCTGCATCTCTGCATAGCAGCAAAACAAAAGTGCCTGCCGTTTTGAACCGGCAGGCACTTTTTCATTTGTCGTCATAGGGGTCATCAAACAGACCAAACATCGATGTTTTTTCCAAATCCGATTCCGGGTAGGCACGCACCGGGCGGATGGGCCGGAATTCGTCGGTTGTCTCCGGCCGTTCTCGCCCGTGGCGGCTGCGGGGGCGGCTTTCTGCGGCCACCGCGGTCTGTAGTTCCTCGTAAGGCAGCTCATCTTCTTCCGGTTCCAGTCCGGGCGTCAGCTCCATCTCCTCCAGCAGGCTCTGGATGGCCGCGCAGTCCTCGGGTACGTCCGTCAGGCTCGCGCCGTAATGGCAAAACAGCACCGTGCCGTCCCGGTCCAGGATCAGCGTCAGCGGCAGCTGCTGCTCGACCCCCTTGACGGGCTTGTAGCCCTGCTTTTTGGCCTCGCGCAGGATGCGCCAACCCTCGAGCGAGTAGCTCATCAGCGTGCTTTTGCTCGTGGGGATGCTCAAGTGCTCATACAGAACGCCCGCCGCGTCGCACAGCAGGGGATAGGGCAGCGTGTCCGGGCCGATGCTGCGGGCCAGCTTGTCCGCGCGGTAGCGCACGACCAGCGCAAAGCCGCCGTCGTGCAGCGACGTGTATGTATCGGCGTAGCGGCTGGCAAACGTGCGGGTGATGGGATGGCCGAAGTTCGCCATGAACACCAGCACCAGCGGGGCCTGCGCGTCCAGCAGGTCGCGGAAGCGGTTGCCCGCGCTGTAGGGCGTATCATACAAAAAGAAGGGGAGCCTGTCCCCGACACGGATCCTTTCCGCCATTGAACAAACACCCCTTTCCCGCAAATTATAACCCAAAAACCCGGACAGGTAAAGCCCTGCCCGGGATGTGTGCTGTAAAAACCCCGCACAGCCGTCTGCAACCAATCAAAACCTACCGGTACAGGCAGGTGGGTACCCTACGAGGATGTTCATGCTCCCCTCTTCAGCCAAACGGCGGGAGGGCCTGCAATCCGGTCCCCGACCCGGATTCCCAATATTTGATTAGTAGGATTCTATAAGGCCGCAACAAATCGAACCGCGCAGGGTGAAGAAGCCTCGCGGCCTCTTACTGCAATTCAGAATCGTCGATGTCGTACATCGCGCGCAGGCGCTCCTCGAACACCTTGCCGACGGTGATGAGTTCCTCATCGTCGTCCACGATGTCCATATACTCGCCTTCGTCGTCGGTGCCAATGCGCATCAGGATCAGCTCGGCGTCCTCCTGCAGGCTCTCCGGATCCTCCTGATAGGGGATGACAGCCAGATAGCGGGTGCCGTTGACTTCCGTAGCGTCGATCACCTCAAAGGTGACCTCCTTGCCGTCCTCATCCTCCAGCGTCAGCAGGTCAGGGGCAGCCTCTTCCAGCATTTCCGGGCTCAGTTCGTCAGACATAAGTGACCTCCTGTGGTCGTTCGTATTTGATAGCTATAGTGTACCCTTTTTTTTTCGCAAACGTCAAGGGTGTTCAAGCGGGAAGTTCTGTGGTATAATGAATTTAATTAGATTTTTCACGGAGGACCCGTTATGCGTAAACGATTCTGCCTGCTGCCCGCGCTGGCGCTGGCCCTGCTGTGCGCCTGCAGCAAGGGCGCGGCAAAGACCCCGCCCACCCGGCCTGCGGACTTCACCAGCACCGAGCGGCAGTTCAACACCCCTGCGGACGGCGACACGATTGCGATCTTTGACACCTCCTTAGGCGAGGTGCGCGCCGTGCTCTACCCGGATGCCGCGCCGATGGCCGTCTACAACTTTGTGGGCCTGGCCCGCAGCGGTTATTACGATAATACGACGATCTGGCGCAGCGAGTACGGCTTTGCCGTGCAGGGCGGCGATGCCACCGGCACAGGCACAGGCGGTTCGACGATCTGGAGCAACAACCCGTATCCGCCGGAGGCGAGCGCGGATCTGAAGCATTATGCCGGGGCGCTCTGCGCCGCGTTTGCTGCGGGCGGCGACGTGACTGGCGGCAACAGTCAGTTTTACTTTGTGACGGCCCTGCCGGACAGCGTGAGCAGCAGTGACCGGCAGGCCGAGCTGACCGCCAACGGCTACACCGACGCGCAGATCGCGGCCTACGCCGCTGTGGGCGGGCTGCCGTATCTTGACAACACCGACACAGTGTTCGGGCAGGTCTATCAGGGCATGGACGTTGTGGACGCCATGGCCTGCGTGGACACAGTGAAGGACGATGACGGCAACGACACCTACCGCCCCACCGAGGAGGCCGCCATCACGATCAACAGCGTGACGATCACGACCTACAGCAGTGCCGAGGACAACGGCCTGGACACTGTGGGCTGATATAAGACAGTATATGCAGACCCGCCCCCGCAAATTTTTGGCCGATATGCCAAAGTTTGCGGGGGCGGGTTGTGTATTATGCTATTTGCAAAGGCTTCCCCCTCGGGGGAAGCTGTCACCGAGGTGACTGATGAGGCAAAGTTTCCTGGGGCCACCCGCTGACGGGCTGCCGCGGCAGGCTCGCCCCTCATCCGGCCTCGGGCGGGGCCTCGGCCACCTTTCCCCCAAGGGGGAAGGCTTTTGGGGGTCACTTCTTCGTATTCCCGCCCATACGTCTGTCGCGGCGGGCGTACACGGACAGGGCCTCGTCAAAGCAGTCCTTCGTGAAGTCGGGGAAAAGCGTCGGCGTGAAGTAGAACTCCGCGTAGGCGCACTGCCACAGCAGGAAATTGGAGAGCCGCTCCTCACCGCTGGTGCGGATCATCAGGTCCACGGGCGGCAGGTCGCGGTAGAGGTGCTTCTCAATGACCTTCTCGTCGATGGCCTCGGGCTCGAGCGTACCGGCCTTGACCTCGGCGGCAATGGCGCGGGTCGCATCGGTCAGCTCTGCGTGGCTGCCGTAGTTCAGGCAGAAGTTGACAATGCCCTTTTCGTTGTCCTTTGTCAGGTCCATCATGTAGTCCATGGCGTCCAGCACGCGCTGCTGCAGACCCTCGCGGCGGCCACTGAACAGGACCTTGCAGCCGCGCTCGTTCATCTCGTCGGCAATCGTGCGGAAGTTATTGGCAAAGAGGTCCATCAGGTAGCCGACCTCCTTGGCGTCGCGGCTGAAATTCTCGGTGGAGAAAACATAGAGCGACAGCACAAAGACGCCGCGGTCACCGACGGCATAGCGGGTGATCTCGCGCAGGCGGTCAAAGCCGGCCTTGTGGCCCACGCTGACGGGCAGCATGCGCTGCTTGGCCCAGCGGCGGTTGCCGTCCACGATGATGGCGACATGGGTAGGGAAGCGGGGTTCATTTGCGTTCGGCATGTTCGTACTCCTTTTTATACTTCGGGGCGGACCAGCTCGGGCGGCTCCTCGTCCGGGTGGTGGGCGCGCCAGTTCAGAAAGCTCTCCAGAATGACGGCAGCGGACACCGAGTCCAGCCGCTCCTTGCGCTTGGCACCAAACGTATCGTTGTCGGCCAGGATAGCGGCGGCGGACACGGTGGTGCGGCGCTCATCCCACAGCACGACGGGCACACCCGCGGTGTTGGCCAGGCGCTGGGCAAAGCGGCGGCTCTTGTTGGCACGGCTGCCCTCGGTGCCGTCCATGTTTTTGGGCAAACCGCAGACGGGCCCTCGGCTCCGCGGGGCGGCAAAGACCTCGGTCACGGCGGCGGCGACCTTGTTCATGCTTTTTTCTTCGATCTGCGGCGTGATGGGGGAGGTAATGGTCTCCCCGGCGTCGCACCCGGCAAGCCCGGTGCGGGAATCGCCATAGTCAACGGCAAGCCATTTCATGGGCAGGCTCCTTTACTTTGTTATATACAGGTATTATAGCATAAAAAACCCGCCCTGAACAGCAGGGCGGGAGATTTTGTTTGCCTTGTTGCTTTGCCTTCCCCCGAGGGGGAAGGTGGCCCCGCAGGGCCGGATGAGGGGCGGGCTTGCTACGGTTGCCCGTAAACGGGTCAGCCCGGTCAGCTCTGCCCTCATCAGTCACCTTCGGTGACAGCTTCCCCCGAGGGGAAGCCCTTGGGGTACTGTAGGGGTCGATGCTTGCATCGACCCGCGGGGCGCCGAGGACGCTCCCCCTACAGCCTCAGACCAGCGAGCCCTTCAGCCGCTTGTCCAGCTGCATGGTCAGCACGGCGGCAAGGACGATTTTTACGGCGTCGCCGGGCAGGTAGGGCAGGACGCACCAGCCAAGGGCGCTGACGAGGTCAGCCCCGGTCAGGATCATGAACCAGATCGTGCCCAGCACGTAGCAGGCGGCACAGCCCACGACCATCGCCACGCAGAGCGACCAGAACTTGCGGCCCAGCGCCTTCGTCAGCAGGGCCGTCAGCAGCGCGGTCAGAATGTAGCCGATGGCGTAGCCGCCGGTCTTGCCGAAGATGGCAGACGGGCCGCCCTGGAAGTTGGCCAGCACCGGCACACCGATGGCCGCCAGCGCAATGAACACGACCTGACTGGCCGTGCCCCAGACAGGGCCAAGCATCGTGCCCGCCATGTAGACGGCGAACAGTGCCAGATTGATCGGCACACCCCACGGCATCGGGACGGCGATCTGGCTGCACACGGCGACCAGCGCGGTGAACATGGCGCACAGCACCATGCGGCGGACGTTTTCAGAAGATTTTGTCATACGGATAACCCCTCTTTTTTATAATAATCGCACACTTACCTCGCCGCTGTTCAACGCAGCGGGACGGCTCTCGCCGTCAAAGCGCACGACCAGTTTACATTCGTCGTCGATGCCCTGCACCTGCGCGGCGCGTGGCGTGCCCCGGCGCGGCGTGACCAGCACCCGCTGGCCGGTCAGGGCCTGGCGGCGGCAGTATTCGTCCAGATAGCCGCTGCGCGGCCCTGCGCGGTAGAGCGGCCAGAAGGCGTTCAGGAACGCCGCCGCCAGCGCGGCCCGCGCGCCCGGGGCAGGGGAGCCGTCGTAGAGCGCCCCGCCACGTCCCGCAGGTCCTCCGGCCAGCCGTCCGCCGGGGCTGCGACGTTGAAGCCCAGCCCCAGCACGGCATAATCCAGCATACCGGATTCCAGATCCAACGCGGCCTCGGTCAGGATGCCGCAGACCTTTTTGCCGTTCTTCCACAGGTCGTTGACCCATTTGATCGTGATCGGCACGCCGCACAGCCTTTCCGCCGCGCGGGCGGCGGCCACAGCGGCCATGGCGGTCAGGCCCACTGCCTGCCGCGCGCCGATCTCAGGCCGCAGAAGAATGCTCATGTACAGCCCGCCGGGCGGGGAGTAAAAGCTGTGCCCGCCGCGCCCGCGGCCCGCCGACTGTGCCTGTGCGATCAGCACAAGCCCCTCCCGTGCCCCGGCGTCGGCCCGGCTGCGCAGGGCGGCGTTGGTGCCGGGCAGACGGTCCACAACCTCGATTTGCAGGGCTTTCACCGTGGTCTCATCCAGCTGAGCGGCCACGGCGGCAGCATTCAGAACATCGACACTCTGCGCCAGCGTATAGCCGCGGTTCGTGACGGCCTTGATCGGGATACCGTCCCGGCGCAGGGCAGCCACGGCCTTCCATACGGCGGTGCGGCTCACGCCGAGCTGAGCGGCCAGCTCCTGCCCGGAGATATACCGCCCGCGCACAGCATCCAGCGCCGCCAGCACCTCTTGCTTGACCATTTTTGCCGCCCCCTTATAAACCCGACTGTAGGCCAGTATACCGCACCGCCGGCCGGAATGTCAACGCCTTCTCCGCATCAGGGTTGACAATCAGGGCAAAAAATGTCCCGCCGGGCAGACGGGAACGACAAAAGCCCCGCAGGCTCTCGCCTGCGGGGCTTTTGCTATGATGCAAACAGATTTAGTAGGAAAAGTCTAAACTTAGCGCTGGATACGGCCGGAACCGTCGCCGCCGGCCAGCTTCTCGACCTCGGAGACAGTGACCATGTTGTAGTCGCCCTCGATGGAGTGCTTCAGAGCGGAAGCAGCAACAGCGAACTCAACAGCGTCCTGGGTGCTCTTGCCGTTCAGCAGGGCGTAGATCAGGCCGCCGCCGAAGGAGTCGCCGCCGCCAACGCGGTCGATGATGCGCAGCTCGTACTTCTTGGAGAAGCAGTACTCGTTGGAGGCAACGTCGTACAGCATGGCGCTCCAGCCGTTGTCGGAAGCGGAATGGCTCTCACGCAGGGTGATGGCAACCTTCTCGAAGCCGAACTTGTCAGCCAGCTGCTTGGCAACGCTCTTGTAGCCCTCGCGGTTGATCTCGCCGGCGTAGATGTCGGTAGCCTCCGCCTCGATGCCAAAGACGTCCTTCGCATCCTCCTCGTTGGAGATGCAGACGTCAACGTACTGGCACAGGTCGGTCATGGCAGCGCGGGCCTGCTCACGGGTCCACAGCTTGCCGCGGTAGTTCAGGTCGCAGCTGATCTTGACGCCATGAGCCTTGGCAGCCTTGCAGGCCTCACGGCAGATCTCGACAACGTTCTCGCCCAGGGCCGGGGTGATGCCGGTGAAGTGGAACCAGTCCACGCCCTCGAAGATGGCATCCCAGTCGAAGTCGGCGGTGGAGGCCAGCTGGATGGCGGAGTTGGCGCGGTCATAGATGCAGACAGAGCCACGCTGAGAAGCGCCCTTCTCGTTGAAGTAGATGCCGACACGGTCACCGCCGCGGGTGATCTTGCTGGTGTCAACGCCGTAGCGGCGCAGGCTGTTCACAGCGGCCTGACCGATGGCATGGGCGGGCAGCTTGGTAACGAAGGCTGCGTCGATGCCGTAGTTGGCCAGAGAAACAGCAACGTTGGCCTCGCCGCCGCCGAAGCTGAACTCCAGGTTGTTGGCCTGAACGAAGCGCTCATAGTTGAACGGCTGCAGACGGATCATCAATTCGCCAAAAGTAACGACTTTCATGGTGAACTCCTTTTACTTTAATAATTTTATAAAATAGGGGAGCGGGGCGTCCGGGACGCCGCCCCTACAGATTTACGGGTGGTTTTACGCCAAAATCAGCGCTGGACCAGATGGAAGGCAAAGCCGGCGATCTCGTCAGCAAAGTAGATGGCGATGGTCTTGCCGTCCTTGACGTTCTTGCTGTCCATGTCGAACTTGACGCCGCGCTGGCCCAGGTGGTAGATGGCGCGGTCAACGTTGTTGGTCAGGATGGCGATGTGGCCGTTGGTGCCGCGGCCCGGCTTCTTCATGATCTCAAAATTTCCTTCTTGCCAACAAAGATGCTGGAGTTGCCCGGCTTAACAGCCATGCTCAGCAGGCTGCCGATGGTCTCGGCGGTCTTGGCAGCTTCGGCTTCGTCAGCGCAGTTGATGCCGATGTGGCCCAGTTCCAGGCCCAGCATTACGTTGACAGCCTCTTTGCTCATGGCGGTGATCTCATCCCATGCGCCGGCCTTGATCTTGTCGGACTTGCACATCCAGGTGCCGCCGACAGCAATAATCTGGTTGTAGCCCAGGTAGTTGTTCACGTTCTTGGCGTTGACGCCGCCGGTGCACATCCACTTGCAGGTCTTCAGGGCAGCGCCGATGTTCTTCAGCTTGTCCACGCCGCCGTTTGCTTCAGCGGGGAAGAACTTAACAACTTCGCAGCCCATGTTCATGGCCTGCTGCATCTCGCCGGAGGTGGCGGTGCCGGGCATCATGATGCCGCCCTTGTCGATAACGTGCTTGCAGACCTCGGGGTCGAAGCCGGGAGCAACGATGAAGGAAGCACCGGCAGCCATAGCGCGGTCAGCCTGATCCTTGGTCAGGACAGTGCCGGCGCCCAGCAGCATATCGGGCAGCTCCTCATGGATCTTCTTGATGCAATCCTCGGCGCAGGCGGTGCGGAAGGTGACCTCCGCAGCCGGCAGGCCGCCGGCCATCAGGGCCTTGCACAGGGGCAGGGCCTCATCCACGCTGTTGAAAGCAATGACCGGAATAATGCCGATCTCGTAAACACGCTGCAAAACAGAATTCATAGCAATTCTCCTTCACTGATTGTGTGCGGCAGTCCGGCGCAGTATGCGCAGTGATGCCCGCACTTGGTTACTTTTATTATAAACGCAGCGGCGGCGGGCGTCAATCGGGCAAAAATGTGGAAGAAAGCGCACGATTTTTGTCGCATCCGCCTAGGATTCCGCTATTCGGAAAAGGGCTTGAAAAATCGGGCAAACTCTGCTATAATCGTTCCATAATGCGGAACGGCAGGCACAGTTTGTCTGCCGTGCAAAATTATGAAATTTTTGTTAAATTTCATCGGGAGGCCGGGATCATGGCAGAAAAAAGCGGCGTACAAAGCGTGGAACGCATCTTTCAGCTCATTGAGCATCTGGCGGCGCACCCCACGGGGGTCAGTCTGCAAAGGCTGGCAGAGGAGACCGGGCTGGCCAAAAGCACGGTCCACCGTCTGCTGGCCAGTCTGGTCGGGCTTGGCTACGTCGTGCAGGACGAGGAAAACGGCCATTACCGGCTGACTTTAAAAATGTTTGAGCTGTCCAGCGGCATTGTGGACAGCATGGACATCATGGGCGTGGCGAAGGCGCACTTAGAGCGGCTGTCCCAGCGCACCGGCGAGGCCGTGCATCTCGTCATCCGCGACGGGCGGGACATCGTATACATTTATAAGACCGAGAGCGGCCCGATGCGGATGTCGAGCCGTGTCGGCCTGCGCAGTCCGCTGTACTGCACGGGCGTCGGCAAGGCGATTCTGGCGACGCTGCCCGGCGACGAGCTCGAGGACATCTGGACGCACAGCAATGTGCAGAAGTTGACAGACAAGACCATCACCGATCTGGAGGAGCTGCGCAGCCAGCTGGTGGAGGTCCGCGCGAACGGCTACGCCATCGACGACGAGGAGAACGAGCTGGGCGTGCGCTGTGTGGCGGTGGCGATCCCCGGGGCGGACGGGCGCGCGGAAAGTGCGTTTTCCATCAGCGGTCTGGCACCCTATATGACGCCCGAACGGATCCGCCGCATCGCCACGCTGGCGCTGGATGCACGAACGGATATTCTGGCGGATTTAGGTTTGAGGTGAAAGAGTAACGACAGCGGCCAGAGGGCTGGCCGCCCTACGTCCTACCCGTTGACTGCTGCTTACCTGCGGGGCGTCGGGGACGCCGCCCCCGTACAGGCAGCTCGATCGCCAAACCCTTCCCGGCCAATTTGTAGGGGGAGGGAGTTTATCCCTCCCCGCACCGCCTCGCCACTAGCTCCCGTTCCCCCAATCCGCCTCATCACTCCGCCTTGTTCTCCACACCCCTCAGCAGATCCTCCCGCCTCCACTCCGTACAGCTT
>ENA-OQBL01000201-OQBL01000201.1-human-gut-metagenome-genome-assembly--contig:-NODE-201-length-34696-cov-4.785444_pt1 | contig 34696 bp, 38 predicted proteins | sample MGYA00242747_ERZ504553 | MGnify/ENA primary metagenome ERZ504553 (study PRJEB26092, sample SAMD00036240) | human gut metagenome | host: Homo sapiens | study: EMG produced TPA metagenomics assembly of...
TCTTTTTATATTATATTGTTTTCGTTTATAAACCAAGTTCATCGGATATAGCGCACATTTCTTCCAGACCTATATCAATCAGATCTTCCAACATCAAACCTGTAAACTCAATACTTTCCATGTAATCTCTGTTGGCTCCTTTTGCGAATCTTGCTTCGTTAAAACGCTTTAATACGGATTTTCTTTTTACACTTGCGATCTTTTTATCCGGATAAATCTGTGCAACCGCTTTTAAAAATCCACTCATCGGATCTGCTGCAAGAAGTGCATACTGAATCTTAGTTTTAGCTTTTACACCGCTTTTTGGATTGTGTGCACAAATGGCTCCGAAAAGAATCGGATCATCAATTCCTTCTTTCTTTAGGATTTCTACAGATGTCGGTCCATGTACGCTAAGATCATGCTGCCAGTCACACTGCTCCTCATCAAGATCATGCAAAAGTCCTGCAATTCCCCAATATTCTACATCATCCGGTGCAAGACGTTTGGCAAGTCCCCTCATAATTGCCTCCACAGCCAGAGAATGTGTGATATAATGTTCTCCTTTCATATATTTGGTTAAGATTTCATACGCCTGATCTCTTGTCATCTTTGTTCCCTCCTGTAATATTTTCTCGATAATATTGTTTACCGCCATTTTAACACACTAACAGAGTAATGTAAACAAGTGTAAAATCTGCCGATAATACATACAGAGAAAAAGAGCAGTGATACATTTTTTGTTCCACTGCTCTTGCATTACGCTGTTACTGACTTATCTGCGATTGTCCCCGAAGGCATACAATACTGTTCTTCTACTCTTCTGGTACAACAATCAGTTCTTTTGTATAGTCATTCAGGACTTCGCATCCATCTTCTGTAATAAGTACAAGGTCTTCAATACGAACACCGATGTTCTCATCTGGAAGGTAGATTCCCGGCTCTACTGAGAAGCACTGTCCAACTTTGATGATATCTGTGTTAACAGATGATACATCACCGAACTCGTGATCTTCCAGTCCGATAGAATGTCCTGTTCTGTGTGTGAAGTATTCTCCGAATCCTTTTTCTTCGATGTAGTTTCTTGCTGCAAGGTCAACATCGCACATTCTGTTACCTGGTTTTGCAGCTGCAATACCACGTAAGTTAGCCTCTAATACTACATTGTATACTTCTCTTGCACGGTCAGATACTTCTCCAATGAATACAGTTCTTGTCATATCTGATGCATAATTGTCTTTGAATCCACCGATGTCAAGGATTACACAGTCTCCGCGTTTTCCTTTTGAATCATCTGTTACATGATGTGGATCTGCAGCACCGTGTCCATATGCTGTAATTGGATCGAATGATACGTCTTCGCATCCGAGTTCTTTGTAGATCTCACGCATCTTTGCATTTAATTCTTTCTCTGTTAATCCTTTTACTACCCATGGAATGATCTTGTCCATAGCAATATCATTTATCTTAGAAGACTTTCTCATGAGATCCTGTTCTTTCTCATCTTTTACCATACGGATGTAATCGATGATCGGAGATCCGTTCACGAATTTGCTTCCTCCGCCCAGTTCCTGCAGACGAATAAGGAATTTAGAAGGCCATGTCTTGTCGATTCCCATAGTCTTATCTTTTTCCACATATTTGCTTAAGATCTCTACTCCGTCTTCGATATCATCATAGTAAATAATATCTACTCCGAGATCTGACTCCTGTGGGAATAATTTGTTGATCATCATCTTATGATTTCCGTTCACATTCAGATACAATGCCAGAAGTCTTTCTCCTGGAAAGATCCATTTTCCTGTCAGATAGAAAATCGCAACAGGATCAGAAATGATCATCTGTGGAATCTCATGCTCCTCCATTGATTTTAATACTCTTGTAAGTTTACCTTGATCCATAATAGAAACCCAACCTTTCTTAAATGTTGACAGAATCTGTTGCTTTTTTTCGCCGATTCTCACTGACAATTATTATAGACTTTCTGAATATAAAAGTCAATTTATTCTATTGTTCTTTGATAAATATCCATAAACTTCTTTTTTTTTTAAAAAGTCAGAAGATTAATAGATGTTATCTACAGGACCTGCCACCGGCAGCTCCTTACGAACGCATGGCAATAAAAAAGAAATCATTCACACTTTCGCATGTGAATGATTTCTCTTTATAAACTGTTCTATTTTATTCTTCGTCTTCAGATGTTGCAGTTACTGCTTCCTCATCAGAAGCACCTTCCTGCTTCACATCTTCTGCATCTCCGAATTCAAAATCAAAATCATCTTCAAAGTCCAGTTCGTCTTCCATTTCCATCTCTGTATTCAGCTTGATGTCACGGTATTTTCTCATACCTGTTCCGGCTGGGATATGTTTACCGATGATAACGTTCTCTTTCAGACCTACCAGCGGATCGACTTTACCTTTGATAGCAGCTTCTGTCAGGACTTTTGTTGTCTCCTGGAATGAAGCGGCTGACAGGAATGAATTTGTAGCAAGGGAAGCTTTTGTAATACCCATGATGATCTGCTCACCTGTTGCAGGTTCTTTACCTTCTGCTTCCAGAGCTTCATTTACATCCTCAAACTCAAGTCTGTCAACATTTGTTCCCGGAAGGAATTCTGTGTCTCCGGACTCTTCGATACGGATCTTCTTCAGCATCTGACGAACGATAACCTCGATATGCTTATCGTTGATTTCTACACCCTGCAGACGGTAAACTCTCTGAACTTCCTGGATCATGTAATCCTGTACGGCACGAAGTCCCTTGATTCTCAGGATATCGTGTGGGTTTACACTACCTTCTGTCAGTTCGTCACCGGCTTCAAGCTCAGCTCCGTCAGCTACTTTAATACGTGATCCATAAGGGATCAGATATGCTTTGGATTCGCCTGTTTCTCTATTTGTAACGATGATCTCACGTTTCTTCTTAGTGTCATTTAAGTTAGCAGTTCCTGCGATCTCTGTGATGATTGCAAGTCCCTTAGGCTTTCTTGCCTCGAAAAGCTCCTCGACACGAGGAAGACCCTGTGTGATATCTCCACCGGCTACACCACCACTATGGAATGTTCTCATAGTCAGCTGTGTACCAGGTTCTCCGATTGACTGTGCGGCGATGATTCCGACAGCTTCACCAACCTGTACCGGCTCACCAGTTGCCATGTTGGCTCCGTAACATTTTGCACATACACCGCTGTGTGAACGGCATGTAAGGATTGTACGGATCTTAATCTGTGTCAGCGGTTCACCCTTCTCGTCAACACCCTTCTTGCAGATCAGTTCTGCACGCTTAGGTGTTACCATATGGTTTGCTTTTACAAGGATATTTCCATCTTTGTCTACAATGTTCTCACAGATGTAACGTCCTGTGATACGTTCCTGTAAGCTTTCGATGACCTCGTTTCCATCCATGAATGCTTTTACATACATTCCCGGAATCGGCATTCCAGGTTTTGCACAGTCTACTTCGTGGATGATCAGCTCCTGCGATACGTCTACCAGACGTCTTGTCAGGTATCCGGAATCGGCTGTACGAAGAGCAGTATCTGACATACCTTTTCGAGCTCCATGTGCAGACATGAAGTACTCCAATACGTCCAGACCTTCACGGAAGTTAGACTTGATTGGCAGCTCGATCGTATGACCTGTTGTATCGGCCATCAGACCACGCATACCAGCAAGCTGTTTGATCTGTTTGTCAGATCCACGGGCTCCGGAATCGGCCATCATGAAGATGTTGTTATATTTATCAAGACCGTCAAGCAGTGCCTTTGTAAGGGCATCGTCAGTTGCTTTCCATGTCTCTACGACTTCTTTATATCTTTCTTCTTCTGTGATGAGACCACGCTTGAAGTTCTTTGTGATCTTATCTACAGTATCCTGAGCATTCTTGATCATCTCCGGTTTCTGCGGAGGTACCGTCATGTCAGAAATAGATACAGTCATGGCAGCTCTTGTTGAAAGCTTGTAACCCATAGCCTTTACATGGTCAAGTACTTCTGCTGTTGCAGTAGCACCATGTGTATTGATAACTTTCTCAAGGATCTGTTTCAGCTGTTTCTTTCCTACGTGGAAATCAACTTCCAGAAGGAGTTCATTTCCTTCTACTTCACGGTCTACAAATCCAAGATCCTGTGGGATGATTTCATTAAACATGAAACGTCCGACTGTAGATTCTACAGTTCCTGTCTTCACGGTTCCGTCCGGCATCTTCTTAGATACACGTACTTTTACACGTGAATGGAGTGTAACTGCTGCGTTCTCATAAGCAAGCAGTGCCTCGTTGAAGCTCTTGAAGATCATGCCCTCTCCCTTGGCACCAGGACGCTCCTGAGTCAGATAGTAGATACCAAGTACCATATCCTGTGAAGGAACGGCTACCGGACCACCATCAGACGGTTTCAGTAAGTTGTTTGGTGACAGAAGTAAGAAACGGCACTCTGCCTGGGCTTCTACTGACAGTGGCAGATGGACAGCCATCTGGTCTCCGTCGAAGTCGGCGTTGAACGCTGTACAAACCAGTGGATGAAGCTTGATAGCCTTACCCTCTACAAGGATTGGCTCGAATGCCTGGATACCAAGTCTGTGCAGTGTAGGAGCACGGTTCAACATAACCGGATGCTCTTTGATTACTTCTTCCAGAACGTCCCATACTTCTGGCTGAAGTCTTTCTACCATCTTCTTAGCATTTTTGATATTGTGTGCTGTTCCGTTCTGAACCAGTTCTTTCATAACGAATGGTTTGAACAGCTCGATTGCCATTTCTTTTGGCAGACCACACTGGTAGATCTTAAGTTCCGGTCCTACGACGATAACGGAACGTCCAGAGTAGTCAACACGCTTACCAAGCAGGTTCTGACGGAAACGTCCGGACTTACCTTTCAGCATGTCAGAAAGAGATTTCAGTGCTCTGTTACCAGGTCCTGTTACCGGACGGCCACGGCGGCCATTGTCGATCAGGGCATCTACAGCTTCCTGAAGCATTCTCTTTTCGTTTCTAACGATAATGTCCGGAGCGCCTAATTCAAGAAGACGTCTCAGACGGTTATTTCTGTTGATGATTCTTCTGTACAGATCATTCAGGTCAGATGTTGCAAAACGTCCACCATCCAGCTGTACCATTGGACGAAGATCCGGCGGGATAACCGGGATATTTGTCATGATCATCCATTCTGGTTTGTTACCAGACTCACGGAAAGCTTCTACTACTTCCAGACGTTTTACGATTCTTGCACGTTTCTGTCCGGTTGCACCCTTCAGGCCTTCTGTCAGTTCTGTATATTCTTTCTCAAGATCAATGTTCTCAAGAAGCTCTTTGATGGATTCTGCACCCATTCCTACACGGAATGCGCTTCCCCATTTTTCTCTTGCTTCCTGATATTCAGCCTCTGATAATACCTGTTTGTACATCAGGTCTGACTCGCCCTTATCCAGTACAATATAAGAAGCGAAGTACAGTACTTTTTCCAGAGTTCTTGGGGACAGATCCAAGATCAGTCCCATACGGCTTGGAATTCCCTTGAAGTACCAGATGTGTGATACCGGAGCGGCAAGGGCGATATGGCCCATGCGCTCACGACGTACACTTGCTTTTGTTACTTCAACACCACAACGGTCGCAGACCACACCTTTATAGCGGATCTTTTTATACTTTCCACAGTGGCATTCCCAGTCCTTGCTTGGTCCGAAGATCTTTTCGCAGAACAGTCCGTCTTTTTCTGGTTTTAAAGTTCTATAGTTGATGGTCTCTGGTTTGGTAACTTCTCCTTTTGACCATTCCAGAATCTTTTCAGGTGATGCCAAACCGATCTTGATCGCATCAAAAGTCATTGGCTGATAAGTTTGTTCCTTATTATTTTCTGGCATACTTTGGACCCCTTCCTATTCATCGTCAGATGAATCGCCGAAATCATAGTCATCATTTTCTTCAAAGTTCATATCGAAATCATCGTCTGATTCTGGTTCTTCTTCTACATCAACCAGTTCTTCACCCTGGAATTCCTGTTTGCTGTATCCGTGTTTACCAAAGTCTTCGTCATCATCATTACGATATCTTCTGTCTCCCTCGATCAGAGAACGGAAATCTGTCTCTCCCATATCGGAAGTTTCCATGATCTCCACTTCTGTATTGTCATCACGTAAGACACGTACGTCCAGTCCGAGTGACTGTAACTCTTTGAGCAATACCTTGAAGGATTCCGGAATTCCCGGTTCAGGAATATTTTCACCCTTGATGATTGCTTCGTATGTCTTCACACGTCCGATGACATCATCTGACTTCACAGTCAGGATTTCCTGCAGTGTGTATGATGCACCATAAGCTTCCAGTGCCCATACCTCCATCTCTCCGAAACGCTGTCCACCGAACTGAGCTTTTCCTCCTAATGGCTGCTGTGTAACCAGTGAGTAAGGACCTGTAGAACGTGCATGGATCTTGTCGTCTACCAGGTGGTGCAGTTTCAGATAATGCATGTGTCCGATGGTTACAGGGCTGTCGAAGTACTCACCCGTACGTCCGTCACGCAGGCGGACCTTACCATCTCTTGAAATTGGAACACCTTTCCAGAGTTTTCTGTGTTCTCTGTTGTCTGACAGATACTGCAGTACTTCCGGAAGAAGTTCTTCTTTATGTTTTGCTTCAAACTCTTCCCAGCTTAAGTTGACATAGTCATTAGCCAGATCAAGAGTATCCATAATATCAATCTCGTTTGCTCCGTCGAATACAGGAGTTGCGATATTGAATCCAAGTGCCTTTGCAGCCAGGGACAGGTGAATCTCCAGGACCTGACCGATATTCATACGTGAAGGCACACCCAGTGGGTTCAGCACGATGTCCAGAGGACGTCCGTTCGGAAGGAACGGCATATCTTCTACTGGAAGTACACGGGAAACGACACCCTTGTTACCATGACGTCCGGCCATCTTATCACCGACAGAGATCTTTCTCTTCTGAGCGATGTAGATACGAACTGACTGGTTTACTCCCGGTGACATCTCGTCTCCGCCTTCTCTTGTAAATACCTTGGCATCTACTACAATACCGTATTCTCCGTGAGGTACTTTCAGGGAAGTATCTCTTACTTCACGGGCTTTCTCACCAAAGATCGCACGAAGCAGTCTTTCTTCGGCTGTAAGTTCTGTCTCTCCCTTAGGAGTAACCTTACCTACCAGGATATCTCCGGCACGGACTTCAGCTCCGACACGAATGATACCTCTTTCATCCAGATTTTTCAGTGCGTCATCGCCGACACCTGGGATGTCACGTGTGATCTCTTCTGGTCCAAGCTTTGTATCACGTGCTTCTGCTTCATATTCTTCAATATGAATAGATGTATATACATCATCCTGTACCAGTCTTTCACTTAACAGAACGGCATCCTCGTAGTTGTAACCTTCCCATGTCATGAATCCGATCAGTGGGTTCTTACCAAGGCCAAGTTCACCATTTGATGTAGATGGTCCGTCTGCAATAACCTCACCCTTTTCTACTCTGTTGCCCTTAAAGACAATCGGTCTCTGGTTATAGCAGTTGCTCTGGTTACTTCTCTGGAATTTTGTTAATTTATATTTCTTCAGTTTTCCGTCGTCCTGACGAACTGTGATCTCTGTAGAAGTAGAACGTTCAACTGTTCCGCCTTCTTCAGCAACTACACATACACCAGAGTCAACGGCTGCTTTTTCTTCCATACCAGTTCCTACTACAGGAGTCCTCTGTGAACAGAAGCGGTACTGCCTGACGCTGCATGTTGGAACCCATCAGCGCACGGTTCGCATCGTCATTCTGAAGGAATGGGATTAAGGCTGTAGCAACAGAGAATACCATCTTAGGAGATACGTCCATGTAATCGAACATTCCTCTTTCATATTCCTGTGTCTCTTCACGGTAACGACCAGATACATTCTTACGTACGAAGTGTCCTTCTTTATCTAACTGTTCGTTCGCTTGTGCTACATGGTAGTTATCTTCTTCATCCGCTGTCATGTATACAACTTCATCTGTAACTACCGGGTTTGTCGGATCATCGTGGTTGATCTTACGATACGGAGCCTCGATAAATCCATATTCATTGATTCTTGCATAACTTGCAAGGGAGTTGATCAGACCGATGTTAGGTCCTTCAGGTGTCTCTACTGGACACATTCTTCCATAGTGAGAGTAGTGTACGTCTCGAACCTCGAATCCGGCACGGTCTCTTGACAGACCACCAGGTCCTAACGCTGAAAGACGTCTCTTATGAGTCAGCTCACCAAGCGGGTTGTTCTGATCCATGAACTGTGACAGCTGGGAAGATCCGAAGAACTCCTTCACTGCTGCAGTTACAGGCTTGATATTGATCAGGGACTGTGGAGAGATTCCCTCCATATCCTGTGTTGTCATTCTTTCACGAACCACTCTTTCCAGACGTGAAAGGCCGATTCTGTACTGGTTCTGAAGCAGCTCACCTACAGAACGGATACGTCTGTTACCCAGGTGGTCAATATCATCATCAGTTCCGATGCCATATTCCAGATGCATATTGTAGTTAATAGAAGCTAAGATATCTTCTTTTGTGATATGCTTTGGAATCAGATCGTGGATATCTCTCTTGATCGCATCTTTTAACTCATCGATGTCTCCTGCTGTCTCCTCCAGGATTCCTGCAAGTACAGGATAGTATACCTGCTCGGTAACTCCTACTTCTTCCGGATCAACATCAACAACTGCGTCAAGGTCAACCATCATATTAGAAAGGACCTTGATCGGTCTTTCTGTTTCTTCTACGCTGATCCATACATATGGAACTGCATTATTCTGAATTGTAGAAGCCAGTTCTCTTGTGATCTTTGTTCCGGCTTCTGCCAGTACTTCGCCTGTCATCGGACTTGCAACATCTTCTGCCAGGACATGACCGCTGATACGGTTCTTTAACGCAAGCTTCTTATTGAACTTGTAACGTCCTACTTTTGCAAGATCATAACGTCTTGGGTCAAAGAACATACTTGTGATCAGACTTTCAGCACTGTCTACTGCCAAAGGCTCACCCGGACGGATCTTCTTATATAATTCCAGAAGTCCTTCCTGATAGTTTGTTGCAGCATCCTTTTCAAAACTTGCCAGGATCTTAGGCTCTTCTCCGAAGAGTTCGATGATCTCTGGGTTTGTACCGATTCCTAATGCACGAATCAACACAGTGATCGGTACCTTTCTTGTTCTATCTACACGTACATAGAAAACGTCATTGGAATCCGTCTCATACTCCAGCCACGCACCACGGTTCGGGATTACGGTAGCTGAATACAGTTTTTTACCTAATTTATCATGTGCAATGGCATAATAGATACCAGGAGAACGTACTAACTGGCTGACGATAACACGCTCTGCACCATTGATTACAAAGGTACCTGTTCTTGTCATCAGCGGCAGATCTCCCATGAAGATCTCATGCTCATTGATTTCATCTGTCTCTTTATTGTGAAGTCTTACTTTGACTTTCAGAGGTGCTGCATATGTTGCATCACGTTCTTTACACTCATCAATCGTATATTTTACTTCATCTTCACACAAAGTAAAATCTACGAAATCCAGGCTTAATTTTCCACTGTAGTCTGTGATTGGGGAAATGTCATCGAACACTTCATTTAACCCTTCTTCCAGAAACCACTTGTAAGAATCTGTCTGAACTTCGATCAAGTTAGGCATCTGAACGACTTCTTTCTGTCGGGCATAACTCATTCGTGAACTTTTTCCGCTTTTAATAGGACGAATTCTGTTTTTCTCCATATTGACGTTTCACTCCTCATTTATTTTTCTGGCTGGGCTTTTTACCGCCCATATAACTTGCAGAGTCTCAAAAACAACGTATTTTTTGCTGTTTTTCATACGCAGTCATGGCATAACTATCCACAATAGCGCATTTTTTACTATAGCATAAGCTTGTCAAGTATGTCAAGCAAATCTATGTTATTTTTTCCAGGTTTTTTTCAAGACTTTGCCGGTACTGCTGAACATAAGAAAAAATCCGCTTTGCAGGCTCTTTCTTATATTCAGCATCCCTATAATACGAAAGGGCATCCCGTCACCGGAATGCCCTGATAATTCAATCAAACTCGAATTATTTAAGGTTAACTTCAGCACCTTCTGCTTCAAGTTTAGTCTTGATTTCCTCAGCCTCAGCTTTAGAAGCGCCTTCTTTGATTACCTTTGGAGCTTCGTCAACTAATGCTTTAGCTTCTTTCAGTCCAAGTCCTGTTACTTCACGAACAACTTTGATAACTTTAACCTTAGCTGCTCCTGCAGAAACTAATTCTACGTCGAACTCATCTTTCTCTTCTGCTGCTGCTCCACCTTCAGCTGCTGCTGCAACTACAACACCTGCTGCTGCGGATACACCAAATTCTTCTTCACAAGCTTTTACAAGATCATTTAACTCTAATACAGATAACTCTTTGATAGCTTCAATAAATTCTTCTGTTGTTAACTTTGCCATTTTATTTTCCTCCATTTTTCTTATTTTCTTTTTGAAATAAAATATTATGCTGCCATCAGCTTATTCAGCTGCTGGTGCCTCTGCAGCTTCTTCTGCTGCCGGAGCTGCTTCACAAGCATCTGCTCCACCTTTTTCTGCGATCTGATTGAGAACGCGTGCCAGGTTTGTGATAGGTGACTGTAAGCTTCCAAGTAATTTGGAAATAAGCTCGTCTCTTGAAGGGATCTTAGCAAGTTCATTTAATGCATCTGTATCATATAATGTTCCTTCAACCACACCTGCTTTTAATTCAAGGGCTTTTGCATTCTTTGCGAATTTGCAAAGGATTCTTGCTGGAGCTGTTGCATCATCTTTAGAAATTGCGATAGCGCTTGGTCCTTCTAAGTGCTCATCTAATGCTGCGAAATCAGTTCCTTCAAAAGCTCTCTTCATCATTGTGTTCTTACAAACTTTGTAGACAACGCCTGCTTCTCTTAACTGTTTACGCATCTCTGTATCTTCTGCAACAGTCAGTCCACGGTAGTCAACAAGGACAACGCTTACTGCGTCTTTCACGTCCTCTGCAATAGCCTGTACAACTGGTTGTTTTAATTCAACTTTTGCCACGAATGGTGCACCTCCTTGTAGATTTGTAAGTTTACACCGCCGATAGATATAAATGTAAAAAAACCTCTATATCCAAAGACATAGAGGTTGATAAGTCATACTTTAGTATCGATCTTTCCTCGGTAGGCGTCCGCATAAAATGTGTTCTTACGCTCTTTCAAGCACCTACTGTCTTCGGCAGTCCTCTAGTAGATTATCATATACATACGTTATTGTCAAGAGATTTTTTGCTTTTTTCTTTTACGAAAAAAATTTTTTTCAGCACACCGATCTGCATTTGTTCTGCTCCATCTTTTATGTTATCCGGTCTTTTATGCTTCTACCACGGCCGCTTTCATCTTCTGTACATATTCTTTTACATACGCTACACAGTCTGCTCCATGCTCTGCTACGCTCCTTACAATTGCCGATCCCACAATTGCACCGTCTGAAAATGCCGCCATTTTTCTCCGCCCTCTACACTTTCCAACAGATAGTATCTTTTACTCACCGCCGCAATCTTGCGAAGAGGCGTGATCGGTGTGATAACATCTGCATAAATCTCTTTGCATACCGGAATTATGTGGTAGTCCGGTGCAAGCCTCATGATTTCTTCACATTCTGGATACATAGATATGATTCCTCCTTTAAGTTCTGATTATCTTGCTGGCTGTGTATGGAAGTGTTGGAACGGATTGTATTTTTCCACCAAAAAAGCTTCTGTCCCTCTAAAGGGACAAAAGCTTAATATCATCCTAAAATATTCTAAAACTTCTGCGGTACCACCCAATTTGTCAATTCATGACCACTCTCTTATGTACTATCATACACATCTGCGAAACATACCACCGGCAACTTTTCTAACATATTCAGGTATAAAAAAACTCTGTATACAGCATCACATCTGTATACAGAGTTCTTTATTCATTATTATCTTGCGGATTAAACAAGCTTCATTGGGTTGATCTTTACACCAGGTCCCATTGTAGAAGTAAGAGTTACGCTCTTAAGGTACTGTCCCTTAACTGCTGCAGGTCTTACTTTGTTAATCGCATCAATAAGCGTCTGGAAGTTGTCTGTAAGCTGTTCTTCAGTAAAGCTTGCTTTACCTACTGGCACATGGATAATGTTTGTCTTATCAAGTCTGTACTCGATCTTACCAGCTTTGATTTCCTGGATAGCTTTTGTAACGTCCATTGTTACTGTACCAGCCTTCGGGTTTGGCATTAATCCCTTAGGTCCGAGTACACGTCCGAGACGTCCAACAACACCCATCATGTCTGGTGTAGCTACTACTACATCGAATTCAAACCAGTTTTCATTCTGGATCTTAGGAATGAGTTCTTCTCCTCCTACGAAATCTGCTCCGGCTGCTTTAGCTTCTTCTGCTTTAGCGTCTTTTGCAAATACAAGGATACGAACCTTTTTTACCAGTTCCGTGTGGCAGAACTACTGCTCCACGAATCTGCTGGTCAGCGTGACGTCCGTCACATCCAGTTCTGATATGAGCTTCAATAGTCTCATCGAATTTTGCTGTTGCAGTCTTTTTAACTAATGATACTGCGTCTGCTACATCGTAGAGTGTTCCTCTGTCGATTGTCTTCGCAGCTTCAACGTATTTCTTTCCTCTTTTCATTCTATAAACCTCCTAGTGGTATTGGCGGGATAACCCTCCCACATTAATCTTCATCAATTATTCTGTTACAGTTACACCCATAGAGCGGCATGTACCTTCTACCATGCTCATAGCGCTCTCGATTGTAGCAGCGTTCAGGTCAGGCATCTTTGTCTTAGCGATTTCCTCTACCTGAGCTTTTGTGATTGTAGCAACCTTTGTTTTGTTAGGTACACCTGAACCAGATTTGATGTTGCAGGCCTTTTTTGATCAGAACTGCTGCCGGTGGTGTCTTTGTGATGAAGCTGAAACTTCTGTCATTGTAAACTGTGATAACTACAGGGATGATCATGTCTCCCTGATCTGCTGTCTTAGCGTTGAACTGTTTTGTAAATTCAACGATGTTTACACCGTGCTGACCAAGAGCAGGTCCAACCGGTGGTGCCGGAGTAGCTTTGCCGGCTGGGATCTGTAATTTAATATAACCTTCTACTTTTTTTGCCATTTCAATTACCTCCTTGTGGTGATGGCGGGGAACATATAACGCCCCTCCCACTTACTGTTACATTTTCTTAACTTCTGCGAAACCAATTTCAACCGGGGTCTCGCGGCCGAAGAGCTCAACATTAATAGTAAGGCTCTGCTTCTGCATGTTGATAGACTGGATTACACCAACCGTATCCGCCCATGCTCCAGCGATTACCTGGACTGTGTCGCCCTCCTCGTAGTCCATGACTACTTCCTCTCTCTGGATTCCCAGAGGAGCCATCTCCGCATCTGTAAGCGGCACCGGCTTAGATCCAGGTCCGACAAATCCTGTCACACCTCTTGTATTACGAACAACGTACCATGTATCATCGTTCATAATCATGTGTATCAACACATAGCCTGGAAACATCTTTTTCTGAGATACTTTCTGGACACCGTTCTTCATCTCAACAACGTCTTCCAGCGGTACTCTTACTTCAAGGATCTGATCCTCAAGATGTCTGTTCTCGATTGTCTTATCAATGTTGGCTTTTACTTTGTTCTCGTACCCTGAATAGGTATGAACTACGTACCATTTTGCCTCTGACATAATCTCACCTTTCTTGTCCGTTTTGAGTTATTTAATTAATAAATCTACTCCGTACTGGGCGAAAAAATTCTACAAGTGCGATAATCGCTCCCAGGACCACGGATACAGAAACAACCGCTGCCGTCTCTTTTGCAACTGTCATCTTGTCTGGCCACACGATCTTCTTGAATTCTCTGTCAAGACCCTTGAACCAGCTCTCCTTCTGAGTTTTCTTACTACTCATCGACATTCACTCCTTCTTGCGGCGATTATTTTGTCTCTTTGTGCAATGTGTGTTTCTTACAGAATCTGCAGTACTTCTTGGTTTCCATACGTTCCGGATGAGATTTCTTATCCTTTGTCATGTTGTAGTTACGCTGCTTGCATTCTGTACACTCCAATGTGATTCTTGTACGCACAACTTCCACCTCGCTTTATAATCTTAGTTAACGTGTTTCGTGGCAGCTTGCGATGCTGCCCGATTTTAGGCATCAAAAAAAAAGCCTACTTCCATTCGCCCGAATATCGTATCATATCCAGGCCTAAAAAGCAAGCCTTTTCCTATATTATTTTCGCGAAAATTTATTTATTAAAACACTTTATCCGTAACTGCCAAACCATTTATTGCGATTTCCTGTACCAGATACTTCCCGGATTCACTGTACGAAGCTGATAGTTTCCGTCTTTATAAACGAATTCGGCACTCATCTGCGAACTTCCATCCACCGTTCCGTTCATATTGCCAACTGTAACATCTTCTTTCTGATATGTTACTTTATAATCATAAGACAACGTTCCTCTCACAACTCCGGTCACACCACTGATCACATATTTTCCTTCATAATTATCAGTTGTTATCTGATCCGCTTTATAACCATCTTTTGAACTTAACTGTTCTTTCAGATCATCATAGAATTCTTTATTCTCTTTTTCATATTTTGAATTCTTTTCAAATAACCCTGATATTTGTGAGAATGATTTTTCTTCTTTTGCAGCTTTGATATAACTATTCAGAATTTCTTTCATTTTCTTATCCAGCTTCTTTTTCCCGCTTTGTGATACTTTCATTTTAGAGATTGTTGTACTTCCCTTATCGGATGCTTTGAATTCTGATTTATACGTCTTAAACCACGGAACGTCTATCCTTATCTTATGATCTCCTTCAAACAACGATATTTTATATTGATCCAGGCCATCGGAATCATCTTTTATCTTATCGTTTTTTGTAAGCTTCGTTCCATCGATCCAGGCCGTCGATCCAGCTGGAATATAAAGGTTAAAATCATTTGCGATCATCTTATCCGAAGATACCTTCCAGTTCGCAAATAACAGCAGTCTTTGTCTCTTTTGCTTTTGCAGAACAACGGTTTCTTTGTTCTTACCTTGAGTTTTCGTCTTGTATTCGACCGTAAATGCTCTTTGTTTTCCTCCGGACTCTATCTTTATCTGGCGATTTTCCTTCGTCTCTTTTATCTGATAATCCTCTACATCGGTAACGGCATTCTTCTTCATATATGTTGCATATTCATCCTGTGTTGCATATCCATTCTTCGGAAGATCAGACAGATGTCCCGTCTTTTTCCAGTCTTCCTTTACATAAGCCTTATAGTAACGTTCCGCCACTGCTTCCGGACGTCCATAGTAACTTTCAAAAATGCAAAATGCCGCAAATACAGCGGCTCCTGCCACAATTCTTTTCACAGCCTTCTTCTGCTTCGCTGTCAGATCTGACCAGGAATGCTTCTCTTTGATAAACTTCAGTATACGGCTTGGATCCTTCCCTTCACGCTCACGTTTTCATCTTTTTTTACTTTGCGTTTTTGCTTTCCCCATTGACTGAAGGGATCTCTTCATATGCATCTTCTTCCGGGACATCTTCATATTCTCTTTTCTTTTTTATAAAATCTCCGATATCACCGGTAAACATCCGTGTCGGCTCATCCGCCTCTTCCTCTGTCTTCTCTCCGATCATAAGCGTCGGCTCACTGACACCTTCAGTTTCATCCAAATGACTCGTTCTTTACCGGTCCTTCCTTTTTAACTTGATCTTCCGGTGAAAATTCCTGCTCCAGTTCCTGTCTTGTAACTTCTTCTATCATCCGGTCCAGGTTCTCAGGAATGTAAGTCTGTTTTTTCACCTGTTCCTGCTCTGTGTCTGTATCCTCATCTTTCCTTTTCTTTCTTCGTTTTTTTCTTCTTTCTCATCAGGATTAAATAACTTCTTCGCTTCATCAATTACTTTTTCTGATTCTTCTTCGATCTCCTGATCGGAAAATTCTGTCTTCGGGGCTTCTTCAAGCTCATCCAGGTCACTGTATAATGTTTCCTCTTTTGATTCGGGAAGCCGTATTCCGCAATAATTACAGAATCTGGCATCGTCTGGATTGTTAGTCTTGCAATTCGGGCATTGACGCATAGAGCTCCTCCTTTTCAAATCACATTTTACATTATCATAACATTTTCTTTCTCTTAAATATAATAATACAGGTAATCATAACCACAACGCTTAAGATGATCACTCCCGGATATCCGTGCTTTAGTTCCGGCATATTATGGAAATTCATTCCATACCAGCTGGTGATGAGTGTAAGCGGGAAGAAAATCGTTGATATTACGGTCAGGAACTGCATGTTGTTATTCTGCTGGGCATCTACCTGCGCCTTATAAGCATCCCTTACCTGCTGGGCATATTCCAGAAGCTGCGATGCTTTACTCATCAGTCTGTCTGCACGGTCCGAGATAACACCGAAATATTTCACCTGTTTCTTGGCAAAGAAACCATTTTCATTCTCTTCGAGCTGTTTTCCCATGTCCATGATCTCATCATAATAACTGCGGAGTGTCAAAAGTTCACGTCGGATCGGCATGATCGCATTCTGGAATCCCTGGATCTTTCCGTCCATGACACCTTCTTCCAGATCCATGATCCGTTTCTCATAATGTCCCAGAAGTTCCAGATCCCGGCTTATGAATTCCAGCATAAAATTATAAATGAATTTTTCTTTCGATTCTCCCTGTCTCGTCTTCTTCCTCTTAATTCTGCGGATCAGACGGTAAGAAAATTCATCATCGTCCACAATCACGATATGATGACGGTTAATAAAAAATAAGATCTTGTATCGTTCTCCCAGAATATCCAGAAGCTTTGGAATACAAAGAGAACCCGCAAGACATTCCTGCTGAGTCTCCATCTTACAAAATCCTACATCTTTCAGATTGATCTCTCCTTCATACTGCATGCCGACCTGTTCCAGACAGTCTCTGGCAGTCTGCGATGTCGCCAGAAATACCGATGGTCTGTCCTTCTCCATGATTTCTTCCTGATATTCCTGCAGCGTTTCTCCTAATACGTATCTCATGCCTTCACCATCCTCGTTTGTTCATCCTGTTTTACTTCTTGCATTATAACACTAACTTGGAATTCTAGCACATATTCTCCTGCTGTTTTTCAAAATCCCGTAAATCTTATGTAAAATCTTGTCACAACACATGCATGGCAATAGAAAAATCCGGCAAGCCTCACAAAAAGCCGCCGGATTTTTACTTTTAACTACATTTACAATTAGAATAATCCTGTAATTCTTCCTTCATCATCTACATCGATTCTCTCAGCTGCCGGAACTTTCGGAAGTCCAGGCATAGTCATGATATCTCCTGTCAGAGCTACGATAAATCCGGCACCTGCGGAGATTTTCAGGTTACGTACTGTAATGTCAAAGTCTGTCGGTGCTCCCAGTTTCTTCGGATCGTCTGTCAGACTGTACTGTGTCTTCGCCATACAGATCGGTGCATTGCCAAATCCAAGATCTGTCAGTTGTTTTGCCTGCTTCTGGGCTGCTGCGGTAAGAACCACTTTATTTCCACCATAGATTTTCTGTACGATCTGGTTCAGTTTATCTTCGATCGTTCCTTCCAGTTCATAAGCATAGTGGAAATCACTCGGCTCATCACACAGACGTACCACTTCTTCTGCAAGCTTCAGGCCGCCTTCGCCGCCTTTTGCCCATACTTCGGACAGTGCAACATTGACTCCGACTTCTTTACATTTTTCTTCTACCAGATCCAGTTCTGCTTTGGTATCTGTCGGGAATGCATTGATCGCAACCACACATGGAAGACCGTATACATTCTTAATATTGCTGACATGCTTCATCAAGTTTGGAATACCTTTTTCCAGTGCTTCCAGATTCTCTTCATTCAGATCCGGTTTTGCAACGCCTCCATTATACTTCAGTGCTCTTACCGTTGCTACAATGACTACTGCATCCGGTTTGATGCCAGCCATACGGCACTTGATATCCAGGAATTTCTCAGCTCCTAAGTCCTCTCCGAATCCGGCCTCTGTAATCGCATAGTCTGCAAGCTTCATTGCCATTCTTGTTGCTGTCAGTGAGTTACATCCATGTGCGATATTGGCAAATGGTCCACCGTGTACGATTGCAGGTGCATGCTCCAGTGTCTGAACAAGGTTCGGTTTCAGAGCATCCTTTAACAGCGCACACATCGCTCCCTCTGCATGCAGATCATGTGCGGTAACCGGTTTCTGCTCTGCGATCTTGCCATAAGTGTAACCTACGATGATCTTTCCAAGTCTTTCTTTCAGATCTGCGATATCCTTTGACAGACACAGGATCGCCATGATCTCAGAAGCGACAGTGATATCATATCCGTCTTCTCTCGGCACACCATTGACTCTTCCGCCAAGTCCGTCTGTGATGAAACGGAGCTGACGGTCATTCATATCGACACATCTCTTCCATACGATCTTTCTCGGATCAATATTCAAATCATTTCCCTGATAAATGTGATTGTCGATCATGGCTGCCAGTAAGTTGTTCGCAGCTCCGATCGCATGAAAATCTCCTGTGAAATGAAGGTTGATATCTTCCATCGGTACAACCTGTGCATATCCGCCGCCAGCTGCTCCACCCTTCATACCGAATACCGGTCCGAGAGATGGCTCACGCAGTGCTACCACAGGTTTCTTACCCATTCTCTGAAGTGCATCTGCAAGACCTACGGTTGTTGTTGTCTTTCCTTCTCCGGCAGGTGTCGGATTGATTGCCGTCACAAGAATCAGTTTTCCGTCTTTTTTATCGGATTTCTTTAAGAAATTATAATCAATCTTTGCTTTATATTTTCCATACTGTTCCAGATATTCTTCTGGAATTCCTGCTCTTTCTGCTACCTCTGTGATAGGCTCCATAGTACACTCCTGTGCGATCTCAATATCTGTTTTCATCATTCATTCCTCCTGATCGTATGTTGTCTTTCTGCATTTCCAGTCCTTTTGATACACTGCTTCCAACTCTTCCGATACTGGGCGGTGTAAAAAAAGGACAACACTCATCCTCTTCGGGATAAATGCTGCCCAGACGGTCGGCTCTTACCAAGTATCTGATTCCCCTGTGGTACTCCACATTATCCGTCAGTCATCAGATCTTCTCTTTGACTTTTACTATATTATAAGGACGCAAAATTGTCAATCCGGAAAATTCATCCGGATCATCGTAACACAGCCATTATCTTTTTTCTCTTTTTTAATAACCGTAGATTCTTTCCCCATATGATATTCTCTTCCCAGCGCCCGCATAATGCTTCTTGAAATCACATCCACAATGATGAATCCAAACGCAATCCCAAGGCATGTTTCCAACAGTACAAGTGCATGCTCTGCTGCCAGTGAAAAGTTCCTGCTGACTACGCCATACATCAGATAATACAATCTCGCTCCCGGCATCAACGGAAAGACGGATGCTGTCAGGAAGACGGTGGACGGCGCATGATTGACTCTCGACATGACAAATGCATAGCCCGCCACAAAGCAGGATGCAACTACTACCGCAAAGAAATCATCCGGATACCACGCATACACCAGTAAATAGATTCCCCATGTCAGGAAAGCTCCGACACTGGAATACAGGATCTTCTTTCCCCGTATCTTGAACCAGCTTGCATAACCGGTACATCCTATCGTACAAGAAATCAGCTGGATCACTGTATTATTATTCACATCGAATCCTTCCGCCGATATATTTCCCATCAGCATCATTGCAAGGGCAATACCGAATGCGATACCAAATGCACCGAGCATCGAATTCATCACTTCCAGTGAACCCGAGATAAAGTTCCTCTGCATCACATCCCGCATTCCGTTGATCGCACCAAGTGCACTGACTAACAGCATGACAATTCCGATCATGATACGGTCCGGATGATGTCCCAGCCCGCTCCGGACAGCTGTTACGATCACAACCTCTGATAAGAATGCCAAGATCAGATTATAGATCATCGGGTTACCTTCCCGCCTGCTAAGCCATCTGCCTACCAGAACGATCATCAGACAGACGATTAATGCAACAACTGCATCCTGCAGATCACATCCGAAGAATACAGCAAACGCCGTTCCCCCTGTAATCTGTGCAAGCCCTGTGATCAGTTCACTCTGATCCGGCCGCGCCATTACTTTCTTAAAGCGCCGGACCAGTTCTTTTTCATCCGGATTATGTGAACAGACATACCGCGACATGGCATTCAGATAATTCAATTTATCATAATCTGCCCCTGTAGACTCTATATGCCGGATCTGTGTAATGATCTCACCTTCCGGTGCCTCCACCGTCACCTGGATATTGCTCGGAATCACATATACATCATATGTCATAAAACCATAACTCTTATACATACGATACAGACTGTCTTCCACGCGGAAGATTTCTGCCCCGCACTGTAACATTGCTTCTCCTATATTCAAGATTCCCTGTACTAATTTTTCATAATTCATAGGCAGCTGTCCTTTTATAATTTCATGTTTTACACGTTTGTTTCCATTTATATTTCCCTATTTTTCTTTATTTTCAATAGTTGTAGTACGTTCTGTATAAGCTCAGTTTAACACACACTTTTTCATTTTAATATAGCAAAGGGACACAGATTCCTGAAAATTATTTGTGTCTGTGATACATCTGTACCGGCGTATTTTCCTGCATCTTTTCCCGTAGCTTTTCGTATCTGCAGTTCCTGCCACTGGCAGTTTCTCTTGCATACTATGGTCTAAAAAATCTGAGAATATACAGGAAAAGATTGCTTCTCTTCCAGCATACTCTCAGACTCTCTGCTTATTTCTATTTTTTATTTCTATAATTATTTCTTTCCACCGATCAGAGGAAGATTCAATGCACTCTTACCGATATGATATTCTCTCTTCAGTGCATACATGATACTTCTGGATGCCACATCTACGATGATAAATCCGAATGCAATTGCAAGACAGGTTGCCATCAGAACAATCGTCTCATCGAATACCAGTTGTGGATCCTGACTGACACATCCATACATTACATAGTACAGATTCGGTCCCGGAATCAGCGGGAATACCGATGCTGTCAGGAAGATCGTTGAAGGTGCCTTATTCACTCTGGACATGATAAATGCGTAAAATGCAACGAATACTGCTGCGATCATCGTTGCCAGGAAATTGCTTGGCTTCAGTGCAAATACCACAACATAGATTGCCCAGGTAAAGAATGCTCCGATACTGTTATACCATACCTGCTTTCCTCTGATCTTAAACCAGAAAGCAAATCCCGTACATGCAACCGTACAGGAGATCAGCTGGATCGGTACACTGTGATTCAGGATAAAATGATCGGAATATCCTTCATGGAACAACATAATCGCAAGACCGATTCCGAATGCGATTCCGGCAGCTCCAAGGAACGAGTTCATGATATTAATAATCCAGAGATAAAATCCCTCTGAAGGAGATCACGGATTCCATTCGTCGTGCCCAGTCCACTGATCAGCAGCATAACGATACCGATCATAATACGGTCCGGATGATCTGCAACTCCCATCTTCAATGCCACTATAATGATCACTTCTGATATAAACGAAAGAATAGCATTATAAACCATTAAGTTGCTTTCACGCTTTGCCAGCCAGTCACCGACGGCCACGATCATCACCGATACGATCAATGCAACAATCGCATCCCAGACGTTACAGCCGAAGAATACCGCAAATCCGGTTCCACCCATGATTCCTGCTGCATATCTTGTAATTCGCTTCTGCGGTTCACGATTGATGACTTCGAGATATTTCTCTCGCATCTCTTTTTCATCCGGTGTATGCTGACAGACATATCTGCACAGATTGTTCAGGTAATCCAGCTGATCAAAATTCGGTTCTGATGACTCGATATGCCGGATCTGTGTAATGATCTCACCTTCCGGTGTCTCTACCGTCACCTGTATATTACTCGGAATGACAAATACATCCGATCTCTTAAATCCATAGCTTCTGCACATGCGGTAAAAGCTGTCTTCCAGTCGGAAATTCTCTGCACCACTTTGAAGCATCGCTTCTCCGATGTCCAGGATTCCCTGTACAATCTTGTTATAATCCATCTTTTTTTACCCCTTGTTCTATTCATAAAATTTCCATTTTCTAAATCCAACATTTGAATCATATCATGGATTTTCTATAAGTCAACAAAATTATTGTAAAATGTAATAACAGTTTGTAATACCCGTCTTAGAAGTTCTTATATTTTTTCTTCTTTCTCTCCTTTTTGCGTATGCTTTATGCAGAATTTCTCATAAGAACGGTTTCGATTATACCTGTTCTTTTACCTGACTTCTGTCTTCTTTTATATTTAAGCTATATTCTACACCCAGAAGCTGAACAGCGGGAAAGATTTTTCTTATAATTTATTAAGAAAACTTTCCCGCATTATCTTTTTATTATATGATAATTCTAATATTTTATTGGCTATGCTGCCTATGCTATATGTTACACTAGAAGCAGCATATCATCCGCATGAAAGCAACTCTATACATACAGAAAGATACAGAAAGGAAACATTATGTCTGATTACTATATTTCACAGATTTCACACTCTGATAAAACTGCAATTCAGGGTGTCACCGCTCTTCTTCAGGCTGAGGAAATCCGCCTGGATACCAACCTTGATTATACGTGCGGCATGTACGATGATGAGATGAATATCATCGCCACCGGAAGCTGCTTCGGCAATACACTGCGCTGTCTTGCCGTAGGTTCCGACCATCAGGGCGAAGGACTTATGAACCAGATCATCTCACATCTGATCGAAGTACAATTTAACCGCGGAAATACACACCTGTTCCTCTATACGAAATGTTCTTCGGCCAAATTCTTCGGCGATCTCGGATTCTATGAAATAGCAAGAATTGACGGACAGATCGTGTTCATGGAAAACAGACGGACAGGGTTTAAAAATTATCTGAAGAAACTGAAAGATTCTTCTGCCCTGCAACTTCAGACTCTTACAGAAAGCACATCTGCTACAAACCGTAAGGTTGCCGCCCTGGTCATGAACGCCAATCCGTTCACTCTCGGTCATCAGTATCTAGTAGAAAAAGCAGCCCGCGAAAATGACCTGCTGCATCTTTTCATCGTAAGCGAAGATGCAAGCCTTGTTCCGTTCAAGGTTCGAAAACAGCTCGTAATGGAAGGGACCGCACATCTTGATAACATCTGCTATCACGACAGCGGCCCGTACATCATCAGTAATGCAACCTTCCCGAGCTATTTCCAGAAAGATGAAAATGCAGTCATCGAAAGCCATGCTATCCTGGATCTGACCGTCTTCACCGAAATCGCACGGACACTCGGCATCAACCGCCGCTACGTCGGCGAAGAACCAACCAGTCTGGTTACTGGAATCTATAATAATATCATGTCAGAAAAACTACCGGGAAACGGCATTGAATGCGTGATCGTTCCAAGAAAAACTGATGGTGAAAAAGCCATCAGCGCTTCTACTGTACGGCAGGCGATTAAGGATAATGATATGAATACATTGAAGAAACTCGTGCCGGAAAGTACGCTGCGGTATTTTGAAAGTGAAGGGGCAAAGGATGTGATTGCACGGATAAGAAATGAGGAGAATGTGATACATTATTAATTGCTTCATTGTGGCCTCTCAGTCCACGAGAAAGACCTGGTAACCGCAGCCTGATGCATTAAACCCACAAAACACGGAGAGAAGGGACCGGCCCATCCAGACCGATCCCATTTTTGCAGAACCAATACCCTTAAGTCCTGCAATGGTAAAACTTTATGAGGAATAACAATATAATTGATAATGTCTATAATTTGATCACACCCAGGATCAGTCCGGATATCAGACAGATAATGCTGACACCCCCATATCCAGAAGAAACATTTCTTAATATGATCTTTGATCTCAACACCCGCAAGACCGACACCAAGGAAGGTTGCAGGCACGACAGGACTGATAAATGTTGCACAGTTACGGCATACAACCATAACAATCGCAATGTGTGTTGCTTCGACTCCGAATTCTCCAGCGATGCTGATCAGGATCGGCATCAGACCGAAGAAGAGTGTCTCAAGGACAACCTTGCGGATCTGATTGCCATACTGATTGATTACTGCACTGTCTAAGGACAGGTCGATCTTTCCTTCTCCGGCCTCTACCATTACCTGACAGTCACTGGATTCTAATGTTCCCGCTATTGCAGGTCTTTTGATCTCCATGTTTGTATCCTCCTCTTTCATTTATCTTGTGACTTTGTTTATCTCTTTATGGGTTTATCATAGTCTTGGAACCTTACAGGAGAGAGTGGGGTTTTCTTAATATTTATTAAGGTACGGAAAAGACTGCAACCATGTAACAGCTGCAGCCTTTGTTTTTATATATAATCAAATATTCTTTTTCTGGAAAATTTACTGGTAAAATCTTATAATGATTACAAAGAATATAGGACCTGTTGACAAACTACTTATATTCGCGATTTCTCACTTGTGAATTTAATCAAATATTCAAAAAATGACTGGTTAAGGCTTTGATTACATAGCCTTAACCAGTCGTTTTAGATTTAATGCCATAGCTGAAAAGAGGCATTCTTCTTCCGCACGAATAATCCCTCTTTTATGGATTCTTTTTAAATTGTGTTCCCTTTTTAAGACTGAAAAAGTGCCTTCAGCCCAAATTTTTCTTAAACGCATTACTTTGACATATTCAGGTGTATGATATTTTAGTTTATTACGATGAAATGCAGGATAATTCCCACTGGCGTTGATCCGAATAGCTCCTTGATCTATTTCGCAAATAGAAAGTCGTGGACAATCTTTACACAGTTTACGGGCACGAGAATACAGTCTATAATAATTCAAGGTGCTTCTTTTGAAGACAAGCCTTTGAAAATTTAACTCTTTCTGATTTTCGCATACAAAGCAGTCTTTATCTTGATTATATGTAAATCCCTTTTTTAAAGCATTATTCTGGTATTCGCGAATTGCTGTATAGCCTTCGATTCCAAGTAATTCCAGTCCTCTATGAACAGCCCCAACATCATAACCGCCATCCAATGCCAGCACCTTTATATCAATAGGTAAGGCCTCTTGTTGCTGTTTTACATGATTGAGAATAATATCACTTTCACGATGATTTGCTGGATAACAATTAACGCCTGTGATTATACCATGTCCCGTATCTACCGTCATCTCTGTTAAATAACCAAGCCCCCTTTTCCTTTTTTGGTTTATATATCCACAATCAGGGTCTGTTGTACTTTTCAGAGTACGCTTTGTAACTTCTTTCGTTATAGGTTCTTTATAGCCCGGAATTTCAGACATTTCTTTTTCCAGTTCATCAAGGTAGTGGATGGAAGACTGTTGTACTGTCTCTATTACTTCTATAGAACTGTTAACAGAAACATTTCCTGGTAAAAATGATCCATCGGCAACTACCGTATTACCACTTACAATTCCCATATTTATACATTGCATTATGATTTCATTAAAAATATCTCTGAAAAGAGTATTATCTCTAAAACGTCTCCGACGATTTTGGCTAAAAGTACTATGGTCAGGAATCTTCTGCATCAGATCAAGTTCACAAAACCATCGATATGCTAAATTTAAAGAAACTTCCTCTTCCAATCTGCGTTCTGATTTGATTCCATAAAGATATCCAATTAATAGCATCTTTATCATAACAACTGGATCAATAGATTTTCTTCCTGTATGTGAATAAAAAGAGGACGCTTTTTCATAGATGAAATCAAAATTTACACTGTTTTTAATCTGTCTCAACAAATGATTTTCCGGAATCATTGAGTCTAGATCCAGAATAAGAAGTTGCATTTGATTATCAATTCTTCCCATCATAAAAAGTACCTCCTATGGCAAAATTATTACATATATTTTACCATAAAGAAGGTACTTTTTCTTTACTTTGTCAACAGGTCCCATATAAGACGTACACGATACATGAAATGCATCTTCATTTTTATCATAGTGTGGATTTCCATCCGCATATCCGGCAAATACCAATTCCGGCACAAGATTCTGAAAGATTTCCTGTGCACTTATCCCTTTTCTTACATAAATACAGCTTTCTTCCGGCTTAAAAAATGCTCCTTTTTCATCTGACATCTGTTCTGGTTCTACTGCAACAATATTTACTGGAGGGGTGCTGACTAACGCTCGGATCAGATCATGTTCTTCATATTCTGACTTTTGAATTGTAGTATCGGACATTGTTGTCTGAGAAATATCATATAGCTTTTTCGCATTATAATAATTTCCAACTGTACCATCTTCACGCTTATATGTTTTTCCCGGCTCTAAAATCAGAACTGGATTCTGTCGTTCCATACGTTTTAAATAAAATCCATGCTCTCTCCAGTATCCATAGTCACCTAATTTCTGTGCATCTGGTCTTTGTGCCAGAATCAGAAGTGCATTATTGGTAGTATATCGATCAAAGGTACTCTGTACATCCAGATACTTCTGCAGCATTTTCCCATCCGTTGCCACTTGTGCGGTTACCTGCTCTGACAACTCATAGCAGCGATTCCTGTTATTTCTGCTTTCCGCAATAAATGCCTGTACCTTTTCATCCTGTGGTACAGCCGATGCATTTAATAAAGAATCAAAACTATTATCCATAAAATTTACCTCTCTTTCCCTTTCCTTGGTTTTCGTTTCTGTTGTGGCTGCTGGTGGCGAATCTGATTCCGGTCTTTATTTCCCTGATTTCTCACCGGATCATTTCTATTCTCACGCCGCTCCGCTTCTTTCTTCCTTGCATTCTGTATTTCCCGAAGTTCCTTTCTGACCGATAGTTTCTCTGGTTTTTCCGGGGTAAATAGCTTAGAAGTACCCTCTGCGGTTTTCTCTTGCTTCTTTGAGGTAGGCTCGGACAGACGGGATTTGGTCGTCTTTGCCAAAGAGGGGTTTTGCTCCTTCCCCTCTTTCTTCACCGACTCTCCAAACAACTCGTCCATAAGCTGATCCTCCTTGGATTTCTGCGGATAATCTTTCTCCGGTTCTGCCTGTCCCTGTTTTTTCCTGCTGAACCTGTACTTTTTTCCGGCTTCTTTTCCTGCTTCTCTGATTTTCCGGCTTTTGCTTTTTTCTGCACGTGTCCGCTCAATTTCCGTCTTAATCTTCGCTGCTTCTGTTACAGATGCAAACTGGAATCTATCTACGATACGGTTGATTCTTGGTGCATCTTCTTCCTTTACAATCACATCTACCAATCCGTCACTGCTTCCTCTTGGATTTCGGACTGCACAGTACAACACGCCATATCGTTTTGCTTCCTGCACAAACTGCTTCAGATCACTTTCTTTCACTGAAAATACCGTCAGTGGTCTACCCGATTTGACCAGTGTTTCAAGTCTTACTCTGCCTTTTGTCTTTTTCTTCTCTTTTAAGACTGCATACAGCATAACTGCCAGATGCTTCGCTCCTGTACCACTGATCTTCAATGCTGCTTCACCGACTTCCAACGACATTCGCACCACCTGGTCAGCGGCTTCGCCTGATGTGTTCATGGCTTTGCTCCTCCTTCTTCTCTTTTTCTTCCCGCATCATCTTAAATTTTTCTTCGATCACCTTGGAACGTGCGGCAATTCCATCACAAAGTGCTGCCTCCTTTCTGAGTGTTCCAATTTTCTCTGTCAGAACTTTTATCTGCTCTTTCATTTCCTGTATTTCTTCTTCCGGTCTGTCTGCCCGGATCTTATAACGCAGGTGTTTCCGCTCCTCCACACACTGCTCCATTTTCTTCTGTAAACTTTCTTTCAACGAAAAAAACTGCTCCGCAGTATCAATGTGATAATGGCAGAGCAGCTTCGTCTCTTTTGAAATGGTATTCAGTTTTAATAAATCCTCCCGGAACAATACATGCACCTGTTTGGCAGATATTGATGGGCGATTCTTCGGCAGGATTCCCAAAAGATAACAGTAATGCAGATACAGTCCCCGAAGTCCTCCGATCTTTCTTGTCTGCTTGAAGTTGCCGGATACCCGAATCCGGTAATGCCTCTGAACCGGAATTTTCTTCTCGACAGGTAATTCATTTTCTTCCAGAATCCGAACCCTAATTGCTTCCAGTGAATAATTCTCTCCAAAATTCCGCTTTAACTTCAGACCACGCTCCCGCCCTTCCGGACGAATGGTAATGTCTTTCCCGAACTTAAAAGAATATCCTTTTTCCCGCAAATAAAAAAAGAACTGTTTTTCAGTCCTCGCCTTTCGGATTGCCTCGTCAACATCTGCCTTTACCATGCTGTGATAACTCGGCTTCCCATCCTGTTCTGCCTGCCACTCGGCATAATGTTTTCCTTTTCCCTGTTCTGGCTGCCTCACAACCGATAACTGGTATTCTTTACATAAACGGTCTGACACCATCCGCATATCCCGGTAATCCTGATTTGTCCTGTGGTATCTTTTCCCATCAATGAATGAAACTGAGTTCACCACAAAATTGGTTGTGCAGATGATTCGCCTTATCCAAATGAGTCGCAATCAATACCTGATACTGACTGCCCCACAATTTTTCTGCCAGCTTCTTTCCAATCTCATGTGCCATTGCCGGATTACATTCTCCCGGTGCAAAAGACTGGTATCCATGAAATGCTACAATCCCACCCTCCTTTCCAAAACGCTTTTCACTGCAATCATTTCTTCTCTGGCAGTTGTCGGTGCACAATTAACTCCGGATACATACTGTTCCATCAGTTCTTCCGCTTCTCCGGCAAGTTCCATTTCCATAGATTCAGATTGTCCCCGTCTGGTCTTTTCTGCATTTACCGCATAGGTAATTACATCATTAAGCCCCTGTAATTGCCCGGTTTCATTTTCTGAAATCAGTTCTTGGTTCGTCTGTTCTTTGGTCTTATCTGGATTTTCCGCATAATTGATTACTTTTCCAATCCAACCTTTGATGCTCCAGATTGATGTCACTGCCATGATTCATTTTTCTCCGGAAGTATCACTGCTTCTGTAATCTTATGGACTGCTTCATCGAACTTCCTCACTTCCTGATCATAACGCTGCACATCTACTACATTTAACACATGTGCTTTCTGTGCAATCTGATTTAAGTTATTTCCAATCTTATGAAGTTCCCGCATCATCGAATAATAATCTGGTGGCGGTGCATCTTTTGGAACAACACCAGAAATCAACTGTCTCAGGTAAGCTTCCCGGTTCAGTCCGCTTTTCTTTACTTTCTTATCCAATGCCTCTGCTTCTTTTTTGTTCAACCGGAAAAGGATTGCTACATTACGTTTTCTCAACGCTCCATCTCCTTTACTTTCTGTATAGAATCTGGTTCCTGACGAATCTGGTGTTTTTCTTTATCGTAGCTGTAAACTCTGTCTGAGAGAACTTCCTGTCGTTCCACTTCATTTTTATTTACTTCCCGTACCATTTCACCAAGCATTTTCGGTTCCATCTCTCCATTATCCGGAACGATCAGAACTTCATGCACAGATGACGGTAAAACATAAAATCCTTCTGGAAAAAGTTGTTCCAATTTATTTAAAACTTCTGGCTGCGTGATCATAGATGCCCCATATTGTTTTTCTACATTCGTAAGTGCATACAACATATCATGTGAACGAAGTCCAAAATCGACATTTTCATCTAACAGGTTTGTCGCATGTCCTTCTTCATTAAAAATACTCAACAACATTTCGTCCATTGACTGAAGAATTGGTGTATTTACAGGCTGTGTATTCGCTCTGGCCTGCTGGAACAGTTCCTTTGCATCCACATTCCACATCTTAAGATGTTCATTTTTCACCTTCATAGTCGCTTTTCCATCGTTAGACTCTACCGGGAAATCCACATAACAAATAGCCGACAGATCTTCCATATTTTCATGAGGCATTTCCTGTAACATTCGTTTGTTTGCCTGCGTGTTCACAAGCATCACTGCCAGATGTTCCTTCACTGAATCATAATCCATTGGGTTGATACCGCTATGCACAAACGGAACTTTGCCTGCTTCTTCCATACATCTTGCAATTTCATTCATCACTTTATCAACAGGTTCACCCAAACGTATTTCATTGAAGAACGGCTCTATATAAACAACTGGGCACACATTTTCTTCCTGTAGTCTTACCTGTACTCCTACCATCTGGACTCCATTATTTTTATTCATCTGCATTACCTGAAATTCTGCATTCTCATATTTAGCTGGGAGAAAATTCCGGATGTCCTTTGCTACACCTTCCGCAAACACCTTTTCTGCTATCATTTCTTTTGCAATCATTTCTTCAGTTCTCCCTTCTTCTTGTTCATTTTCTTTAAATATTCCTGATACCGTTTTTCTGCTTTCTTCTTGTCTTTCACGGATACTTCAACCTGCATCTTGTATCTCCTTTCTTTTCGTCTACTGAATCTTGTTAATCTGCAACAGGCACATCATCACAACTCCTATGATGCCACCTACTAATACTCCACAAATAAACTTCAACATTGTTACTTTCTCCTTTTCCATTTTCTGAGGGTTTCAGGGATTCTCCCTGACAAGCTGCCGCCGGACTGACAGACAGGAAACCTGTATGGCAATCCAAAGGCGTTGCTTGCTGGTATTGTGTATTCTTCTGCACCCGTCTCACTGTTCCGGGTATCAGAAGATTTACTTGCCGAAAAAACAATTGCATTTTTTTATTTTTTCAGTTCACAAATCCCGCAAGTTTCACACAAATATTCACAATCTATGCATCGTACATTTTCATCAGTTGCCCATGCATTCTTCACTTGCCGGACAATACTTTTGACAACTTCCACACTGCTCCGTACAGTCTTCTTCTGACACTTTTTCAGCAATAATTCCAAGCAATTCATCCTGTTCTTTTTCTTCTTTCAACTGTGTTTCCAGAAAAATCCTCAGCAGTTCTTCGCTGTCTACATCGTCTTCCATCGTCAAAATCAACTCTTTCTTATGCACAACCTTCAGTTCATATCTTGCAATTTTCATATCTTTTTTCACCTTCTATCTCTCATATTTTTCATGAACAGACATACTCTTTTTCGTGCTTTTTTCCCGCTTTGTAATTGCCAGATTTAACTTGATGCAGACCCGATCGTTGTAATCTTTTCCTTGTTTTGGCGGTACATCTTTTACCTGATATTGCTTCGGAAGTACTGTAGAAATTGCTTTTGTGGCAAGTCTTCCAATACGGTCATTGTCCAAATGCAGAACGATTGTCTTCACCTCTGGATGTATTTTTAGTGCTCTTGCCAACGCAGCAGGGACTTTACTTTTTTCAATTTCTTTTGCTGGCTGATAGACACCTGCCAGTGACAATAAATGTTCTTTTCTCCACTCCTTCCCGTCCAATTTCAACAATGTCGCATAAGATAACAGATCAATGGCTGACTCAAACAGATGCACCGTATCACATGATCTTTCTGTGAAAATAGAAAAAGAATAGTTCTTATCACTTCCATTTGCTTCTCCGATAAAACTGGTACCGGTTCCCCTAATGGCTGCATATTTCGGATTATCTTTCTCATCCATCCCCACAAACACCGCGTTGTGATGAAATGCACTTTCATAAACTCTTCCAGACTCTAAGCAAAACTGAATGATTTCCTTATCAATCCCACGTCCAGAAAGATACGTGATCACTTTTTGATCATCTTGATTCTTCTTTGGCAACAGCAACTGTTTCTCCATCGGAACATTCTCAGATACAGAAAGAGGCGGCTGAATATTTGCCCGTTCTGCAAGCAATTCAACCGCCTCTAAAAAACTGTATCCTCTTACTTTGATCAGATAATCCAGTGCTGATCTTCCACCGGTTCTCTGACTCCACCACATCCATTTCCCATTTGATATTTTCAAACTGTCGTGTGTTCTGGTAGTGTAGGTGTTGCCTGAAAAGTGAACTAATTCGTATGGTTCATAATTTTTCAGGTATGTGAGCAAGTCCATCCGCTTGACCTCCTGCACGACTGATAGTGGTATATATGGCATAATTTTCATCTCCTTTCCTGCCTTGGATTGATATTATTGGGAATAATATCCGGGCATGAAAATAGCCAGGTGATTCCTTTGGTTGGAACCATCTGGCTATGTATTATATTATTTTATTCAAGATAATTATTATACCTCTTTTTAATCCAACCATTCATTTGGAATCAATTTATTATTTTCGCCTCTCCACTCTTCAACCAAATGCATATTACTAACTCCTTCCCATGCCGATTCATCCGCATGCTCCAATACTATAATCTGCATCCGGTGCTTCGTCTTTTCCATGGCTTCAGACATTGCTTCAAAAATCGTTTTTTACAGCTAAAATATCTTCGTCTTCCAAATGAGGATCTACATCTTTATCCTCTTCTTTTTGCGCTGCCTTATTAGGAAAATATACTTGGCTAGGCTGATCATATACAATAAACTGCGGAATTGGCGAATACTTTTTCTCTGCAAAAAACATCTGAAATGCTAATGATACAGAAATATGATAAGATAGCCAGTTAGAACCACTACCTATTTCCCATAAATAATCTTTTCTTCCAGATTTACTTGTAACAGTTATTGTAAGATTTTTGTAATCAATTTTAACACTATCTTCTGGTCTTTCCGTATCTAGCAAAGGTAATAATTTCATTATTTTCAACTCAATATTCTCCAATGCAGACGCAAATCTTTTCCTTATGCCTCCCTCATTAATTTCATTCTGTAATACAATGATTTTCTTTTGTAATTCAGAAATTTCTTCTTGTAACTCACCATCATAGCCTATTGCTCTATATGTTTCTTCTGCATACTGAAGCTTTCCTAAAAACCTGGACACACTTTCCAATGTATATTTTTGATTATATGTCTCATCTTTCTTATTATTTTGAATCTTAATACTCTTTTGAACTGCCCCAAGTCTCTCTGTCAATTCGGATATTTTTCCTTGTACAATAGAATACTCTCTTTCAAATGCTACCGGAATTTCTGCGATTTCCTCCGACTCTTCTTCTAAATCCTCTAAATTTCCAATTAGCTCCCTCATTTGACCATCAACATTATGTTTGCTACCGCAAAACGGACAAATTTCATTTTGACTTATTAATTCATTCAACCATTTTGATATACTTAATCGATCAATTTGTATTGTTAATGTTTTCCTGTATTCATCAATACTATCTATAAATTGAGTCATCTCTATATATCGACTTTTATATTTTGACAACTCCATTGATATTCGATTTTCTTGTTTTCTAAGCGATATAATTTCTTTAGATGCCGCTTCTACATTCTCTTTTAATATCACAGTATCTTCACTACTTTTTTGTGATATTCTTTTCAACAAATTCATTTGTGCATCAAAATCAAGCGTATCTGTAGAATATTTTGCATCTATTAATCCTATTTCTTTTGCAGCATTAATCCAACTACCTATTTCAATACGCCATTTTTCGGACACTTCTTGCATTTTTTGAAGTTCGCGTTCTTTTCTCTTCAATTTCTTTTGCAATTCATTCAATTCTTGCCGTTTAGCTAAAATCTCAGGTGTAATTGCCCCCAAAATGTAAGGAAAAATATTAATAAGTTTTGTACGATGCTCCATTGTATCTGCTTTATAAAATAAGGTATTAGCATTAGCCACTATATTTTGTGTTTGATAACAAAAAGCCATCATATCTCTAAAAGATGGCCTATCTGTAAACCCGTTAAATTCATCTTGATTAAGCTCTAAGAATGTAACTCTTGCTAACTCATCTAAATATCTGCGGACATTCTTACATGTTGTATTTTTCCCTGGAATCTCAGGTATCTCTATCTCTTCGCCTTCCATTAACATCATATCATCTGTTACCTTGTGTTGTCCTGGCTCTCTTCTGGCCAACAATAATTTTTTCTCATCAATTTTTACGATGATACCAAACCAAGAACAAGCATCTCTTATTGTATTAACAGGTATCTGGCATTGTCCATCACCTAGGCAATAATCTATTATTGGAATAATTGCTGATTTACCTGTTCTTGAAGCACCTGTAATTACATTTATTTTATCACAACAAAAATTTACAGTTTTATAGGAATACTGTACTTTTTTTGACCATAATATTATCTTTTCAACTTGAAAATACATCTTAAAACCTCACTTTCAAAATTTGAGAAATTTCCATCAATGTCAATCTTGAACACCATATTCCTAATTTTTCGGCAGCTTTTCCCATTTTTTCTAATTCTTTGGACTTTGTTTTAAAACTACTAATATTATCCTCTAACGGCAAAACATATGCATCTTTTTGAATCTCAAATAATTTTCCAGACATCCCTATTCCAATAGCTTCTAATGTCATTACCTTGTATCGTTGACTGGTATTTTGAATTTGGAGAATCAGGTCCTTATTACTATTCATTTTTTTTCAGTGAATTTATCAGCGCAAAAAAACGCAATCCAGATTTCTTTTGTGTTGATGCTATAAAATCCACAATTTCATTTTTTATACATCATCGGCAGCACTATAAATAACAATGGCATTGGTGCCATATCTTGATTTTCTTCCATATATCCTAATGAAAATCTTGAAAGCAAATATGCACTTAATGCCGGATTTTGAATATTGTAAAATTCCTTAACTAAATTTCCCAACTATCACTTTCCTCCTTGATTAACTCCGAATATTGCGGATGCCAACCAATTTCTAAATTATTTGCTAAAGCATGATAAC
>ENA-OQBL01000202-OQBL01000202.1-human-gut-metagenome-genome-assembly--contig:-NODE-202-length-34696-cov-4.163297_pt1 | contig 34696 bp, 48 predicted proteins | sample MGYA00242747_ERZ504553 | MGnify/ENA primary metagenome ERZ504553 (study PRJEB26092, sample SAMD00036240) | human gut metagenome | host: Homo sapiens | study: EMG produced TPA metagenomics assembly of...
GGCGTGGAAGCTCATGTACTACTGGGCACCGGTGAACGATGCCACCATCTACATTGCCATGTTCCTGCAGTACCTTGTGCTGATGAACGTGAGCCTTGCCGTGTTCAACTTGATCCCGGTGCCGCCGCTGGACGGCAGCCGCATCCTGCTGGTGCTGCTGCCCCGGCGCATCTACTTTGGCCTGATGAAATACGAGCGCTATATCATGATCGCCCTGCTGGCGGCAGTGTGGTTCGGCGCACTGGATACCCCCCGTGTACTACCTGAACAACATTGTGTGGGAGCTGCTGGGCAAGGGCACCGGCTACATTGATAAGATCGCGTATTCCATCTACTATGCCGGCCTTGGGACGGTGGTGTGAGCGTGGCAGAAGAACTGACCTTCCATCTGGAAGATTTTGACGGCCCGCTGGAATTATTGCTGGCTCTTGTGGCCAAACATAAGATGGACCTGCACAACATCCCCATTCTGGAGCTGATCGACCAGTACACTGCCACGGTGGCGCGGGCCGACCCGGACCCGGAAGCCGCCAGTGCCTTCATCGAGATGGCCGCGCGGCTGGTGGAGATGAAAAGCTACCTGCTTTTGCCCCGCAGCGAAGAGGGCGAGCGCATGAAGCAGGAGTTCACCGGCCAGCTGATCGAGTACGACCAGTGCCGCCGCATGGCTGCGCTTTTGCGCCAAAAGGCCGAAGCTGCGCCGGTTTTTGTGCGTCCGCCCATGGAGATGGAGTTCGATAACACCTACGACCTGCACCATGCGCCGCAGGTGCTGGCGGATTACTGGGCCGTTCTTTCCGGCCGCACCAAGCTGCGCCGGGAGCCTACCCAGCAGCAGTTCGAGCCGCTGGTCACAGCGCCCATGGTGTCGGTGACGAGCCGGGTGGTGTACATTCTGCGGCACCTGATCAGCGGCACAGCGGCAAAAATGAGCCAGCTGTTCAGCCGCCAGCAGACCCGCAGCACCAACGTGGCCACCTTTCTGGCCTTGCTGGAGCTGGTGCGCGGCGGCCGCGTAAAGCTGGACGACGAGGGCCGGCTGACCATGCAGCGGGGCCGCATCCAACGTGATAAGGAGAAGGAATGAACCAGAAACAGATCCGTGCAGCCGTGGAAGCCATGCTGTTTGCCAGCGGCGACCCCATTGGTGCCGACAAGCTGGCCCAGGCGGTGCAGCTGCCGCAGCTCAGCGTGGAAGCCGCGCTGGAAGCCCTGCGGGAGCGCTACGCCCGGGAGGACAGCGGCCTGTGCCTGCTGCACCTGAACACCCGCTGGCAGCTTGCCACCAAGACCGAGTGGGCCGACTGCATCCGCCGCCTGCTGGACAGCCGCCGCGCAGTGCCCCTTGGCCCCGCCGCCATGGAGACCCTGACCGTGATCGCCTACAACCAGCCGGTGTCCCGCGCCTTCATCGAGCAGGTGCGCGGCGTGGATTCCTCGTCCAGCGTGTCGGGCCTGCTGGAAAAGGGCCTCATTGAGGAAGCAGGCCGCCTTGACCTGCCGGGCAGGCCGGTGAGCTTCCGCACCACCGACACCTTTTTGCGGGTGTTCGGCCTTTCTTCTCTGGCCGACCTGCCGCCGGTGCACGGGCAGGAAACGGAAACGAACGCATCACCGACAGAAAGTGAGGGGTAACGCATGGGAGCATTCCTCGCCGCGCTGGGCGCAGTGCTGCTGTTCATCCTCCGGGTGATCGGCATTCTGCTGCTGGTGGTGCTGATCTTACTGGTGCTGTTGCTGCTGTGCCCCTTCTGCGCAGACCTGTGCTGGGAGCACGGCGTGCTCACCGTAAAGGCCGGTGCACTGGGCATCACCTTCCCGGTGTTCCAGTACCCGAAGCCGGAGCCGCCGCCCGCACCGGAAAACCCGGAGCCGCCCAGGGGCTTTGGCAAGGTCAAGGCAAAGTTTGCCGCATGGCGGGCCGAGCGCAAGCGGAAAAAAGGCAGAGGAGAAGGCCCGCAAAAAAGGCCGCCGCCGCTGCCGCCAAGGCAAACAAGCCCGCCCAGCCGCGCAAAAAGGCAAAGATCACGCTGGAGATCCTCTGCACCATGCTCAAAGGTGCGGGCACTTTGACCAAAGCTGTGTCGGTGCGCTGCGCATCACAAAAATACAGGTGCGCCTTGGTGTGCGCGGGGAGGACCCCGCCGCCGCTGCCCGCAGCTACGGCAGGCTGCAGGCGTGGCTGTACCCGGTGCTGGGCGTGCTGGACCGCTTTCTCTGGCTGCAGTTCGATGAGCTGCGCATCCTGCCGGACTTTGGCAGCGGGCAGCCCACCGTGGAGGACCGGGTGTCCTGCCGGGTGAGCGCACAGGCACTGTTCATCGTCCTTGCGGCGGTGCGGGTGCTGTACGAGTTCTGGCGCAAAAAAGTATTGGACATCTTCCTATAATGTGGTACACTATACGTGTATCCGGATCTGCAGACAACGGGCCTTTGCCCGAATCAAACCGATAAAGGAGAGCTGTTTTATGGCTGAGCATCCCATTCAGGGCCTGATGAACGTTACCATGGAGAAGATCCACCAGATGGTGGACTCCAACACCATCATTGGCAAGCCCATCATCACCGAGGACGGCACCACCATCCTGCCGGTTTCCAAGGTGAGCTTTGGCTTTGCCTCCGGCGGCACCGACTTTGACGGCAAGAACGCCGCCAACAAGGACCTGTTCGGCGGCGGCTCCGGTGCGGGTGTGAACATCCAGCCGGTGGCCTTCCTCGTGGTAAAGGACGGCTGCGTGCGCACCATCCAGCTGTCGGACAACGCCGACACCATCAACCGTGCTCTGACCATGCTGCCGGAGCTGGTGGACAAGGTTGCCGCCCTCATCAAGAAGGACGAAAAGAAGGAAGAGCCTGCTGCTCCTGCGGAGCAGTAAGGGAGGGGGCTTGGCACCGGACACTCCGTCCCGCCTGCGCTCGCCAGACCACCAGCGTGGTGTAGCCCTCGCACTTCCCGTCGGGCTTTTTTGTCGATTTTAGTCGCAGCCTGCACTTCAGACATGGCTTTGCGCATCTTGCCGGAGTATCCGGTGCCGATCCCGGCAGACGGCAGGGAGTTTCTCCAGCGAATGTCCTGGGGGTGGGGCCCCGGCGCGCAAGCGTTGGGCGGGACTGGAGCCCTGCAACGGCAACGACCGGCCGCCAGCGGCGGAAACAGGGAGTTGCCGTTGGGGCCGCGGCCAGCAAGACGCAAGCGATAGCGAAGCGGCTGCTGGGTGCCGCAACCCGTCGCTGTTCGCGGAGAAAGCTCCCTGCTGGCCTGCTAACTACTATCGCCGTAACTGTGAGCTTCCAACTCACAGTTTTGATACAGGCGCACCCGCACCCCAAAGCAGGGGAGAGGTGCGCGTTTTGAGCGCCGGGAGGCGCACAAGGAGTTTGAATTATGGCAGAAGAACGTATTCAGAAGATCATGGCCGAGCAGGGACTTTGCTCCCGCCGTGCGGCAGAACAGATCATTGCCGAGGGCCGCGTGAAGGTCAACGGCCACCCCGTCAAGGTGGGCGACAAGATGGACCCCAACCGCGACGTGCTGCACGTGGACGACGAGCGCATCTATATCCGCAAGGATCAACAGATGTACTATCTGGCCCTGTACAAGCCCCGCGGCTATGTGACCACCGCCAGCGACGAGCTGGGCCGCAAGACCGTGATGGAGCTGGTGAGCGATATCCCCGCCCGCCTGTACCCGGTGGGCCGTCTGGATAAGGACAGCGAGGGCCTGCTGCTCATGACCAACGACGGCGCGTTTGCGCAGGCCGTCACCCATCCGTCGGGCGGCATCTCCAAGCTGTACCGCGTCACCGTGCAGCCCCGCGCCGATGAAAGCCAGATCCTGAAGCTGAGCAGCGGCGTTGTGCTGGACGACGGCACCAAGACCATGCCCTGCGCCATCAATGTTGTTACCGACGAGCCGGGCCGCACCGTGATGGAAATGACCCTGAAAGAGGGCAAAAACCGCGAGATCCGCCGCATGTGCGAGACCGTGGGCCTTGAGGTGGTGCGCCTGAAGCGCAATGCCGAGGGCGTGGTGAAGCTGGGAATGCTCAAGCCCGGCACCTACCGTGAGCTGACCAAGGCAGAGATCAACGGTCTGCGTGCCGCTGCCGCCAAGGGCCGCGCCCAGACCCGCAGCGCCGCAGTGCAGTCCAAGGCTGCCGAGCGCCGCCCCCGCGGCCCGGTGGGCAAGGGCACTGCCCCCAAAAAGCGCAAGTAAGCCTATATACCTATATAAACGAAAAGAAAGCACCTGTACAGCGGGTGCTTTCTTTATTGTAAAATGTTATTTTTTATGATATCATAAAGATGCCGCCCGAAAAGGCGGTGATTAGGTGCTGTCTGCAAGCGCAGGTGGTCATGCTTTCCTCCGGCAAGCGTCCGGGGGACGTAAAAGCTTATTGTTTGTTCCCCCGTTCGCAAACGCGGAAGGGGGGATGCATCATGGTGTTGAACGATGTTCTGCAGCTGTTCGTCATTGTTGGCGGCACAGTTGGGATTACATTTCAGATCGCATGGGCAATCTTCAAAGAGATCCATAACAATAAGAAATGACCGCCCCAGTCTCCAAACGGTGAGCGGTCATTCTTCTTATTGACCAATTAGCCGGAGGAAGCTGACCATTGCGGACAGCACCTTCTCTATTTGTAGTATAGTTTCTTTTTGCTGGTTTGTCAAGAGATGGTTCTCGGTTGTTATGCAAGGCATTTTTATATAAGTGAATAACTGTCAGCTCTTCACCTTTCAGGTGAGAAAAATTGCAGCCTGCCGTAAATACACCGAAAACGGACGCACCTGCAACGAAAATTGCGGCACGGCCCTGCGGCAGGACGGGCTGTGCACGCGGGAAAGACAAAGAATACTTTTGACAACAAAAGTTCATCTCACTGAAGCGCCCCTGTTCTTCGACCAAATTTGTGCTATAATACAAAAGCAACGCTTCGCCCGGCCCCGCAAAGGGCAGGGCAGAGCAGAACGGAAAACAAGGAGTTTGGAATCATGGAAAGAGAAAAACTGAAGTCCCGGCTGGGCTTCATTCTGCTTTCGGCGGGCTGTGCCATCGGCATTGGCAACGTGTGGAAGTTCCCTTATATTGCCGGTCAGGGCGGCGGCGGCGCGTTCGTGCTGTTCTACCTGATCTTCCTCATCATTCTGGGCCTGCCCATCATGACCATGGAGTTTGCGGTGGGCCGCGCTTCCCGCAAAAGCCCGGTGCGGGCCTATCAGGCACTGGAAAAGCCGGGACAGAAGTGGCACATCCACGGCTACCTCACCCTCATTGGCTGCTATCTGCTCATGATGTTCTACACCACCGTGGCAGGCTGGATGCTGCACTATTTCTACATGACCGCCACCGGTAAGCTGGCAGGCCTGAACGCCGATCAGGTGGCTGGCAAGTTTACCGAAATGCTGGCAGACCCCGGCGTGATGACCTTCTGGATGGTGTTCGTGGTGGCACTGGGCATCTTTGTGTGCGCCAAGGGTCTGCAGAACGGCCTTGAGCGCGTGACTAAGGTCATGATGATCGCCCTGCTGGTGATTATGGTGGTGCTGGCCGTCAACAGCCTGTTCATGCCCGGCGCAAAGGAAGGCCTGAGCTTCTTCCTCGTGCCCGACTTCGGGCGCATGAAAGAGGTGGGCGTGGTCAACACGCTGGTGTCCGCCATGAATCAGGCCTTCTTCACCCTGAGCCTTGGCATTGGCGCAATGTCCATCTTTGGCAGCTACATCGGCAAGGAGCACTCCCTGCTGGGCGAGTCCGCCCGCATCGTGGTGCTGGATACCTTCGTGGCCATCACCGCCGGTCTCATCATCTTCCCGGCCTGCTTCACCTACGGTGTGGACCAGACCAGCGGCCCCAGCCTGATCTTCATTACCCTGCCCAACATCTTTGCCAACATGGCCATGGGCCGGTTGTGGGGCTCCCTGTTCTTCCTGTTCATGGCCTTTGCAGCGCTTTCCACCGTGCTGGCCGTGTTCGAGAACATCATCTGCTGCGGCATGGAGCTGACCGGCTGCAGCCGCAAGAAATCCAGTCTGGTGAACTTCGTGCTCATCACTCTGCTTTCGCTGCCCTGCGTGCTGGGCTACAACGTGTGGGCATGGGACGGCTTTGCCGTGTTCGGCGGCGCTGTGCTGGATTTGGAGGACTTCCTCGTGAGCAACCTGTTCCTGCCGCTGGGCAGCTTGGTGTACCTGCTGTTCTGCGTTACCAAGTACGGCTGGGGCTGGGACAACTATAAAAAGGAAGTCAACACCGGCAAGGGCCTCAAGATGCACGACTGGATGCGCGGTTACCTGACCTGCGTGCTGCCGGTGATCGTGCTGTTCATCTTTGCCTTTGGTATCTACGATAAATTTTTTGCGTAAATAAGCGAAACTCCTTCAGTCTCGCATTCGCTCGACAGCTGTTCCCCTTCTGGCACTTCGTGCCACCTCCCCCGGCCGGGGGAGCCTGTCTCATGGAGGGAGCCTCTGGCGAAGAGGGAAAGTTTGCCGCCATGCCAAAGCCTCCCTCTGGGAGGGAGGTGGCACGGCGCAAGCCGTGACGGAAGGAGTTCTTCGGCTCCTCTTATTCCATCAATAAGAGGGGCCTTTTGCGGCAGAAAGGAACCTTCCATGCATATCCTGATCTGTGACGACGATGCGGCGTTCGGCGCGCGCATGGCAGAATATGTCACCGTCTACTTTACCGCCCGCAGCGTGCAGGTGCACACCGCCGTCTGCACCAGCGCAGCCGAGGTGCTTGCAACGCCGGGGCTGGAGCTGTATCAGCTGGCGTTTCTGGACGTGGACATGCCCGGTGCAAACGGCATGGTGCTGGGCCGTCAGCTCAAGCAGAAGTGCCCCGGCCTGATGCTGGTGTATGTTTCGGCCTATCTGGAATTTGCGCTGGAAGGCTACACGGTGAACGCCTACCGCTACCTGCTCAAGCGGGACATTGCGCGCACCCTGCCCAAGTGTCTGGACGACCTGCTTGCCGCCCTGACCGACCAGCGCAAGACCCTGACGGTGCACCACAACCGCACCGAAACGGAAATTCCGCTGGATCAGATCTATTATCTGGAAAGCGACCTGCGCCAGATCAACGTCTACGGCGACATTGCCCGCCGGCCCATCTGCACCTACTACGGCAAGATTGCCGACCTGCCGCCCATGCTCTACGAGAACGGCTTTTTGCAGGTGAGCCGCAGCGATGTGGTGAACATGAAATATGTGCGCAGCATCCGCAGCTACCGCGCCCTGCTGAAAAACGGGGTGGAGCTGAGCGTGAGCCGCGCAGGCTATGCGGCCATCCAGAACGCATATCTGGAATGGAAGGGGCAGTATGTGGATGAGTGATGCATTTGCGGAAATGATGCTGGGGCATCTGGTGTGTCTGGTCCAGGGGAACGCCTTTATTCTGGTGGAGTGGGCCTATCTGGGCAGGGGAAAACTGCGCTGGCCGGTTCTGTGGGCAGAGCTGCTGTGTATGGGGCAGCTGGGCCTGTCACTCGCAACAGGAATGTCATTTTTCAATGTGCAGAGCGTCCTGCTCAATGTGCTGTACCTTTTTGTTACGGCGCAGCTGTTTGGCGGAACCTTTGCCGATAAACTCACCGCCTGCCTGATCAACGGCACCATGTGCCTGCTGGTGGAGAACACGGTCAACTATACCTACTCCTGGTTCACAGGAGTGCGCACCGGCGAAGCATGGCAGCACCCCGGCTGCCTGATCGCGCTGTGCGCCGCGAACCTTATCGTGGGTGCAGCAGTTGCGCATTCCCTGTACAGCTGGAACCAGAAGTGTGCTCTGCAGCCGCTGCAGGCGCTGGTGATGTCCTTTTTTCCCCGGGGTGGCTGTGGTGCTGAACATCGTGCTGATGGTCACAGGGACCCAGCAGCCCGCTACCCGGATGACCATGCTGCTCACCTTTGGCATGAGCGTGGCGGTGCTGGTGCATATCGCCATCGTGCAGATGTTCAACGATCAGGTGGTGCAGCGGCAGAACTCCCGCTACCGTGCTCAGCTGGAACAGCAGCGTGCCGAAGCCCTGCTGGATTCCTACACGGAACAGCGCCGCCTGACCCACGAGTTCACCAACCACATGACAGCCCTTACCGCCCTGCTGGATCAGGGAGATCTGAAAGGCGCACAGGCCTACATTGCCAGCGTGAGCAAAACGGTGGCGGCGGGCACCACCATCATGGATACCCACAACCCGCTGCTGGATTCCATTCTGAGCAAAAAATACGAAGAAGCGGAAAAAGTTGGCGTGAACATTTACTTTGACCTGTGCGATCTCAAGCGGATGCCCTTCGACAGCATGGATATGGTCATCGTGCTCTCCAACCTTCTGGACAACGCCACCCGCGCCGCAGCGCAGGCCCTGCCGCCGGAGGTGCATGTGCGCATCCGCAAAACGCCGGAAGAATATCTGATCTCGGTGCGCAACCGCGTGCAGGAAGACCTGCTGCTGGAGGAGGGCAAGCTGCCCGGCACCACCAAAAAAGGAGAGCGGCCACGGCATGGGCCTTGCCAACGTGCAGGACGTGCTGCGCAAGTACGGTGCCAAGTATACCGTGAGCTGCCGCGACCGGTGGTTCCGGTTTACCTGCGCCATCCCGTGCGCAGTTCATGACATGAGCACCGACAATTTATGACATGTTCTATGCAACAGGCACGCAACAATGCTATACTAAGGCCAGTAAAGGTGACCTCCTGCCGGGGCAGGGCGGATTTGCGGCCAAAGGAAAACCTGGTGAAGCTTTGCCCCCCTGTGCAGTGATCCGGGCAGCGGTGCGTGTTAAGCTGCTCTGTTTTCCCTTTGCTCTTCGCTGTGCAGTCCTCATGCGCTGCGCAGCTCATCTGGCGGGGCTTTCAACGGCGAACTTTGGGGTTTGCTGCTGATAAAGTCACTCGGTACGTCGCATTTCTGTCCGGCAGGTGCTGCTTGTGGGAATGGAGCATCTGCCGCACAGGGCATTTGCGTCGGTGAGAGTTCCGTCAGATTTTTTATTGCAAAAAAAGAGCTGCTGTACGGCAAAATTGCCTGATACAGCAGCTCTTTTTCTGTGTCGTTATTCCGGCTTTACCTGCAGCTCCTGCTCGCAGTAGATGCAGCGGTATTTGCCGTTGGAGCTCAGCTCAAAGATCTGGTCGCACTCTTCCTCAATGGAGGAGATGCAGCGGGGGTTGCGGCATTTTACAATGTTCACAAGGCGCTTGGGGGGCATCGGCTTTTCCTTGCGCACGGCCTTGCCGTTTTCAATGATGGTCACGCTGATGCCCGGGTCAAGGTAGGCCAGCACATCCAGGTTCAGCCAGGAAGCATCGCCCTCCACCTTGATGATGTCCTTGCGGCCGCTGGCGCTCTTGCTGCTGCGTGCATTCTGGATCAGCGCCACGCTGGCGGTGCGGTTGCCCGCAATGCCCAGCAGGTCCATCAGACCAATGGCGGTGCCGGCCTTGATGTGGTCGATCACGATTCCGTTCTGAATTTCATCGATGTTCAGCATATCAGTTTTCCTCCTTAGGTGCCTTGGGGTCGCGCAGGCCCAGCAGGGTCATGATCAGTGCCATACGCACATACACGCCGTTCTGCACCTGCTCAAAGTAGGCGGCGCGCGGGTCGTCGTCCACGTCCAGTGCGATCTCGTTGACGCGGGGCAGGGGATGCAGCACAGCCATATCCGGCTTTGCAAGGTCCATCTTTTCCTTGGTGAGGATGTAGCTGTTCTTCAGGCGGATGTAATCCTCCTCGTTGAAGAAGCGCTCCTTCTGCACGCGGGTCATGTACAGGATGTCCAGCTCCGACATGGATTCCTCCAGACTGCGGGTCTCCTGGTAGGGGATGCCGTTGGCCTCCAGCACGTCCTTCACGATGTAGTCCGGCACGCGCAGCTCTTCCGGGCTGATAAGCACGAACCGGATGTTCTTGCAGCGGGCCATGGTCTTGATGAGGGAGTGCACGGTGCGGCCGAATTTCAGGTCGCCGCACAGGCCGATGGTCAGGTCATCCAGCCGTCCCATGCGGCGGCGGATGGTCATGAGGTCCGTCAGGGTCTGGGTGGGGTGCTGGTGGCCGCCGTCGCCCGCGTTGATCACCGGGATGCGGGAGTAGCGGGAAGCGCGCAGCGGTGCGCCCTCTTTGGGGTGGCGCATGGCCACGATGTCCGCATAGCAGGACACCACGCGGATGGTGTCGGCAACGCTTTCGCCCTTGCTTGCGCTGGACACGTTCTCACTGGGAAAGCCCAGCACATGGCCGCCAAGGTTCAGCATGGCTGCCTCAAAGGAGAGGCGGGTGCGGGTGGAAGGCTCGTAGAACAGGGTAGCCAGCTTTTTATGCCGGGCCACCTCCTGATACGCGGCCGGGTCGTCATGGATGCGGTCGGCCAGGTCGAGCAGAGTGGAAATTTCCTGCTGGGTAAAATCCAACGGGTCGATCAGATGTCGCATGGGTGCATACCTCCGTCAGTTTTTGGTTTAGAGCAGCTTGCGTAAAATGGAAAAATCAAGAAGTTTGTGTAGTAGCTCAGCGAACGCATCACCGGGCGGCACAAACGATTGAAACACACTTCGTCCAGCAGCAGCATGGCCTCGCCCGGAGCAAGGCGCATGGCGGAGCGGATGGCATCGTCGCCGCAGCTTGCCTTCAGGTGGGCGACGTTGGAGGAGATCTGCTGGTGGCACTCCCGTTCCAGAATATCGAACACGCCGCCGGTCAGATCGATGCGGGTGTAGTCTCTGGCGCCGAACAGTGCTCTGGGCAGGTAGTCGATGGAGTAGATCACCGGGGTGGTGTCGGCCAGAATGCGCTTTTTAATGCAGATCACGTCGTCGCCCGGCTCAATTTCCAGATCGCGGGCCAGCTCTTCACCGGCACGGATGGGAAATACCTGAATGCCGTCGGCGTGGGGGTAGCTGCCAAAGCTGCGGATCAGCGGGTAGTATTCCAGCTTCTGGTCCAGCCGGCTGCGCAGGCTCAGCACAGCGCGGTTCACCACCGTGCCAATGCCGCGCACGCGCTCCACATAGCCTGCGCGCTCCATCTCGCTCAAAGCATCGCGGATGACGGTGCGGCTCACGCCCAGCTCAGCGGCAAGATCTACCTCGGCGGGCAGACGGTCGGCCCGGGCATAGCGCCCGGTGCGCAGCTCTTCCAGCAGACTGGCAACGATGCGGTCGCTGATCACAGCACCGCCCAATCGGTTGGAAGAGGTAAGTGCAGATTCCTTCATGGTTCGGTTCCTCCGTTCACGGGCAGGGGATGCTCCCCGCCGGGACTTGAAGCCTGCGCCGCATGGCACCTTTGTGACCACGCCATACGCCGCAGACCCCTTTATACTTTATTATAACATAAATTGACATTTATAAAAGCGGCATTTATACTGGAAACAGCGAAAAAGTATGATTTTATTTTGGAGGGAAACGCAAGATGGAAGTTTTTCTGCACAAGATCTGCGGCCAGCCGGTGCAGCCGCCGGTGTCCATGCAGCTGCGCCGCTGCACGCCGGAGCAGGCCCCGGCGGTGTACGCCTTGCAGAACGAGGTGCGCGCCGCCATGCCGGACCCGGAGCAGTTCGTGCCGGACACGCTGGAAAACATCACGGCCTATGTCCGCAATGACCTGTGCATCGGCGCATGGCAGGGCAGCCGCCTTGGCGGGTATCTCATCGTGCGCTTCTGCGGGCGCAGCGCACACAACTACGCGGCCTTCATGGATGTGCCGCGCACCGAGTGGGAGCACTGGGCCAATGCGGACAGCGCCATCGTCCACGCAGACTTTCGCGGCAACGGTCTGCAGCGGCTCATGCTGGAAGCAGCGCTGCCGCTTTTCCCGAAAAAAATCACCCATATCGGTGCTACCGTCAGCCCGCAGAACCAGTACAGCCTGCACAACGCCCTTGCGTCCGGTTTTGCCATCGTCTCCCGGCGGGAAATGTATGGCGGCCACGACCGCTACCTGCTGGCAAAAGACTTGTTAAAAAAAACAGGGCTGCGTTCCCAAATGGATGCAGCCCTGTTCTTCAGTCGATAGAAAGTTTAAGCTTGTTTTTCATCTTGTGCCGCACCACCAGCAGGCAGGCCAGGTGCACGGCAGCCGTCAGCACCCAGCTGATGGGGTAGCTGATGTACAGCATGAACGGTGTGCGGTTCAGCTGGAAGATGGTGGCGATCCACACCAGCCGCAGCAGGCAGCTGCCCACCAAGGCTCACCACCATGGGCAGCACGCTGTAGCCAAGGCCGCGCAGGCTGCTGGCCAGCGTATCCATGATACCGCACAGCAGGTAGGTGCCGCAGATCACCCGCAGGCGCTCGTATCCGGCGGCGATCACCGCCGCATCCGAGGAGTAGAAGTGCAGCAGCTGGGTGCCTGCCAGCACCGCACCGCCGCCCAGCACCACGCCGGTCACGATGGCGCACAGCAGGCAGTTGAGGACAACACGGTTCAGGTTCTGGTACTTGCGTGCGCCCATGTTCTGGCTGGTAAAGGTCACCGCTGCCTGCGAAAAGGCGTTCATGGCGGTATAGACGAAGCCCTCCCAGATTGGCGGAGGCCGAACTGCCTGCCACCACCGTGGAACCAAAGGAGTTGATGGCCGACTGGATGACCACGTTGGACAGGCTGAACACGGTGCTCTGCAGACCGGCAGGCAGGCCGATAAGCAAAATCTGCTTCAAGGCACCCATGTGGAAGCCCAGATGATGCAGATCCAGATGCAGCGCACCCTCCTCCTTCATCAGCATCCGCGTCACCATGCAGGCGGAAACGGTCTGACTGATGATGGTAGCCAGCGCCACGCCTGCCACGCTCATGGAAAAGCCGATGACGAACACAAGGTTCAGCACCACATTGATGAGACCGGCTGCTGCCAGACAGTACAGCGGGCGCTTGGTGTCGCCCACGGCGCGCAGCAGCGCACTGCTGAAGTTGTACAGCATGGTCATGGGCATCCCGATGAAATAAATTTTAAGGTACAGCGCAGAAAGGTCGATCACATCCTCCGGGCAGCTCATCAGCTCCAGCAGCCCCCGGGCTGCAAAGAACCCCACCACAGCCAGCAGCACGCCGCTGACAAGGCCCAGCGTCACCGAGGTCTGCACCGTGTCCTGTACGCCGCGGTCATCTTTTGCGCCAAAGCAGCGGGCCGCCACCACGTTTGCGCCCAGCGAAAGCCCTACGAACAGGTTCACCAGCAGGTTGATGAGGGAGCCGTTGGAGCCGACGGCGGCCAGTGCGGTGCTGCCCGCAAAGCGGCCCACGACCACTACGTCCGCAGCGTTGAACAGCAGCTGCAGAATGCTGGAAGCTGCCAGTGGGATGGAGAACAGGATGATCTTTTGGAGCATCGGGCCGCTGGTAAGGTCAGCGGAGCGGCTTGTCTGAGCCATGAGAAAAGTACCTCCTTTTTATCGTTTACGCGGAGAAGCCGTTTTCCGAAGCATTGCACACTGCTTAGGAGGACAGCATCTGAAATGTAAATTTTTCGTAAATAAAGGGAACCGAAGGCATATTATAACGCGCGGCGCAGAAAAAATACAAGTGGCACCGCCGAAAAAATGCAAATTCCCGGCAGTGCCGCTTATAAAACGATCAAAAACATTTCTTGAAGCACGGCAGAAGAGTTTATTCTTCCTGCAAAGCGTCCCGGAACAAAACCCGCAGATAATCCCGCCCGCCGTAGAGGACGCGGTCAATATAAATATCGTTCCGAAAAGCATGATAAAAAATCAGATACTTTCCGCTGACGAGAAAGCGCTCATCCAAATAAAGTTCATGATCCAGCGGAGCTACGGAAGAAAGCAGTGCACCGCTTTCCGGGAACAGCTTTAATTGTTCAGCAGCATCCATGATGCGGTTCAGAATGCGCTCTGCAGAAGGCAGATTTTGCAAATCGAACGAGATATAATCCCAGATGTCGTCCAGGTCCTGACGGGAACGAGTTGTATAAATGAGGTTATTTTCCATTGGCTCTTGCGCGGAAATGCGCCCTCATTTCTTCCGGAGTGTAAAGCTTTTCCGTCTCACCAGAGCACCGTCCTTTTGCAATTTCATTCATAAGTTCGGATGGTAGCCTGCGTTTTCTCATAATCTTCCATGTCCAGAATGGCATACTTTCCACGGCCGTTTTTGGTAAGAAAAACCGGCGATCCTGCTTCCACATCGCGAAGGACTTCGTTGTAATTCCGCAGGTCAGAAATAGGTTTGATGTTCGGCATAAGATCAACTCCCTTCATCTGTAGTATAACAAATTCTGCTGTGAAATTCAACGTAAAATTTGCAGCTGATAAAAGTGAGATCCTACAAAAAAAGCCGCCGTCCTGTCGGGCAGCGGTCTTCTGATAAAATAAGCTTACGCTTCCACCGTCTTCCAGTGCTCCGGTGCGGCAAAATCGCTCGTCTCGCCGTCATCGGTGTACATCCGGCAGCGGGCGCTGCCATTTTCGTCCGGGCAGGCCCACAGGGTCAGGGCGGTGTCGTCCAGCTGGGCGGTGCAGCTGGCGGGTCTTGCCACCGGCACCGCATGGCCCGGGCGGATGAACAGCAGCACTTCGTCCAGTGCGCAGCGGACGTAGTGGTGCCCGGCGGGCAGAAGCTCGGTGTCGTAGTCGTCCACACTGCGGATGCGGTAGAGCTTCATTGCTTCCGGCAGGTAGACATGCCGTCCGCTGGCGTTCTGGGTGTAGACAGGCGCTACCATCACACCCTCGCCCAGCAGCAGCTGGTCCTGCACCTCGCGGGCATCCGGGTCAGCAGGAAAATCAAAGCCCAAGGGCCGGAAGTAACTGGTATTTTCCAGTGCCGCCTTCATGAAGGTACTATAAAGGTAGGGCAGCAGGGCATACCGCAGCCGGAGCATCTTCCGCAGGGCAGGCAGCATATCCGCAAAGCGGTAGTATTCCTGCATCCGGGAGCCGTCGGTGGCGTGGTTGCGCATCAGCGGCGTGAACAGGCCGAACTCCAGCCAGCGCAGAGCCAGATCAGGCGTAGTATCGTAGGAAAAACCGCACAGGTCGGCACCGGTATAAAGAAAGCCGCACAGCTGCACGTTGGGCATCATCTGGATATTGGCCAGAAGCTGTGCCCATGTGGAAGCGTTGTCACCCAGCCAGATGCCGCCGTAGCGGTGGCTGCCGATGAAGCTGGAACGGCTGTAGAGCAGCGTGCGTCTGCCGGGCCGCAGGCGGGCAAAGGCTTCGCCTGCCGCACGGGTCATATTGCCGCCGTAGAGATTGTGCACCCTGTCATGGCGCACCCGCTGGCCGTCCACATCGTGGTAGAAGCTGGCGTAGTCCTCGGGGGCGTTCATCAGGCCCAGCGCACCGCCCACCACCTTGCCAAAGAATTCATCCTGCACGATGTTGTCCTTCCGGCTCAGTTCGTCCATGCTCTCAAAGAAAGCCTTGAGCCGCTCGGGTGAGTAAAACAGCGCAGGCTCGTTCATGTCATTCCAGAAGCCCTCGATGCCGCAGTCGGTCAGTGCCTTGTACTGCCGGCCGAACCACTCCCGCACCTCCGGGCGCAGGAAGTCCGCAAAGTAAGCCTTGCCGGGGCCCACACCGCCGCCACAAAGGGGGTGCCGTCGGCTTTGGTGCAGAAGGAACCGTTTGCAAGGCCCTCGGCACAGACGGGGTTTTCCCGGGTTCGATGCGCACACCCGCATCGATAATGGGCACCAGCCGGATGCCCTGTGCCTTCAGTTCGGCGCTCAGGGCGGCAAGGTCCGGGAAGCGCTGCTTGTTTACGGTAAAATCCGCGTAGTCCTGCATGTAATCGATGTCCATGCAGATCATATCCAGCGGCAGATCGTTCTCTTTGTACTGGCGGGCCACCTCCCGCACGTCCTCAGCGGTCTTGTAGCCAAAGCGGCTCTGTGCAAGACCAAAGGCCCACTTGGGCGGGATATAGCTGCGGCCGATGAGCTGCCGGAACTGGCGGCTGATATCGTTCAGGTCGTCGCCGGTAATGATGTAAAGCTCATGATCCGGCTCTTCGGTGGCAAAGCGCAGGGCATCGTATTCGGTGTAGCCGATATCGTAACGCACTTTGCCCGGGAAATCGATGAACACACCAAAGCATTCACGGCCTGCGCCGCCGTCAATGAGCAGAAAATTGTGCGCACCATAGTAGGAAAGCTTATCCTCGCTGTGGCGGGCTTCATCGGTGTTGTTGGTCACGTAGTGCCAGCCGCGCTTGTTGATGCCGCGGGGCATTTCGCCCAGGCCGTACACGATGGCATCCGGAGCCATCCGGTAGGCCCAGCCGGCTTCTTCGGCTGTGAGGAAGGGCACCGGCCCGGCGGAAACTGGGATCTCCTGCACCACACTGTCGGTGGGCAGGGGCAGGCCAAAACGGAAACGCTGGATCATAGGAAACCTCCTTGTAGCATCCTTGCCCTCTCCGTCACGCCTTTCGGCGTGCCACTCTCTCAAAGTGAGAGGTTTTGCCAAAGGCCCCATCTCCGAGGGGGCTGTCGAGCGAAAGCGAGACTGGGGGAGTGGACTTCTCATTTTCTTTATCTTACCCCGGGCCACGCTGCAAAACAAGAGACAAAACCGGCACTTTTTTTGCCACAAAACCGGCAGAACGCAGCCAAAGCATAAAAATATCGGCGGCAGGCGGCGGATGCAATTGCAAATTCCGGCCCATACTGTTATACTGGAACCGTTACTTTGAATCGGAAAATGGAGGAAACCCATGTATCGCAATGGAATCAAGCGCCTGCTGGCGGTGGTGCTGTCGCTGTGCGGCATGATCTGCCTGTCCTGGCTTTTTCTCATTCTGGCCGTCGCCATCAAGCTGGACTCGCCCGGCCCGGTGTTCTTCAAACAGAAGCGTGTGGGCATTGGCAAAAAGCACTTTTACATTTTAAAGTTCCGCACCATGCGCATCGACACGCCCCACGATATGCCCACCCATCTGCTGCACGACCCGGACCAGTATATCACCCGCATGGGTCATTTCCTGCGCAAGACCAGTCTGGACGAGCTGCCCCAGCTGTGGAATATCTTTGTAGGTGATATGGCGGTCATCGGCCCGCGGCCTGCTTTGTGGAACCAGTATGATCTGCTGGCAGAGCGCGACAAGTACCATGCAAACGATGTGCGCCCGGGCCTGACCGGCTGGGCACAGATCCATGGCCGCGACGAGCTGGAAATTGCCGAGAAGGCCAAGCTGGACGGCTGGTATGTGGAGCATCTGAGCTTTGGGCTGGATGTGAAATGCTTCTTTGGCACCATTGCCGCGGTGCTTAAGCACGACGGCGTGGTGGAGGGCGGCACCGGCACTCTGCACGAAGAAACAGGCAAAGAGAACCATTAAGAATAGCCGCCGCGTTCGCTTTGCAACGGCGACGACCGCGGCCAGTGGCCGAAACAGGGAGGAGCTGTTGGGGCCGCGGCCTGCAAGATGCGAGTGCCGCTCCAAGGCACGAAGCAGATGCAGGGTGCCGCAACCCGAATATTTTCAGCGGAAAAAGATTTTATGTTTGCAGTTCTGGAAAATCTGCGGATTTTCCAGAACTGTTTTTTCACGGAGGGGCTGTGACCAGAAACTGCATTTTTTGCTGATTTGTCCTGATTTGTGAAAAGGTGCTTGGAGCGGCCCGCAGGCCGCGACAAACACAAAATAAAAATAATTCTTCCGCAGAAGATGGCCAGAGCGCAGCGGAGGCCATTCTAAATCGCCATATCTCTTGATTTATCCCCGGAAAAGCGTATAATAAAACAGTACACAAGACGTCAAAGGAGGATTCCTGTATTATGGAACGCACCTATATCAACGAGGCTCAAAAGGCCATCGGCGGCACGGTCAAGGTGCAGGGCTTTATCGAGAACCTGCGCAACAGCAAGTATATGGCCTTTATCGTGCTGAAGGATATTACCGGCAAGCTGCAGATCACGGTGGAAAAGGAAGATCACCCCGATCTGGTGGATACCATCGATCAGCTCACCCCGGATTCCGTCATCACCGTCACCGGCAAGGTGGTGGAGAACGACTACGTCAAGATGGGCGGCGTGGAGATGATCCCCGAGAGCATCGAGATCGAGAGCATCGCCAACGCTCTGCCCATCGTCCGCAAGGAGATCGCAGCCACCAAGAAAAAGAAGGCTGTGGAGCGCTCCAGCATCGACCAGCGCATCGACTACCGCTGGATCGACCTGCGTACCGATGAGAACCAGCTGATGTTCAAGGCACAGAGCTGCTTCGTCAATGCCATGCGCAAGTTCCTGCTGGACCGTAACTTCATCGAGATCCACACCCCCAAGCTGATCGCTGCTGCCAGCGAGAGCGGCTCTGAGGTGTTCAAGGTGGACTACTTTGACCGCAACGCCTATCTGGCACAGAGCCCTCAGCTTCTACAAGCAGATGGCCATGGCTGCAGGCTTTGAGCGCATCTTCGAGACCGGCCCTGTGTTCCGCGCCGAGAAGAGCTACACCAACAAGCATTCCACCGAGTTCTCCGGTTTCGATCTGGAGTTCAGCTACATCACTTCCTATAAAGACGTGATGAAGATGGAAGAAGAGCTGCTGACTGCCGGTCTGCAGGCTGTCAAGGACAACTATGGCGACCAGATCAAGGAGATGTTCGGTCAGGAAGTGATCGTTCCCACCACTCCGTTCCCGGTGGTCAAGCTGGCTGACCTGTACAAGGGTCTGGAAGAAGAGTTCGGCTACACCGTCGATGAGAGCGAGAAGGGCGACCTGACCACTGAGGCCGAGCGCCTGAGCTATGAGTGGGTGAAGAAGCATTACGGCCACGAGTTCCTCTTCATCACCGATTACTCTGCCGAGAAGCGTGCGTTCTACCACATGCGCGACGAGAACGGCGTGCCCCAGGGCTACGACCTGATCTGGCGTGGTGTTGAGATCACCACCGGTGCCCAGCGCGAGCACCGCTACGAGGTGCTGAAGAAGCAGGCCGAGGAAAAGGGTCTGGCCGATGATGTCAAGTTCTATCTGGAGTTCTTCCAGTACGGCTGCCCGCCCCACGGCGGTTTCGGTCTGGGCATCGACCGCCTGACCATGCTGCTGTGCGGCCTGACCATCAAGGATGCCGAGTTCCTGTTCCGCGGCCCCAACCGTCTGACCCCGTAATTTTATAGAGATCATACCGAGAGCTGCTGTGCATTTTGCACGGCAGCTCTCTTTTTGTTGGACGATTTAAAATGGCTCCGCTTCGCTCTGCCATTCTTAGCGGAAAATAATTTTTAGATTTTGGTCTAGCGGAATGCCTGCGGGCATTCCGCTAGACCATTTTCACAGATGGGGCTGTGACGGAAAACGGCTTTTGCATGGCATCAGTATCGATTGCAATAAGAAGGTGTCCGGCTTTGCCAGAGGGAGTTCAGCCGTCCCCTTGGGAGAAGGGAAAGCATCCTCGCCCTCTCAGTCAAATCCTTCGGATTTGCCAGCTCCCCCGAAAGGGGGAGCTTCTGACGCATCCGCAAGGCTTGCATTTTATCTGGAAACTGCGCCGTTACTGCAAAAAGCTCCCCCTTCGGGGGAGCTGGCGAACGAATGTGAGCCTGAGAGGGTTCAGCATGCTGAAAGCAAACAGGTAGCCCCTCCACAGCGCCGCGCTTTCGCAGAAAGCGGCGCTGTAAATGCTGTTTTCCTCTACGACCCCATCTGTGAAAAAGCAATTCAGGAAAATCCGCAGATTTTCCTGAATTGCAATTATAAAATAAATTTTCCGCTGAATATGCCCAGAGCAAGGCGGAGGGCATTCAAAATCGTTCCGGCATAATGCCCCGCCCTGTTTCATACGATTACAACAAGCGGACCGGAATCCTGTCCGGTGCACAGCGCAAACGGGAAGGGGAGAGCAATTTGGCAAATCAGGAACAGAAGAGCATCTGCCGCGAGATCGGCGCACGCACCGGCGGAGATATCTACATTGGGGTGGTTGGCCCGGTGCGCAGCGGCAAATCCACCTTTATCAAGCGTTTCATGGAACAGCTGGTGCTGCCCGCCATCGGCCCGGCGGCTGCGCGGGAGCGTGCCCGGGACGAGCTGCCCCAGTCGGCAGCGGGCCGCACCATCATGACCACGGAACCAAAATTCATCCCGGAAGCAGCCGTGCCCCTGCAGTTGGAGGGCGGCGGCGAGTGCCGGGTGCGGCTCATCGACTGCGTGGGTTACATGGTGGAGGGGGCTATGGGCCACGAGGAGAACGACAAGCCCCGCATGGTCAAAAGCCCGTGGTTCGACCACGAAGTGCCCTTCGACCTTGCCGCCGAGACCGGCACCCGCAAGGTGATCTGCGAACACTCCACCATCGGCATCGTGGTCACCACCGACGGCTCTGTGAGCGACATCCCACGGGAGGGCTATGCCAGAACCGAGAAGCGCATCGTGGAAGAACTGGATGCGCTGGGCAAGCCCTACATCATCCTGCTCAACAGCACCCACCCGGATGCCCCGGAGACGAAGCAGCTGGCCGAGGGCATGGCCCGGGACTACGACCACACCGTGCTGCCGGTGAGCTGCTTGGATCTGGACGCGGAGGCACTCGGCAGCATTCTGCGGCAGGTGCTGTACGAGTTCCCGGTGCAGGAGCTGGATTTTGCCCTGCCGCGCTGGGTCACGATGCTGGAAAACGGCCACTGGCTGCAAACGCAGGTGTACGATGCGGCCATGCAGCTGGCGGCAAAGGTCTCCCGCATGAAGGATGTACCCTCCGGAACAGACGCACCTGCGCTGGAATGTGACGCGGTGCAGCGCTCGGCCATCAGCGGCATCGACCTTGCAAACGGCAGTGTGCGCATCACGGTGGAGCTGAAGCCGGAAATTTTCTATCAGGTGCTGAGCGAGCAGACCGGCCTTGCCATTGGCGACGAAGCAGGCCTGATGCCCTGCATCATGGAGCTGGCGAAGGCCAAACGGGAGTACGAGAAGGTGCGCAGCGCCCTTGAGCAGGTGGAAGCCACCGGCTATGGCATCGTGATGCCCACGGTCAGCGAGCTGAAACTGGAACAGCCCCAGATCGTGCGGCAGGGCACGAACTACGGCGTGCGGCTGGAAGCCTGCGCGCCTTCCATCCAGATGATGAAGGCCACCATCCACACCGAGATCAGCCCCATCGTGGGCACCGAAAAGCAGAGCGAGGACCTTGCCCGCAGCCTGCTGGCCGGCTTTGAGGACGACCCGGAAAAGCTGTGGGAATCCAACATCTTTGGCAAGAGCCTGCACGAGCTGGTGAACGAAGGGCTGCAGAACAAGCTGCTGCACATGCCGCAGGAGGCCCGCACCCGCCTGCAGGAAACGCTGGAACGGGTCATCAATGAGGGCTGCACCGGGCTGATCTGCATTCTGATCTGACCGCTACAAAACAGAAGAGGGAAGCGCCGCGCGGGTGCCTCCCTCTTTATTTGTTCACTTTTCTTCTTCGGTCAGCTTATTGATGAGCATTTGGTAGATCTCGTTGCCCTTGAGGATGAACTGCTTTTTTTACCAGCTCGGCGGTCAGCCGGTCCGGTGTGCCGAGGTCCAGACAGAACAGCTCACTGTCCAGCCCTTTCACCGTGCAGCGGATGGTGCAGTGGCCGTCCTCTTTTTCGGTAATGCTGGCACTGTACTTGGCTTCCTTGCGGGCCCATGTCTGGCAGCGCAGCACAGCGGCCACAGCGCGCTCCCGCACACTGCGGGGCAGGTCGTAGGCAAGCTCCTGCGCCACTTTGCGGCCCTTCTCGGTAATGGTGTAGCTGCCCTTTGTCAGGGTGACGAGCTGCTGCCTGGTGATATCGTCCAGACACGAGCCGATCTCGAAATAGTTCACCAGCGCTTCTTCCATCAGGGCGTTTTCGATCTCCTGCCGGGTAATGGGTCCGGCATTTTTGACCAGATAGCACAGCAGCAGCCGGATCTCGGTGCTGCTGGTCAACCCGCCGGGACGTACACCGGCAGTAAAAGCATCATTGGCGGCCATCGTTCCATACATCCCCCTTGCATTCCTTTTCTTTTATAGTATAAAGGCTTTCACGCCGGATTGCAAGCCGCAGCGGCAAAATCTGTCTCAATGCGCTTGGGGCTTTCCGGCGTGGAGTACACCCAGTGGTCCAGATGGCCCTCGGTGATGAAATACTTCAGCTCGAACCGGTGGCGCTGGCTCAGGGCGTGGTTCACGATCACCAGCTTGATCTTCATTTTTTCCGGCAGGATGTTCTTGATGTAGACGCTCACCGCCTGCCCGGGCACAAGGTCGGTGCAGCTCTCGGCAAGGCCCGCGAGGTTGGGCGCGATCTCGATAAAGGTGCCGTATTCCTCCACGCTGCGCACGATGCCCACCACGGTCTCACCCACGGTGAACCCGGCCGCATTTTCCTCCCATGTGCCCAGCAGTTCCCGGATGGTCAGCACAAAGCGGCCCTGTACATCCCGGTTCTTGACGGCGCACAAGATCTGCTGGCCCACGCTCACCCGGTCGGCGGGGGAGGAGATGCGGCTCACCGACATGCAGTCGATGGGCAGCAGGGCACTGATGCCGCAGCCCACATCACAGAACGCGCCAAACGGCTCGATATGGGTCACGGTGCAGGGCAGGATATCGCCGGGCTGCAGGGTGTCCAGATAGTCGGCCTTGCACATCTGCTGCGCCAGCGCGCGGGAGAGCCGGTAGAAGGGCTGACCGTTCTCGTCGGTGTCCAGCGCTTCGATCACAAAGCAGGTGGGACGGCCCACCCTCGTCAGCACCGCAATGTCCCGCACGGTGCCGTTTGCGGCACCATCGGCGCACTGAGCAAAGGGCATCACGGCTCTCACCCCGCCGATCTCGAACCGCAGCTGGCGCTGGGTATCAAAGGCCAGAGCAGTGGCCTGCAGGATCTCGCGGTTTGCCATGGCGGCGCGCAGTTCAGCGGGGGACAGGCGCGCAGCAGAACGGTAATTGCCTTCGGTACGGTAAGCTTGCATCATCTTTCATTCCTCTTTCTCTGCTTTTTAGGCCGTGCTTGGAACGGCAGCGGCCTTTCTGTTAAAACTTATGCATCCGCATGGGCGGATATTTGCATTTTGTGCGGCTTTGCATTATACTATATCTGTATGCGCAGCAAACCGGCACGCCGGGCTTTGCGCACACACCGCCTGCTGTTTTGGGCAGGCAGAAGGGAGAAGCAGAGCTATGGACATTGCTGTAGGCGATACCATCCTCACCCGCAAAAAGCACCCCTGCGGAGCGTCCAGCTTCGAGGTACTGCGCGTCGGCATGGATTTTAAGATCCGGTGTACCGGCTGTGGGCGCGAGGTGATGCTGCCGCGTGCTAAAATTGAAAAGAACATCAAAAAGGTGGTAAAACCCGGGCAGGCCTAGCGCCCGGCGCAGCACGCATCCGGGGCGGAAAGGCCCCGGAACCGTTCGGCTGCACGAACATGAATCTGAGTTTGTAAGGAGAACTGCCGGAATTATGCCGAACATGTTTACCCAGATGGATGCTGTCTGCCACCGCTTTGAAGAGCTTTCCATCCGCCTGAACCAGCCGGATACCGCCGCAGACCCTGCGCTTTTCCGCAGGCTGATGCGGGAGTACCACGATGCAGAACCTGTGGTGCAGGCCTACCGCGCGTGGCAGACCGCACAGGATCATCTGGCACAGGCCAAAGCTCTGCTGGAAGAACCGGGCGCACTTGACCCGGACTTCAAGCAGATGATACAGCAGGAAATCAGCGAAAAAAGTCAAGATGTGGCAAAGCTGGAAAATAATCTCAAAATTTTGCTGCTGCCCAAGGATGTGAACGATGGCAAAAATGTCATTGTGGAGATCCGCGGCGGCGCAGGAGGGGAGGAAGCTGCCCTGTTTGCCCACAGCCTGCTGCGCATGTACACCATGTATGTGCAAAGCAGGGGCTGGCAGCTGGAAATGCTCAACCTCAACGAGACGGAGCTTGGCGGCGTGAAGGAGGCCATCTTTTCGGTGGACGGTGCCGGGGCCTACAACCGCCTCAAGTACGAGAGCGGTGTGCACCGTGTGCAGCGCGTGCCGGAGACCGAGACGCAGGGCCGCATCCATACCTCCACGGCCACGGTGGCTGTGATGCCGCAGGCCGAAGAGGTGGACTTTGCGCTGGACATGAAGGACCTGCGTATCGACACCTTCCGCTCCTCCGGCGCGGGCGGTCAGCACATCAACAAAACCTCCAGCGCCATCCGTGTGACACATCTCCCCACCGGCATGGTGGTAGAATGCCAGAACGAGCGCAGCCAGTTCCAGAACAAGGACAAGGCGCTGGAGATCCTGCGCAGCCGCCTGCTGGCCCAGAAGCAGAAACAGCAGCAGGATGCCATCAACGCCAGCCGTCAGGGGCAGGTGGGCACCGGCGACCGCAGCGAAAAGATCCGCACCTACAACTTCCCGCAGGACCGCTGCACCGACCACCGCATCGGCCTGACCGTGCACAATCTTTCCAAGATCATGGACGGCAATCTGGACGAGCTGATCGACGCACTGGCCACCCGCGAACAGGCCGAAAAGCTGCAAAAGCTCAACGAACAGGGCTGAAATGTGGCTTTGAAAATAAAACGATATCCTGTCGATAAATGCTGAAAAGCATAAATACTTTACAGATAGAAAGAACGATGATCCGTATGGAAATGAAAACTGAAATTTTTGCCCGCATCGGACGAAAAGAGCATTGAAAAAGCCGCTGCCCTGCTGCAGAACGGTGAGCTGGTGGCCCTGCCCACCGAGACGGTTTACGGCATTGCTGCCGATGCCCGCAACGGCGAGGCTGTGAAGAAGATCTTTGTGGCCAAGGGCCGCCCGCAGGACAATCCCCTGATCGTCCACGTCACCGGACCGGAAATGCTGCCCGGCCTTGTCAGCGAGGTGCCGGAGCGCGCCCAGCTGCTGATGGCTGCGTTCTGCCCCGGCCCGCTCACCATCATTATGCCCCGCGGCCCGGAGGTGGCAGCGGAGTGCTGTGCCGGTCTGGACACCGTGGGCATCCGGATGCCCAGCCACCCGGTGGCCCGCGCCGTCATTGAAAAGAGCGGCTGCGCCTTTGCTGCCCCCAGCGCCAATCTTTCCGGCAAGCCCAGCCCCACCAACGCGCAGGATGTGTTCACCGATATGGACGGCCGCCTGCCGCTGATTTTGGACGGCGGCGAGTGCGACGTGGGCGTGGAAAGCACTGTGGTGTCGGTGGTGGGCGAAAAGCCCACCCTGTTCCGCCCGGGCCACATCACGCTGGAGGACCTCGAGCGTGCCCTCGGCGAAGAGGTGGAAGTGTCCAAAGCCATCCTCGAAAAGCTGCCGGAGGGTGCTGTGGTGCGCAGCCCCGGCATGAAGTACAAGCACTACGCACCCAAGGCGGATGTGACCTTGCTGGACGGCACCTTTGAGCAGTTCAAAGCCTATGTGGATGCCCACGCCGAGCAGAATCCCAGCTGCCTGTGCTTTACCGGCGAGACGGAAAAGTTGGGTGTGCCCTGCGTGGAGTATGGCCGCGAGAGCGACGGTGCCGATCAGGCAAAGCACATCTTCCGCTGCCTGCGCGCGCTGGATGAGCAGGGCGATGCCGTGGTCTACGCCCGCTGCCCGCAGAAGGACGGCCTTTCCATGGCGGTGTACAACCGCCTGATCCGCGCTGCGGCCTTCCGGGTGATCAAGCTATGATCGCGCTTGGCATCACGGGCCGCAGCGGCTGCGGCAAATCCACGGTCACGGCGGTGTTTTCGGCCCACGGTGTGCCGCTGGCTGATGCCGACCAGATCAGCCGCGAGATTTTACTGCCCGGCTCGCCGCTGCTGCCCCGGCTGGCCCAGCGGTTCGGCGCAGACATTTTAAAAGCAGACGGCACATTGGACCGCCGCCTGCTGGCCGACCGCGCCTTTGCCACCCTGGAAGGCAAGGCGGCGCTGGACAGCCTGACCCACCCGGAGATCGTGCGCCGCATCCGTGCGGCAAAGCAGGCAGCGCAGGATGCCGGTGCACCGCTGTTCGTGCTGGATGGCGCGGTCATCGTGGGGACTGCGGCGCAGGCCGAGTGTGACCGCCTGTGCGTGGTCACGGCACCGTTTGAGACCAGTGTGGCCCGCATCGTGGCCCGGGACGGCATCTCGGCCGAGATGGCCGCCCGCCGCCTGAACGCCCAGACACCGGAAAGCACCCTCACCGCGCAGGCAGACTATGTGCTGCGCAACGATTCCAGCCTTGCACATCTGCAGGCTGCGGCAGAGCAGCTCTGCACAAAGCTTCTGGCAGAAGGAGGTGCGGGAAAAGAACTTTGAACAAACGATATAACGAACAAGATCCTGCACCGCAGTACGACCCGGAGACGGCCCGCATCCGCCGCGCTCTCCGCGCCCAGAAGGCACGCCGCCGCAAAAAAATTGCGCAGCCGCAGGCTGTTCCTGCTGGGCATGGCGCTGATCCTGCTGTTTGTGCTGGTGCCCAACTTGTGGGACAGGGCAGAACGGCTTTTATACCCCCGCAAGTACGAAGTGCTGGTGGACCAGTGGGCGGAGACTTACGGCCTTGACCCGCTTCTGGTGGATGCCTTCATCCGCACCGAAAGCGGCTTTGACCCGCAGGCCACCTCCACTGTGGATGCCCGGGGCCTGATGCAGATGACCGAGGAGACCTTTATCTGGCTGCGCAGCAAGATCGCACCGGACGAAGGACTGCTCTTTGCAAATCTCTACGACCCGGAGACCAGCATCCGGTTCGGATGCTATTACCTGCACCTGTGCATGGAGCGCTACAACGGCGATGTTGCCACTGCCGCTGCTGCTTATCACAGCGGGTGGGGCACGGTAGATGCTCTTTTACAGATGGAAGAGCACTCCGCAGACGGCGAGACCCTGCAGGGCTTCCCTTACAGCCAGATGAACCACTACGTAAAAAAGATCACTTCCTGCTATGCGCGGTATCAGCGTATCTATGCAGAAAGCTGAGAGGAGATAAGGAACATGAGCGAGAAACTTACCGCAAAGCAGGCTGCCGAACAGCTGCTTTACAAGCCGGAGTACGCCGCCGACAAGAGCGCCGACGTGAAGGAGAAGGCTACAGCCTTTGCCGAAGGCTACAAAGCCTTCCTGAACGCTGCCAAGACCGAGCGCGAAGCTGCCGCCGCCAGCGAAAAGCTGCTGCTGGAGGCCGGTTACGAAAAGTTTGAGCCGAAAAAGACCTATGCCCCCGGCCAGAAGATCTACTTTGTGCAGGAGCACAAGGCGGTGGTGGCCGCTACCATCGGCCGGAAATCTTTTGAGGAGGGTTTCCGTCTGGTGATCGCCCACATCGACAGACCCCCGTCTGGACCTGCGCCCGAACCCGCTGTACGAAGCAAACCACCTCAGCTACTTCAAGACCCACTATTACGGCGGCATCCGCAAGTATCAGTGGGGTACCATGCCGCTGGCCATCCACGGCGTGTTCACCCGTGCCGATGGCTCCAGCGTGTCCTTTGCAGTGGGTGAGGACGAGAATGACCCCGTGTTCTGCATCACCGACCTGCTGCCCCATCTGGGTGCCGAGCAGAACGACCGCAAGCTCAGCGAGGGCATCAAGGCCGAGGAGCTGAACGTGCTCATCGGCTCCGACGCTGTGGAGGATGCCGACATCAAGGAGGCCGTCAAGCTGAACACCCTGATGCTGCTGCACGAAAAGTACGGCATCACCGAGCGCGACTTCACCCGCGCCGAGATCGAAGTGGTCCCTGCTCACAAGGCCCGCGACGTGGGCTTTGACCGCTCTATGGTGGGCGGCTACGGTCACGATGACCGTGTGGACGCATACCCCGCCCTTATGGCCGAGATCGAGACGAAAGATCCTGTGCACACCACCGTCTGCGTGCTGACCGATAAGGAAGAGATCGGCTCTGACGGTGTGACCGGCATGCAGAGCATGTATGTATTCCACTTTATGCAGCTGCTGTGCCGCGCCGCTGGTCAGGACGACATCCTTGCCTTCCAGAACAGCGTGTGTCTCTCCGCCGATGTGACCGCTGCCTACGACCCGTCTTGGGCAGGTGCCTTTGAAAAGCAGAACGGCACCTATGCCGGCCGCGGCGTGGCCTTCTTCAAGTACACCGGCAGCCGCGGCAAGAGCTCTGCCAGCGATGCTTCCGCTGAACTGGTAGGGGACATCACCCGCCTGCTGGATGCCAACGGCGTGGCATGGCAGATCGGTGAGCTGGGCCGTCTGGATCTGGGCGGCGGCGGCACCATTGCCAAGTACGTGGCCAACCGGGGCATCCCGGTGCTGGACATCGGCGTGCCGGTGCTGTCCATGCACTCTCCCTTCGAGGTCATCCACAAGACCGACCTGTACATGGCCTACCGCACCTTCTCGCTGTTCTGCCAGAACGCGGAATAAGATTTGGCCCCGGAATGCCCGCAGCAGCAGGTTTTCCGGGGCTTTTTTTCGAAAAAACCTTGACCTTCAAGTGTCTTTAAGGTGTAATGTGAGTGCGGAGGTGAAGCAAATGAACATCAAACAGGCTTCGAAACAGAGCGGGGTGTCTGCCCCCAATATCCGCTTCTATGAAAAAGAAGGACTTCTGAATCCCGCCCGGCTGCCTGGCAACGACTACCGTGATTACACGGAACAGGACATCCGCACTCTCCGGTTCATCCGGATGCTGCGGATGCTGGATGTGCCGCTTCCGGTCATCCGATCCGTGCTTGCAGGCGATGCATCGCTGGGGAGTGTCCTGCGGGAGCAAAAGACCGCACTGGAACAGCGCGCAAAGCAGCTGGAAGGGGCGGCGCGTTTTTGTGCAGAACTGGCCCGGCAGGACCCGTCTGTGGCATCACTGGATGTGGACGCCTGCCTGTCCCGGATGGAGGACCCTGCGCAGCCGCAGAACTTTTTCCTGCGGCTGGGTGCAGGATTACCGCACGCTGGCGCAGGTGCAGCATCAGAAACACTTTTTGCTTTATCCCGCAGGGCAGCATCAACACGCCGCAGGAGTTTGCCGCGGCCTTGCAGGCGTATGCAGAGGAACACGGGATGCAGCTCAGCCTGACAAAAGAAGGAATGTACCCGGAATTTTCGCTGGATGGGATCCTATACAAAGCCTACCGCAACCCGGGCAAGTACCGCGATGAGATCTGCTGTGATGCTGCATCTCCGGAACAGCTGAACACCGGGCTGCCGTCCCGGCGGGAGCGACAGCTGCAGGTCCTGCGCATCCTTCTGCCCGCAGCGTTCACCTTTGCCGCCATTCTGGCGGCAGGCTGGGTGGCGACCGGCGGAGCGGACTGGCTCTGGCTGGCAGCACTGGCAGCGGCAGGGGTCCTGCTGGGCCGCGGCTTTGAACACCGGCTGTAACTGGGCCAGTCTGCTCAGCTTAGCGGCAGAGCCTCGGCAACGGTCAAAAAGGTGTAGCCGTTGTCTGCATACCACCGGATAATGTCCGGCAGTGCTTCGGCGGTGGTGTGTGTGGAGGAAGAATCGTGCATCAATACGATGCAGTTCGTCTGCTGCCCGGTCTCGTGCACCACATTGCGGTAGATGGTGCCCGCGCTTGGGTGCCCGCCTACGGCGTCCTCGGCGCACACGTTCCAGTCCACCCACTGCCAGCCTTTTTGCTCTACTTCGGCTTTCAGCTGCTTCATCAGGCTTTTGCCGCCGTAGCGCCGACTGACGGTGTTGGTGCTGCCGCCCGGAAACCGTAGATACCGGATGCTCTCGGCATCCACATAGGGCGCAATGCGCTCCTTTAAAAGGGCAATGTCCTCCCAATAAGCGTCGCTGCTGCGGTAGATATCGCTGTACTCGTGGGAAGCAGAGTGCAGCGCGATCTGGTGCCCGGCGCTGACCGCTTCGGTGAGCAGGGGCAGATACTTCTCGTTGTAACCGGTAGCCACCACAAAAAATGTGGCGTGCACTCCGGCTGCGTTCAGCGCGCTGAGCACATCCGGTGTGGTCTTGCTGGGGCCGTCGTCAAAGGTCAGGCAGACCCACTTTTCCGGCAGCGGCTGGGCAGCAGGCTCCTGTTGCTCCTGTGCCAGAGCCGAAATGGCGGGGGAGAGCATCGAAGTGTCCGGTGCCGGGGTAAGATCCTGCGCCTGACATCCGGTGACGACCGGCGGCGCAGCAGATACAAACCCATAATGAGGGCGAACAGCATCACGGCAGCAACTCTGGCCCGCCTGCGCCGTGCGAGATATTCTGCAAGCTTCAAGAGCAAAACCTCCTTTGTCTGTTTGGTTTGCTCTTATCAGAATATGAACGACGGCGGATTCTATGAAAAAAATTCAGCCCACTCTCTGGCGTTTGTCCAGCCGCATCTTGTCAGCGATCATCGCAATGAACTCGCTGTTGGTGGGTTTTCCCCGCAGGTTATGGATGGTATAACCGAAGTAGCTGTTGAGGGTGTCCACATCACCCCGGTCCCATGCCACCTCGATGGCGTGGCGGATGGCGCGCTCCACCCGGCTGGCGGTGGTGCCGGTTTTTCTTGGCGATTTCCGGGTACAGACGCTTGGTCACGGCGTTGATATACTCCGGCTCGTTCATGGTGAGCAGGATGGCATCCCGCAGGAACTGGTAGCCCTTGATGTGGGCAGGGACGCCGATCTGATGCAGGATCTCGGTAACGGTCAGCTCATCGCTGTCCACACTGGTGTGCAGGATGTGCTTTTCCGGGCCAAGTGCCGCCTTGAGCACCCGTGCGGCAAGCACGGTCTCATCAAAGGGCTTTACAAAGTAGTAGGCAAAGCCTTCGTCCAGCAGCTCCTGTACCATCTCTTCGCTCTGGAAGGCACCGGTCACGAAGAAGGAGGTGTGCCGCTCACCGGCGGCATTGTAGCGCTGCTTTACCGCAAGGGCATCCAGACCGGGCATAAAAGCATCCAGCAGGACCACCTGCGGGCGCACGGTGAGCATTTTCTGCAGGACCTTGTTGCCGTCCTTTTCCACAACGGTCACGTCCACGCCCTTCTGCTCCAGCGCTTCGCGGCAGGCGGCAGTGAACGGGGCACCAGTATCCGACATCAAAAATCTAACTTTGTCCATGGTTGTTTCCTCCAATGTGTGCAGTTCCCTTAACACCATGGATTTTACCATAATTTTCCAGAACTTTCAACGGTTTATATTGGTAAATTTTGGCAAAGAAAATCGAAACCCGCAAATTATTTTGCGCTTTGGGTCTGCGTATGCGCTGTATCGTCTGTCTTTTCAACAGCGCGGGCCTGCTTGAGCATGGTCTGAGCAAAAATGCCGTAGCCCCGCGTGGGGTCGTTTACCAGCACATGGGTCACTGCACCCACCAGTCTGCCGTTCTGCAGGATGGGACTGCCGCTCATGCCCTGCACGATGCCGCCGGTTTTGGCAAGCAGCTGCCGGTCGGTCACGCGCAGGATCATGTTGCGGTGGGGGTCTGCGTCGTTTACCTTTTCAATGCGGATGCGGTATGCCTTGGGCACCTCGCCGTCCACAGTCGTCCAGATCTCGGCATCGCCCGGCACCACCTCCTGCGCAAAAGCCATCTCCAGCTCCGGGCCGGAAAATGCAGCCCGTGTTCTGCCATAGACCCCGGTCTTGCTGTTGATGCAGATGCTGCCAAGCGCATGGGTGCTCAGAAAGCGGCCCTTCAGCTCACCGGGGCTGCCCACGGTGCCGCTGGTACACCCCACGATCTGGCAGGGGACGATCTCGCCGCTGCGCAGGGCCACGCTCTCACCGGTGTCGCTGTCGCTGATGGGGTGGCCAAGCCCGGCAAACACCCCGGCGGCATTGTCCACAAAGGTCATGGTGCCTACCCCGGCGGAAGAATCCCGCACCCACATCCCGGCGCGCCACTGCCCGGCGGTGCTGTCCCACACGGGGGTCAGCCGGGTCTGGAATTGCTCACCATTGCGGATGTAGACCACCTGCACCGGCGCGCCTGCGGCCGTTTCCAGAGCATCGTGCACGGCATCGTTCGTCTCGGTCAGGGTGTCGTCCATGCGCACCACCCGGTCGCCCAGCCGCAGCCCGGCCTTCTTGGCGGGGTTTGCGGTGCCGTCCGGGGTGTTCAGGTCGGAAAAGCCCACAATGAGCGCACCCTCGGAGAACATCTTAACGCCGAAAGGCGTACCGCACACGGTTACCACCGGACGTGTTTCCACCAGAGCGCGCACAGTCTTGACGGGCAGCCACCCGCCAATGGACAAAGTGGCCTGATAGCTGCCCGCAGCCTGCGTGCTGGCCGCGTTGCGGGAGCCAGCGGTGCGCAGCGGCTGCACATAGGCAAAACGGGGCAGGGTAAGGGTCTGGCCGGGTTCCAGCAAAATTTCAGCAGGCAGACTGTGCCACAGCCAGCCCAACACCGCCAGCGCGGCCACCAGAAGATAAGTTGCCGCAATGCTGCCAGCGCGGCGTAGTTTTGATCTGCGCATCGGCAAAAAGCCCCTTTCCGCCATGGAAAATGATACGATCGTCCGGCGATAGTATGCGCTGTGAAGGGCGGAAATATCAATGCAGTGATTGACTTTTTCCGCCGGAACTGATACTATATTAAGGCGGTTTGGCCGCAGCTGCAGAATAGAAGAATACGCGGGTATGGTGGAATTGGCAGACGCGCAGGATTTAGGTTCCTGTGCCGCAAGGCGTGTGGGTTCGACCCCCACTACCCGCATACAAAGAAAAGCGCGTTGGTTCGTACAGAACCAGCGTGTTTTTTCTTATCATGGTAACACTTTTGGTAACACTATTAAGTTTTCAGGCTGCTCTCACCAGCGCATTGTACAACATCTCAATGAACTGCACCGCGCTGGGCGCACCGGTCAGCGGATAGCCTGCCAGCTGCTGCACATACTCCGGGTTTGTGAGCCATGCACCTTTAGCTGCCCGGCGGACAGCGCTTTGAATCGCTTTTGGCTCACATTTTCTGCGGTCGGCGATAGGGGTATAGATATCTTTCTCCACGGCCTGCAGGCGGTCTTCCTGCTCACAGACCAGCTCAAGACACTGGCACAGGATACTGTAGGCGCTCAGGTTACGTGTAATGCCCATCGGGCGCAGCAGATCATTGACTTGAGTGGACAATTCGGAAACGATCATAGTTGACACATCCTTTCTATGCGTCAACTCTAACCGAAAAATACTTAAAATTTACCAATTACGTCGATATACGTCGTAAAGCGTCGAAACACGCCAAACAAAAACAGCCCCGAGGAACCGTCAGGCTCCCCGGGGCTGCTGCTATGTATGGCTGTTTTTGGCTGGGCAGCTTACTTTCCCTGTGCCTTCAGCTTGTCGTAGGTCTGGTCTGCCTGAAGGGCTGCAGGGGTGAAGCTGTTGTTCTTCCACCACGCGACCAGCGCGGCCACGGTGGTGATACCAGCGGTGACCAGCTGCTCCACGGTCTGGCTCTCGATGGGCAGCACGGGCTTGCCCAGTGCAGACAGCACCTGATTGGTCAGAGCCAGCAGCAGGCAGGCGGTGCGGGCAATGGTGCCTGCGGAGATGGTGGGTGCGTTGTAGGTGTGTGCGGTCATAGTCAGGTCCTTTCTCCCGGCAGCGCCGGGCTTGCATTTAATCGCGGATGGGCAGCGCCTTGGCCCGGTTATAAAGCTCGGTGCCGGTGCCATTGCCGCCCAGCGCGTGGTAACTTTGGTATAAGTATTCGAGGTTCTTCAGGCCGCTGGCATCGATCCAGCCCTGCTGGATGTAGTAGGTGCACACCTGATACAGCCGGTCATGCATGATGGCCAGCAGGCCGTCCTTGATGGTCTTGTACTCGGTTACTTTCTTTACGAGGTAGCCCCAGCCAAGACCCAGCAGCCAGATGGATCCCTCCATCCAGTGCGCGGAGATGTACGAGAAAATCTGCTGCATTGGTATCAATCCTCCGAATCTTCAATGTTATCTTCCCACGCCTGTTGGATGCGCTGGCCGTTGGCACAGACCACATCCATGGTAGCGTCGGCCTGAATGTTCGTTGCGATTAGCGCCTTGTCCATCGTGTCCATACCGAAATAGCCGGTGAACACTTCACCTGTGGGCAAAGGTGCAGCTATCGCGAGCTGACTGATTTTGTGCTCTTCCAGTGTAGCTAATACCTCGGAGAGCCACGATGCATAAGGTGCATCAGAAATCAGGTAACTTGCCATGTTGTCCCCCTCACAACGTCCACCGGCTCTTGTTCGGACGGGTGTCCACGTGCACCCAGCCCTTTGCCCGGCCTGCCTTGACCGGGTAGCGGCCCACGCCGCCCCAGCCGGGCATCAGGCTTTCGGCGTAGGCGGCCACAGCCAGCGGGTCGGTGTCCTGCACCTGAATGTCAGCGGCCCGGCCCAGCAGGTGCTGGCTGGATTTAGAGCCGCCCACCTTTGCGTTGTGGCTGGCGGTGCGGTAGCCGCTGGTGATGGTCACGGGCTTGCCGAAGTGCTCCCGGATGCACTGCAGCAGCACCACAAGGCCCTCGTCAATGAGGATGGTGTCGGTGCCGTCGCGGCAGCGGAACTCCCGCACGCGGAACGCGGGGGAGAGCTGCGCTGCGCCGTCCTTCTTCAGGCTATACTGTTTGATCGCCATATGTATCACGTCCTTTCACGGCCCGGTCAGGCGCTGGTCTTTTCGGTCAGCATCTCGGTCAGTTCTGCGTACTGTTCATCGGTCAGCTTGGCGGCGGCGTAGAAGATATCCAGCTTCTTTTCCATACCGGCGGTCTGGCCGCGCTCGATCATGCGCTTGCAGGTGTTATAAAGTGCCATAGTAGTCATTCCTTTCTGTTTATGCGGTGGTTTCATCATCGGTCACGCCCAGCTCCAAAAGAGTCATGC
>ENA-OQBL01000204-OQBL01000204.1-human-gut-metagenome-genome-assembly--contig:-NODE-204-length-34169-cov-3.981963_pt1 | contig 34169 bp, 32 predicted proteins | sample MGYA00242747_ERZ504553 | MGnify/ENA primary metagenome ERZ504553 (study PRJEB26092, sample SAMD00036240) | human gut metagenome | host: Homo sapiens | study: EMG produced TPA metagenomics assembly of...
GAAATAAATACAGCGTACCCGTCAGTATAGAGCCTCCTCTGACACCGGAAGCCGGAAGTAATATACACGAAGTGTTGCCCCCCCCAACGGCAAGCAAGTACGTGCATTTGCCCTGAAACAGCCTGTGACCGAGAGCGACGAATGGGTAATGATAGGCCTGCGCGCATCGTACGACTACATCACCCCGGACGAATACCGTTCCGCAGGAAAGGCCTTCCAGATACTCTATTGGGACGAGCACAGCCGCTTCTGCCCCGTGTGTGGCACCGCCATGGAGCACCAGACCCCCATCATGAAGAAGTGTCCCAACTGCGGCAATGAGATGTACCCTCCCGTTTCCACCGCCATCATCGTACTAATACGCAAAGGAAACGAAATCCTGCTGGTGCATGCACGCAATTTCCGCGGGACCTTCTACGGACTGGTGGCAGGTTTCCTCGAAGCCGGCGAAACACTGGAAGAATGTGTGGAACGGGAAGTTTTTGAGGAAACGGGGCTGAAGGTAAAGAACATCACCTACTTCAGCAACCAGCCCTGGCCCTACCCCAGCGGATTGATGGTGGGTTTCATTGCCGACTACGAAAGCGGAGAGATAAAACTGCAGGAAGATGAGCTGACCGCTGCCGCCTTCTATTCCAAAGACAACCTGCCCGAAATACCACGAAAGCTGAGTATCGCAAGAAGGCTGATAGACTGGTGGATGGAGAACAATTAAAAATTAAAGAATTAAAAAGAGGGGGGAAGAAATTTAAAAAAGCAAATTGCGGAAAACACACACTCACAAACGAACAACTACGAATGAAACGACTCTCATTCACATCAACCAATCGGTGTGTAACCGCAATCTGCATATACTAAACTTCCCTGCAAACGTTTTGTTCATCAACCATCGGGTTTAAGTCTTTATTTAAGTTTTCTTTCAACACAGAAGCAAAAAGAAAAGGCGCAGCCCTCACGGGTTACGCCTCTCCAAACACTATATACACATTTTTTCCTCTTTCCTATCAAATGCCGAGTGACTTGCGCACTGCCTCCACTTTCTTTTCAGCTTCGGCATCAGCGCCGGCATAGCATTTCGGACAACCCATCTCGCCCTTCACCTCGATATAGAACTTAATCTTCGGTTCCGTACCGGAAGGACGGACAGAAATCTTCGTGCCGTCTACAGTGAAATATTGAAGTACATTGGAAGTCTCGGGCATATCCAGCTTGCTTACATTACCCCGGACATCGGTAGCCTCCAATGTCTTGTAATCCTTAATCAAGCTGACAGCCGAACCGCCGATTTCCTTCGGAGGATTGGCACGGAAGTTATCCATCATCGCCTTGATTTCTTCGGCACCGCTCTTACCGGGTTTCACCACGTTCACGGTGGTTTCCTTTGAGAATCCGTATTCTACATAGATTTCCATCAATACGTCATAGAGTGTCTTGCCCTGGTCTTTGGCCCAAGCACAGATTTCGGCCAGCAAGGAGCAGGCAGAAACCGCATCTTTATCACGGACAAAGTCTTCGGCCAGGAAGCCATAGCTTTCTTCACCACCACCGATATACTGCTGCTTGCCTTCGCTCAGACGGATTTCGCGGGCAATCCACTTGAAGCCGGTATAGCAATCGCGCATTTCAATCTTGTTCTTATCTGCCACAGCCTTGATGAGTTCAGTGGTCACGATGGTCTTCACGATGAAGTCATTCGGCTGCATCTTGCCCATTGCAATACGGTTCTTGATGATGTAGTACAAGAAAATGAGACAAGTCTGGTTACCATTAATAAGCACCCACTCGCCCTTATCGTCCTTGCAGGCCATACCGACACGGTCGGCATCCGGGTCACTTGCCATCACGATGTCAGCGTCAATCGATTCTTGGCCAGCGCAATGGCCATGGAAAGGGCTTCGGCATTTCGGATTCGGAGAAACCACCGTCGGGAAATTGCCGTCCTTCACCATCTGTTCGGGCACGCAGTTGATATTCTCAAATCCCCACTCCTTCAATGAGTCCGGAATGAGCACGCGGCCTGCGCCATGAAGCGGAGTATACACAATGCTGAGGTCTTTCTGGCGACGGATGACTTCGGGGTCAATGGAGATGGAGTGAACCATGTCCAGATAAACCTTATCCACTTCCTTGCCGATAATCTGAATCAAGTCCTTGTTGCCGTTGAACTTGATGTCGGTCACCGTCACCTTATTCACCTCGTCTATGATGGCTGTATCGTGCGGAGCGAGCACCTGCGCACCGTCATCCCAATAAGCCTTGTAGCCGTTGTATTCTCTGGGGTTGTGGCTGGCTGTAATGTTGATACCGCTCTGGCAACCGAAGTGGCGAATGGCAAATGAAACTTCGGGCGTAGGACGAAGGTCATCAAAAAGATATACCTTGATGCCGTTTGCAGAGAAGATGTCGGCAGAAATCTTTGCGCAACTTGTCGCTATTGTTGCGGCAGTCGTGCCCCACAACAACGGAAATATCCTTCTTTCCGGCAAAACATTTGTTCAGATAGTTGGACAAGCCCTGCGTTGCGGCACCTACGGTGTAGATGTTCATGCGGTTTGTACCGGCACCCATGATGCCACGCAGACCACCCGTTCCAAACTCCAGGTCTTTGTAAAAACTGTCTATCAATTCGGTTTTATCTGGATTTTCCAACATGCGTTTCACTTCTGCCTGAGTTTCGGCATCATATGCCGGGGTAAGCCATTTTTCGGCTTTCTCAGTCACCTGCTTAATCAGTTCCTGATTTTCCATAAGACTGTTATTATTTTAAGGGTTAATATAAACTTTTTTGTAAGACACAAATGTAGAAGAATAAGTTCAAATATCCTAATTTTATTCAGGCATTTTATATCTGTCTCCCGTCTGCTTAACATACTCTTCAAGGAACTCCTTCGGGTATCCCGGGCGGATTACGCCTGCCGGCTGGCCAATGGAATTACGTTCGAATTGACCGTTTTTCCATACGTTTGACAACGCCGTCATTATACTTTACGACAAGAAACTCGCCAAGACGTTTCCAAGTATCGAAGGTACTTTGAGCGGTCATGTTCGTATAGTTGGTAAGAAATGCCTTTGCTTTGGCAGGATCTTTTTCCAGCAGTTTGGCAGCAGCAGCCTCAACGCCTTCCTGCGCTTCGTTGAAGGTTGTCTCCAACTCTGTCTGAGTGGCACGCACGTCGCCCATCATCAAGTCATAACGGGGATAAACCATATTGGCCACCCAGTTGAAAATCCAGAAAGCGGAGTTCCAGGAGAAAGTGATGTAATCGGCGCCGTCCACACGGGTGTAGCATACGGGAACCTTGTCCGTACAGCAGTATACAGGTGTAAATACCGTCATATTGGCATCATCCGTGCCGAACCACAATACTCCACCGATAGGGTCGGGCAACTCGGAACGCATCTGTGCCACGAATACGAAACCGCTCTGCTGGGTGGAGATGGGACGCTCATTGAAGTATTCCTGGTCACCCACCTTGAAAGAGAGTGGAGAAAGGCGGTACGGGGTATGATACGGGCCTGCGCCGAAATCTTTGCTGATGTCGAGAGGAGTACCTTCATAATGGTCGCGCATGGCGTTCTTCACATCCTGCACGGAAACCTTGCGGTTGGGCTTCACAAACAGAGGCATCGGAGTGTCCGTCTCACCCAATATATAAGGCAGGAACTCGTTGCCGCGGTCGGTAAACATATTAAAATAGCTCCATACGCGTGCCTCGCAATAGCGACGGGCACCGAAATCGAGCGGAGCGTAGGCATCGGCAAAGCTGAAATCCTTGTTCACACCGTCAAAATAGCCCTTCTCGCGTGCAAAAGAGATGACGTCGGCAGAGTACATGCAGTTTTCCTTGTCATTCATATTGAACTGATGAATGCGGCTCTGATTGGCATGTGCGGAGATACAATCATCGGGCACGCGGACAGCTACCCATACGGCACCGCGCACACCGGGTCCCTTGCCAATCATCTCCATAATCCATATCTCGTTGGGGTCGGCAATGGTGAAGGATTCTCCACTACTGTAATAGCCATATTCCTGCACCAATTCCGTCATCACCTTGATAGCCTCGCGAGCAGTGCGTGAACGTTGCAGTCCGAGATAAATCAAGCTACCGTAGTCGATAATACCGGTAGTGTCTACCAGTTCGGGGCGTCCGCCGAATGTCGTTTCACCGATAGTGAGCTGGAATTCGTTCATATTGCCGATGACATTGTACGTCTGACGCGCCTGCTCTATCTGCCCAAGGTATTTGCCGGTGTCCCACTCGTGTATGTCAATCAGCGTACCTTTCTTGTGCATACCGGCAGAATAATGATACAACTCGCCGAACAAACCATAAGAATCGGCAGAATAGGAAACAATGGTAGAACCATCCGCAGAAGCGTTCTTGCCCACGATAAGATTGGTGCAGGCCAGCGCATTCGCCACGGCTGCCACAACAAACAAGACGGAAAGAGTCAGTCTTTTACTTTTCATACTTCTAAATTATAATGTTACTAAATATTTCAGTCTTTACCATACAAAATCAAACTGTTCGGTGGTACGGTTGCCACAGCCATCCGTCACCGTCATCTCCACCACGTGCTTGCCGCCTTTCTCCACATGTTTCGGGTCGAGCTCGCACACCAGGTTACCGCTGATGGAATTGGGCTTTCCAAACAAGGCATACTTCCCGTCAATCGTACCCCGATAGGTATTGATGCCGGTTTCCTTGTCCTTGGCCTTGAAGATGATTTTTCCCGTACGTCCCCATTGGGCTTGGTTTACGGGAGTTATCACCGGCGGAACCGTATCCACCGCTACGGTATAAGTCCCCAAATCCCGTATACGCACTTTCATGACACCATCCTCATACTTACCGCCGATGCGGTATTTTCCACCGCGCGCCGTTACGCCCGCCACATAATATTTGGTCATATCCTCTACCGGACGCCGGCGCAAGCCGATACGCAAATCGCAGGCACCGTGCATAGGAATACGGGTATCGTTCAATTGATAGGTGAAAGCGATGTCGCCACTATCAGCCCGCACGGAGTAGTTCAGCAAGACGTCATCGTAGAGCATTCCTTTCGGGATAACCAACTCCAGCCCCGGCTCCTGCAGATAGTTCACCTTATCCCATTTGAGGGCGTATTTCTCACGATGTTCCACCGGAGCAATTATCGTCTTCTGTCCCTGCACTGTGAAGCGGACCTTGGAGATATTTCCCAGCGCATCTCTCAGCGTATAGACAAACCGGTAAGGGTGTTCTTCGTTGATGTCCACCAGTCCGCGATTGCCGTTGGATGCCTGTAGCATGCGCAAGTGGTTGCCCGGCTCTATAAAAGACTTCATGTACTGGCCGTGTGTCCACGAATTGATATAGCGGTTCTCCTCATAGGCAAAGCGATCTACCGTACTGCGGAAGACTTCCTCGCCGTCCACTTTCGAGAATCACCGGCCTTCACGCCATATTTATTCTGCACTCCGTCCATATAGTCGTAGGCACGGGATACCTGCACCAATCAGTCCCCAGGCGGTAATGGGCTTTTGTTGGATGTGCCGGAAAAGCCCGTCGCGTCTGCTTGCCCTCCACCACTCCTTTTCCCGGCTGTGGAAACAGCATGATACCTTCGGCACGCGGGGCAGTCTTGTCTTTCACCTTGTTCATGAAGAAGGCAACGGGTCTATATATTCGTCCGTAGCCGTCTCTATCATATCCAGATGCAGGTGCGGACCGAAAGAGTAACCGGTGTTTCCGCTTAAAGCTATTATCTGACCGGCCTTCACGGGATATTCATCGGGGTCGGGAGTTATTTCCACCTCCCAGCTTTCTTTTTCATATTGTAAATCTTCTATCCGACGGGCAATGTCACCCACAAAAGCACTCAAATGGCGGTTTATCGTCGAATAGCCGTTGTCATAAGTTACATCGAGCACATAACCTGAGCCGTGGGTGACGCGGATACGCGAAATATATCCGTCTGCCAGAGCGCGTACCGGCTTGCCTATGGTGCCACCTGTCTTGAAATCCAGTCCGCCATGAAAATGGTTGGCACGTATCTCGCCGAAGTTACCGGAGAAAGTGATGGGAAAATCAAAAGGCGGGATGAAGGAAGGCTTGTCTGTATCGGTTTCTTGGGCATAGCCGCTTTGCACACTACCAATAAAGAACAAAAGAGAGAAAAATATAGAATATTTCATATTTTGTACAGTCAATATTATTTTAAATGCATGCAAATATAAAAAGAATAGTTCTCTCTACCTACAGAAAGCTACAATTATCATTGATTAAAACATGCATAAAAATTCTGTTGAAGAACATAGATGCACCGATAACACCCAAGCCGGGAAATCGCTATATTGCGCCATGTTTAACCCCCCAATTAAAACTTTAAGGTTATGATTATCGGAGTACCTAAAGAAATCAAGAACAACGAGAACCGCGTGGGAATGACCCCTGCCGGAGTAGCCGAATTGGTGAAAAAAGGTCATACGGTGTATGTGCAGGCCACAGCAGGCGTAAACAGCGGTTTCTCCGACGATGACTACATCGCCGTAGGTGCAAAGACTTTACCGACCATTGAAGACACGTATGCCGCAGCCGACATGATTGTCAAGGTAAAGGAACCTATTGCACCGGAGTACAAACTGATTAAAAAGGGACAAGTGGTATTCACCTATTTCCACTTTGCAGCCGATAAATTACTAACCGAAGCCATGATTGAAAGCGGTGCCGTCTGCATTGCCTACGAAACCGTGGAAAAAGAAGACCACTCACTTCCGCTACTTACTCCTATGAGTGAGGTGGCAGGACGCATGGCTACACAAGTAGGAGCCCGCTTCCTTGAAAAGCCACAAGGCGGCAAGGGAAAACTGATGGGCGGAGTAACGGGCGTACGTCCCGCACGCGTACTTATCCTTGGAGGTGGTATCGTGGGCACCAATGCCGCACAGATAGCTGCCGGAATGGGTGCCGAGGTACTGATTGCCGACATCAACCTTCCCCGCCTGCGCTACCTGAGTGAAGTGATGCCGAAAAACGTAAAGACACTCTATTCTTCCACCCATAACATCAAGATGGAATTGCCGAACATCGACTTGGTAATCGGTTCCGTCCTCATCCCCGGTGACAAGGCCCCACACCTCATCACCAGCGAAATGCTGAAGATGATGAAACCCGGTACGGTACTCGTAGACGTAGCCATCGACCAGGGCGGTTGTTTCGAAACCTCCCACCCCACCACGCACAGCGACCCTACCTACATTGTGGACGGAATTGTACACTACGCCGTTGCCAATATCCCCGGCGCCGTACCCTTCACCTCCACCATGGCACTGACAAATGCCACCCTGCCCTACACCGTAGCCCTGGCATGCAAAGGCTGGAGACAAGCCTGCAAGGACGACCCGGCTCTGGCGCAGGGATTGAACGTAGTGGAAGGCAAAGTAACATACAAAGCTGTAGCCGACGTCTTCGGGCTGAAATATGAAGCCATTGAGTGATAAGTGATGAGTGATTTGTTGGTGTTTTTCTTTCAGCATGATAGCGCAGCACAATTACCAACAAATCACTCATAACTCCTCCCCAACAAAGAATCCTTCTTCCTCGCATACTCCCACCACATAGCGAGCAGTGTGATGCAGAGGTTGAAAATAAACGGAAATTCCCTGGAATTAGTGTGGAACAAGGTCTGAAAGAAATCTGTAATGAACGGGGACAATAGAATCGCCAGATAATTCATCACCATTACAAAAGCCAGTGCCAAAGTTGTTTTTTCCGGTATGGCCGTATCTACTGTCTCGTCATAAATCAGCGGTTGAATGACACCATATCCCAAACCAACCAACATACATCCCGATATTATCAGCCATTCTTTAGGCGAAATCCATATCAAGAGCAAACCCACTGCAATGGACAAAAGGCTGTAGAACTTTGTGTGTTTCCCCATCCACTTCACGATATGCCCCAGGAAGAAACCCGGAGCCATAATGGCAAGGAAGAATAAGGAGATCATCAATCCGGAATTTCCGCTGGAGAAGTGATGGGCCTCCATCAAAAAAGGCAAGTCAAAAGTAACCGCCAGCACTATATACGTAGTGACGCCATAAAACAGCATCAACTGTAGCAGATGGCGGATATGGATGCCGTATTTACCGGGAACCGCACGCTTGGATTCCTCCGGAACAACGGCAGCCGTATCTTCTGCTATCTGCGGCTGACCGGTATCCCCCTTCAAATATCCGACAAGCAGCAGAGAAACCAACGGAAGCAGATATACCACGAAAGGCAAGTGCCAGTTTACCTCTGCCAGATACCCAGTCACCGCCGTTGCCACAACCAGCGTCACATTGGTGATGGCAGAACTGTAACCAAACTGCTTCACCCGATATTCCCCCGTGAAATAGCGTGAAACCAGACCGGTGGACAACGGAATAATCACCCCCGAACCGATGCCAAGCAAAGCGCTGACCACCATCAACTGCCACATTTTGTCCGAAAAAAGATAAAGTACCCCACTGGCGGCAAACATCCAAAGTCCCGCTTTCAGCAGACGCACAAAGTCACGTTTCTCGGCCAGCTTGCCCGCCAACAGCACAAAAGGAATTATCAGCAGCGAAGGCAGGGAGGTAAGCATCTGTATATCCAATTCCGTGGCATGTGGAAAAATGGTGGTAAGCTGTCCCAAAATAGGTGACACGGCCAACCCCGGCAAGGAAGTCAATGCAGAGACAGACCAAATGCCGACAAGCGTGATTAGGGGGATTGTACCCCTTCCGGTATTGATTTTCATATAGTAGTATATTAATTAAATGAATAATGTGGGAACAACAAACCCACCTTCAGAATGTTCGCTTTTTTAAGATTTTACTACGCTGCCCTTTAATAAACGCCAAATAATGCAAAACCCCGGAACTTTCATCCGCAAACCCCGTTGTTGTGGGATATTCGACGGGGAAAAGCCCCGCCGCCTAAACCTTTAAAAAACTTATTAATATGGAAGATTTGAATTTCAGAAAAGGAGATGCAAAAACTGAAGTATTCGGCTCAAACCGTATGTTACAACCCTCACCCGTAGAAAAGATTCCCGACGGACCTACTACCCCGGAAATCGCCTATCAGATGGTGAAAGACGAGACCTTCGCCCAAACGCAGCCTCGCTTGAATCTGGCTACATTCGTCACTACCTATATGGACGAATATGCCACCAAGCTGATGAACGAAGCCATCAACATCAACTACATCGACGAGACCGAATATCCGCGCATCGCCGTAATGAACGGTAAATGTATCAACATCGTGGCCAACCTCTGGAACTCTCCTGAAAAAGAAACCTGGAAAACCGGCGCACTTGCTATCGGTTCCTCGGAGGCATGTATGCTGGGTGGTGTGGCAGCCTGGTTGCGCTGGCGCAAGAAACGTCAAGCACAAGGCAAACCGTTCGACAAACCCAACTTCGTTATTTCAACCGGTTTCCAGGTGGTATGGGAAAAATTCGCCCAATTGTGGCAGATTGAAATGCGTGAAGTGCCTTTGACACTCGACAAGACCACGCTCGACCCCGAAGAAGCCTTGAAGATGTGTGATGAGAACACCATCTGTATCGTGCCTATCCAAGGTGTTACATGGACAGGACTGAACGATGACGTCGAAGCCCTCGACAAAGCCCTCGATGCCTACAATGCAAAGACCGGCTACGACATTCCTATCCACGTGGATGCCGCCAGCGGCGGTTTCATCCTCCCGTTCCTCTATCCCGAAAAGAAGTGGGACTTCCGTCTGAAGTGGGTACTCTCCATCAGCGTCAGCGGACATAAATTCGGCCTGGTTTATCCGGGGCTGGGTTGGGTTTGCTGGAAAGGCAAGGAATATCTGCCCGAAGAAATGTCATTCAGCGTAAACTACCTCGGTGCCAACATTACTCAGGTAGGCCTGAACTTCTCCCGTCCTGCCGCACAGATTCTGGGTCAATATTACCAGTTCATCCGTTTGGGATTCCAGGGTTACAAGGAAGTACAGTACAACTCCCTGACCATCGCCAAGTATATCCATGACGAAATCGGCAAGATGGCTCCGTTCGTAAACTATTCCGACGAAGTTGTGAACCCGCTGTTCATCTGGTACTTGAAACCGGAATATGCAAAAGCTGCCAAATGGACTCTCTATGACCTGCAGGACAAGCTGTCACAACACGGTTGGATGGTACCCGCCTATACTCTGCCTTCAAAGCTGGAAGACTATGTCGTAATGCGTGTCGTTGTTCGCCAAGGATTCAGCCGCGACATGGCAGACATGCTGCTGGGTGACATCAAGAATGCCATCACGGAGCTGGAGAAACTGGACTACCCGACTCCCACCCGTATGGCGCAGGAAAAGAACCTGCCGGTGGAAGCCAAAATATTCAATCACGGATGCCGTACACATAAAAAGTAACAGCTAATATGGAAAAGAAAATATCAATTTCACAAATAAAGGAGGTTGCCCAAGAAGCCTACAACGAGGTGAAGGGCAGTACGGGAGGCAAGAATGCGGATTATATCCCCTACCTTGCCAACATAGACACCAAACTGTTCGGACTCAGCATCTGCCTGATGAACGGGCAGACCATCAATATAGGCGATACAGACTATCGTTTCGGTATAGAGTCCGTCTCGAAGGTACACACAGCCATCCTTATCCTGCGCCAATACGGCGCACAGAAAGTGCTGGACATGATAGGTGCCGATGCCACGGGACTACCGTTCAACTCCATCATCGCCATTTTGCTGGAAAACGACCACCCTTCCACTCCGTTAGTAAATGCCGGTGCCATTTCAGCCTGTTCCATGGTGCAGCCAGTAGGAAACTCCGACAAGAAATGGGATGCCATTGTACAGAACATTACCGAGCTATGCGGCTCTGCCCCGCAACTCATCGACGAACTGTACAAATCGGAAACGGCTACCAATTTCAACAACCGCTCCATTGCCTGGTTGCTGAAAAACTACAACCGCATCTACGATGATCCGGATATGGCACTCGACCTCTATACCCGCCAGTGTTCTCTCGGCATCACGGCCCAGCAACTGGGCATTGCCGCAGGAACCATCGCCAATAACGGTGTGAACCCAGTCACCAAACAAACGGTGTTCGAAGCCAGCCTGGCACCGAAAATCACGTCGATGATTTCTACCGTAGGCTTCTACGAACATTCAGGCGACTGGATGTACACCGCCGGCATACCGGCCAAAAGCGGTGTGGGCGGCGGCGTAATGGCCGTATTGCCCGGTGTCATGGGGGTATCGGCCTTCGCTCCTCCCCTGGACGAAGCGGGAAATTCCGTAAAGGCCCAATCGGCAATTAAGTTCATCATGAACAAGCTCGGTCTGGGTGTGTTCAACGGTGATAACGTGACAATTACAGAATAAGATTTTTTAGTTATGAGTTATAAGTGATGAGTTATTTGTTGGTATATGCATCGTAATTAGCAAATAACTTATAACTAATAACTCATAACTTCATAATGGACTTCATCATGAAAATGGCTCTATCAGAATTTGTATTGCGGGAAAAAGGTATTTACGGCATATTACATGTCATCATACTGATACTTTCGTTATTTTTAGTCATCAGTATCTCTGTCGACACGTTCAAGGGGATTCCCTTTTACGAACAGTCAGTCTACATGAAAGTACAGCTGTGGATATGCGCTCTGTTCCTGGCTGATTTTGTGTTGGAATGGTTTCTGGCAGAGAAGAAGGGGCACTATGTAGCCACACATTTCATTTTCCTACTGGTAGCCATACCTTACCAAAATATCATTGCCTATATGGGATGGACTTTCTCACCGGAAATAACCTATATGTTGCGCTTTATCCCATTAGTACGGGGTGGATATGCCATGGCTATCGTAGTGGGTTGGCTGACGTACAACCGTGCATCGGGACTGTTCGTTTCCTATCTTACCATGCTGCTGGCCACCGTCTATTTTTCCAGCCTGGCCTTTTATGTCATGGAGCATGGTCCCAATCCTCTGGTCAAAGGATATGGAGATGCTTTGTGGTGGGCATTTATGGATGTGACGACGGTAGGTTCCAATATCATAGCAGTCACTCCCACCGGACGGGTACTGTCTGTACTGCTGGCTGCGCTGGGCATGATGATGTTCCCTATCTTTACAGTGTATGTAACGAGCCTGGTCGAACGGCGCAATAAGGAAAAAGAAGAGTTCTACAAGAAAGCGGCACAGAAGCCCGCGCCTAAAGCTGATGCTTCCTGAATAGTTAAAACCGGAATTTTCACTTATCCGTTGGGAACAACTCTTCCCAAGTGTTGTTATAGACGCTGATTTTGAATATATTTTTCATCTAAAACCTTAACTTATGGCAAATATTAAACAAACAGTGAAGCTGGGGGTATTTACCCTGGCAATCATGAATGTGACGGCAGTAGTATCCCTACGTGGACTTCCTGCCGAGGCCGTGTACGGAATGAGTTCGGCCTTCTACTACTTATTTGCAGCCATTGTTTTTCTGATTCCGACGTCACTTGTCGCCGCGGAACTGGCTGCCATGTTTCAAGACAAGCAAGGCGGTGTGTTCCGCTGGGTAGGCGAAGCCTACGGAAAAAAAGCTGGGCTTCCTTGCCATCTGGGTACAATGGATTGAAAGTACAATCTGGTATCCTACCGTATTGACATTCGGTGCCGTATCCATTGCTTTCATCGGCATGAACGACGTACACGACATGTCACTGGCCAACAACAAATATTACTCGCTCGTCGTTGTCCTCATCATCTACTGGCTAGCCACATTCATCTCCATGAAGGGTATGAGCTGGGTAGGTAAAGTGGCAAAAGTCGGCGGCCTGGTCGGGACCATTATTCCTGCCGCACTGCTGATTATCCTAGGTATCATCTACCTTGCCACCGGCGGACACTCCAACCTGGATTTCCACAGCAGCTTCTTCCCCGACTTGACGAACTTCGACAACGTGGTGCTTGCTGCCAGTATCTTCCTCTTCTATGCCGGTATGGAAATGGGCGGTATTCACGTAAAAGACGTGAACAATCCCTCCAAGAATTATCCGAAGGCAGTGTTCATCGGTGCGGCCATTACGGTTATCATCTTCGTACTCGGTACTTTCTCACTGGGTATCATCATCCCGGCCAAAGACATCAGTCTGACACAGAGTCTGCTTGTAGGCTTCGACAACTACTTCCATTACATCCGTGCTTCCTGGCTGTCACCGATTATTGCCATCGCTTTGGCATTCGGCGTACTGGCAGGTGTATTGACATGGGTTGCCGGTCCGTCCAAAGGTATCTTTGCCGTAGGAAAAGCAGGCTACATGCCTCCGTTCTTCCAAAAGACAAACAAGCTAGGCGTACAGAAGAATATCCTTTATGTACAAGGTGGTGCAGTAACCGTGTTGAGCCTTCTATTCGTAGTCATGCCTTCCGTACAGAGTTTCTACCAGATTCTGTCACAGCTGACTGTAGTCCTCTATCTTATCATGTATATGCTGATGTTCTCCGGAGCCATCGTGCTGCGTTATAAGATGAAGAAGCTGAACCGTCCGTTCCGTATCGGCAAGAATGGCAACGGATTGATGTGGCTCATCGGTGGTCTTGGTTTCTGCGGATCATTGCTGGCATTCGTACTGAGCTTTATCCCGCCCAGCCAGATTTCAACAGGCAGCAACACAGTATGGTTCTCCGTACTCATCATCGGTGCGCTGATTGTAGTCATTGCCCCATTCATTATTTATGCTTCCAAGAAACCGTCCTGGGTTGACCCGAACAGTAGCTTCGAACCGTTCCATTGGGAAGAACAACCCGCTGTACAGACAACCGGTAAAAGTGTTACAAATATGGCTACCGGTAGCGCCACTACCAGCAACAATGGCACAAGTAATTCTACCACAAGTGGAAATATGGCAAAAGACACAACCAATATCCCCAAAGGATAAAGGTTATAAGTTGAAACTAAAAAAGGAATATCCCGTGTTTCGGGGATATTCCTTTTTTGAGTGTTATATGATACCAGAAGACGGGAATAGTCAGAGATCCAATTCCTGCATTCTCTCCCACGCCCTTCTGCTCTCCTCCACCAACTCTTGCATGACCGACGCCACAGACTGCACTCCCTTTCCATGCAGCAAGGCAGATACCTGCCCTATTTCCAGTTCCCCTTCTTCCAAGTCACCCTCAAAAATACCACGTTTGGCACGGCCGCGCCCTAAAAGGATACGAAGTTCTTCCTCTGAAGCTCCCACAGCCTCAGCAGCCTCTACGGCGCTGCGAAAGTTATTGCGCACCAGACGCACCGGAGCCAACTTCTTCAAAAGCAGACGGGTATCCCCTTCTTCCAAATGCAAGCAGTAATCCTTGAACACCTCGCTTGCAGAACTCTCTGCCGTCAAGGCAAAGCGTGTACCAATCTGCACACCTTCCGCACCCAGCACCCGGGCAGCCAACATGGCCTCACCCGTTGCAATGCCACCGGCGGCAATCAGCGGAAGTGTAGTAACTGCACGTACAGCAGGTATCAGACACAGAGTGGTAGTCTCCTCCCTCCCATTATGCCCACCGGCTTCGAAGCCTTCGGCAACTATTGCATCAACACCCGCCTCTTCAGCCTTCACGGCAAAACGCGAGGACGAAACAACATGCACCACCGTGATGCCACGCTCGTGCAACCAACCGGTCCATTTCTTCGGGCTGCCGGCAGATGTAAATACAATCTTCACTCCCTCGTCGGCCACAATCTGCATTATCTCTTCTATCTGGGGATACATCAAGGGAATGTTCACACCAAAAGCATGATGCGTAGCCTCACGGCATTTCCTAATATGCTCCCGCAACGTTTCGGGATGCATCGAACCTGCGCCGAGCAAGCCCAGCCCTCCCGCATTGCTTACAGCAGCAGCAAGTCTCCAGCCGCTACACCACACCATACCACCTTGAATTATCGGATATCTTATTCCGAATAGAGAAGTCACTCTGTTCATTATTACTTTTTTTAAAGGTTTACTAATGAAAACAAGAAGGGGAGAAAGAAAGTTCAAAATTTGACAAAAAGTGATAAATTACTGTTGTTCCAAAACAGTTATCGAATCTCCATACGCCTTCAATACTTCCAGCGTACGGGCACGGCGCTTGCGACCTTTGAAATTCCAAAACTCACGGGTAAAAGGCGCCATCAGGTCTAAACCGGAAATTCCACCGCCACTGGTACCCTGCCAACCGCCCACAGCCATATTATTGGCCCGCTCCGTCACCCGGTAACGCAAACCGGTTGCTTCAATCTGCTCCACCGTCTCACGCGGACCAGCATCAAACGGATGTTTAGCCCAGTTCGTAGGAATCATCAGAATCTTAAGTGCATAAAATTCGTCTCCCCGCCAAGTATCTTTGTCCACCTTAATCTTTTTCTGGTAAATGGGGTCCCAATTATATTTAGTATTGGCCGTATAAGGGCGTAGGGTAAGCACAACCTTTTTCTCGGGCACTTTCGGTATGACGGGCAGCGAATTATCAAAATCCATCCATGACTTGTCCGTCACCGCTTTCGGAGTACCTAAGGAACTGTTCATTTCAAGTTCCTTCAATACCTCCGGATTCAGCTTCACCTCCCCTTCTCCCTTCAGCAACCAGTTCAGCCTCAACGAGTCTTGAGAAGTCCAATTTTGGGCATAAAAAGGGAAGGCTACTGCACAGAGCAACCCCATTACAAGTATAAATCTCTTCACTTGACAGTTTGATTACTTAATACCTAATCCTTAATCCCTAATCCCTAAAAACATTTCACCACCACATATATCCACTGCCACAAAGTGGTTCGTCATAGCAGGGATCAATCGTCCACATAGTCCGTGGATACTTACGGGTTTCCCACCAACGGCGGTAGCGCGAGGCGGCATCCAGCACCTCTTCGTCCGAAAGGAAGTAAATACCTTCATAATTCTCCGCATCCGTATGCACCATCTTGCATCCCATCGAAGCATTGTTCCCGAGACGGATAGTCTCTACCGTCCACAAGATGCATTCGCCCAAACGCAACTTACCACCTGCCGAATAGGATACCGGAGCCAAGGGGAAAGAGGGAATAACCGTCAAGTCCTCGGCATACTTCAGCAATTCCTCTATATCTTCGGAAGTGAACTTGGGCATATTACTCAATCCATCCGGACTTTGGGTAGAATATTTACCAGCCTTCAACTGCTTGACAAACAAGTCTACATCCGGATGGTTGTAGTCCAACGTTTCTTTGCTGCAAGAGCCCAAAGAGAGAACAGAAAGAGTAAAGAATATGAGCAGCATAGTCTGCCCGAATATATGTAATTTATTGTATAGAGTCTTCATATTTGTATGGTATTTAAGATTAATAAGTCATGCGCACGCCGCACAACAGATTCAGATTGGTGGGCCGTTCCGTACGCAAGGTTCTTGTCTGCGAGTCCGTATCGAAATGATGGGATACAGACGGCTCTGCAAACAAGGCAAAACGGTCGTTCATTTTATAGCGTACCCCTACTCCGGCAGCAACCGACAACTGTACCGGCTCTGCGCCGAAATCATTGTCCGGAGCACCTGCAATGCATTTCTCGGCTGCTCCGCCTACCATAGCATAGAAATCCACTTTCGGCGTACTGGCCAGCATCATGTTCAGCCTTACCGGAACTTCCAGCGTATGCAACGTATGGTCACCATCCAAGCAATTATACTGAAGACCAGCTTCCAAGGAGAAATGCTTGTTCAAACGACGTTCCACGCTTACCCCGGCCGTGAACGGCATATGAAAATTCCCTTTCGGCAGGGAAATGCCGATGCCTGCTTTCAATGCCCAATTACGGGGCTTGGATGGCGATACAGCCACAGACTTTGCCGGTTCTTCCTCAGAAGATGGCAGCATTCTATCTATATCAGCATCCTTATGGCCAGGATTTGAATGGTAGTTCCCGTTTCCGGCCGGAGTTCCGTTACTGTAATAACCGTTTCCCGGCTGCTGCCGGTTTCCGTACACCCGTTGGGTAATCCGGATGGAAACATGGACAGACACGGATTCATCCTCATCGGCCTGCGCCGTCAATCCTGCCGGAATGCCGTTGGCGGGATGCTGTGTACCGGGCTTTTGTGCCATGGGGTTGGCCTGATGGATAGAGGGAAAACTTTCCTGCACCACATCCCCGTTCAAGTTACCTTCCGGCGTCATGGCCGCCACTTGTGTAAAGGCCTCCTTGATTTCCTCTTTCGGAGAGAAATACCAGAAAGCGGCAGAAGCAGCTCCCAGTACAAATACAACAGAGGCGGCTGCGGCTACGCGGTGAAACCTCGGAGAAAGAAAAAGCTGCCTCCTGCCTTTTGCGGCAACCGGTGACGGCAAGTCACGTTGCAACCCTTCCCAGAAGTCCTCCCGCACTGTCATCTCTGCGCCGGCAAGACGACTGCGGAATAAACCGGTTATTTCATCATTTTCTCTCATATTCAGTATATTCTTTAATTCTTTTTATTAACAAACACTTGGCACGATGCAACTGCGAGGTAGACGAATGCTCTTTGATGTGGAGGATTTCGGCTATTTCCTTGTGCGATTTCTCCTCAAAGACGTATAAGTTGAATACAGTACGGCATCCATCGGGAAGTTCCGCCACGAACGCCATCAGCATTTCTTCGGAAATGCGGCCTCCGGTTTCGGCAATGCCCGCTTCATCCGGAATGTCGGGCAATTGTTCCTCATTCACCACCAGTTGGCTGAAACGTTGCTGTTTCCGCAGGTAGTCTATCGCCTGCGTCACCATTACCCTTGTCACCCAGGTACCCAATGCACATTCGCCACGGAAGGTGAAGTGGGTGAAAATTTTGATGAAGCCATCGTGCAATACGTCATGGGCCGCATCGACATCGCCCGTATAGCGGTAACATACCGCCAGCATCTGCTTGGAGTAGAGGGTGTATAATTCCTTTCGGGCGGAATCCTTTCCTGCCCGGCAGCCCTCAATCAGTTCTATCTCATTTTCCAATGTCAGTGCTCGTTTTACGGACGCCTCTTCGCGTCGTTTGTTAGTTAGACGCAGCATTGCGGAAAATGCTGCTGAATTAATTCTAAAAAGAAGTTAAAGAACGGAGATTATTTATATTTGGCTCTCAAAGCCTGTATTTGCTTGTCCAGCATCTCATCCAATTCATCAAATTCATGCCAATACAGAAAACCGGGAACCATGTTGACGTAATTGATAAATTTCTTATACTGCACAAGAAACAAGGCCTGGTCCCGAAGACTGTCGTCACCATCAAAAACATGCGCCAACTCCCTGGACATGGCAGCACTCATAAGAGCATCTGTTTTCGTTGCATAGTAATCACTGACATCCTTTTGTTTCCTGCCCAACTCAAAATAAGTCTGCAATACATCCTGCAACATACGTTTGTCCGGTATATACTGCATCAATGAAGAACCTTTCAGCACGTCCAGCGCATCTGTCCTATAAGAGAATTCATCCATATTATTGAAAAGCTTGCCATACTTCCACAGAGTATCTATCGGTATCTTGGATACATCCATATCATGTTCCCTCAACAACAGACTCATGTGTATGTCAATATCCAACAAGTGCTTTATATTACGGAGCTCCTGCCTATTATATTCCAACTCTTCCGTTACCAACTGCATCGTAGCACGCACTTCCTTTTGACGGGCATTCTCGGTAATCCGGTCACTTCCCCAGAAAGTGACAATGATACCCGCAGCCACAATACTGAACTGACGGAAATAATCACCTATGTGCCAACTTTTTACCGTATGGTTCAGCCTATTAAAGTTTATCTTTCCCATATCTTTTTATTCTAAATGATACTTCTTTTCAAGCGCTTGTATTGCCTCGTCTATACGTTTTCCCACACGTTCTACATAGTCCGGCGTGAAATAGTTCTGCGCTACCCTGACAAAGTTCCGTACCGACCTGTCCGACAAGTAAATATCCCACGCCTCATATCCTCCACGATTTATCTGGTCCGTCTGTTCGTCAGTCAATGCCAAATGGAAAGGAACCATAATTTCGTCCTTCATATCGTAATAGCCATTCATAGTTGCCTTAAATCCATCCAATACCTCATAGATTCCGGTCAACTGCAACAGTAGCTCTTTATCTGAAATCTTCTGCATCAACATGGAGTTTTTAAGTATATCCAATGCATTCTGACTATAATAAAAACTGCGGATATGCCCCATAAGAAAGCGGAACTGTATCAATGAATCTTCCGGTATCGTCCGATGCTTTAAGTCATGCTCCACCAATAAGCTGGAAAGACGTTCATCCTCTCTAAACTCTGAAACGATACTCTTATAATTTTCCCGGTTACTTTTCAGTTCATCCCTAATCAGCGACATGGTGGCTTGAATATCCTTTTTCTCGGAGTTTTGAGTAACCAACTCACTACCGACAAAAGTAATCAGTACGCCAATCACCACAATGGAAGTCTGCCGGATGTAGTCTCCCACTTGCCAATCTTTGACAGTTGTTTTTACTTTATTCCATGTTATGTTTTTCATATCTTCCTACACTATTATCCATTACTATGAAACACATCATCCGTTATAGCCAAACGCATCATCTATCCGTCCCAAACAGACCATCTGTTTCACCCCAATACACCTTCTGTTTTTCCAAGAGCCACTACTTTGCTAGTTACCAATAGAAAGCCTCTCATAAATCTGCCGTAATGCAGCATTCTTTATGAGAGGCTTTCCTTATTATTCTGCAATAATGCTTTCCGCCTTTATCAACATGCTTTAAAGCTCATGTCCAATCCTTTCACGGAGTGAGTCAAAGCTCCTACGGAAATAAAGTCTACACCGCATTCGGCATAGTCGCGGAGCGTATCAAACGTGATGCCACCGGAAGATTCCGTTTCATAGCGGCCACCTACCATCTCCACAGCTTTCTTTGTCATTGCCGGGGTGAAGTTGTCAAACATGATACGGTCTACGCCACCCAGGTCGAGTACTTGCTGCAATTCGTCGAAGTTGCGCACTTCTATTTCTATCTTGAGGTCCTTACCTTTTTCCTTGCAATATTCCTTCGCACGGTTGATGGCCTTGTCAATGCCTCCCGCAAAGTCCACATGGTTGTCTTTCAGCAAAATCATGTCGAACAAGCCGATACGGTGGTTTACACCGCCACCGATTTTCACCGCCATTTTCTCGAGGATACGCATGCCCGGAGTAGTCTTGCGGGTATCGAGTACACGGGTATTCGTACCTTTCAATTGCTCGGCATACTTATGTGTCATGGTGGCAATGCCACTCATGCGCTGCATGATGTTCAGCATCAGACGCTCCGTTTGCAACAAAGACTGTATCTTGCCTTCCACAATCATGGCCACATCACCCGGCTTTACGGCTGTACCGTCATTAATAAACACTTCCACCTTCATGGTAGGGTCGAAACGACGGAACACCTCCTTGGCTATCTCGATACCGGCCAGTATGCCCGGTTCTTTTATCAGCAGTTTGGACTTGCCCATTGCCGTAGCAGGAATGCATGAAAGGGTTGTATGGTCTCCATCGCCTATATCTTCGGCGAAAGCCAGGTCTATCAGCCTGTCAATCAATTCTTCTTCCTTATTCATCTGTTTTATCTATCCTTATTTGATGTATAACATATTTGTTCTGTACTTTTCTGAAGAAACAATTCACCCGAAAGTTTCCATTTGCGGTCGTCAAGGTACCAATGACGAAACCAGACTCATCACGTTTCCCCTGATGGTTCACATTAAAACTGCCAACCTTGTGGTTGGAGAAGAAAGCAGCCATTGTGCCCTCTGCCGTCCGCTTGTCGGCGTGGGTCGACTTATTCTGAATGATTAAATCGACCTTGTCACCCAGATACTTGTTGAGTTCCTGAGAGCTTCCTTCCTTGAAGGCCCCAATCACTCCCTCGGGAACGTTCTGGGCCAGCAGCACAGACGTCCAAATGAAGAGACCGGTCAACAAAAAGACTACCCGTTTTTTCATTTTCACAAGTATTTATGATAGGCAAAGGTAAGCATTTGTCTCAAAATACAATAAAAAAATGCTAAATTTGTGCGCTAATCAAAACAGAACCAGTATGAAAACTACTCTGCTCGTCGTAGGACGGACTGTAGAACAACACTTTATAACAGCCATCAACGACTATGTGCAACGCACCAAGCGCTATCTCTCATTCGAGATGGAAGTCATCCCCGAACTGAAAAACACCAAAAGCCTCTCTATGGAAGTTCAGAAGGAAAAAGAAGGGGAACTGATACTGAAAGCTCTCCAGCCGGGAGATGTGGTCGTACTGCTGGACGAAGGTGGAAAAGAGATGCGTTCCATAGAGTTTGCAGACTATATGAAGCGCAAGATGAATACCGTAAACAAACGGCTGGTATTTATTATCGGAGGCCCTTACGGATTCTCTCAAAAAGTATACGAAGCGGCACACGAGAAGATGTCCCTCTCACGCATGACCTTTTCCCATCAGATGGTACGCCTCATCTTTGTGGAACAACTCTACAGGGCAATGAACATACTAAATGGGGGGCCGTATCATCATGAATAATTAAAATGCTCGGGCAGCCAGCGTACAATAGAGCGCAACACTATGCGGTGTTCTACGCAAGGTTTGATGTACACTTGTAAAGGTGCTGCCCGTTCAGCTCAATAGCAATACTCACCACATTCTCACAGGTAAACAAGGAGTAAGGCAGAGTGTTCGTCCATCCTCCCACCATATCCATACGTACGGAGCTATGTCCCCCATACTATTTGGAATGGCTTTTCCAATCAAGTTCGTTATTTAAAACAGAGAAAAGAATTGATTAAGAGTTAAGAATTGTCGAAAAAATATTATTAAGGATTCTTAGTAAATTTCTCAGTAATAAAAGATGGAAATACACATGAACAAATACAAACAATTAATAGCGTGCAATACACGATACTAACAACATGTCGTGCAAGAAGTTAACAACGTGTCATACAAAAAACAAATATCGTGTTTGCAGGATATTAACCTCCTGCAAACACGATATTAATTTGCTTTTATACAAAGCTATACGAGGCTGACCACCTGCTGCAACAGCCCCGGCAATTCAAAAGTAGCATTCTTGATATCCGAAATCCGGTTCTTGCCTTCTGTCGTAAGTAAAAAAACGCATCTGACGCTTATCTTCCTTACCTATCAGACGGGTAATGAGTTTCTTTTCCTCTACGGAACGAATGACCTTTGAAGTGTTGGAGGCAGACAAACCCAGTGCCTCAGCTATCTCACTGGAGGTAAGCTTAGGAGTATTGAGCAGCGTGCACAACAGCATTCCTTCATTCAGTGACAAATCGTACATCTGCGTAAACTGCACCTCGAATTCGGCAATAGCCCGATAAATATCACGAATTTTAACATAAAGTCTCCATATCTTTTCTCCTATATAAATAAGTTCACATTTGCTTTGTCCGCACGTTTCCCATTATAGGTAGCCACGCCACCGATGGTTACTTCATCCAGAAGTTCTTCGTGCCGGATGCCCATCATATCCATAGACATCTGGCAAGCGATGAATTCCACTCCTTGCGCCAATGCTTGCGAGCGCAACGACTCCAGAGAATCCACACCCTTGCGCTTCATCAGGAAGCGCATCATGCGACTGCCCATGCCAAACATATTCATCTGCGACAACTTCAGTTTCAAAGAACTGGACGGCAGCATCATGCCGAACATCTTGCCGAAGAAATCTTTCTGCACGCTGGGTTTCTGCACTTTCTTCAAGACGTTCAGTCCCCAGAAGGTGAAGAAAATGGTTACTTTCTGTCCCGTTGCCGCTGCTCCGTTTGCCAAAACGAAGGTTGCCAGCGCTTTGTCCAGGTCGTCACTGAACAGAATCAGCGTCTTTCCCCTCCCCCCGGCTACGGGAGTGTTGGAAGCGGATGTACAAGCCGGAGCGCCTTTTTCGATGACTACCGTATAGCGTCCTTTCTCGTCATGCTTCTCTATCAATTTATTTCCCGTTGTATCGCACCAGGCAGAGGCGTCGCGGGCAAAACCGGCATCGGTAGCCACAATCTCCACACGCTCGCCCACAGCAATGCTATCCATCGCCTTCTTCACCTGCATGATAGGTCCCGGACATTGCAAGCCGCAAGCGTTTATCTTCAACGGTTCCTTTTTGGAGACAGATGCCGCCGCAGGAACATCGTCGTTGTCAGCAGAGGCAGCCGAAGAAGCAGAAGAAGAGTCACCTCCTGCCGGAGCAGATGGAGACGGCAGAGGCGCCGTTGCCATGGAATAGGTCTTATAACCACCTATCAGATTGCGCACATTGCGATAACCGCGTCCCATCAGGATGCACAGGGACAGATAACCACGCAAACCCACAGCACAGAAAAGCACTACCGGCTTGTCCGTAGGTATCTCTGCCAAATGCTCGCGCATTTCATCCAACGGAATATTAACAGCTCCCGGAATGGTGCCGAAAGAGAACTCCTCGGGCGTACGGGTATCTATCAGCATCACTTTATCCTTCTCTTCCACCAACTCGCGCCAAGAGATGACGGGCATAGCACCGCTAATAATATTCGATGCCACATATCCGCCAATGGCGATGGGGTCTTTGGCTGAGGAGAAAGGAGGTGCATACGTATGCTCCGTCTCCATCAAATCGTAGACTGTGCCACCCTGCTTGATGAGTCCGGCAATCTGGTCGATTCGCTTGTCCACCCCCTCGTAACCGATACATTGCGCGCCATAGAGTTTACCGGTTTTAGGATGGAAAGTCAGTTTCAAAGTCAAAGGCAGGGCATCCGGATAGTAACCGGCGTGAGATGCCGAGTGCGTCACCGAGCTTTGGTATTCCATGCCCCACTGCTTCAAGCGTTTGGCTGCAAGACCCGTAGAAGCTACCGTCATGTCGAATACTTTGGCAATGGAGGTGCCGATAGCTCCTTCGTAGGAGACGGTATTGCCAAACACCATATTATCGGCAACGATACGTCCCTGGCGGTTGGCAGGGTTTGCCAGGTAATTGAGCCACGGCTTTCCGGTCAGCGGATGAGGATATTCGATGGCATCGCCCACGGCATAGATGTCTTTTTCGGAAGTCTCCAAGTGTTCGTCTACCCAGATACCGCCCATCTCGCCCAACTTCAAGCCGGCTTGTTGCGCCAATACAGTGGCAGGACGCACACCGATGGAGAGCAACACCATATCGGCAGGAATGGTCTTTCCGCTTTTCAGGAATACAGTGATTCCGTTGTCCGTACGCTTGAAATGGGTCACGCCTTCTTCCAGATAGAGGGAGACGCCTTTCTGTAACAAATGCTGATGGATGGGTGCCGCCATGGAGAAATCGATAGGCGCCATTACCTGATTACCCATTTCGACTACGGACACATGGACACCTGCATGATGCAGGTTCTCTGCCATCTCCAATCCGATGAAACCGGCACCTACCACCACGGCGCGCTTCACCTGCTTGTCTGAGATATAAGCCTTGATATGGTCGGTATCTTCTACATTGCGCAACGTGAAGATGCCTTCGGAATTGATGCCTTCCAAGGGGGGCTTCACGGGGTTGGCACCGGGAGAAAGCAAAGTTGTCATAGCTTTCGTCGTACTCCTTGCCTTCCGCGTTGCGTATGGTAACAGTCTTGTTTTTGGGATGGATGGCGATTACTTCATTCTGCACACGCACATCAATGCGGAAGCGCTTGCTGAAAGATTCGGGTGTCTGTACCAGCAGCTTCTCACGCTCTGCTATCACTCCGCCTATATAATAAGGTAAACCACAATTAGCATACGAGATGTAAGGGCCTTTCTCCAACAAAAGGATGTCAGCCATTTCGTCCACTCTTCTCAGTCGGGCGGCTGCCGTGGCTCCACCCGCTACACCGCCAATGATTACATATTTCATAATTCTTTGTTTTTTTAAGTTTGACGATGCAAAGAAAAGAGTTATTTTCGATAAAACATAATTTCCAGAGGAAAATATCATTAAGAGACTTATTTTTAATGAGAACGGACATAAAAAAATCGGATTATTACAAGTTGTTACACCTATAATAATCCGTTCTGTATACAAATTTTCTATAAGCTACCAACCAAGTCGGGCAAGACCGGCAGCACTATACCATGAAGTAGAACGATAAGCAGCATTAGCAGCTTGGGCAGCAGAAGAAGTGGCAGTGGAAGGTATATAATGGCTAACCCCATTTGCCCGTTTTATGGAGAACATACCAACAGACATCGAATAAATCATTGGCGTTTTTTTCCAACAGACAGAAGCTGCATCATATGCTTGCTTCCATTCATCCAAGGCAACTTCATCCACAACGAGTTTTTCCATCATTTCTACGAAATCATAATAGCCTACATAATAAGACGATCCTACTTTACGCTGATCATAATTAAAGACCGATGACCGAAGAACTTCTCTATCTGCTGTCACTCCCGACAAAACATTTGCTGTAGCAGCAGCTAAGTTCTCAAGCTCAGAAGATTTCAGCACATCTATAGCAGTGCCCATCGTCCAATTGCTATTACTCCCTATTTTTCCAGTATAAATTTCATCATAAGCAGCAAAAGTCCCAATAGCCATTTCTACCGCTGCACCTTTCTGAAATATAAATGGAAACATTCTATCATAGGCAGCACCAGGACCTGGATTCTCAGCAGGGAAACCAATATAGTAATCGCAATAATCACGCAACTCATACGCGACTTCCACCGACTGCATAAAGCAAGCATCAAACATAATAAAATCAAAATGAGGAGCCTTCTGTAATACTGACTTCAAGTCCTCAATATTCATATAATGTCCTCCTCCAGTCTTATCATTTCCTATCCAGCGAGTAGAAGGCAATGGAGTAGGTATCCATCCTTCCCCATGCGACCAATAAATCAAACCATAACTTTCCGCTTTATATAAAGAATTCCCAAACACATCATTGAATACCTCCTGCGTCTCAGCGACTCCACACGAATTTCTATCTTCATATTCTTTGACTATTGTTTCAACAACAGTACCACCTTTATTTTCAATTTCAATCAAACGAGGAGATCCCGTATCTATATACACCAATAAATGCATATCAGATGTATTATCAATTGAAGCCATCCCAGCTTTCAATTCCTCCAAATCCCCATCCGTAAAGCTAGCCAATGGATTTATACTATTATCCGCTGCCATATATACCAGCACAGTACGTTTCCCATCAACCGGAGGATCAGGTATCGGGTCGTCACCACGGCACGCCGACATGAACAAGGGGAAAACAAAGAAAAAAAGAAGATATAGTTGTGTTTTCATACTTGAAATCTTATTCCTGCGGTTTTGTAAACGTGAAAGCCTCAGGCTTCACCACCTGCAAAACCATATTCTTACTCTTTTTATACTTGCCTTTTACCTTTACAGCCTCTTTTTCCAACTTTTTCTTGTTTTCAGCGAAATAAATCATGCAAGTATAATCAGGTTTCTTCAGATTGTACTCCAGATAGTTCTTAAGCTGGTAAGTGTATAAATCACGCTTGGGCAAGAATCCATTCTTATCCAGCTCTACGCTGTCCAATACCTGGATGTCTGTATAATATACGATGGAGTCATTGAAAGAAGCCGCCACCCCAAAAGCATATACAGCCTTTTCCTTATCTTTCATTGTAAAAGCCGAACACAACGCAAAAACCAAAGCTACGGCACAAAGTATACGAACGTATTTCATTGAGTTATGAGTTATAAGTTATGAATTATCAATGGGGCAAAGATATAAAAAAAACCGCACGCCTACTAAAGACGTACGGTTTTTAATTCCTTCTATTTGTCGGAAACTGATATTTCTTATTTATCCCAAATAAGATTTGAGCAATTTACTACGATTACTTTGTCTTAATCTTCTGATTGCTTTTTCCTTAATCTGACGCACACGCTCACGGGTCAAGCCGAATTTGTCGCCGATTTCCTCTAATGTCATTTCCTGCTGTCCGATACCGAAAAACATCTGTATGATTTCTTTTTCCCTATCGGTTAACGTAGAAAGAGCTCTATCAATTTCCCTCGCAAGAGACTCGTTCACCAAAGAGCGGTCAGCCATAGGGGAGTCATCGTTGACCAACACATCGAGCAAGCTGTTGTCCTCTCCCTCTACGAAAGGTGCGTCTACCGAGATATGACGGCCTGACACCTTCAGCGTATCAGAGATTTTGTCAACAGGGATTTCCAGTTCATCGGCAAGCTCTTCGGGAGACGGACGACGTTCGTTTTCCTGCTCGAACTTGGAAAAGGCCTTGCTGATTTTATTCAGCGAACCCACCTGGTTCAACGGAAGACGTACAATACGCGACTGCTCTGCCAAAGCCTGCAGAATGGACTGACGTATCCACCATACTGCATAACTGATGAACTTGAAACCACGTGTTTCATCGAATTTTTCGGCAGCCTTGATCAGTCCTAAATTACCCTCGTTAATCAAGTCGGGCAAACTCAAACCTTGGTTTTGGTACTGCTTGGCCACAGATACAACGAAACGCAGATTGGCACGTGTCAATTTCTCCAGTGCAACACGGTCACCCTTGCGGATGCGCTGAGCGAGCTCCACTTCCTCTTCAACAGTAATGAGGTCTTCGCGACCGATTTCCTGCAAATACTTGTCAAGAGAAGCGCTCTCTCTGTTAGTGATACTTTTTGTAATTTTAAGTTGTCTCATTCTTACTAATACAGATTTGGGTTGCAAAGGTACGACAAATTATTTTGTTACAATAATCTCATCCTAACTTTTTCACCTTATTTATATCTTATCCTATATAACAAAAAGGATGCCGGTATGTATTGTACCGACACCCCCTTTTCGCTATTGTTAGCTAATATTACAATCTTCTTACCTAACTATCCTTATTTTTTATTCTGAGTCAAATCAACGGCATACATTGCACGTTTTCCTGACGGGAACATACCGGTGATGAACAAACCTTGCTCAGGAGACTTTCTTGCCTCTTTCATCGCCTTTTCCAAATCGTCTACCGTCTTCATCGGCACTCCATTGGCTTTCAGAATGATGAAGCCCTTGCGGATACCTGCATCGGCCATCTTACCATTGGTAACCCCGGTAACTTCCAGACCATACCCCAGGTTCAACTGCTTCTTCAGCTCGGAAGATACGGGCTTGAAGGCTGCACCCAAGATTTCCATTCCGGCATCCTTCACTACCTTCGTAGTGCCTTGCTCATTCTTCAGCGTGATTTCGAATTCCTTTTCCTTCTTGTCACGAACCACCGTTACCTTCACTTTGTCGCCCGGACGGTGTTTTGCCAGCATTTCCTGCAAATCCGAGAACTTGTGAATCTTCTTGCCGTTCAATGCTATGATTACATCGTTTTCCTTCAAGACGCCGGCAGCGGAACCACCTTCAACAACTTCGGCCACATAGATACCCTCTTTCACACCAAGTTCGTCGGCCTTCTTCTTCAGCTCTTCAGTCCAGCGTTCGTCCATCTGCAGGTCTGTGCTCAAATCACTACCCTTGATGCCAAGGAGCGCGCGCTGCACGGTACCAAACTGTTTCAAGTCGGCTACCACCTTTGTCATAATGCTGGTAGGGATGGCAAAACCATAGCCGGAATAAGCACCCGTGGGTGAGTAAAGCATGGCATTGATACCAACCAGCTCGCCTTTGGCATTCACCAACGCACCACCACTATTACCTTGGTTGATGGCAGCATCCGTCTGAATGAAAGACTGGATGTTTGCAGCTTGTCCATTGGAGGCAGAAGAGCCAATGGAACGGGCTTTTGCACTGACGATACCAGCTGTTACGGTAGAGTTCAGGTTGAACGGATTACCTACTGCCAATACCCATTCTCCCACCTTCAACTGGTCGGAGTCACCAACCGGAATTGTCGGGAAGTCATCCCCTTCAATCTTAATCAATGCCAAGTCCGTGCTGGGGTCAGTACCGATGATGCGTCCTTTCAGCTCACGGTCGTCATTCAGTTTCACGGTGATTTCATCAGCACCTTCCACCACGTGATTGTTCGTCACAATATATCCGTCTTTGGAGATGATGACACCCGAACCGAAACCTACACGCGGCTGGGTCTGTATCTGGCGCTGGCGTCCACGACCGTCTCCAAAGAAGAAGTCAAAAATATCCGGTTGTTCTTGCACCGTCTGAGTCTTACTCAACTGAGTGGCACGTATATGCACTACAGCATGGAGCGAACTCTCCGCTGCTTGTGTCAAATCCACAGGCTGGGCATCCGTTGCATGGAAAGCTGCCGGCAGCAGATTATTCGGGTTCTGTTGGAACAACTCGCTGAATGCGGCAGGCTTTTCCTTATTCAGCATCTTATAAGTGGTCAATCCAGCCACTCCAGAGCTCAAGAGCACGATAGCCGCAACTCCAAGGATGTTTTTTGTTGTCTGTTTCATACTATTCTTCCTATTCTTTAAATTGTTAATATTCAAGTTTCGTTTAACATTACGACGTTAAAATAACGACAAAAAACGTTCAGTTATTCCGCTTGTCACTCTTTTTTGTTCTCTTTTAACAGAGGATATTTAGGGCTTAACAGCGGTTAACGGCAAAGACTGACAAATTAGCATTTATGTACGATTGCTGACTGTTAAAGAACTGACAGATAGAGCATAAAAAGACGCATCACCCGTTGCGGCCGAAACGGATGATTCATCTGTTTTTAGAGGGCAGATAGTACCTTAATAATTCAAGTAATCAATGTCCATGTGGTAGTCCCACTGCGGGAAGTAGAGGTTACCTCCCTCCCACTCCACCTCGCCACGCTGGAAGTCGACGGTCTCGCTGCGGGGATACTGCTTTTCGGGCTGTAGCGGCATGCCGTAATCAGTGTTCACAATCATGCGCCAAGAGTCTATACCACCCAGGAAGAAATATTCTTCGTCGGCATTGCGGGCAAAGGCAGGAATGCCGAATGACTGGTCGACAGGCACCCAACCCACACCCTCGAAGTAGACTTCTGCCCAATCGTGCAGATTCCATGCACGGGGATGCATCATGAAGCCGCTCTGGAAATGTGCGGGAATTCCACTGATGCGGCAAAGCGTAATGAACAGCAGGCTGACTTGGCCACAGTCTCCGTGACGGTTGTCCAACACATATTCCGGGATATTCTCAATGGTGGAATATTCGCGTGCAGAAGCCCACGGGAAGTTGTCATTCACCCAACGGAAGATACGTTTGGCTTTCAAGTAGGGGTTGGTTTCACCGGCTGTCAATTTGGCAGCAAGTTCGCGCAAGCGCGGGGAAAAGACGATATGCTTCTCACGCTCGGCAGTATATTCCTTATAAAGAGCGGTCGTCGTATCATAGGGCTGCACGTCTTCCGGCTTCAGATTATGCCATTCGCCGTTGGCGGTAAACTCAAAGGTTTCGGAGAATACGGTAGGTTCGCCTTCGACAGCACGTTTCTCCATGTACAATGTACTGTGACGGCACTCGGGCGACGAAAAGGTGTATTGCGGTTCACTGGCCGAAATGAACTTGACATCCTGCTGCCGGGCCTGGTCCTGACGGGGATAGGGCAACCAGCAACGGATGATTTTCCCGGCAGGTACGGCATTGGTATCCACGGTCAACGTGTAGGTGACGCGCATGCGCTTCGGCTCAACAATGGCCTTGCCCTCCTTCTTCACAGCAGAAATGATTTCGGGCAGGTTCTCCATATTCACTTTCTCGCTGCCACTCGGCGAAGTACCTTCCTTGGCTATCTTGATGTCATAGCAAGTGGAGTCCACACGAAACAGATTAGGTCCGGCATTGCGGAAATAGCGTTTCTCTCCATCCAGCATCATGCACTCCAAAGCTTTGGAGGCTTCCCACTGGCGCATCTGCTCATCGGTCACGTCGGGAATATACTTGCGGATATAGTCCTTCACCTGGGATTCCGTCATACAGAAGTCCGTAAGCAGACGTTGGTGCAGGTCGTCCTCCCAATTGTAGGGCTTGCTCTCGGGCTTCGTGCTGCATGCAGAAGCCATCACAAACAGAGCGACGGTATACAATAGCTTTCTCATAACTTCACCACTCCAATACCCGGCAATTCGGGCAACGTTATCTTACCTTTCACAACCTCCATACCCTTGAAACGGTCATTCGCAATCAACAGACTACCGTCCAAGTCAGCAAAGTCCACTGCCGGAGAGAATTGGGAGGCAGCGGTAATGGCACAAGAGGTCTCGGTCATACAGCCTACCATCACTTTCATGTCCAATGCACGTGCCAAAGTCACCATCTTCCAGGCTTCGCGCATGCCGGTACACTTCATCAGCTTGATGTTGATGCCCGTAAAGGCGCCCTTCAAGCCTGCCACATCCTTCAGACGCTGGATGGACTCATCGGCAAATATGGGTAACGGGCTTTGCTGAGCGACCCATGCGATATCGTCCAATTGTTCCTTGGGCATCGGTTGCTCTATCATGACAATTCCTTTTTCGTGCAGCCAATGTATCATATCGAGCGCATGATGTTTGTCTTTCCAGCCCTGGTTGGCATCAATGGCAATCGGAAGGTCCGTCACCGAACGGATGGTCTCTATCATTTCTTTGTCGTTCTCCCGCCCCAGCTTTACTTTAAGGATATTGAACCGGTCGGCACACTCTTTCGTCTTTTCACGCACCACGTCGGCCGTATCAATACCGATGGTGAAAGTTGTAAAGGGAGTCTTCTCCTTGTCCAACCCCCATATCTTATACCAAGGGGCTTGCAACAGTTTGCCCACAAGGTCGTGCAAGGCGATGTCCACAGCAGTTTTAGCAGCGGAATCCCCTGCCGAGAGGCTGTCTATATAAGCCAGTATATCTTCCAGCTGAAAGGGGTCTGAGAATTGGCCGATGACATCCTGCACCTTCTTCAAAAAAGCTAATACACTGTCCATCGTACCTAGTTCGTGTTGCAGGTACGGGGGCATGGAGGCTTCACCATAACCGATAATGCCATCATATTCTATCTCGACCTGAACGTCGGGAGTGGTAGTACGCGAGTAGGTGGCCACTGTAAAGACATGGCGCAATTTCAGTTCATAGGGGAAGAAACGCAGTTTCATTTTTGGGGTTACACCTGCCCTACTGTTCACGTTGAACAAGGAAGGAGCGTCATTTCCTCCGGCAAATACATGATTGATTGCCATGCCTGAGCCGAGTGCGGCAAAAGCGGCGGTTTTCAGGAAATCTCTTCTGTTTGACATAATTGTGTGTGTATTAAATGTGCCAATATGCTAATGTACTAATATGCCAATGGGCTGCACTATATATACTACGTCATGTTTGCACCGTCACGCCGAGGTCATTGGCATATTGGCACATTAGCACATTATTACATTGAATAAAATGGATTCGTTTCCGTTGTATTGAGCGACGCCTCCTTATTTATATAAGGTAACACGCGCGTAGCGAACAACAGTCTACCGAGATTGTATTCATCGAACAGCTCGTCGTCGGGGCTGAAGCTATTGACGCGCACATCGCCTTGCGAATGGATGAAACGCTTGTTGCCGATATACATGCCGACATGTACCACACGTTCCTTGCGTTCCGGCGTCGCCTTACGCCCGAAGAAAATCAAATCGCCCGGCTGGAGGTTACTGAAATCAGGAACGATATCGATATGCTTGCCCACGTATGCCTGCTGGGAAGCATCCCGCGGAATGATGATGTCGTGCATGAAAGAACGGTGCGCATGAAGCCGCTACAATCCAGCCCCTTTGGAGGAAGTGCCAGCCCAAAGATAAGGGATGCCCATCATGCTATGCGCCGTAGCTATAATGCTGGCTGCGTCCTGCTTCAAGGCTGCCCGCCAATTTTTTTTCAGGCATAGAGATGGATTTGGAGATATATCCCTGGCGGCCGTCGGGATAAGCCACCTTATAAAAGGCACCTTTTGTCCCCTCCCACTTCAGGCGGTTTCCGGCAGCAACATCAGAGACGGTCTGCGATACCTGGCTGGGCTGTGAGTAGACAAAGCCGTAATGCGAAGTCACCACTATTTTCTCCGCATTGTTCCAAGCGGTCAGCTCTTCCCGCGTGACGGGATGTATGCCTACCCGGTGTACCCATGCAATGTAGTTGTCCGGTGTCTGGATACGGTACCAGCCGTCGCGCTGCAACACCCGCACCGGCATCCCCATCAAGCCTTGCGTCATCATTTCTGAAGAGAAATCCGGGTCTACCCGAAGATTGCACACAGACACATTGACAATGCCATACGTCTTGCCTTCAAGTCCGGTCTCATCCGGAAGCACTTGCAGACAATCCATCACCGCATATCCTTTCTTTGCCAAACCATCCAGCAAAGCCGTCTTTGCTTCTGCCGAAGTGGTGACACCACGCAACATCACATTCTTTCCGGAGAAAGAGTAATCTACATCGAACAAAGCTACGCGCTTGTCCGGTGCAAACTTTTGTTTCAAACTGTCAGCGAGTTGCGCCACCTCTGCAGGGATGGTACGGTCACCCACTTCCGAAGCGACAGCAAAAAGCGGGATTAACAGAAATAAAGGAAAAAAGAGAGGATAACTTTTTCATTGGTCAAAAGGATTTGGGGGTTATTACTAATAGCAAAGCTACGAATTTATTCCGAAATAGATACATGTTTTTAAGATAATTAAGGGTAAAGAATGAAGAATGAAGGATTCATCCGTACTGCATCCGCACACTGCACAACAAATTCTTCATCCTTCATTCTTCATTCTTCATTAATATTCCGTATCTTTGTACCCCTATAAAAGCAGTTGGTCGGTCTGTCGCTTGCGCCTTCGTGCGTATGAGGAAAGTCCGGGCAACACAGAGCGTCCCACTTCCTAACAGAAAGCTGTCCGTGAGGGTAGAGTAACGTAGAAGAAAATAACCGCCGTCGCCCTCGGGCTATGGTAAGGGTGAGAAGGTGGGGTAAGAGCCTACCAGTCTTGTGGCGACACAAGGGCTGTGCGTCTTGGGAGTTGTAAGGTCATGTAAACCGACGTTATGAGAGTTGCTCGCTCCATGTCGGAGGGTAGACCGCTAAAGCTTGTATGGTGACATGCGGCTCAGATAAATGACAGACACTTCTTTTAATGAAGAATGGATAATTCCTAATTAGACTTTTCAGGAACAGAAGAACAGAACCCGGCTTACAGACCGACTGCTTTTTTATTCTTTTCTCCTATCTGTGATAATCCCCTTTATCTTTAATCAGTATGACC
>ENA-OQBL01000205-OQBL01000205.1-human-gut-metagenome-genome-assembly--contig:-NODE-205-length-34168-cov-4.938927_pt1 | contig 34168 bp, 32 predicted proteins | sample MGYA00242747_ERZ504553 | MGnify/ENA primary metagenome ERZ504553 (study PRJEB26092, sample SAMD00036240) | human gut metagenome | host: Homo sapiens | study: EMG produced TPA metagenomics assembly of...
GTACTGGACGCGCCGCTCACCCTTGCCCCCATGGAGCGGGCACTGGTGCCCACCGGCCTTGCCATCGAGCTGCCCGGCCCCCACAGCGTGGCACTGGTGTACGCCCGCAGCGGCCTGTCCATCAAGCACGGCCTGTGCATGGCCAACGGCGTGGGCGTGGTGGACAGCGATTACCGCGGCGAGCTGAAGGTGCCCATGGTCAATCTGGGCAGGGAAGCCTACACCATTCAGCCCGGTGAGCGTGTGGCCCAGCTGTGCATCGCACCGGTGTACACCGCTGCCTTTGTGCCTGCCGAAGAGCTGGGCGATACCCAGCGCGGCGAGGGCGGCTTTGGCTCTACCGGAAAGTGAGATGGAATCATGAACCTGATCTTAGCTTCCGGCAGCCCGCGCAGGCGGGAGCTGCTCTCCTTATATACCACCAATTTCACCGTCTGCGTCAGTGACTTTGACGAAAGTGCGGTGCAGGCCGCTACGCCTGCCCATCTGGTGGAACAGCTGGCCCGGGGCAAGTGCCTTGCCGTTTCGGCCCAGCACCCGGGCGCTGTGGTCATCGGCTGTGATACGGTGGTGGATGTGAACGGCGAGGTGTTCGGCAAGCCCCACAGCGAAGAGGACGCAAAGCGGATGCTGCGCGCCCTTTCCGGTGCTACCCACGAGGTGCACACCGGCGTGTGCATCTCGGACGGTGCGCGCACTGAAAGCTTTGTGGACAGCTGCCGCGTTACCTTCTTCCCGCTGGGTGAAGAGGAGATCGACTTCTACGCTTCCACCGCCGAACCCTACGATAAAGCCGGTGCCTATGCCATTCAGGGACGGGCGGCCCTCTGGCTGGACCGTATTGAGGGCGACTACTACACCATCATGGGTCTGCCGGTGAGCCGCACCGTACAGCTGCTGGCACATTTTGTGTGATAAAACTGGAAAAACGAAGAAAACTTGCGCAAACGCTTGAGAAATCATTGCCTTGCGGCTATAATAGAACCGTGTTATTCTGCGCAAAGGCGGCACAAAAGGGCTGCCGGATGTTCTGGCGCTATAGATAAAATGGGAAGCATAAGGAGAATTTTTACAATGGGCCTGTTTTCTAAAGATGTAGGTATCGATCTGGGTACCGCAAATACTCTGGTATATATGAAGGGCAAGGGCATCATCATGCGGGAGCCTTCGGTCGTGGCTGTGGATACCAAGACCGACGAGGTGCGCTGTGTGGGTGCCGAGGCAAAGGCTGTCATTGGCCGTACCCCCGGCAGCATCGTGGCTGTGCGTCCGCTGAAGGATGGCGTGATCGCTGACTTTGACATCACCACCAACATGCTGGAAAATTTCCTCAAGAAGGCATGCGGCAACAGCATGTTCTCCCGCCCCCGCGTGGTCATCTGCATCCCGTCCGGCGTTACCGAGGTGGAGCGCCGCGCTGTGCGCGAGGCTACCCTGAAGGCCGGTGCCCGTCAGGTGTCCGTCATTGAGGAACCCATGGCAGCAGCCATCGGTGCGGGCCTGCCCATCAGCGAGCCTACCGGCAGCATGATCGTGGATATCGGCGGCGGCACGGCTGAGATCGCTGTGATCTCTCTGGGCGGCATCGTGGCCTCCCGCAGCGTGCGCATGGCAGGCGATATGTTCGATCAGGCCATCATCGCCTTCATCAAGCGCAAGTACAACCTGCTGATCGGTGAGCGCACCGCAGAGCAGATCAAGATCGAGATCGGCTCCGCCTATGCGCTGGACCCCGAAATGACCATGGAGATCAAGGGCCGTAACCTCGTGGACGGCCTGCCCAAGAACATCGTCGTCCACTCTGAGGACGTGCGCGAAGCTCTGCTGGAATGCCTGGTCAAGATCACCAGCGCCATCAAGGAAACGCTGGAGCGCACCCCGCCGGAGCTGAGTGCGGATATCATCGACCGCGGCATCACCCTGACCGGCGGCGGCGCACTGCTGCGCGGTCTGGATCAGCTGATCCAAAGCGAGACCGGCATCGACGTACACATTGCGGAAGACCCGCTGGACTGCGTGGCTAAGGGTGCCGGTGCGGTGCTGGATCATGTGGATGTCCTGCATGACGTGCTGGACACCGACGGCGGCCACATGTAACACGGGTAAGGCCCACACTTGCGGAAAAAGGCTCTTTTGCGCAGCGTCTGCGCTGATTTCCGCTGCAAACAATGTCTCTTGCGCGGATGGCAGGGCTGTCCGCGCTTTTCTTATGGCATGGCATCCACCCGAAACAGGAGGGTACTCCCTTGAAGGATTTTTTTGACACATGGAAATTTAAGATACTGGTAGCCGTGGCGGTGTTTCTGGTGGGCATTATGGCCTATGCCGGTGCCAACGGACGGCTGACTGCTGCCCCGCAGGAACTGCTGGGCGTGGTGCTGATGCCGCTCCAGAAGGTCACATCGGCACTGAGCGGCGGCATTGGCTCGGTGTGGGAAAAATACACCAGCATCGATGAGGTCATGGAACAGAACGAACAGCTGGAAGCGGAGAATGCTGAGCTGCGCCAGCAGATCGTGGACTACGACCGCATCAAGGCGGAGAACGAAGCCTACAAGGCACTGGCCCGCATTCAGGATTCCAACACCGAAGCAAGCTATATTTCTGCCTTTGTGATCGGCCGCGACCCGCTGGATGAGTTCGGAGGCTTTACGCTGGACTGCGGCACGGTGAACGGCGCAGCCGTGAACGATGCCGTGATCAGCGATAAGGGCTATCTGATCGGCATGGTGGTGGAAGCCGACACCACCAGCTGCAAGGTGATGACCATTCTGCACCCCAGCTTCAGCGCTGCGGGCGTGGTATCCCGCACGCGGGAAAACGGCATTATCAATGGCAGCACCGATTATGCCGGTGACGGCCTGTGCGTGCTGACCAATCTGGAACGCGCCACTGAGACGAAGATGGGCGATCAGGTGATCACCACCGGTCTTGGCGGAGTGTTCCCGCCGGATCTGCTGGTGGGAACCGTGCAGAAGGTGGAGCCGGAAGTCAGCGGCAAATCTTCCATTGCAGTGGTGCGCCCGGGTGCAGACCCGCGCACGGTCAAGCACGTATTCGTTATTACCGACTATTAAGGGGGCGCATTTGTATGGAATCACGCCGCATGCGCAGCCGCAGCCAGATCCTGAAATGGGTCTGCTACGCGGTGGCACTGTTTGTGTGCGCGGCACTGCAGACGACCCCCGGCCTGCTCCAGCTGGGGCAGGCAAAGCCGCTGTTCATTCTGCCGCTGTGTCTGGCTGTGGCCGTGTATGAAGGCGAGTTTGCAGGTGCGCTGTTTGGTGCCGTGAGCGGCCTTTTGTGGGACTACACCGCCGGGCGCACCGTGGGTATGCTGGCGCTGGAACTGCTGTTGCTCTGCTTTGCGCTTTCGGTGCTGGTTCAGGTGTATCTGCAGGGCAGCACATGGAACTTTGCGCTCATCAGCACCGGCACGGCCCTTGTGGTGCTCTCGCTGGACTGGCTGTTCTTCTACTACATGCCCGGCTACAGCTGGGCGCTGAGCCGCTGGCTGACCTTTGTGCTGCCTTCGGCCATGATGACGCTGGTGCCGTCACTGATGCTGTTCAGTCTGGTGCGGCACATTTACAGCGCATTCAAAATCGACAACGGCGTAGTCTGAACTGCCGGAGGAAACGCGGATGAACCAAAACGAACGAAAAACCGTTGCGCGCCGGATGATCCTGCTCATTGCAGTGGCATGTGTTATCATGGGCCTGTACGTGATGCGGCTGATCTTTCTGCAGCTGGTCAACGGCGACGACTTCAAGGCCAAGGCCACCAATACCACCGACTATAACTTTACGGTCACGGCGGCCCGCGGCGATATCGTGGACAGCGCCGGGCGGCGCATTGCCACCACAACCACCAGCTACAATGTGGTCCTTAACAAACTGCTGATGGGCGACCGGGATCTGGATACCATGCTGCAGCAGATCGTGGAGCTGCTGCGTGCGAATGGCGAGAGCTGGAATGATACGCTGCTGATCGGTCAGGCGGACGCAGCAGGCAATTACGCCTTTACGGACGATGACACGTCCATCAGCGACCAGAAGCAGCTGGCAGACATGAAGGAAACGCTTGGTCTGCAGCAGTACGCCACCGCCAACGATGTAATGGAAATGCTGGTGGAAAAGAACGATCTGCAGGATTTTTCGCCGGAATGGCAGCGTGTGCTGGCCGGCATCCACTACGAGATGGACCGGCAGGCGTTCTCCAATGTGAACAATTTTGTCATGGCGGAGAACGTGAGCACCCTCGCGGTGGCCACCATCAAGGAGCACAGCCTGCAACTGCCAGGTGTGGAGATCGTGGAAACCAGCGCCCGCAGCTACGACCAGAGCGATATCATCCCGGCGGTGCTGGGCCGTGTGGGCAAGATCACGGCGGAAAAGTGGAAGGTGACCGATTCCAACGGTCAGGTGACCTATCCGCTGCGGGAAAAAGGCTATAACATGAACGATGTTCTGGGCATTTCTGGTCTGGAATCCGTTTATGAGGACGAGCTGCGCGGCAAGGACGGCGTGAAGACCATCACCCGCAATTCGGACGGCGTGATCGTGGATACAAAGCTCACCACTGTGCCGGAGCCGGGCCATACCGTGCAGCTGACCATTGACAGCAACTTCCAGCGTGCCGTGGACAAGGCACTGGCGGACAACATTGATATGATCAACCGCGTGTACAATACCGGCACCATGAAAGCTGCCGCTGGTGCGGTGGTGGTGCTGGACGTGAAGGACGGCAGTGTGCTGGCTGCTTCCAACTATCCCAGCTATGACCAGAACCTGTATGCCGCTAACTACAGCGAGTACAGCTCCGACCCGAGCCTGCCGCTGTTCAACCGCGCATTGCAGGGCCTGTATACGCCGGGTTCTACCTTCAAGCCCGCCGTGGCGGTGGCTGCACTGGACAGCGGCCTCATCAACCAGTATTCTACCGTTTACTGCAACGGCGTGTACAACTACTTCAAGGATTACCACCCCCGCTGTACCCGCCATGGCCACAGCGGCAACATCGATGTGGTAACGGCCATCAAGTGGAGCTGCAACATCTTCTTCTATGATGTTGGCCGCCGCCTGACCAGCGATGTGTACGATGCCTATGCCTACAAGCTGGGTCTTGGCCAGCGCACCGGTGTGGAGGTGAGCGAGGCCGTGGGCCGTCTGACCACCAAGAGCGACTCCAACTATACGGCATCGCTGGATGTGCAGGCCGCCATCGGTCAGGGCAACACGGTGGTCTCGCCCATCCAGCTGGCTACCTACGCGGCAACGCTGGCCAACAACGGCACCCGTTACCGCACCCATTTCGTCAAGGCCATTCTGGACACCAACACCGGCGAGGTGCTCAGCGAGACCAAGCCCGAGGTCATGGATGTGATCGAAGGCACCGGCAACACCTTTGAGCTGGTGCGGCAGGGCATGAAGCAGGTGCCCAGCACCATCAGCGGCAAAATTTCCAGCTATCCGGTGCCGATCGCCTGCAAGACCGGTACACCTCAGCGCAGCGAGACCTATGCGCCCGGTAAGCACTATCTGAACGCCATAATGGTGGCTTACCTCCCGGCGGATGATCCGCAGATCGCCATTGGCATTAGCATTGAGTACGGAGGCTATGGTGCCCGTACCGGTGATCTGGTGGTGGATATTGCAAATGCCTATTTTGCCCTGAAGGATGGCAGCCTTGCCCAGCAGGCCGAAGCGGAAAAAGAAGCCGAGCAGGCCCAGCAGGAAGATCAGGCACAGACCACTGACCCAGCACAGGCCGCTGCAGGCCAGACCACCGGCAATGCCGCAGCCCAGCCTGCACAGATGACACCCGCCGCAGACACCGCTGCGCCGGAAACGGCAGCAGAAGGGGAAGCCCAGCCTGCCGTGCAGGACGAGCAACAGCCCGCCGCAGACACCGAGCAGAACCCCGATGCCATTGCGCCGGAGAACTGAAAACGGGAGACAAAACCGACACGGGAAAGGGCACTGCAGCGGGGTTTTGAATGGAAACATCCCTGAAAAGGAAACAAATTGAATGTTTTGTATGAAAACCGGTTGTAAAGATTGGATTTGTGATATCATTTCAACCGAAGGACGTTTTTACAAGTGGGTCCGCATCGTGAAGAAAGAGGAGAGGGTAACGGATGACGATCGCACTCATTGCACATGACTCCAAAAAGGAGCTGATGGTTCAGTTTTGTACGGCTTACTGCCGTATCCTGAGCCAGCATAAATTGGTGGCCACCGGTACGACCGGTAAGTTGATCGCCGAGGCTACCGGTTTACAGGTGCAGCGCTTTCTGGCCGGTGTGCAGGGCGGCGACCAGCAGATCGCATCCCGCATCGCCTGCAATGAGATCGACCTGTTGCTGTTCTTCCGTGATCCCATCAACGCAAAGCCCAGCGAACCCAACGAAATGACACTGCTGCGCCTGTGCGATGTGCACAACATTCCCATGGCCACCAACATTGCCACTGCCGAGGTACTGATCCACGGCTTGGAGCGCGGCGATCTGGATTGGCGCGATATCGTGCATCCCCAGAACTGACAAAACGATTTGGAATGGTTCCGCGTGCGCTGCGCCATATTCAGCGGAAATTATATTGATAATGCGAAAATCGGGAGCATCTGCGGATGTTCCCGATTTTCATTTTCACGGGAATGGGGTCCGAACCGCAGAATGCATTTCTGCCGCCGTGCGGCTGTTTCCGCAGGAAGCAAAAACAGCAGATGCCGTGTGTCGCAGCGGCCTTGCCTGTAAAAAAGGAATTCCGGAAATCCGCAGATTTTCCGGAATTCTAATATAAAATAATGTTTCCGCTGAATATGGCCAGAGTGCAACGGAGGCCATTTGAAACGTACGGTTAAACTTTAAATCCTCGGCCATCTCCGCCACATCTTCCGGGGCAAAATCGCCCAGCGGCAAGATCAGCCGTGCCAGCGTTTCCTGCGGCAGAGCTGCAAGAATCGTGCTGTCATCACTGCCGGTGCCTGCGGGCGTGCAGACGGTGTGCACGCCGTCTGCACCGGTTTCCACCCGGGCACGGTGAGTGGTTGCCACATATTGCATCCCAAGCTTGTCTGCAGCCGTCAGCAGAGCGGCAAACAGCGGCGTGCCGCCCTCGCCCAGAACGTCTGCGTCCTGCCCGGCCAGTGCTTCGGCGTTCAGCACGATGCACTCGATGCCAAGGGCCTCTGCTGCCTTTTTGGCGCTTTCCGCATCGGCGGTCTGTTCTGCTGCCAGCCGCACGGAAGCGCCCGCCACGGCAAAGCCCTGCTGCTGTAAAATGCGCACAGCTACGGCGCATTCTCTGCTGCCGTCCATCTGCACCAGAACCTTATCCTGACTCTCGTAGGTGTCGAACCCACTGCCGGGCAAAAATGTGTCGCTCATGTTCCCTGCCTCCCGCCATGTGCTTTGCTTTGGGCCACGGCCAGCTGGTCGCAGCGTTCGTTCTCCGGGTGGCCTGCGTGGCCCTTGACCCAGACATAGGTGATCTTGTGCCGGGCTTCCTGCTCCAGTGCCTGTGCCCAGAGGTCCGGGTTCAGGGCAGGGGAGCCATCTGCTTTTTTGCCAGCCCCGGCGCTGCAGTTTTTGGCCCAGCCCTCTGAAGCCCGTTGATGACATACTGGCTGTCGGAGCACAGCCGTACCTCACACGGCTCCTTGAGCTGGCGCAGTGCTTCGATAAAGGCTGTCAGTTCCATGCGGTTGTTGGTGGTGCTGTCGTCGCCGCCGCTCAGCTCTTTTTCGTAAACTTTGCCGTTAAAACGGTAGCGCAGCACGGCACCCCAGCCGCCCGGGCCGGGATTGCCGCTGCATGCGCCGTCGGTGTACACTTCGACCTGCTTCATGCGGTTCTCCTTCTAAAATGAGTTGCTTCTATTTAGCGCTATTTTCCGGCTTCTGTCAAGTGCGAATGTATATTCCGTGCCGGAGCTGCCAAACCTTGGAATTGACAAAAACGCCGGGAAATACTATACTTATCCTAACAAAATGCGTATAGGGGCGCACCGCAGGCGTGTGCCCGGGCGTTCCAACAGAAAAGCCACGGTCGCATCGAGCAGATGGACCTATCTGGCACAAAACCTCTTACGGAACAGGCAGCGGTTTGCAAAAAATCACGCTGAGAAATAAATTCTATACGGTGCATCCAACGGAAGCCGATGCGATTTTTTCAAGGTGCTTCCCATGCACAGCGCGGCTGTTCCCACAAGCGGGGACGGCCTGCGCTGTAATTATTTTGGAGGTCAGAATGGCACAGTCGAAAGAAAATACCAATCATTCCGCACGCAGCAAGGCTGCTGCTCAGAGCACCGGCGCACCCGCCGCGCAGACGGGCGAAAAGCGCCCCCGCACCACCCGCCGCCCTTATTATAACCGTCGGCCCCGCCGCCCGCAGCAGCCCAGAGAGGCCGCTGTGCCCATCCACATCTACCCGCTGGGTGGTCTGGGCGAAGTGGGCAAGAACATGACCGTGTACGAGTGCAACGGCGACATGATCATCGTGGACTGCGGCCTTGTGTTCCCGGACAGCGACATGTACGGCGTGGACATGGTCATCCCAGATTTCACTTTTGTGGTGCAGAACAAGGATAAGATCAAGGGCCTGCTCATCACCCACGGCCACGAAGACCACATCGGCAGCATCCCGTATCTGCTGCAGAAACTTGACCTGCCCATCTATGGCACCCGCCTGACCTGCGGCCTGATCCGCAACAAGCTGGAGGAGTTCGGTCTGGCAGGCAAGACCAAGTTCGTGGAGATCACCCCCAGACAGAAGATCAGGCTGGGCTGCTTTACCATTGAGCCCATCCATGTGAACCACTCCATCCCGGATGCGGTGGCCTTTGCCATCGACAGTCCGGCGGGCACCATCATCCAGACCGGCGACTTCAAGATCGATTACACTCCGCTGGCCTGCGGCGTCACCGACCTGTCCACGCTGGCCGAGTACGGTCAGCGCGGCGTGCTGGCCCTGCTGAGCGATTCCACCAACTCCGAGCGCCCGGGCTTTACCGCCACCGAGCAGAAGGTGGCTGCAGGCGTGCGCAATCTGTTCGCCCGTGCCCGCAACAAGCGGATCATCATTGCCACCTTTGCTTCCAACATCTACCGCGTGCAGCAGATCATCGATCTGGCTGTGGAGGATGGCCGCAAGGTGGCATTCAGCGGCCGCAGCATGGTGAACAACACCGCTATGGCGCAGGAGCTGGGCTATATGCACATCCCGGAGGGCACCCTCATCAGCGTGGATGAGCTGAACCAGTATCCCCCGGAGCAGGTAGTGCTCATTACCACCGGCAGCCAGGGCGAACCCTTGAGTGCCCTTTCCCGTATGGCATCCTGCAGCCACCGTCAGGTGCGCGTGGGCCCCGGCGACTTCATTATCATTTCGGCAAATCCCATTCCCGGCAACGAGAAGAGCGTGACCAAGATCGTCAACGGTCTGCTGCTGCTGGGGGCAGAGGTCATCTACGAGAGCATGTACGATGTGCATGTTTCCGGCCACGCCTGTCAGGAAGAGCAGAAGCTCATGCTCACCCTGACGAAGCCCAAGTATTTCCTGCCGGTGCACGGCGAGTACAAGCAGCTCAAAAAGCATGCCCTCACCGCTGCAAGCCTCGGCATCCCCACCAGCAACATCCTCATTGCGGAGAATGGCTCCAATGTCATTCTCAGCCAGGACGAGATAAAGCTGGGCGAGCCTGTCACCGCCGGTGCAGTGATGGTGGACGGCCTTGGCGTGGGCGACGTGGGCAATGTGGTCCTGCGCGACCGCAAGCATCTGTCCGAGGACGGTCTGGTCATCATTGTGGCCACCGTGGACAGCAAGACCGGCAAGGTGCTGGCCGGGCCGGACCTCGTGAGCCGCGGCTTCGTGTATGTGCGCGAGAACGAGAGCCTGATGGACGGTGCACAGAGCATCGTGGAAAATGCGCTGGACCGCTGCGTGGATGAACATGTGCGCGACTGGAACAGCGTCAAGACCCGTGTGCGCGAGGCACTGAGCAGCTATATCTATCGGCGCACCAAGCGCAGCCCGATGATCCTTCCCATCCTGATGGAGGTCTGATCCGGGCACGCTGCCGCAAACAATGCGGCGGAAGGCAGGAGATTTGATGAAACAAAAACCAAGATGGACATTGGAGATGCTCACCGCCAGTCTGGCCGTGCTGTGCGGCCTGCTGGTGCTGGTGCTGCTGATCCAGCGGCCCACGGCATGGCTGGCGCTGCTGGCACTGGTGGTGCTGTGGGGCGTTGTGGTGGTGCTGTTCCGCTGCCAGCTGCGCAAGTGGGTGGCCCGGTGGATGTGCGGCGGCAGCTTTGAAGGCTCCAAGCTGCAGTTCAGTCTGGAGCCGCTCTCTCAGCCGGCCGCGCTGCTTTCCGGTGAGACGGTGCTGTGGTACAATGCACAGTTCCGCACCCGCCTGTTGAACGGGCAGGATGCGCTGGTGAACCGCGTGCAGAAGGTGCTGCCCGGCCTTGATCTGCAGCAGTGCCGCAAGCAGGAGGGCCAGCTGCTGACCCTCGCGGACGGCATGTGGAGCGTACACAGCTCCACGGTGCCCGGCGATGCGGAGAGCATGACCCTGCTGGTGCTGAACGAGGAGACCGCCCTGCGTAAGGTGGAGGCGGAATACAAAGCCAGCCGTCCGGGCTATCTGGTGTTTCTGGTGGACGGCTACGACGATGTGTTCGGTGACATGCTGGACAGCGAGCGTGCCCGCCTGCTGGAAGGCATCAACCGCACGCTGGAGGATATGATCGGCCGGGGCAGCGGCTTTTTGCGCCGTGTGGCCAGCGGCCGCTATATCGCTGTGGTGGAAGAGCGCCAGATGGAGCAGTTCGCCAACCGCGGCTACGATGTGCTGGACAAGATCCGTGCGCTGGATCCCAGCGTGAACCTTTCGCTGTCCATCGGCATTGGCCGCGGGGCCAAGACTCTGCGGGAAGCCCAGGATATGGCCGTGCAGGCGCTGGATATGGCGCAGGGCCGCGGCGGCGATCAGGCCGCTGAAATGACACCGGACGGTTTTACGTTCTACGGCGGCGTGAGCCACGGTGTGGAAAAGCGCAGCAAGGTGCGCAGCCGCATCGTGGCCGATCAGCTGGTGAAGCTGATCAAGGAAGCCGACCATGTGGTCATCATGGGCCACCGCATGAGCGATCTGGATGCCATCGGCTCCGCTGAGGGCGTGCTGCGCATCTGCAAAATATGCGATGTCCCGGCGGTGATCGCGGTGCGGCGTGACGCTACCCTTGCAGGCAGCCTGATCGATGCATTGTGCCGTGCAGGCCAGAAGGACGACTTTATCGACCCGAAGGACGCACTGCCCATCATCTCCAAGCGCACCTTGTGCATCGTGGTGGATACATATCAGGTGGGCCTTGTGGAAAGCAAGGATATTCTGGAAAAATGCGGCAAGGTAGCCGTGATCGACCACCACCGCAAGGGCGTGGGCTACATCGAGAACCCGGCGCTGGTCTGCCATGAGCCGTATTCTTCCTCGGCCAGTGAGCTGGTCACGGAGCTTTTGCAGTACGTGGGCGAGCGCGACGACAAGCCCAACCGTGTGGAGGCCGAGGGCCTTTTGTCCGGCATCATGCTGGATACCCGCGATTTTACCCTGCACACCGGTGTGCGTACCTTTGAAGCTGCCGCTGCGCTGCGCCGCTATGGCGCGGAGACGGAGCGGGTGCGCCAGCTGTTCGATGTGACCATGGTGGAGTACAATGCCAAGGCTGATCTGGTGGAAAAAGCACGCATGTACAAAAATTGCGCGATCTCCGTCAGCGGCGAGGTGGCACCGGAAGCCCGCGTGGCCATTGCACAGGCGGCAAACGATCTGCTGACCATTCAGGGCGTGGATGCCAGCTTTGTGGCAGTGCAGGTGGGCACAGGCGTGAACATCTCGGCCCGCAGTCTGGGTGCCGTGAACGTGCAGGTGATCATGGAATCTTTGGGCGGCGGCGGCCACCAGACCATGGCAGCAGCACAGCTCAAGCATATCACACCGGAAGCAGCCCGTGCCCGCATCGAAGGTGCCATCGACAAATACTATGCATCGCAGAAAAAGGGCGATGTAGAAGGAAAATAAACGGAACAGAGAGGATCACACCCATGAAACAGTACGATTACCTGATCGTTGGTGCCGGCCTTTATGGCGCGGTCTTTGCACAGGAAGCAAAAAAGGCAGGCAAGAAGTGCCTTGTGATCGATAAGCGCAGCCACATTGCAGGCAATATCTACACGGAGCCGGTGGAGGGAATTAACGTCCACCGCTACGGTGCACATATCTTCCACACCAACAACAAGGCTGTGTGGCAGTATGTGAACCAGTTTGCAGAGTTCAACCGCTACACTAACAGACCCGGTGGCAAACTACCACGGCGAGATCTACAACCTGCCCTTCAATATGAACACCTTTAATAAGATGTGGGGACGTTGTTACCCCTGCCGAAGCCAAGGCCAAGATCGAAGAGCAGAAGAAGGAAGCAGGCATCACCGACCCGCAGAATCTGGAAGAGCAGGCCATCAGCCTTGTGGGCACCGATATCTACGAAAAGCTCATCAAGGGCTACACCGGCAAGCAGTGGGGCCGTCCCTGCACGGAGCTGCCAGCCTTTATCATCAAGCGTCTGCCGGTGCGCTTCACCTACGACGACAACTACTTCAACGCACTGTATCAGGGCATTCCCAATGGCGGCTACACTGCCATGGTGGAAAAAATGCTGGACGGCACCGAGGTGCGGCTGAATGTGGACTATCTGGCCGACCGCGAAAATCTGAACGCTCTGGCCGAGAAGGTGGTCTACACCGGCCCGGTGGATGCCTACTTTGGCTACAAGCTGGGTGCTCTGCAGTACCGCAGCGTCCGCTTTGAGACCGAGGTGATGGACACCGACAACTATCAGGGCAACGCAGTGGTCAACTATACCGATGTGGAAACTCCCTACACCCGCATCATCGAGCACAAGCACTTTGAGTTCGGCACCCAGCCCAAAACGGTCATCAGCCGCGAGTACAGCGCTGAGTGGAAGAAGGGCGACGAGCCGTACTACCCCGTCAATGACGAGAAGAACGGTGCCCTGTATGCCGAGTACAAGAAGCTGGCCGATGCGGAGCCGGACGTGATCTTTGGCGGCCGTCTGGGTGAGTACAAGTATTACGACATGGACAAGGTCATTGAGGTGGCTCTGGACGTGGCCGCAAAGGAACTGGCGTAACCGCTTTGCTTAACGCTTTTCGTATTAAAGTCGCTGTGCGACGGCCGCAGGCCGACAGCAGCATATGCCGTTTGCCGTTACGACCCCTCCCGTGAAAAAGTAAATCAGAAAAATCCGCAGATTTTTCTGATTTACAAATTAAAAATAAAATTACCGCTGAATATGGCCAGAGCGGAGCGGCGGCCATTTTAAATGGTCAGGCGCTTCCTCTTGCCCAAAAGCGGCAAATGCGCTATACTATAAACACAACAACTGCACCGGTTTTCCGGTGAGAAGTGAGGGATAACATCATGAAAGTGATTCTCAAGCAGGATATCAAGGGCATTGGCAAGAAGGACGAGATCCACGAGGTCTCCGACGGCTACGCCCGCAACTATCTGTTCCCGCGCAAGCTGGCCGCTGTGGCAGATGCCAGCGCTGTGAACGTTGCCCGCAGCAAGGAAGCTGCTGCCGATTTCCACGAGGCTGAGACCGTAGCTGCTGCCAAGGATCTGGCCGCAAAGATCGAGGGCAAGACCGTGACCATCAAGGCCAAGGGCGGTGCATCCGGCCGTCTGCACGGCAAAGTCACCGGCAAGGAAGTTGCCGATGCTTTGGCTCAGCTGGCAGGCGCACCCATCGATAAGAAGAAGATCGAGCTGGAGACCAAGGACATCAAGGATGCCGGTGTGTTCAACGGCAAGGTCCGTCTGCACGTTGGTGTGGTCGCTTCTTTCAAGATCATGGTGGAAGTGGAACAGGCCTGATTTTTCTGCCATCTGCGCCCCCTCACAGCAGGGGGCGCTTTTTGGCTTTTCAGCGAAATGATGCAAAAGGATAAACTACCATGCCGAACGAACGACATTATTCCAATGAACTGAATCTGGAAAGCGTGGGCATCAACCTGCCCTACAACATGCAGGCAGAGCAGAGCGTGCTGGGTGCGGTGCTGCTCAAACCGGAAACGCTCACCGACTTGGTGGAGATCATCCGGCCGGAGATGTTCTACACCCGGCAGAACGCGCAGATCTACTCCGAAATGCTGCGCCTGTTCACCGCCGACCAGACCATCGACTTTGTGACGTTGCTGGACGCTGTTATCTCGGACGGCGTGTTCCCCAGTGCCGACGAAGCAAAGGTGTACCTGACCGGCCTTGCCGAGACGGTGCCCAGCATTTCCAATGTGAAGGCCTATGCCCAGATCGTGCAGGAAAAGTATCTGGTGCGCCAGCTGATGGGCGTTGCAAAGGACATCCTGCAGGATGCCGGAGATGAGCCGGATGCCGACCTGCTGCTGGAAAACGCCGAGCAGCGCATTTATGAGATCCGCTCCGGCCGCGATTCCAGCGCACTGACACCGCTTTCCTCCAGCATGGTGGAGACCCTGACCAACCTGCAGAAGATCAGCGGCCCGGATGCGGACAAATACAAGGGCATCCCCACAGGCTTCCGCCTGCTGGATACGGTGCTCACCGGCCTTGGCCGCGGCGACCTCATCATCCTTGCGGCCCGCCCCGGTATGGGCAAGACCAGCTTTGCGCTGAACATCGCCACCCGCGTGGCCATGCAGCAGAAGGTGCCGGTGGCCATTTTCAGCTTGGAAATGACCAAGGAACAGCTTACCAACCGCATCCTTTCTGCTGAGGCCGGCATCGACAGCCAGGCATTCCGCACCGGTGCCCTGCGCGCCGAGGACTGGGAATATCTGGCCCTTGCCACCGAAAAGCTGCACGATGCACCCATCTATATGGACGATACCTCCGGCATCACCATCACCGAGATGAAGGCGAAGATCCGCCGGGTGAATCAGGACCCCACCCGCCCGAATGTGGGCCTCATCGTCATCGACTATCTGCAGCTGATGACCACCGGCCAGCGCAGCGAGAACCGCGTGCAGGAGATCAGCTCCATCACCCGAAACCTTAAGATCATGGCAAAGGAAATGAATGTGCCCATCATCGCACTTTCTCAGCTGTCCCGTGCGGTGGAAAAGCAGGGCAACAATTCCAGCCACCGGCCCCAGCTTTCCGACCTGCGCGATTCTGGTTCTATCGAGCAGGATGCCGACTGCGTTCTGTTCCTGTACCGCGATTCCTACTATGCCAGCCAGAACCCGGACGGCGCTGAGGTGGATGCCGATACGGCAGAGTGCATCGTGGCGAAGAACCGTCACGGCGAGACCAGCACGGTGCCGCTGGGCTGGGATGGTGCCCACACCCGCTTTATGGATGTGGACTTTAAACGCTGATGAACAATGAAAAAATTCTGGCGCATGTGCGCATGTTTGTTCTGCGAGAAAAGCTGCTTTGTCCGGGCGAGCCGCTGCACTTGGCCGCGGCAGTGTCCGGCGGGGCGGACAGCATGGCACTGCTGCGCATCCTGCTGGCCCTGCAGCCGGAATTCGGGTTTGTGCTTTCGGCCTGCCATGTGAACCACGGCCTGCGCGGTGAGAGCGCCGACCGGGACGAAGCCTTTGTGCGGGCGGAATGCGCCCGGCTGGGTGTGCCGCTGCGGGTGTTCCATGCTGCAGAGATGGCCGACGAAGTGGGCCTGCCGTCGGAACATGCCGGGGAGGACTGGGCGCGCCGCCTGCGCTATGCCTGCTTTGCGCGTTTGTGCGGGGAGGGGATAGATGACGTTGCAACGGCCCATACTGCAAATGATCAGGCTGAGACCCTGCTGCTGCGGCTGGCCCGGGGCACGGGGCTGCACGGTGCGGCAGGCATCCGGCCAAAGCGCGGGTGCTACCTGCGGCCATTGCTGGCCCTTACCCGGCAGGATACCGAAAGCTTCTGCCGTGCAGCCGGGCAGGCATGGGTCACAGATGAGACGAACGCGACCGATGCCTATGCCCGCAACCGGGTGCGCCGTGCGGCACTGCCTGCACTGCAGAGCACCAACGGCGCAGCGGTGGAAAACCTTGCCCGCTTCTGCGAGAAGGCAGCCCGCGCGGATGCCTATTTTGCCCGGAAGGCCGAAGAGCTGCTTTCCGCTGCACGTCTGGATGCGGCACAGGCTGCCATCAAAAGCCCGGAAGCCTGCACGGTGTGGCGGCTGGGCCCGCTTTCCGCTGCGGATGCGCTTATTCTGGAAGCAGCCATGCATTCGCTGACGGCTCCCGTGCGTGACGCAGAGGAAAAAAGTATGTGCAGCTGCTGTGCGGCCTTGTGCGGCGCGGCAGCGGTGCGGTACAGCTGACTGACCGGGTGCGCTTTTGTGCCAAAGACGGATGCTTCTGGCAGGAGATTGTGCCGGAACGGCCCCGGCAGCTGGAAGACAAACGGCCGGAAAAGCCAGCCCTTTCAGCCGGAAAAACAGGCAGAATACTGCCTTGCGGGCGACTGGAAGGTGACTGCAGGGCTTTTCACGGCTGATTTTGAAGAAAAAATACAAGTCGTTCATAAAAAAATGACTTAAAAAAGTCAGGCGGATTATGCTAGAATAACTACGTTGTATGCTGGTCTTGTCCTGCGCACCCGCCAGCCGGGAGATGTCTACCGCCCGGCGGGGCGAAGTGTACACAACCGGCTGCGCAAGTGGATGAACGAAACGGGCATCCCGGCCAGCCAGCGCGATCAGCTGCCGCTGCTGGCGGCGGGCAGCGAAGTACTGTGGGTCTGCGGTGCGGGCTTTGCCGAGGGCCTTGCCCCGGATGCAGACACTGCGCAGGTGCTGCAGATGGAAATGGAACATAGGGAGGAAATAACATGAGTATGCATGATGATATCAAGACTGTTCTGGTCAGTGAAGAAGAGTTAAAGGTAAAGGTTGCTGAGCTGGGTGCCCAGATCAGCAAGGATTACGAGGGCAAGAACCTTGTTCTGGTGTCCATCCTCAAGGGCTCGGTGGTGTTTATGGCCGACCTGATGCGTGCGGTGAGCATTCCCTGCAGCATCGATTTTATGGTGGTGTCCAGCTACGGTGGCAGCAACACTGTTACCAGCGGCCTTGTAAAGATCATCAAGGATCTGGACGGTGATCTGTCCGGCAAGGATGTGCTGATCGTGGAGGATATTCTGGATACCGGCGTCACCCTCTCGAATCTGGTGCCCATGCTCAAGATGCGCAACCCCAACTCGGTAAAGATCTGCACCATTCTGGACAAGCCCAGCCGCCGCAAGGCCGATATCCAGCCCGACTACGAGGGCTTCCAGGTGCCGGACGAGTTCGTGGTGGGCTACGGTCTGGACTACGATGAAAAGTACCGCAACCTGCCTTATGTGGGTGTGCTCAAGCCTGAAGTCTACGAGAAGTGATTTCTCACACTATAATTCATCCAAGAACTGGAGTTGATTTTTTTGCAATCCAAAAGACCCCGTTTCAATCCGCTGATCCTTGCTCTGGCGCTGGCGGCGGTGCTGATGGTCTGGTCGGTGCTGGGCGGCACCGGCTCTGCCAACAGCTCTTCCATGGAATATTCCACGGTGGTGCATTATTTTGAAAGCCTGCAGGTCACGCAGTTCTCGCTGGACCTGAACACCGGCGTGATCACCATGAACCTCAAGGAAGGCGGCAAGAACAACCTGCCCTTGCCCGATACCACGTCCCAGAGCACCACGCAGGCCACCGGCGGACTGCTGAGCGGTATGCTGTCCTCCTCGGATGAGGATACTGCTGCGCAGAAGAACAGCGACGGCACTGTGACTGTGCGCTACAAGCTGCCCTATGCATCCATGTTCGTCAAGTATGTGGGCGACTACATTGCCGCCTATGACGAAGCAAACCCGGATGCTCCCATGGTGTACGATTATACCCCTGTCAAGGAAAACATCCCATGGATGGAGATCCTGTTCTATCTGGCAATGCTGGGCTGCACCGGCTTCTTGCTGTTCTCCATGATGCGCGGCGGCGCTGGCGGCGGCGGGATCATGAACGTTGGCAAAGCCAAGGTGAAGGACGAGCACGAGAACCAAAAGACAGCCACCTTTGCCGATGTTGCCGGTGAGGACGAGGAAAAGGAAGAGCTGAAAGAGGTCGTGGAGTTCCTGAAAAGCCCGGAGAAGTTCAACACTCTGGGTGCCCGCATTCCCCACGGCGTGCTGCTGGTAGGCCCTCCGGGCACCGGCAAGACCCTGCTGGCCCGTGCCTGCGCCGGTGAGGCCGGTGTGCCGTTCTATTCCATTTCCGGCTCTGACTTTGTGGAAATGTACGTCGGCGTGGGTGCATCCCGCGTGCGTGACCTGTTCGATAAGGCAAAGAAGTCCATGCCCTGCATCATCTTCATTGATGAGATCGATGCTGTGGGCCGTCAGCGCGGTGCCGGTCTGGGCGGCGGCCACGATGAACGCGAGCAGACCCTGAACCAGCTGCTGGTGGAAATGGACGGCTTTGAGGCCAACGACGGCATCATCGTCATGGCGGCCACCAACCGTGCCGACATTCTGGATAAGGCCCTGCTGCGGCCGGGCCGCTTTGACCGTCAGGTCTATGTGGGCCTTCCGGATGTCAAGGGCCGTGAGGAGATCCTCAAGGTCCACACCAAAAAGAAGCCGCTGGCCCCGGATGTCTCTCTCAGGGTCATTGCACAGCGCACCGCAGGCTTTGCAGGCGCAGACCTTGAGAACCTTGTCAACGAAGCGGCTCTGCTGGCTGCACGCCGCAACCGCAAGGCCATTACCATGGAGGATATCGAGGAAGCTTCCATGAAGGTGATGGCTGGCCCGGAGAAGAAGAGCCGCGTTGTGACCCCGGAGGAAAAGAAGCTGACTGCTTACCACGAGGCAGGCCACGCTGTGGCGGGCTTCTACTGCAAGCATCACCCCCGTGTGCACGAGATCACCATTATCCCGCGTGGTCAGGCTGGCGGCTACACCATGTACCTGCCCGAGAAAGACCGCAGCTACGTGACAAAGGGCGAAATGTTCGAGGATATTGTTTCCAGTCTGGGCGGCCGCGTGGCCGAACAGCTGATCCTGGAGGATATCTCCACCGGTGCTTCCAATGATCTGCAGCAGGCCACCAACATTGCCCGCCAGATGATTACCAAGTACGGCTTCTCGGAGCGGCTTGGCCCTGTGGTGTACGGTACCTCGCAGGAGGAGACCTTCCTGGGCCGCGATCTGGGTCAGGGCAAGGGCTACAGCGAGACCACCGCTGCCGAGATCGACGGCGAGATGCGGGATATCATCGATGAAGCCTACGAGACCTGCCGCCGCACCCTGACCGAGCACATCGATCAGCTGCACGCGCTGGCACAGGCCCTGATGGAACGCGAGAAGCTCAACGAGCAGGAGTTCAACACCATTATGGCGGGCGGCACACTGCCCCCGCGTGAAGGCGATGAGCCGAAGCCGGAACAGCCTGCTCAGACCGTGCAGGCTGCCACTGCAGAGACCGCTCAGCAGGCCGAAACTGCTGAACCTGCAGAGACCGCTGAGCCTGCCGAACAGGCCGAAACGGCCCAGCCGCTGCCGGAGACCGCTGCACCGGAAACGCCGGATGCACAGGACCCGCAGAACTGATTTGATCCAAATGGAAAGGAGCGAGTGTCGTGGAGGAAAATTTTAACCCGGTCGCACGGACCCGCGCAAACTATTACACCCCCGGCAGCCCGGTGCAGTTCGTCTGCGTGGAGCTGCTCAAGGGTGATGTCAGCGGGGAGCACGCGGTCTGCCTGACCTTCAAAAATATTTCCAAGGTGACCCTGACCGCGCTGGAGATCCACTTCAAGTGCAAGGGCGTGGACGGCGTGATCCTGTGCGAGGACCGGTTCGAGTACCGTGACTTGGAAGTAAAGCCCGGCGAACTGTTTGGCATGGACGATGCGGTGTTCGTTACCGCAAAGGCCATCACCAGCGTGGATGTTTCGCTGTGCAACGTGTACAACGGCAAGCGGGTGGTGCATCTGGACGGCATCAAGCGAGTGCGCCTGCCTGCCCCCAAGCGCCTGTCTGCTGAGCTGGAAAAGGCGCTGGAGACCCGCATGAACCGCCCGGAGCTGAAGTATCAGCCGCAGGTGTTTGAAAATGGCTGGTACTGCGCCTGCGGTGCCTTCCACCCGAAGGAGGAGGATACTGTGTACTGCTCGGAGTGCGGCTGCGACCGCATCCTGCTGCAGAACGCGCTGAACACCCTGCTGCAGCCGGAACAGCCTGCCCAGACCGAGCCGGAACTGGAAACGCCTCTTGCCCCGCAGGCCGAAGAGCCTACCCGCATTATGGGCGCAGCGCCCGTGCAGGAGGAGCCGACCCGGATCATGGGTGCACCGTGCCGTGAAGCAGAACCACAGCCGGAAGAACCTGCTGCAGAGCAGACCCGTGTACTGGATGCCGGAATGCGGACACAGTTCCCGGGCAGGGCATCTCATGCAGCTGCGGACGAAGGCACCCGTGTGATGCCTGCTGCAGCCCGCCGTGCACAGCCGATATCTCAGCAGCCGGAGCCTGCCTATGACGACGAGGAAGAATACGAGGACGAGCGCGACAGCGTGGCCGAAGCGCTGATCCGCTGGGTGCCGCCCATCACTGCCATTGTCTGTGCAGCAGTGGCACTGTGCGGCTTCGTGTATTACCAGTTCGTGCTGTAACACAAACAGCAGCGGAGAGGGCGGTATGCCTTCTCCGCCTTTTTTGTATGCCAGAAGAAGGGAGAACCATTATGCCGGAAGAAGCCTTACAGGCTGCCTTTGAGATCAAGACTGCCTGCGATGAGATCAGCCGCCGCCTGCTGCGCTGGCACTGGGAGCACAAACCCGGTGCGCACAGCTTGGGTGCATTGCTGGATCACGTTGCACAGCGCCAGCAGGAAAGCCCGGACTACTACGACCGTATGCCGGATCTTTCCGGCAAAAACAGCTGGCAGCAGCTGGATACCACCATTTGTATGCGGGTTCTGCTGGACCCGGAAAAGGATGCCGCCAAACCGCTGGATCTGCTGGGCAATACCAGCAATCCGGGTGCGGCCCGCCGCGCCTGCAATGCTGTGCGCACCGCCCGCAACGAAGCCGCCCACGCCACCGATCACACCGATGCCGCTCAGGCGGCGATCCTGTTCAACGAGGCGGTGGAGAGCTTGGAAGACGGCTATGTGGGCACGGCTTTCCGCGAGAATGAACTTGCCCGCTATTACCGCGACGCAGAAAATTATCTGGCACGCTGCGGCGCAAAGGAACCGATCGCATCCAGCCGTGCGCCGGAAGAAAAAACGGCTGCGCACGAGCCAGCCCGCCAGAGCACAAAGCAGGGCCAGAACCGCAGCACCCAGAGCCGCAAAACGGCCGGCAGCCGTTCCTCCGGCAGCAGAAGCACCACAGCGCGCAGCAGCTCGGCCAAAAGCCGCAGCACGGCAGGCCGCAAAAATGAAACAGAGAAGAACTGGCAATAAAACCGTGTTCATCGTTCTGCTGGTGGTCCTGCTGCTGGGGCTTGCCGTGCGTGCATGGAGCATGGGCGCAGCCTGACCGTCTGTAATGCCCTGCTTCTCAGAAAAACGCCGTCTTTTGTACACAGTTGCCAGAAAAACAAAAATGCGTTCGGAATAAACCGGGAAAAGCGCATCTTGCGGGATGGGTGAAAGCGGTTTATAATAAGCATGAAAACGTTTACACATAACAATGCATCCCAAAAGAGAGAAGTACTGCAAATGACCATCAGTGATATTGCAAAAAATGGCGGGTGTATCCAGTGCGGCGGTCAGCCGCTACCTGAACGGAGGCCCCCTGAGCGAACAGAAGAGGGCTGTCATCCACGAGGTAGTGGAAAAGACCGGCTACCGCCCGGATACCGCCGCCCAGACTCTGCGCACCGGAAAAGTGAATCAGGTGGGGGTGATCGCTCCCAGCATCGGTTCCCAGTCGGTGGGGCAGATCACGGCAGGCATTGCCAGTGAGCTGGATGCAAAGAGCTATCTGATGCTGCTGGGAAACACCGAGCTGGACGCCCAGCGGGAATTGGGCTATCTGACTGCCATGCAGCGCAACCACGTGGCGGGCATCATCCTGCTGGGCAGCTATTATACTCCTCAGCTGGCGCAGGCGCTGAAAAACTGCCGTGTGCCGGTGGTGGTAACAGGCCAGCGTTTTCAGGATGTGGCCTGCGTGTACAACGACGACCGCACTGCAGCCCGGGAACTTGCCCAGCGGATGCTGGACCATGGCCGCAAAAGGATCGTTTATATTGGCGGTACAGAGCGGGACGATGCCACCGGCGTGCAGCGCCGTGAGGGCGTGCAGGATGCGCTGAACGCTGCCGGACTGAACGGCGAACAGATGCCCCGCATCTGCTGTAACGCCTTTACCATGGAGGAGGGCCAGCGCTGCATGCAGGAACTGCTGGTGCGCTGCCCGGATCTGGACGGTGTGGTCTGCGTGACTGACACGGTGGCCTTTGGTGCCATGCGTGCCCTGCGGGAAGCAGGACGGCATGTGGGGCAGGATGTGGGTCTTGCAGGCGTTGGCGACAGCTGGGCTGGCAGCATGATGGAACCGGGGCTGGCCACGGTGCGCTTTTACCAGAAGCAGGTGGGGCAGGAGGCTGCCCGGATCCTGCTGCAGATGCTGGAAGAAAATGGGAGCAGCGGGCCTGTGCGTCAGGTGACGCTGGGCTATCAGATCGTGGAGCGAGGCTCCCTTTGATGATAAAGGATAAAAGTATGGGTCGTAAGCTGATTTTTCTGGATATTGACGGCACGCTGCTGCCGCCGGGTGATATGCTCATCCCGGAAAGCACTCTGGCTGCACTGGATCGCGCCAGAGCAAACGGACACAAGCTGTTTTTGTGCACCGGCCGCAACCACCGCATGACCGAACCGCTGCTGCGGCACGACTGCTTTGCGGGCGCAGTGTGCAGCGCCGGCGGCTATGTGCTGTGCGATGGCAAGACTCTGGTGGATATCCCCATGGAGCCGCAGCAGGCTGAAGGCGTGCGCGCGGCGCTGGAACGCAATGGCGTGGAGTGCACGCTGGAAGCCCGGGATGCCACCTTTGGCGGAAGCAAAATGGCTGAGAGGTGGAAAATTTATCCACCAAAAAGAACGATGCACCGCTGAACAGCGAAGCAGAGCGCTGGCGCAAAGCCATGGAAGAGGGCATGTCCATCCTGCCGCTTTCCGATTACAAAGGGGAACCGCTGTATAAGATCGTGTTCATTGCCGACCACGAGAGCGACCTTGCCGAGGCAAAGCAGCTCTATGCCGACCAGTTCGTGTTCTGCGAGAGCAAGCTGGACAGCCTGACCGATGGCTTTGTGAATGGTGAGCTCATCAACCGCAAATTTGATAAGGGCACCGGAATCAAGGCCATCTGTGATCATCTGGGCTGCACGCTGGCGGATACCATCGGCTTTGGTGACAGCGATAATGACCTGCAGATGACCGATGTGGCGGGCATCAGTGTGTGTATGGCCAATGGCTCCGAAAACCTGAAAAAGCGGTGCGACCGCATTGCTCCCTCGGTATACGAGGACGGCATTGCAAAGGAGTTCAAGGCGCTGGGTCTGATCTGAAAAAACAACAAAGGCTGCGGCAGGGATAAGACCCGGGCCGCAGCTTTTTGCTGCCACAGGGTTTTATAAAACGGAAAAACGTGGTAGAATAAACCAGAATGCCGGGTTCAAAGCCCGGCAAAAAGGGAGGAATTGAAATGCGTTCCGTTCTGGAAGTATGTGTGGACAGCACTGCCAGTGCACTGGCAGCAAAGCGCGGCGGTGCCAGCAGGCTGGAACTGTGTGCCGATCTGATCGTGGGCGGTACAACGCCCAGCCTTGCGCTGGTGCGTCAGGTCAAGGCGGAGACCGGCCTGCCGGTGCGTGCTCTGCTGCGGCCCCGGTTCGGAGATTTCTGTTACGACAGCTACGAGCTTGCCCAGATGGAACAGCTGGCCGCAGAGCTGGTGGAGGCCGGGGCGGATGGTATCGTGACCGGTGTGCTGACCCCGGAAGGGCAGCTGGATGCGGAGGCCATGCGGCCCATTTATGCGGCTGCGCGCAGGGCAGCGGAAAAGGCAGGCCGTCCGGTGGCGTGTACCCTGCACCGTGCCTTTGATGTCAGCGCCGACCCCTTTGCGGCACTGGAAACGGTCCGGAGCATGGGCCTTTGTACCATCCTCACCAGCGGGCAGGCGGCGAGTGCCCCAGAGGGAGCGGAGCTTCTCGGCCGACTGGTGGAGCGGCAGGGGACAGCGTGGAAATTCTGGTAGGTGCCGGTGTCACGGCACAAAACATCCCGGCACTGGCCGCACAGACCGGGGCACATGCGTTCCACCTTTCCGGCAAGCAGGTGCTGCAAAGCCGCATGACCTTCCGCCGCGAGGGTGTGCCCATGGGGCTGCCGGGCTTTTCAGAGTTTGAGGTATGGCAGACGGGTGAAGAAACATCCGTGCTGCACGGCAGGCACTGGATGCGATCAAGAACAACTAAAACGAAAGCGCTCTCCCAACGGAAACCCAGTGGGAGAGCGCTTTTTTATGATGATGAATTTGAAGGGTGAAGATAGCTTAGTAATGCAGCTCGTCGCCGGTCAGTGCTTCCAGCACCGGCAGCATGGCAGCGGCTTCGGCTTTGGCAGCGGGCAGATCCATATCGCGGTAGTTGCCGCATTCCACTTCGCTGGCACCGGGCACAGCGCCCTCAAAGCCAGCCATGAAGCGGAAGGATTCCACCGTCAGCTCCAGTGCCTCGGCGGGAGTCAGGCCGCGGGTGAGCAGATAGAAGCCGGTGCGGCAGCCCATGGGGCCAACGTAGATCACGCTGTCCTGAAAGGCGCTGTTGCGTGCATAGGTGGCAAACAGATGCTCCAGCGTGTGGGCGGCACCGGTGGACAGGTAATCGCCGTGATTGGGCCTTTTCATGCGGATGTCCCATGTGAGAACATCGCCGTCCTGACGGCTCAGATACATGCCGCGGTCCAGTTTGGTATGGTCAACACAGAAGCTTGCAATGCGTTCCATGATCTTCTCCTTTGGCTTATGCCTGCAGGCGCTGCACGCTGCCGTGAGCGCAGTCCACAGCGATCATCAGACCGTCACGGATGTGGCTGGTAGCACCGGCGGCACCCACAACGGTAGGCTTGAGCAGGGCCTTGCCGGCAATGGCAGCGTGGCTGTTCAGGCCCGGCTCTTCCACCACCAGAGCGGCGGCATCACGCACGTAACTCAGCATTTCGTTGCTGGTGGAGGGCACCACCAGAACCATGCCGGGCTTGAACTTTGCACGCACCTCTTCCAGCGTGCGGCAGACGCAGGCCTTGCCGGTGGCGCTGGTCACGTCGGCATTCTCGCGGCCAACGCCCACACCGGTAGCCAGACAGTTGCCTACCATGTGGATCTTGATCATGTTAGTGGTGCCGGACACGCCCACAGGCACGCCTGCGGTCACAACGGCCAGCTCACCGTTGTGCAGGTAGCCGTTCTCCTTGGCCAGAGAGGTGGACATCTCGATCAGCTCATCGGTGCTGTGTGCCAGAGGCATCATCAGCGGGGTGATGCCCCAGCTCAGGGCCAGCTGACGCTGCACCTGCTCCTTCATCACGCAGGCGATGATGGGCTGCTCCGGGCGGTACTTGCTCAGCAGACGGGCGGTGTTGCCGGACTCGGACACGGTGACGATGGCGGCAGCGTTCACGTCCTTGGCGGTCAGGCAGGCAGCGTGTGCAGTTGCATCGCTCACGCTGATCTTGCCGGTGTTCTCGGTGAGGGGAACAAAGCGGGCGTGATTCTCCTGCTCGGTGCGCTCAGCAATGGCAGACATGGTCTTGAGGGCCTCCACGGGGTAAGCACCGGCAGCAGTCTCGCCGGAAAGCATGATGGCAGAGGTGCCGTCGTAGATGGCATTTGCCACGTCAGAGATCTCGGCGCGGGTGGGACGGGGGTTCACGATCATGCTGTCCAGCATCTGGGTAGCGGTGACGATGGGCTTGCCAAAGGAGAAGGAGCGCTCGATGATATTCTTCTGAATGCCGGGCAGCTCGGTAAAGTCAATCTCAACGCCCAGATCGCCGCGGGCCACCATGACAGCATCGGCTGCAGCCAGAATGCTGTCGATGTTGTTCACGCCCTCACGGTTCTCGATCTTGGCGATGATGCGGATATCGGAATCATATTCGTTGAGCAGGTTACGGATATCGTACACATCCTGCGCGGTGCGCACGAAGGAAGCAGCGATGAAGTCAAAGCCCTGCTGTGCGCCAAAGATGATATCGTCGCGGTCGCGCTGGCTCATATACGGCATGGACAGATGCACGCCGGGCACATTGACACCCTTCTTGTTCTTGATCTTGCCGTTGTTCAGCACCTTGCACACGATGTCGGTGTCGTTCACGGTGATGATCTGCAGCTTGATCAGGCCGTCGTCCAGCATGATGGTGCCGCCGGGCTGCACGTCCTGCGGCAGGTCCTTATAGGTGATGGAGCAGATCTCCTTGGTGCCTTCCACCTCGCGGGTGGTCAGGGTGAAGGTCTGGCCGGCTTCCAGCATTTCAGTGCCGTTCTTGAAGTCCTTCAGGCGGATCTCGGGGCCTTTGGTGTCCAGCAGGGCGGCGACCGGCTTGCCCAGCTCTTCACGAATGGCCTTCAGCTTTTCAAAGCGGCCCAAATGCTCTTCGTGAGAGCCGTGGGAAAAATTAAAACGGGCAACATTCATGCCGTTGGCGACCAGCTCGCGCAGAACGCCTTCCTGATCGGTGGACGGGCCCAGAGTGCAGATGATCTTTGTTTTTCTCATATACTTTTACTACCTCCAACTACAACTTCACATTCTCTATTTTGCGGCAGGCTGTCCGCTGTCATACAGGCAGCTGCACGTGGCCAACGGGAAAAATCCCGTGCTGTGGTACAAAAGCGGAAAAATCCTGTGGTTCAAAACTTTTCCACCTATTATTATATCCGCTGGGATACAATAGGGCAAGGAAAACTTTGCGCTGTGGCTGAATTTTTTAGGCGGTCAAGAAATCTTTGCCACGGAATGACGCATTTACGTTTAAAAATGAAAAAACGCCCGGTCAATTCGTGAACAAAATGACGAACATTTTGGTGAAAATGACGGATATTTGCGGGAAGGCGAAAAAGCTTGCATCCGGCACAGGATTTGCTTATAATGATAAGTAAAGATAGTATCACTTATCCGGGGCAGGTCCCCGGAAGAAATGGAGAAAAAACGATATGGAAAAGCGTGTTTTTCTGATCGTCCTCGACAGCTTTGGAATCGGTGCAGAGCCGGATGCCGCCGCCTTTGGCGATGAGGGCACCAACACCCTGGGTGCCATTGCAAAACACCCCAACTTCAACTGCCCCAACCTGCAAAAGATGGGCATGTTCAACATTGATGGCGTGACCGCAGGCGAAAAGACCGCAGCGCCCATCTGCTCCTTTGCCCGCCTGCAGGAGCAGAGCATGGGCAAGGATACCACCATTGGTCACTGGGAGATCGCCGGTGTGGTAAGCCCCAAGCCGCTGCCCACCTTCCCGAACGGCTTCCCGGATGAGCTGATCCACGAGTTTGAGGAAAAGACCGGCCACAAGGTGCTGTGCAACAAGCCTTACTCCGGCACGCAGGTACTGAAGGATTACGGCGAGCAGGCCATGAAAGAAAACGCCCTTATCGTTTACACCAGTGCCGACAGTGTATTTCAGGTGGCCGCCAACGAAGAGCTGGTGCCGGTGCATGAGCTGTACCGCTACTGCGAGATCGCCCGCGAGATGCTCAAGGGCGAGTACGGCGTGGGCCGCGTGATCGCACGCCCCTTCCTGGGCCACACTGCGGATACCTTCTACCGCACCACCAACCGCCACGACCTGAGCCTCAAGCCGCCCCGCGCTACCATGCTGGATCTGCTGAAAGATGCTGGCAGGGATGTGATCGCTGTGGGTAAGATCTTTGACATCTTCGACGGTGAGGGCGTGACCGAAAAGATCAAGACCACTGGCAACACCAATGGCATCGCCTTCACCAAGGCACTGCAGACCCGCGACTTTGAGGGCCTTGCCTTTGTGAATCTGGTGGACTTCGATATGCTCTACGGCCACCGCCGCGATGTAGCAGGCTATGCCGCCGCTGCCACCGAGTTTGACAAGTTCGTGGCCGACTTCATCCCCGGAATGCGGGAGGGCGATCTCCTCATGGTCACCGCTGACCATGGCTGCGACCCGTCCTATACCAAGACCACCGACCACACCCGCGAGTATGTGCCGTACCTGATCTGCGGCAAGGGAGTGAAGCCTGGCGTTGACCTTGGCACCCGTCTGTGCTTTGGCACCATCGCCCAGACCATCTGCGAGTATCTTGATGTGGATGCTTCCTCTCTGGACGGCAAGAGCGTCTGGAACGAGATCAAGGCATAATTATTTTGAATGAGAAAGCCGCCTGCATTGGTTCAAGATGCAGGCGGCATTTTTATGCAGTTTATCGGCACGGACTTTCTGGTGAAAAAGCAAAACAGGAAATGACCGCAGTTGTTTCCTGTTTTGCAAATAAAATAATATTTCCGCGATAGAGTCCGGAGCTTGCGCGGAGGACATTTCAAATCGTCAGGCCGCGTCGTTCTGCTGCGAAGCAGCATCCTGAATGGCACCCCAGATGGAGGAAGCCGCATTGTAGATGGACGATGCAGCCTGTTCCACCTCTTCCTGCGTGGGCAGGGAGATAGACGGGGCTTCGGCAGGTGTGTCCCCGCCGGTCTCGCCCTCGGCGGGAGCTTCCGGCTCCGGCGTCTGGGTGTCGGCAGGCTGCTCTGCAGGCTGGTCAGCCGGGACGGTCTCTTCCGGCAGGCTGTCGGCGGGCACTTCCTCGGGAACGCTCTCCGCAGGCACCTCCGAAACAGCGGCGTTCGGGTCGGTGGTGGGGGTGAACACATCGGTCTTTTCCGGCTTCTGGGTGGTGTCGGCAACGGTGCCCTCACCGCCCAGCACGGACGCGATCATTTCCCTAGCCTTGCTCACAGAAGCATCATCCGGTTTCATGACGTAGAGCTTCTGTCCCTTGGCAGAGTAGCACTTGGTGCTGCTGGAGCTTGTGCCGGTGACGGTATAGCTTTCAATATCCCACTCGGCAAAGTCGCTCAGCTGCATCCGTACCAGCGCACTGATCTGATCCTGTGAAAAGCTGGTGACGAAGCAGTCGGCTGCGGCATCCATGATCTTGGAAAAGCCCATCAGCAGGGCAGGGGACTTGATCTTGTTCAGCATGGCATCGATCACCTTCATCTGGTTGATGCCGCGCTGGATATCGCCGGATGCAAAGGCGTGACGCTCACGGGCAAAGGCCAGAGCGGCCTTGCCGTCCAGATGGTTCCAGCCCTCCACAAAGGTGGTGGGGTCATAGTAGCCGGGGCTGCCCACAGAAGTGAACGCCTGATCGGAGTAGACATCCACGCCGCCCAGCGCATCGATGATGCTGATGAAGCCCGCAAAGTTGATGCGGATGTAATGGTCCACATTGACACCGTACAGATTGCCCAGTGTGGCCATGCTGGTTTCCACGCCGTACAGACCGGCGTGAGTCAGCTTATCCTTGCTGTCAGTGCCGGCAAGGTCTACGTAGTAGTCGCGCGGGGTGTTGATCAGGGCCACCCTCTTGGTGACAGGGTTCACGGCAGCAAGGATATTCACGTCGCTGCGGGCATTTTCCGTCAGCTCGCCGCGGGTGTCCACGCCGCTGAGGTAGATCACAAACGGTTCCTTGGTGATCTTGTTGGCCTCGGCACCGGTGAGCAGGCCAGAGGTCATGCTGCCTAGGGCAGAAAGGCCCTGCTGGGCCCAGAAGCAGCCCAGCGCCATGGCAGCGCACAGGAACACCGAAAATACCCGGGCCACCTTGCCGGGAACATTGTACTCCTGACAGCGCTTTACCAGCAGCCACAAAAGCGCCAGCAGCGCGGCCAGAATGACCAGATACAGCACCGGCAGCATCTGGGTGCGCCACAGCTGCACCAGTGCCAGAATGCTTAAAATACCTTGTAAGATCAGCAAAATTTTCCCCCACTTGGAAGGTACTGCCACGGCTCCATCCACGGGCGGATGGGCCTTGGGCGGTACGGGTGTGTTGTGGCCGCTGCGCGGCGGCTTCTGGGGAGGCTGGGCCGGAGGCGGTGTGCTGGGCTGTTCCGGCGGCAGCTCGGAAAAAAACGCCGAGCTGTCTACCTCGATGGGCGCAGTATCCTCAGAGCCTTCCTTGCGGCTGATGTGCCGCAGAGAACGGTAATCTTCGTGGGAACGATCGTTTTCATCCATCATTCAAAACCACTCCTTTTTTGTCAGGAAACAGGTACAATGGTCAGCACTGCACGGGCCGGAAGGCAGGTGGCGGTCTGGTCTTCGTTGGAAAGCCAGCCAAAGCCTTCACAGATGTGATCCGGGCAGGGCGAATCCACGAACCGGGCTGCACCGTCCTTGATCTGAATGTGGACGGTATAGTAACCGGTGTCCACATCATAGGTCTCATCCACGTCCAGCGGCAGGTTCATGGTGGTGTTGTTGTCGCCGTAGATCAGCTCGGCCCGCAGCCCGGAGCCGGAAGCGTGCACGCGGCGCACCACCAGCAGCACAGCGGCAATGGCCAGAATGACCACGGCAAAGAGAAGATCGGTAAGCAGCTTTTTGTTTTTCATGCGTTAATCCTTGATCTGTAATTGTTCCAGCTCGGCCAGCCACAGTGCGGCACAGGCATCGCTGGGCATCCGCCAGTCGCCGCGGGGCGAAAGGGTCACGCTGCCCACCTTGGGGCCGTCGGGCAGGCAGCTGCGCTTGAACTGTTGGGCAAAGAACCGCCAGTAGAAGTTGCGCAGCCACTTGTACAGCACGCTGTCCGGGTACTCCGGCCGGCCTGCGAATGCAGTCTTTGCCAGCCGGAAGATCTTGGCCGGGCCAAAGCCGAAGCGCAGCACCTGATACAGGTAGAAATCGTGCAGCTCGTAGGGTCCCACAAGGTCCTCGGTCTTCTGCGCGATCTCGCCGTCCTTGGCAGGCAGCAGCTCCGGGGAGACGGGCGTATCCAGAATATCCAGCAGCACCGTGCGCAGAGCATCGGTGGCGGCAATGTCGGCTTCGTAGCGCACAAGGTGGCGCACCAGCGTTTTGGGCACACCGGCGTTCACACCGTACATGCTCATGTGGTCGCCGTTGTAGGTGGCCCAGCCCAGCGCCAGCTCCGAAAGGTCGCCGGTGCCCACTACAAGGCCTCCGGTGCGGTTGGCGGTGTCCATCAGCTCCAGCGTGCGCACGCGGGCCTGACCGTTTTCAAAGGTGACATCCAGCACGCTCTCGTCCTGACCGATGTCCGCAAAATGGCTGTGCACGGTGTTGGCGATATCGATCTCCTTAAAGGAGACCTGCAGCTCATCGCACAGGATCTCTGCATTGCTGCGGGTGCGCTTCGTGGTGCCAAAGCAGGGCATGGTCACAGCCAGCACATCCCGGGTGGGGCGGCCCAGCTGCTTCATGGCACGCACGGCCACCAGCAGCGCAAGACAGCTGTCCAAGCCGCCGGAAATGCCGATAACGGCGGTCTTTGCGTGGGCGTGTTCCAGCCGCTTTGCAAGGCCGTCGGCCTGCATTTTCAGAATCAGCTCACAGCGCTCGGCGCGGCGCTTGGGGTCGCCGGGCACAAAGGGTGCGGGATCGATCCAGCGGGTCAGCGTGGTCTCTGTCGGTTCCAGATCGAACTCCACGGTCTGGTAGCCCTCGCCGCTCAGCTCAAAACTGGTGTTGCGGGCACGCTCGGCTTCCATGCGCTGGCAGTCGATCTCAGTCTCGGCACAGCCGCCGTCAAAGGGGGCGTTCTCCGCCAGAATAGTGCCGTTCTCGGCGATCAGGTCGTGGCCGGCGAACACCATGTCCTGCGTGCTCTCACCGTGCCCGGCGGAAGCATACAGGTAGCCGCACAGCAGACGGGCAGACTGGTTGGACACCAGCGCCCGGCGGTACTCGGCCTTGCCGACGGTCTCATCGCTGGCGGAAAGATTTGCGATCACGGTCGCACCGGCCAGCGCGTGGAAGGTGGAGGGCGGCAGGGCGCTCCACAGATCCTCGCAGATCTCCACGCCCAGCACAAAGCTGGGCATCTGGCGGCAGCGGAACAGCAGGGAAGTGCCAAAGGGCACCTGCTGACCACACACCTCCACCAGCTCCACTTCGGTGCTGCCCGGGGTGAACTGGCGCTTTTCGTAGAACTCGCCGTAGTTGGGCAAATAGGTCTTGGGCACAAGACCCAGAATGCGGCCATGGCATAGCACGGCGGCGCAGTTGTACAGCTTGCCGTGCACCAGCAGCGGCAGGCCCACCAGCGTGACAACGTCCAGTGCTTTTGTTTCATCAAGCAGGGTGCTCAGGGCATCCAGTGCACCGGTCTGCAGCGTGCGCTGCAGAAACAGGTCGCCGCAGGTATAGCCGGTCAGGCAGAACTCGGGGAACACGGCCAGCTTTACGCCGCGGGCTGCGGCTTTGTGCAAAGCATCCGTGATCTGCCGGACATTATAGGCGCAGTCGGCCACCCGCAGTGCGGAGAAAGGGCGGCTGCTTTCAAAAACCATCTTTCATCGGAGGATTTCACATCCTGTCTTTCTTAGTTGACTGCAATTTCCTGCAGTGCACATAGTATACCACAAACAGACCCAAACGGGAAGTAAAGAACAATGACAAAAACAAAACAGCCGCGCTCTCTCCATCTCGCACTGCCCGACAGGAGAAAGCGGGCAAGACAAAAAATCAAAAAATCCCACACGAAAAATGTGCGGGAATCAAAGACTGAAAAATGGAAAACGAGATAGACCGTAAGCCGGGTTCTGTATTAAACGACGATCTGTCTAGACCTGCCATTGCTGACAGGTTCGTGCCGCCTTCGGGACACGCGAGCAGCGCTGTACGTCCCATATAGGCGTTGCTTCCGGTAGGGTTTACAAAGCCGCATGGTCACCCATGCGCTGGTGAGCTCTTACCTCGCCCTTTCATCCTTACCGCATTGCTGCGGCGGTTTCCTTTCTGTTGCACTTTCCCTGAGGTCACCCTCGGCTGCCGTTAGCAGTTACCGTGCTCTGTGAGGCCCGGACTTTCCTCAGAACGGTCAAAGCCGCCCCGCCGCCGTATGTTCCACTCGTTTTCCGCTCCTCATGATACCATAAAAAAACAAGATTTGCAAGAGAAAGAGAATTTTGCTATACTTATCCTATATATTGCCCGCGCTGGAGGTGGGAAGATGAAGCTTTATTTCAAAGTCCCGCCCGAGGCGGACGGGATGCTGCTGCGCGGTTTTCTGCGCAGGTGCAGTGTTTCCACCGACCTGTCCCGGGCCGTGAAATTCCGGGGCAGCGGCTTTTTGCCGACGGCGCCCCCGTCCTGGCCAACCGCCGGGTGGAGGCCGGGCAGGTCATCTCCTTTGAACTGCCGCCGGAGGGGGAGGGCGTTGCGCCGCAGGACGACATCCCGGTGGATGTGGTCTACGAGGACGCTTTTGCCCTCGTGGTGGAAAAGCCGCCCCATCTCGCGGTGCATCCTACCCTGAATTACCCGCTGGATACGCTGGCGAACGGCTATGCCGCCTGGGCGCTGTGTCAGGGTAGAAGCCCCGTCTTCCGCCCGGTGAACCGCATCGACAAGGACACCAGCGGCCTCGTGCTGGCGGCTCAGAATGGCTACGCCGCCCCGCTGCTGGCTCAGCGGGTGGAAAAGCTCTACTACGCCGTTGCAGAAGGAGAACTTCCCCTCGGGCCGGGCGTCATCGACGCCCCCATCGGGCGGCAGGGGGAGAGCATCATCGGGCGGTGCGTCACCCCCGACGGCAAACCCAGCCGGACGGAATATACCATATTGAAAGCCGAAAACGGCCTGAGCCTCGCGGCCTGCGTCCCGGTGACGGGCCGGACCCACCAGATACGGGTACATTTTGCATCCATCGGCCACCCGCTGGCCGGAGATGACCTCTACGGCGGGAGCCGGGCGCGCATCGGGCGGCAGGCGCTCCACTGCGCAAACAGACGTTCTGGGTGCCGCGCTGCGAGCGGATGCCGGACGGCATCCGCATCGAAGTGCCGGTGGACGAGACGA
>ENA-OQBL01000207-OQBL01000207.1-human-gut-metagenome-genome-assembly--contig:-NODE-207-length-34027-cov-4.163776_pt1 | contig 34027 bp, 36 predicted proteins | sample MGYA00242747_ERZ504553 | MGnify/ENA primary metagenome ERZ504553 (study PRJEB26092, sample SAMD00036240) | human gut metagenome | host: Homo sapiens | study: EMG produced TPA metagenomics assembly of...
TGAACTAGATTGGCTGCTCAGGATTCTCGTCGCCGCCTTTTGTGGTGCCCTAATCGGCTATGAACGAGCTATCCAAAGAAAAACTGCAGGTGTCAGAACGCACATTGTAGTTGCTATTGCTTCTGCCTTGTTCATGATCGTATCTAAATACGGCTTCACCGATCTGCTCAACATGCACGATCTTTCACTCGACCCTTCAAGAATTGCCGCCCAAATTGTCACCGGTATTTCCTTCATCGGTGCTGGTACAATTTTAGTAAGAAAAGAGCAAATTTCTGGTCTAACAACAGCCGCTGGTGTCTGGGCAACTGCCGCCATCGGAATGGCCGTTGGTGCAGGCATGTACTTCATCGGTATCTTATCAACCGCCTTGCTTTTCATCATTCAACTATTCTTTCATGATGACGAAATCGTTGATAAACTTACACCACACATTCGTTTCGACATTTTGATAGATGCTATCAATAAACCAGATGTTTTGCCACAAATAAAGCAAGAGCTAGAAAATAATAAAGTTGAAAATATTTCAATCAAGATTCTCGATGTCAGCGATAAAAAGATCGTTCTTTATGTCGATGGCGTTATCAACAATAAAATTGACGAAAATCAAATCATCATGACTTTACGCAAATATCCTGATATTCGAAAAATCAGTTACACACGCGGTGGCTTATAACATTTATTTTTAGAGTAATAATTAGTAAAATGTCATTATTAACCATGAAAGGATGACTTTATGGCAGGAACTCTTGACTATTTACGTTGGCGAGGAGATTTATCATTTAAAGAGAAGCCATTCAATAGTGTAGATGCATCACTCTTCGCCTCATTTATCTATCTCCCTGTAGATAAATCAGCTAAAGGACATACCCTAAGCGAAGTAGCGGAAAAACTTCGCGTTCTCCCCTCTTTCCAAGTACAAATGCACGATGAAAACGGTACCCAGATCTGGCTCCTTCCTAAAAGTCCACGACTAGGAAATGTAGAAATTTTAAACTGGACTAACCGAATGGAGAAAGACCCATATCCATTACAATTTACAGCGGCTACTTTTCAACTAGATAAGAAAACTATTTTAATCGTTTACCGCGGCACCGACAGTTCAATTATCGGCTGGAATGAAGATATGAATATGAACTACATGCCTAAGGTTTATGGTCAAGATGTGGCGGCAAATTATCTTAAAGAAATTGCGGCCAAATATCCTGACGACAAGATCTACTTAGCTGGTCACTCAAAAGGCGGCAATTACGCAGAATATGCTTTAAGTGTGGCAGAACCCGCCTTGCAAAACCGCGTTATCAGAGCATTCAGTTTTGACGGCCCAGGATTTTTCCATCAAGTATGGCGTTCACCCGGCTTTGTTAGAGCACTTCCTAAGATGAAGACTTATCTACCAGAATCTTCAATCATTGGCACTATGTTAGATCACCCAGAACGAGTATTAATTGTTAAAAGTACTGCACCAATGATCCAACAACACGATCCTCGTCGCTGGAGTGTTGGACGAGATAGTTTTGTTTTAGCTGAAGGTCTTACATCAGGTGCAAGATCGCTGCGACATTCCCTTATTGACTTTAATCACACTATTCCCGATGAACAACGTGGTGAATTATGGGACGCATTGTTTCAAGCATTCGACGAATTAAATATTACCGATGTGTTCCAAATTACTGCTAACAAATTGCTGGGAACTGTAAGATTCAGCCGCGTAATTATGGCCTTAACCCCAGAAACACGTAAATATGTTTTACACATGGTCGGAGAAATTCTTAATGCGATTCGCGGTAATATCAGCTTGCCATTCAACGAAACTGATTTTGCTTTATATCCTAAGAGTAACGACTCGAACAAGGCTCCTATCTTCTTTGAATTTTACGATAAAACTGTGCCCAGTATCTTACCAGAAGAAATTAAACAGCGCTTTAAAGATGATAAAGAGCGTGAACGAGAAAATAAATAGTTTCACATGAAACAAAACGCATGCCTATAGGCATGCGTTTTATTATTTATTATGCATGTTTTCGATTAAACATTCCCGTAACAAACGAGATTGCTAATACCAAGATAACTGCCCCTAATACCGATGGCACTATTGCCATCCCCGCCATTTGCGGTCCCCAGGCGCCAAAGAGTGCTTGACCTAGCGTTGAGCCAACAAGTCCTGCTAAGATATTTGCAAGAAAGCCCATTGAACCACCCCTACCGGTTATGACACCGGCAAGCAGTCCTATTATAGCTCCGACGATTAAAACCAAAATCCAATATATCATAGGATCACCATGTTTCTAACTAAATTAATTTCTTCAAGGATAATCCTATTAGCAGTCTTCATCGATTTGGTGGTCTGCCTCTATATCATCTTTTACCTGTTTGGCCTTAGCCTTTACTTTACCTTTTGTCTTTTGCGCCTTGCCTTCTACTTCACGCGACTTGTCTCCGGTTAATTTACCTTCAACTTCTTTAGCCTTGCCAATTATTTTGTCTTTTAAGCCACTATCCATATTACTCATAAGCGGCTCCTTTCGTTAATAACGTGATACGTTCTATAGTTAATACTACGCTGATTTACCCCTAATTACGTCAAAAAGACCCAGCTTACGTCTTTCTTAACGTGCTGAGTCTTTTTCATTGCTTTATTGATCAAATCGTGTGTTTTTATTTGAGTAAATTCTTTGCCAATTCAAAGTCGCCAAGAGTTGCGGAACCGTTGTTGGCAACGGCTGGACGAACGATTAACTTGTCCAAATCTGGAGTTGCGACATAGTTGTTGTTAAATTCATTGAAGAACTTTCTAACCTTAACAAGGTCATCTTCATTTAATACAGACCACCAACAACCATTACATCTGGACGGGCAGTCATGTAAACATTGAAGAGCATTTGTGCGATGTAGTATGCAGAATATGTGAAGACCTTGTTATCACGTGAAAGCTTTTCACCGGGGATACCGGTTCTGCCTTCAAGACTTGGACCAGCTGCCATACCTTCAACACAAGCGTCGTTGTGGAATGGACAGTGACCCTTGTAGTCATCACCAGGATAACGACGAACGAGCATGTGACCCATTTCTGGGTGGTTGTTCAAACCAAGAAGCTTACCTGCTTGAACAATACCTGCACCAACACCAGTACCAACAGTTGCGTAGAAGTAACTCTTAGAATCATCGCGACCACGGGCAACGTACTCACCGTAACAAGATGCGTTAACGTCAGTCGTCATTGCAACTGGAATGCCAAGTTCTTTTTCAAAGAAGCCCTTAACGTTAGTGCCCGACCAGCCTGGCTTAGGAGTGTCCAAAATGTAACCATAAGTGCGTGACTTAGGGTTGATGTCGATTGGACCAAAAGTACCGATACCCAATGCATCAACTGAGTGCTTCTTAAAGAAATCAGCTGTCTTTTGTAAAGTTTCTTTATTAGTTGTAGTAGGAATTCTGTTGCGAGCAACTTCCTTGCCTGTTTCAACGTCTTGAACTGCTACGATAAATTTTGTACCACCGGCTTCGATACTGCCGACATATTTCTTTTCTGCCATTTTCTCATCCTTTTCTTGTATGTTTTTATCTCCGAATAGTTTTTGTGCTGATAATATTATAAAGAAAAAAGCCTTTATGTGTAAAGGCTTTCATATGTATGTAATTAATTTTATTTACTTACGCTTTATCTACAACTTCTTCAGAATTGATCCCCTCAATTGGCTTGCCATTTTCATCAAAATAATCATCAAGATCACGACACCAAATCATTGCCATTGTTCCCTGTCCTACATGGACACCAACTACCGGCCCAATAATACTTTTATCGAACTTATATCTAGGGAACTTAGCACGATAATCTTCAATCCATTCTTCTTTCTTATCAGGATCAAGTGAATCAAAAATTGTGCATTGAATATTGTATGGCATGTTCTTAGTTAAATTGTCGAAGTCAGTCTGCACATGCTTATAAGCTCGCTTAGTTTGTCTTTCCTTGGCAATCGCAGAAATTTTGCCTTCATCTTGTACATCCATCGAAAGAATTGGCTTAATTTTGAACAAGGTTCCCACAAAGCTAGCGGCATTAGATAGACGACCTGTTCTCTTCAAATGGCTCAAATCGTCCACCATAAAGCGCACATCCATCGTTTTTTGCAAATCAGATAAATCATGCATAATTAAATCAACGTCGGCTCCAGCCTCAACAAGACGTCCTGCGAGCATCGCATAATCGGCCTCACCAGCACAGGTGATTTTGCTATCGAATGGATGAATCTTGATTCTAGTTTCGCTATTCGCAATACTTTCAACAGTTGAATAATAACCAGAAATACCACTAGACAAGGTAATTACAATCACATCAGTGTAGCCTTGCTCTACATATTCATCTATTCTTTTTTGCAAGTCACCTGGGGAAGGCTGTGAAGTTGAAGGTAATTCACTTTCATCAGCCAATTTTTTATAAAATTCTTCATAGCCAATATCGATCATATCGCGGTAAGTCTTATCGCCCCACATAATTGGAATTGGCAAAACATCGATATGATACTTTTCTTGTTGCTCTTTAGTTAAGTAAGCTGAGCTATCGGTTAAAACAGCAATTTTCATAATCTTTCTCCTTTGATTGTTACTTATATTTTAACCGATTTCAGATAGCTTTTAGCAAAAAATACCTGCTTTTAAAAAAGCAGGTCTTTTTAATAATCAACTTTAGTTATTATTACTACTGCCGCCAGTAGCTTTGTTAACAATCTTTTGGTATTGACGCAAGCCATCGAAGTCTGAGTCTTTGGCACTTACATAGCCATAATGGTTGTAAATACTTTCAATGATTTGCTTACCCTTCTTAGACTTAGCAATGTTCTTGAATGCCTTAGAAAGTTTAGCTCTAAACTTCTTAGGCATGTCTTTTCTAACTGCGATGGTGTCGTTAGGAATCCACTTAGTGAAGTAGATTGGCACAACGTCAGTCATTGCCTTCTTATCGTCTTGAGCTGCGATGTTACGTGCATCTGAGAAGACGAATGCAGCATCAACGTCACCGTTCAATACTGAAAGAACTTCTTGATCATCACCTTTGATGTTAACAAGCTTACATTCCTTAGTAACATTTAAGCCCTTCTTGTAAAGTTCTGCAACTGGGTAAACGTAACCGGATGAAGAACTTGGATCACCGATAGCAATCTTTTTACCTTTAAGGTCCTTCCATGACTTGATTTTAGAACCCTTCTTAACCACGATCATACCGCGGTATTTGTGCATTAAAGTGTGATTCATCTTACCAGATGGTTCATCATAGCCGTAACGTTCAGCTTGTAAAAGTACGTCCGCAATTCCGCGTTTATGAGCAAGGATGTAAGAATATGGTGGCATGAAACCAACGTCAACTTTCTTAGATGACATAGCTTCAACCAAACCACTGTAGTCTGTAGAAACTGTTACGTGAACTGGAATATGCAATTGCTTTTGTAAAAGCGTTCCAAGTGGCTTGGCCTTAGCTTCCATCTTGTTAGCTTGAGTACTTGGTACGAATTCGACATTCAATTCTTTTGGTTCATTTGATGAAGATGAACTACTCTTTTGATTGTTCGAACATGCCGCAAGTGAAACAGTAGCTAAAACTGCTAAAGCTCCAACTAATACTTTTTTAAACTTCATAAACCTGAAATTCCTCCAAAAAATTAATTAATAGGTTTCATCACATAAATAGGTATAACAGAATAAATGCTAGATTTCAATATAAAATGCGAATTATATTATTTATATTTATGATTATTGTTCTGATATTTATTTTATATTTCCTGTGATATCAACATTCGTCACTTAATATTCGGATTTTGAATACTCTTAATAAATAAAAAAGCACATGCTTTTAACATGTGCTTAATTGCCATCAGGATCATCATGAGCATAATCAAGGTTCGAGAAGCGGTTATATGGCTTCGAGAACATTAATTTAACAGTCCCACGACTACCTGAACGGTTCTTTTCAATAATTACTTCAACTTCACCGTTATCGTCTTCTGCTCCGACTTCACTACTGCTACCGCTATTTTCACCATCTTCGGGTTCATCACGATAGTAGTCGTCACGATAAAGGAACGAAACAATATCGGCATCCTGTTCAATTGACCCAGATTCACGAATATCGGACAATACAGGCCGTTTATCTTGACGCTGCTCAACTGACCGTGACAACTGTGAAAGGGCAATGACAGGCACGTGAAGCTCCTTAGCAAGCTTCTTAAGTTGTCTAGAAATTGCGGAAACTTCTTGTTGCCGTGATTCACTACGTGGACCTTCAATCAGCTGCAAGTAGTCGACAACAACTAAACCTAAATTGCCCTTTTCTTTAGCCAGTCGCCGTGACTTGGCACGAATTTCACTCATTTTGATACCTGGCGTATCGTCAATGAAAATGTCGGTGCCAGCTAGTGATCCAGCCGCCATAACCAAATTGTGCCATTCTTCCTGATCTAATTGACCAGTTCTAAGATGCTGTGAATCAATCAGCCCTTCAGAAGCTAACATTCTTTGTACAAGCTGTTCACCACTCATTTCTAGTGAGAACATCGCCACAGATTTATCAGTGTGTAAACCGACATATTGGGCCACATTTAATGCAAAAGAAGTTTTACCAACACCAGGACGAGCGGCAATAATGATCAATTCGTCATCGTGAAAACCAGTAGTCATTTTATCCAGCTCATAGAAACCGGTTGGCAAACCCGTAACCATATTATTATCTTCAGGCAAGTTGTTAATATCATTAATCGTTGAGTTAACAACTTCCTTAATTGATCTAAAGCCACCGGTGTTGTTCTCAGACGAGACATTCATGATCTCGCTTTCCGCGTCATCAAGAATATCCGTTACATCGTCTGAACCATTGATGGCATTAGTAATAATATTTTGACTGGCTGAAATCAGTCTTCTGAGCAAGGCCTTTCTGTGCACAATTTGTGCATAAAAGTTAACGTGTGCCGCAGTTGGCGTGGACATTGCTAATTCTGAAACATAGCCAATGCCACCTATATCATCAAGCTGATTACGTTTATTCAGCTCATCCTGAAGAGTCAGTGGATCAATTGCATCCCCACGATCAGACAAGTCCAGCATTGCCTGGAAAATAATCTGATTTGCGCGTTCATAAAAATCTTCAGGCTGAACGACCGCACTAGCATCCGCAATCGCTTCTGGATCAATGAAAATCGCACCTAGAACGGCTTTTTCAGCGTCGGAGTCATGCGGAATTTGTTGAGAAACAATATTATCCATCAATCACAACCACTTTTTATAAAAATAATTAGTCTTGTTCAGTAACGTGAACGCGAATAGTTCCTTCAACGCCCTTGAATAACTTAACGTGAACGTTAGTGTAACCCAAAGTCTTGATTGGTTCTGGAAGGTTCAACTTACGCTTGTCAATCTTGATACCGTATTGCTTTTCAAGGCCTTCAACAATCTTCTTGCTTGAGATTGAACCGAACAAACGAGAATCGTTACCAGCCTTTGACTTGAAGTTAACAATAGTGCTGTCTTTTTCAAGTTCTGCCTTAATCTTTTCGGCTTCAGCCTTTTCTGCTTCATAAGCAGCCTTTTCGTTAGCTTCAACACGCTTCAAAGTGTTCATGTTACCCTTAGTAGCTGCCTTGGCAAGACCACGCTTGATTAAATAGTTTTGTGCATAGCCATCTGGAACTTCCTTAACTTGTCCACGCTTGCCTCGACCTCTAACGTCTTGTGTAAAAATAACTTTCATTCTCGGGTCCCCCTTTAATCATTTTCTTCTTCATATTCATCAATTGCTTTAAGCAATTTTTGTTTTGCCTCTTCAATAGTAACACCCTTGATCTGAGTTGCCGCATTTGAAAGGTGTCCACCACCGCCGAGTTTTTCCATAATAATTTGAACATTGATCTTGCCCATTGAACGAGCAGAAATACCAATCGTATCTGAGCTACGTCTAGTAATGGCAAAGCTTGCACCTACATTTTCCAAATCAAGCGCAGTATCGGCCGCTTGAGCGGTGATGATCGGATCAATAATCTTATCATCAGGACCACAAAGTACGGCCATATGTGGCTTAACCATCTTGAGCGTTGCGACCAAGTGAGTTCGTTCAAGGAAGCTATCAATGTCTTCTTTTAACAACATGCTTACTACGGCTGAATCGGCACCGATTGAACGCAAGTAACTTGCGGCATCGAAGGTTCTCGTACCAGTTCTAAGTGAGAATTCCTTTGAGTCAACAACGATACCAGCAAGCATGGCTGTTGCTTCAAGGTCAGTCAATACTCGCTTACCATTAGCTGGCTGTTGATATTCAATCATTTCGGTAACCAATTCACAGGCAGACGATGCATATGGTTCAACATATGTAAGCATTGGATTCTCTGGGAATTCCTCGCCACGTCTGTGGTGGTCAATTACGATAATTCTGTTTTTCAACCGGTCATATAACGGTTGTGAATAAGTAATTGAATACTTAGAATGGTCCACCATTACCAACATTGACTTGTCGGTAACCTCGGACAAAGCCTCTTCAGGACTGATAAAGATATCTTTATCCTGATTCTTTTGTTGCATCCGAGTAACCAAACGACCAACGTCATAATTGGTCTTATTGGTATCAAGGACGAAATTGGCTTTAACGCCGTGAAGACGAGCCAATTTTACTACACCAATACCACTACCGACAGAGTCCATGTCAGGACGTTGATGTCCTACTACGAAGACACGATCTGCATCTTTGAACAATTCACTAATTGCTTGAGAAACCATTCTCGCTCTAACACGAGTACGTTTCTCCATTGGGTTGGATTTACCACCGTAGAAACGGGCATCCTTACCTGGCTGACGCAAAACAACCTGATCCCCGCCTCGGCCCAGTGCTAAGTCTAGGTTGGATTGAGCCTGGTTAGCAATTTCGGATAATGAATCACTGCCAAAGGCAATCCCCATCGATAAGGTCAATGGAGTATTGTTACGGCTAGTTTCTTGGCGCACCTTATCCAAAACGGAGAACTTGTCCTTTTCCATTTCTGCCAAATCCTGCATATGAACCAGCAACAGGAAATGATCTTCATCAATCCGCTTTAAATAGGCCTTAAACTTCTTAGCATAATTGCTCAATGTGTTTTGCACATAGGAACTCATGCTGGTCAATTCCTGATCATGCATGGTTTCGCTCAATTCATCGTAGTTATCGATGAAGATTTGACCAATAGCTAGACGCTCAGCCTTATACTTATCTTCAATTTTTGCATAGCGCGTAATATCCAATAGATAAATTACGCCCAAGTTATCTTGAACCACCATCTCAAAGCGATGTCCATCCCAATCGACGATATGATTCTCTGAGGTTTTAGCTTCAATTGCTTCATTAAGCAGCTTATTTAAGTCCGGATCAACAGCCTCAATAGTATGTCCTACCAAATCCGTATCCTTCAAATACAATTGCAAGTATGGATTGACCCATTGAATTTGGTGATCAGAATCATACAGCAAAATACCCAAAGGCATCTTGATCATTGCTTCTTGCTCACTACGCTTTATGCGGTAAGACAAGTTGACTGCGAAGTTATTCGCATTGCCTGCCAAAATATAGGTTCCATAAATTGCAAAAGCAACGGTAAGGATAAAAATCAATACCATTGCCAACCCGAATAACGGATTCATAATCATTGCAATTACGCTTCCCAGTAAGGAAAGCGACAAAATGATTATCATGGAAGCTGTTAATCTTGAATCCTTAATAAACTCAGGCAATTCAAGCTTATGTAAAAAATCTTTCATGAAGATCCTTCCTATAAGAGTAAACTATATCAGTGTCAATTATACCTTATTAAGTACCTGTATTGAAAAGGTTGAAACTAAAAAATCAAATCCAAGTATTCACTCAGATTTGATATGAAAAAAGGCTAGGAGAATATCTCCTAACCTCTGGTTTTTATTCGATCTAAATTAGTCTTCAGCAACGAATGGCAATAAGCCCATGATACGAGCTCTCTTAATTGCATTAGCTACTTTACGTTGGTTCTTAGCACTAGTGCCAGTAACACGACGTGGTAAAATCTTACCTCTTTCTGAGATAAAACGTTTCAACAGATCGACATCTTTGTAGTCAACGTAATCGATGTGGTTAGCTGCGATGTAGTCAACCTTACGACGACGACGGCCACCTCTTCTTTGTTGAGCCATGTTCTAGAATCCTTTCTTAAATTTATTTTTAGAATGGAAGATCATCATCAGAAATATCAATCGTATCACCTGATCCAGCGAATGGATCTTGTGCATTATTTTGATTGTTATTATTCTGTGGATTATTGTTTTGTGATCCGCCATTATTTTGGAAATTGTTAGTACTTGGTGTACTATTATTTCCATTATTTGGTGTATAACCACCATTTTGACCGCGGGCTTCACGATCCTTGCGTGATTCGAGTAATGCGAAGTTATCAACAACAACTTCAGTTACATATACTCTTTGCCCGTCTTTATTATCATAACTTCTGGTTTGAATTCGGCCATCTACACCAACTAATGAACCTTTAGAGGTAAAGTTGCAGAAGTTTTCTGCTGACTTTCTCCAGATTACACAGCTAATGAAGTCTGCGCCTCTCTCACCTTGACTATTTGTAAATTGACGGTCAACAGCAAGAGTAAACGTAGCAACCGAGATTCCGCTCCCAGTAGTACGCAATTCAGGATCACGTGTTAAACGGCCAACAAGTACAACTCTATTAATCATACTTATGTCCTTCCTTCCCTAAATCACATCGATAATAAATTAAAATTATTTGTCTAACTTAACGGTCATTGAACGTAAGATAGCGTTGTCAATCTTTGACAAACGGCTAAATTCGTTAACTGCGTCAGCGTTGTCAGCAGTGAAAGTCATAATGTGGTAAGTACCTTCACGATACTTATCAATTTCATATGCGAAACGACGCTTGCCCCAGTCTTTGGATTCTACCATAGTACCACCGTTATCAGCGATAACCTTGTCGTAGTTTTCTACGAGAGCCTTCTTGTTGTCTTCGTCAACATCTGGCTTGATGATGTAAGTTACTTCGTACTTTGTAGTTGCCATGACTATTGCACCTCCTTTTGGACTATATGGTTCTTGCTAAAATCAAGAACAAGGAGTAATTGGAATATTACTCGCAATTTCTAATTCTAGCATATAAACAAAAAATTACCAAACAGTTTTTCACGTGATCCTGGCAGTTTTTTTACTGCTCACTATTTATTACGCAAAAAAGTTTGATAATTTTTTAAAAGTTGAAATTTTTGTTTTTTAATTATTTATTCATCGTCATCGGTTTGATTTTGTTCAGCTTCAGTTGGAACAATGGTCAAACTTGCAACCTTGCTGTCATCGTTAACCTTAATCAAACGAACACCCATTGTGCTACGTCCAGTTTGAGAAACGTCCTTGGTCTTGAAACGAATCATAATTCCGTTCGTAGTAATTACCATGATGTCCTTGCCTTTGTCCACAACGATTACACCGGCAAGAGGACCATTCTTTTCAGTGATGTTGGCAGTTTTAATACCTTTACCACCACGACCCTTAACTGGGTATTCAGCGGCAGGAGTACGTTTACCGTAACCCTTTTCTGAAATGACTAAGACCTGATCGTCCTTGCCTAAAACGCCTGAGCCGACAACGTAGTCGTTTTCACGCAAGTTGATACCACGAACACCGGCAGCGGTTCTACCCATGGCACGAACGTCGCTTTCCTTGAAGGTAACGGCATAACCCAAGTGAGTACCGATCAAAAATTGTTTTGGTTGCCATCAGTGGTCAAAACGTTGCTCAATTCATCCCCATCGCGGAGAGTAAGGGCAATCAAACCACTGTTTCTAATGTTAGAAAATTCGCTAACGTGGGTACGCTTAACTGTTCCCATCTTGGTGATAAAGAACAAGTAGTTATCATCCGCATTTTCAGGAATGTTGATAACTGTTTGAACCTTTTCGCCCTTCTCTAATTGGAGCAAGTTAACTACTGGCAAACCTTTAGCCATTCGACCATATTCAGGAATTTCGTAGGCCTTCTTTGAGTAAACCTTACCTGCATTGGTAAAGAACAAAAGCATGTCATGCGTACTTGAGTAAATCAAGTGTTCAATAAAGTCGCCGTCTTGAACACCCATACCTTTAATACCCTTACCACCACGGTTTTGGGTCTTAAATTCTTGGATAGGCATTCTCTTGATGTAGCCGTTATGCGTTACAGTCAAAAGAATGTTTTGCTTTTCAATCAAATCTTCGTCTTCGATTGAAACAACTTCACTGGCACCAATTTCGGTTCTACGCTTATCACCAAAACGCTTTTGGATATCGAGCAATTCATCGTAAATGATTTGGTCGATTCTTTCTGGCTTAGCAAGAATATCCTTGTAGTCTGCAATCTTAGCTTGTAAATCTTTGTATTCAGCTTCAACCTTGTCACGTTCCAATCCGGTCAAACGAACTAAACGCATGTCTAAAATGGCTTGTGATTGTTTATCATCAAGGCCAAAACGACTGATCAAAGTTGCCTTAGCGATATCGCTTGAATGACTGCTACGGATGATGTGGACAATTTCATCGATGTTGTCCAAGGCAATTCTCAAACCTTCGAGAATGTGTGCTCTTGCTTCAGCCTTAGCTAATTCGAACTTAGTTCTGCGAGTTACAACATCTTCTTGGTGATCCAAGTAGTATTGGAGCATTTGCTTCAAGGTGAGGTAATGTGGTGCACCATCAACAATGGCAACCATATTCATCCCGAAGTTGGCCTGCATTTGAGTTTGCTTGAACAAGTTGTTTAAAACAACGCTCGCACTTGCATCCCTACGGATATCAATTGTGATCCGCATACCAGTCTGGTCGGATTCATCACGAACACCGGTAATTCCATCGATGATCTTTTCACGAGCCAAGTCAGCAATCTTTTTAACTAATTCAGCCTTGTTAACCATGAATGGAATTTCGCTGACTATAATTCTTTCACGGCCACTCTTTTCGGTTTCGATATTCGTTTTGGCACGAACAACGATGTTGCCCTTACCAGTTTCATAAGCACGGTAAATACCGCCACGGCCCATGATAATTCCGCCTGTTGGGAAGTCCGGACCTGGAATAACTTTCATCAAATCCTTGGTAGTAGCATCAGGATTTTTCATCAACATGTGCAAACCACTAATAACTTCACTCAAGTTATGAGGTGGAATGTTAGTGGTCATACCAACGGCAATACCGTTAGCACCGTTGACAAGCAAGTTAGGAATTCTAGCTGGCAAAACTACTGGTTCATTTTCGGTATCATCGTAGTTTCTTTGCCAGTCGATCGTGTTCTTGTTAATATCACGAAGCATTTCCACAGCGATCTTGCTCATTCTTGCTTCGGTATAACGCATTGCGGCTGGTTCATCACCGTCGACAGAACCGAAGTTTCCGTGTCCGTCAACCAACATGTAACGGTATGAGAAGTCTTGTGCCATGTGGGCCATAGCCAAATAAATTGATGAGTCACCGTGTGGGTGGAACTTACCCATAACTTCACCAACAATTCTGGCACTCTTCTTGTATGGCTTGTCAGGCGTTACGCCCAATTCGCTCATTCCGTAAAGAATACGACGCTGTACTGGTTTTAAACCATCACGAACATCAGGTAAAGCACGTGCCACAATAACTGACATCGCATAGTCCAAGAAGGAGCTACGCATCATGCTGGTCAGATCAACGTTTCTAATTCTATGATCTTGAGTTTGATTCTCGTCCATTTAAAACCTCCTACGCATCTAGGTTTTCTACATACTTGGCGTTCTTTTCAATAAAGCTACGTCTAGGTGCAACTTCATTACCCATCAAAAGTTCAAAGACCGCATCGGCATCTTTAGCATATTCAGGACTTACACGATCTAATCGTCTGTTTTCAGGATTCATGGTTGTTTCCCAAAGTTGTTCTGGGTCCATTTCACCTAACCCCTTGTAACGTTGAACTACTGGCTTTGGACTTGGTTGCAAGCTGCCTAAGTAGTCGTGCAATTCTTCGTCAGTATCAAGATATTTAACAACCTTGCCTTGACGAACTTGGTACAGAGGTGGACGAGCGATATAAACATATCCCTTGTCGATCATTGGACGCATGTAGTTGTAGAACAGTGTTAAAAGAAGAGTTCTAATGTGGGCACCATCGACATCGGCATCAGTCATGATAATCAACTTGTGATAACGTGCCTTTGAAACATCGAAGTCTGCGCCGAAGCCTGTGCCTAAAGCTGTGAATAAAGATCTAATTTCTTGGTTAGCCAAAATTCGATCCATTGAAGCTTTTTCCACATTCAAGATCTTACCTCTGATTGGCAAAATAGCTTGAGTCAAACGAGATCTACCTTGCTTTGCGGAACCACCGGCTGAGTTACCTTCGACGATGAACAATTCTGAAATGCTTGGATCATTACTGGTGTTGTCAGCCAGCTTACCTGGCAAGTTGGCAATTTCCAAACCAGACTTTTTACGCGTTACTTCACGCGCACGCTTAGCAGCAGTTCTAGCACGTTCTGCTAATTGACCTTTTTCCACAATCTTACGCCCAACTGATGGGTTTTCCATTAAAAAGCGGCTAAAGGTTTCAGAGAATGACTTGTCAACAGCAGTTCTAGCATCTGAGTTACCCAGCTTGGTCTTAGTCTGACCTTCGAATTGTGGATTAGGGTGCTTAACTGAAACAACTGCAGTCATCCCTTCACGAATATCTTCACCAGAAAGATTATCGTCTTTGTCCTTTAAGATCTTAGCCTTGTGGGCATAGTCGTTAACCACACGCGTTAAAGCGGTCTTAAATCCAGCTTCGTGCATCCCACCTTCATAGGTGTGAATGTTGTTAGCAAAGGTCATTAACGTTGTCTTATAGCCATTTGTATATTGCAAAGCTACTTCAACGTCGATACCGTTATAAGTGCTTTCCACATAGATAGGATCATCAAACAATACTTCTTGGTCCTTGTTCAAAAAGGCAACGTATTCTTTGATACCACCTTCAAACTTGTAAACATCGGTTTCTGCACTATCTTTACGCTTATCAGTAAAGGTAAGTGTTAATCCCTTGTTCAAAAAGGCTAATTCACGAATTCTGTTCTTTAAAATCTTGTCGTCAAAGACGGTAGTTTCGGTAAAGATATCAGGATCTGGGTAAAAGTGAACGATAGTACCGTGTTCACTAAGTGGAACCGTACCGATTTGTTTCATCTCATCCTTTACACGACCGTGATCAAAGTCAATGAAGTACTTCTTGCCATCACGCATAACAGTAACATCAAGCTTTGTGGATAAGGCGTTAACAACTGAAGCACCTACACCGTGCAAACCACCTGAAACTTTATATCCGCCACCGCCAAATTTACCGCCGGCGTGAAGAACAGTGAAGACAGTTTCAAGTGCTGGACGACCAGTTTTTTCTTGGATATCCACAGGAATGCCACGACCATCATCTTGAACAGTAACGCTGCCATCTTCGTTGATAGTAACCTCGATCTTGGTGGCAAAACCAGCAAGTCGTTCGTCAATACTGTTATCAATAATTTCCCACACTAAATGGTGCAATCCTTGAGAACTAGTCGAACCGATATACATACCAGGACGCTTGCGGACAGCCTCAAGACCACCTAAGACTTGGATTTGACTGGCATTATACTTGTCGGCCTCTTTTTCATATTTTTTGACCTTATCAAGATTTTCTTTTGATTTATCAGCCATTTAATTCTCCTTCTCCAAACTAATTTTGCCTGATTGAATGTGGTACACGCGTGGCTTCTTGATTATTTCCCAAGAAATCCCCTCTAAGTCAGTTGTGGTAATAAACGTTTGGGTCTTTCCATGAATGTAATTAAGAAGTGCACTCTGACGACCATGATCCAATTCGCTCATGACATCATCTAACAGCAATAACGGATATTCATCGGTCAACTGGTGAACCAACTGAATTTCCGCTAGTTTTACGCTAAGAGCAATGGAGCGCTGCTGCCCTTGCGAAGCATACAAATGAGCATTTTTACCATCAAGCTTAAACTCAATATCATCGCGATGCGGACCAGATGTAGTAGTTCCTTTGCGGATTTCGGTTGCTTTATTGCGTTCAAAACTTGCTAGGATCTTTTGGTAGATCGTTTCGGTATTATCGTCTGCTTCAATATCTGAAACAGATGGATGATACGCAATTGCGAGTTTTTCACCGCCTAAGCTAATATGTGCATAAGCATCACTAGCGTAATGACTCAAATATCTTAGAAATTTAAAGCGGCGAGAAATTACTTCTGCCGCGATACCAGCTAACTGATCTGACAAAACGTCTAGAAAAAACCTGATCTTTCGCCTTGCCTTTAAGACAGTTGCTTTAAATAATTATTCTTCTGCATCAGTACCTGGCGATACTTGCTGGCAAATATAGATATTCCGGATTAATTTGACCAAATTCTTGATCCATGAATCGACGTCGCAAAGCTGGCGCACCCTTTATCAACTCCAAATCTTCTGGAGAAATAAAATTGCATTCAGCTGCCCACATATTTGGAGAGCTTGCTTTGCTCAACCCGGTTTATCCACACTTTTTACCTTTTTTGTGATTAACACTCGCAAAGTCAGATCAACTTGACTCTTTTGCACATGACCTAATAAATTTGCGTATTCTCCATCAAAACCAATTAATTCTTTATCATTATTCGTTCTATGGGAACGTGTTAATGCCAAAAAATAAATTGCCTCTAGCAAATTAGTCTTGCCTTGTGCATTCTTGCCAATAAAAATATTGACGTTAGGGTCAAAGTCCACATCCAACTTTTTCAAATTGCGAAAGTTTTGCACAGTGAAATGATCAAGATACATTAATCTTCCTGCCGAAACTCGTACTCTTGTCCATTTACGAGCAAACGATCGTTAGCAAAGATTTTTTTGCCGCGTCGCTGCTCGAGTTCTCCATTTAAAGTTACGGGATTATCTTGCAGATAAAACTTCGCTTGTCCACCGGATGAAATAAAGCTTTCCTCCTTCAGGAATTGTCCCAAAGTTATGTACTCGCCTGTAATTGTAAAATACTTGATAATACTCACCTTCAATGCCCTTTATACCTATATAATTATATTAGTTTTCGACAAAAATAACAAACCTAAAACGCTATTTAAAGCGATATAAGCGATTTTTTTAAAAATAAACTAATCACACTAGGCCGAAGCAAAAGTTAACAGAGACCGAATTTTTGACGCTTTTAAACGAAAAACAAAAAATAAAAGCCACCTTTTGCGGTGGCTTTTTAAGAAGCTTAATCTTAATATTGTGTAATTGATTAATAAGTTTCTAACCGGAGTAATCAATTGAACGAAGTCAACGTCTTCTTTATCAGGATTGATGACAAATGGACGAAGTGGTTTAGTAAAGTTCATAATTACTGAATCAGTAACAGAAGCTCTGAGGGCATCGCGCATGTAATCTGGGTTAAATGAAATTTCCAAATTATTACCTTCCAAGTTTCTGAAGCTAACATCTTCTTCTACGTTACCAATTTCAGCTGATTTACCTGATAACTTAGCAGTTTGGTTTCCCACATCCAAAGTTAACGTTACAACGTTGTTGCGGCCAGCGTGCGTTAACAAACTTGCACGTTCAAGCGCACTAGATAATTCAGGAATATCAAATTCAATGCTGGTAGTCTTTTCGGTCGGAATCAAACGATCGGTATCAGGGTAATTACCGTCAAGCAAACGTGAGTAGAATGAAAGATTGCCAATTACAAAGAGCGCTTGATTGTCCCCTGGGCAAACTTTTACTTCTGGGTCTGCTTCGGCAATAATTCTTGCCAATTCTTGTAAGCTCTTCCCTGGAATAATTAAATCAGTTTCTGATTGAGGTCCGTTTTCTAAAGCAATAGTTCTTTGTGAAAGACGGTGTGAATCAGTGGCAACCGCCTTAATGCTATCAGGATTAAAAAAGAAACGTACACCAGTTAAAATTGCTCTTGTTTGATCATTTGAAGTAGCAAATTGTGTTTCATTGATAATTTCTCTGAAAGTTTTACCTGAAATAGTAAATGATGTAGCATCAGAAATTTCTGGTAAACGAGGATAATTATTGGCATCCAAACCATTAATCGTAAATTCACTACTTTCAGATACGATTTGAGTTTGGAAACTTTCTTTTACTTCAAAAGAGAAATCTTTACCTGGCAACTTTTTAACAATTTCACTGAAAAATCTAGCAGGCAAAACAATTGATCCTGTAGATTCTACGTTCAAGTCCTCATTTACAGGAATCTTGATTTCAATAGAAATATCTGTATCGCTACCTGTTAAAGTTAATTCATCTTCTGTTAAATCCAATTTGATCCCACTAAGAATTGGAATAGTAGCTCTTGATGAAATGGCACGCATAACATTGTTTAAGTTCTCGATAAACAGGTTGCGATTGATCGTAAATTTCATTTTAATCCTCCTAAACGAAAGTGACTTTTCTTTTTTATTTAATTATATATTTAATTAGTAGTAGTAGGGCCTGTGAATTCTGTTGAAAACTCATAAGAAGCCTGAAAATAACGGAATTGTAACGGTTAAAAAATATGTGCAAAACTCGCAAAGTTGTCCACAGTGGATAACTTTGATTAATGCTCAAGCATTTGTTTCAAATCGAAAACAGCCGTTTTGATGTCAGCATCAGTTTTCATTTGCTTATCGATTTTATCATAAGCGTGCATAACTGTCGTGTGATCTTTTCCGCCAAATTCTTGTCCTATCTTAGGTAAACTTGCATCAGTTAATTCCCGAGAAAGATACATCGCGATCTGTCGTGGTACCACAATCTGCCGTACACGCTTTTTACCCTTCAATTCGGCTGTCGAAGTTTGGAAGTAATTTGCGACAACTTCCTGTATTTTCGAAATTTGTAGTCCACGATTTTTTTGTACGAGTTTCAGATCAACTAAGGCTTCTCGAGCTAAGTTAACGTCGATGTCAGCCTTTTCGATAGTAGCATATGCTTGAACTTTGACTAAAGCCCCTTCGAGTTCTCTAATATTAGTATCTACTTGAGAAGCAATGTAATCGAGAGTGTTGTCATCAATAGTTAAGCCTTCAGATTCAGCCTTTCTTCGTAAAATTTGCGATTCGGGTTTCCAAATCTGGAGGAGTAATTTCAACTTGTAAGCCCCATGTAAATCGAGAAACTAAACGTTCAGACAGATCAGGAATTTCTGTAGGTAAACGATCACTGGTCATCACGATTTGCTTTTGATCATTATATAGGGTTTCAAAAGTATGGAAGAATTCTTCTTGAATTCCTTCTTTTTTAGCAAAGAATTGAATATCGTCAACTAGTAATAAATCACAGGTTCTGTATTTTTCGCGAAATTGGTCCTGTGTTTTATTTTTTATTGAATTAATAAAGTCGTTGACGAAGGTCTCACTCTGTATATAAACTACTTTAGCGTTGGGTCTTTCAAGCAGCATTTGATGGCCAATTGCTTGCATCAAGTGAGTTTTTCCGAGACCTACTCCCCCGAAGATAAATAAAGGATTATAAAAACTACCAGGACTGTCTGCGACAGCTAATGCGGCACCGGCAGCTAATTTGTTTCCTTCACCTTGAACGAAATTATCAAACGTATATTTTTCGTTTAACTTCAAATCTTTAGTGAATTCTTGTTGTTCCCTATTTCTTGGCTGCACTCGAATATCGTGTTGTGGCTCAGGAGTTACGATTCTTTCAGGCGTGTCACTGTCTTCAGATATCTTAAATACAGGTAGTATTTCGATACCAGCATAGCCGTATGCTGATTGGATTAATTGTGACGAAAGATTTTTCTCCCAGTAACCTTTTGCAACAGGATTTTGAACTAAAATTTGTAGTTCATGAGTTTTTTTATCATAAGAAATAGGTTTAGTATTTTTAAACCATGCATTATAGGCAACTTCATTAAAACGAGCGCGCATTTCGTCGTTAAAGTGTTGCCAAAATTTCTCAATGTCGAACAATTTGCATTCCTCCATGTTGATAAAAAGCATATTTATTTTAGCATGTTGATAAAAAGTTTTCCACAAGTGAAATAAATATTAACAGTATAAACATCCTGTGGATATTTTAGAATTTAATATGCACAATTTGACATGATGGAGGTGGAATGATTACTTTATGCACAGTTATAGTGTGGATAGCAAAAGCTATTGTACCAAGACTTTAATTCAAAATCTATATGCGTTATCCACATAGTGTGAATTAAGTTTTTAAACATGATGTGAGTTGTGGAAAAACTAGGGATTAATTTGTGAATTTTGCTTTGTGGAAAAATAAAAATATTTTTTATCCACACAAAAATAGCCAAAAAATCGAAAAATGTGTGGTAAATGAGTACAGCATTATTTTTCAAGAAATACTTGGTTTTTATTGCTATTCGTGCTATCCTTAGTAAGAAATTGTGCAGTTGGCACAAAGAATTTATGGAGGTGCAGTTTATAATGACAACTAAAAGAACTTACCAACCTAAGAAGCGTCACCGTTCACGTAGTTCACGGTTTTATGAAGCGCATGAGTACATCAAATGGCCGTAAGGTTTTAGCAAGACGCCGTGCAAAAGGTAGAAAAGTCTTATCTGCTTAAACCACTGAATCCCAGTGGATTTTTTTAGTCTACTAGAGTGGAATGAAACGTTTTGAGAAAGTCTTATCGAGTAAAATCTGAAAAAGATTTCCAGCAAGTTTTCGAATCTGGCGACTCCGTCGCTAACCGTGCTTTTGTCATATATGTAGTAGAAAAACCTGAAAATAAACATTTTCGGGTAGGTATTTCTGTAGGCAAGAAGGTTGGTCATACCGCTGTCGCACGTAATCGACTCAAGCGTTATATTCGGGCCGTAATTGATGAAGAAAAATTGCAAATTAATCCAAATGTTGATTTTTTAATCATTACGCGGCCTTATGCTCGCGATTTTGATATTGTTAAGGTACGCAAGAACTTGCTACATGCGTTAGCTTTGGCACATATCATTGAAGAAATGCCAGATGAAGTTGAGGAAAATTAGATTGAAGGACATTCTGACTAAAAGAAATGTCAAACGTCTTCTTGCAGTCCTAGCTGTAATCACCTTGGCTGTTGTTTTGACAGGGTGTGCAAGTCAGGGTGCAAACGGTCAAGTGGCACCAGTATCACACACAAGTGGTAACTGGTGGGACCGCTGGATTGTTTATTACATGTCAGCTTTCATTTTGTGGCTAGCTAAGTTAATGGGCAATAGCTATGGTTGGGCAATCATTGTCTTCACTGTTATTGTTCGTGTCATCTTGTTGCCTTTGAATGCTATTTCAATTCGAAGCACAACTAAGATGCAAAGCATCCAACCACAAATCAATGAGCTGCGTAAGAAGTATCCAGGACGTGACACTGAATCAAGATCGTTATTACAACAAGAAACTAACAAACTGTATAAGGAAGCAGGAGTAAATCCATATGCTGGATGCTTGCCTCTGATCATTCAGTTGCCAGTTATGTATGCTTTGTATGGTGCGATTTTACGTACACCACAATTGCAAACTGGACGCTTTTTATGGATGGATTTGAGTAAACCAGACCCATATTTCATTATGCCTATCTTGGCAATGGCGTTTACTTTCTTGTCTACATATATTAGTCAATTATCAACACCTGCGTCATCTCAAAACGGAATGACCAAGATAATGACCTACGGAATGTCCATTATGGTTGGTGTAATGGCCTTGCAATTCCAATCAGCCATCACACTTTACTGGGTAATTTCTAACTTATTCCAGGCAGTTCAAACCTTTATTTTGCAAAACCCTCTTAAATACAAGAGAGAACAAGAAGCAAAGGCTGAGGCAGAACGCGAACGTAAACGTAAGCTAAGAAGAACCTACAAGCGTTTAGGACGCAAACAAAAATAAAAGAATATTTAATCTAAAAATGATTTTAGATAAAGTAGTCAAAGTGCTTTATCCATCATGTTTATTCGTGGTGGGATAATGCACCTTTTTTATTGAGAAAAGGGAAAATTATGGCTCAAACTTTAACAGAATTTGATACAATTGCAGCGATTTCTACCCCTATTGGTGAAGGTGGAATTTCCATAGTACGAATGTCCGGTGAAGATGCAGTTAAAAATTGCTAATGAGGTTTTTAAAGGTGCTAATTTAGCTAAAGTTCCAACTCATACGATCCACTACGGTCATATTATTGACCCTGATACTGGTGAAACTATTGATGAAGCAATGGTTACCGTGTTGCGTGCGCCTAAGACTTTTACCCGTGAAGATATCGTTGAAATCAATTGTCACGGTGGTATCGTTGTTACTAACCGTATTTTGCAGCTTCTTTTAAGCCACGGTGCTCGAATGGCAGACCCTGGCGAATTCACCAAGCGTGCCTTTGTAAATGGACGAATCGATTTGACCCAGGCCGAAAGTGTGATGGATATCGTTCGTGCTAAGACTGACAAGGCACGAAAAGTTGCGGAAAAACAACTTGAAGGTGGACATTTTGCACAAGATACGTGCAATGCGTCAAGAAATTTTAGATACGCTTGCCAATGTGGAAGTTAATATTGACTACCCAGAGTATGATGCCGATACTGTAACTGCTAAGCAAATGGCGGATACAGCAAACTCAGTAATTAAAAAAATTGATCGACTTTTGAGTACTGCTCAAGAGGGTAAAATCTTGCGTAACGGCCTTGCGACAGCGATTGTAGGGCAGCCAAATGTTGGTAAATCTTCATTGCTAAACTACTTAACCCAAAGCGACAAGGCTATCGTAACTGATGTCGCTGGGACTACGCGTGATACGCTTGAAGAATATGTATCTGTAAAAGGTGTACCTCTAGAATTAATTGATACTGCGGGTATTCACCATACTGATGATAAAGTGGAAAAAATTGGTGTGGAAAGATCTAAAAAAGCTCTTGAACGAGCAGATCTTGTTCTCTTGTTAATCGATGCTAGTCAAGAATTAACAGATGAAGATAAAGCACTTATTGACGAAACTAAAGACAAGAAGCGGATTATCATTTTAAACAAATCTGATCTGGGTCAAAAGCTGACAGTTGATCAGATGAAGCAAATGACTGGCAGCGAAGTTATTTCAACTTCAATTTTGAAGGAAAAGAATCTAGATCAGCTTGAAGAAGTGATCAGCAAGTTATTCTTCTCAGGGATTGAAAACTCAAATGATCAGGTTATGGTTACCAACCAACGACAAACTTCACTTTTGCAAAAGGCGAAAAAGGAATTGCAGGATGTTGTGCAAGCTGTGAATGACGGCGTGCCTGTGGATATTGCACAGATTGATTTCACTGGTGCGTGGGATACACTAGGTGAGATTACAGGGGAAAGTGCACCGGATGAATTGATCACAACTTTGTTCAGTCAATTCTGTTTAGGAAAGTAGGGGAAATAATGATTAAGACATATGATTCAAATGAATATGATGTAATCGTTGTAGGAGCGGGTCACGCAGGCTGTGAAGCTGCTCTTGCTAGTGCCCACATGGGACAAAAGACATTACTGTTAACTATTGGGCTTGATATGGTAGCTTTCATGCCATGTAATCCATCTGTAGGTGGTCCAGCCAAGGGTACCGTTGTTAGAGAAATTGATGCTTTAGGTGGTCAAATGGGTAAAAACATTGATGCTACCTACATTCAAATGCGGATGCTTAATACTGGCAAGGGTCCTGCAGTGCGTGCACTTCGTGCTCAAGCTGATAAGTGGCAATATCATGAACACATGAAGGATACCATTGAAAATACACCTAACTTGACTTTGCGTCAGGCAATTGTAGATGAAGTTGTCGTTGAAGATGGCGTCTGCAAAGGAGTAATTACCAATACTGGTGCTAAATACCATGCTAAAAGTGTTGTATTGACTACTGGTACTGCTGCCCGCGGTAAAATCATTATTGGTGAACTTACTTATTCGTCAGGACCTAACAACACTACTCCTTCAATTAAGTTGTCTGAAAATTTGGAAAAGCTTGGTTTTAAGCTTCGTCGTTTCAAGACCGGTACGCCTCCACGTGTTAACGGCAATACTATTGATTATTCCAAGACCGAAGAAGAACCTGGCGACAAGACTCCACGTCACTTCTCATTTGAAACCAAGGATGCCGATTATTTACAACACCAAATTTCTTGCTGGATGACTTATACTAACCCAACCACGCATGAGATTATCCGCAACAATCTTGATCGTGCACCTATGTTTACTGGTGTAATTAAGGGTGTAGGACCTCGTTATTGTCCATCTATTGAAGACAAGGTTGTACGTTTTGCTGATAAGGATCGTCACCAAATTTTCCTTGAACCAGAAGGTGAGACTACCAAGGAAGTTTATGTAGGTGACTTTTCAACTTCAATGCCAGAAGAAGTTCAATTAAAGATGGTTCACTCTGTTGCCGGACTTGAACATGCTGAAATGATGCGTCCAGGCTACGCAATTGAATATGACGTAGTTGAACCATGGCAATTGAAGCATACCTTGGAAACTAAGAACGTAAAGCACTTATTTACTGCAGGTCAAATGAACGGTACTTCCGGTTATGAAGAAGCTGCAGGTCAAGGCTTGATCGCCGGTATTAACGCTGCGCTTTCTGCTCAAAACAAGCCTGGCTTTACTTTGGGTAGAAACGATGCTTACATCGGTGTTTTGATTGATGACTTGGTAACTAAGGGCACTAACGAACCATATCGTTTGCTTACTAGCCGTGCAGAATACCGTTTGATTTTACGTACTGATAACGCCGACTTGCGTTTGACTGAATACGGTCATGAATTAGGTCTTATTTCTGATGAGCGTTACAAGAGATTCGAAGAAAAGAAGCAAGCCATTAAGAAAGCTAAAGAAAGATTGCATGAAATTACAGTTCACTTGACTGATGAGGTGCAAGACTTTTTGAAGAGCATTGGCCAAGAACCAATGAAAGCTGGGGTTAAGGCAGACGTCTTCTTGCGTCGTCCAAATGTAAAGATTGATGACATCGAAAGATTAACTGGTGAAAAGATTCCAGGTGACCGTTACGTAAAGGAACAGGTAGAAATTGGCATTAAATATGCTGGTTATATCAAGAAAGAGGAAACTCGTATCGCTCGTTTGAAGCGCCAAGAAGCTAAGAAGATTCCTGCAGATATTGATTATGAAGCAATTGAAGGCTTGGCAACTGAAGCACGTCAAAAGTTTGAAAAGATTCGTCCAGAGACTTTGGCCCAAGCAGAGCGTATTTCCGGGGTAAACCCAGCTGATTTGGCTATTTTGAGTGTTTACATTCAAAACGGACGCTATTCAAGAGTTAAAAAATAATTTTTGCTAAAAGATAAAGAGGGCATGATTCAAAAATAATCATGTCCCTCTTTTTTTACTGGAAATAAGATAACCCAGGAAATAATTAGGGCCAAGGAAAAATAATTGAAAATTTTTCTTAAATTTTAGCTATAAGTAAATAAAAAATATATAAAATGAAAAAGTTTTAGTATAATAATGTTCATTGAATCACAATGTAAAACGCTATCCTTTAGCAAGACGTAAGTAATAATTTATCTGAGCTTGTGAAATGATTATTATTACAAAAGCGTTTTCATCTGCATAATAACAATGCTTTTGACGTTTTGCAAATGTGAAAAAATGTGTTTTAATACATTATGAAAGAAACGAAACTAAGGAGATGCACTTATATGACTAAAATTAATGGTTCTGATGCAATGCTTAAAGTTATTTATGACTGGGGAATTGATCATATCTATGGTTTCCCAGGTGGATCATTCGACTCCAGCATGAATGCTATTTACGACTTCAGAGATAAGATGAAATTTATCGAAGTTCGTCACGAAGAGGCTGGCGCACTTGCTGCTTCATCTGAATACAAAGTTACTGGTAAATTGGGTGTATGTTTTGGCTCAGCTGGTCCTGGTGCTGCCCACTTATTCAACGGCTTGTACGACGCTAAGTTTGATAAGACTCCAATGCTTGCCATCGTAGCTAATGTTCCAACTAGCAAACAAGACATCGACTTCTTCCAAGCCTTTGATGAAGATAAATGGTTCTTAGACGCTAGCGTTTGGTGCGCTTCAGCTAAGACTCCAGAGCTTATTCCAGTATTGACTGACGAAGCTATCCGTCAAGCCTACGCAAGAAAAGGTCCTGCAGTTTTAATCATTCCTAAGGACTACGGTTGGCAAAAGATTGAGGATAACTTCCGTGTAAACAAGGATGCTCATCCAGAGCCAAACTACCCAGCACCAACTAAGACTTCAGTTGATGAAGCTGTCAAGCTTTTGAGGGAAGCCAAGAACCCAACAATGTACATTGGTTTAGGTGCTAAGGATGCTGGCGAAGAAGTTAAGGAATTCGCTGAAAAGTTCAAGACACCTATTATGTCATCATACTTAGGCAAGGGTGTTGTTGAAGACAAGTTCCCAGCATACATGGGTACTATCGGCCGTATCGGACCTAAGGCAGCTCAAGAAGTTCAAATGGCAACTGACTTAGTTGTTTGGGTCGGCAATAACTCACCATTCTCAGTATTATGGTTCCCTAAGAACGCTAAGGTTATCCAAATTGATGTTGACCCTGCTAAGTTTGGTAAGCGTCACTCAACTGATGTATCAATGCTTGCAGATGCTAAGAAGGCACTTCGCGCTATCATTGATGCTGGTGAAGAAAGAAATGAATCACCACTTTACAAGGCTGCTATTGCAGACCGTGAAAACTGGGATGCATGGGAAGACAGCTTCAAGAACTCAGATGAGATGCCAGTTCGTCAAGAACCAATCTGGGATGTTATCAACAAGAAGGCTGACGACAACGCTGTCTTTGCTATCGATGTAGGTAACGTAAACGTTGACTCTTGCCGTCTTTTGAACTTACACGATGATCAAAAGTGGACAACTTCTGGCCTTCACGCAACTATGGGTTACGGTGCTCCTGCCGCATTGATGGCAGCTACAGTTTACCCAGACCGTGAAGTTTGGAACTTAGCTGGTGATGGTGGCTTTGCCATGATGAACCAAGAACTTTTGACTATGTCACGCTACAACATGCATATCTTGAACGTAGTATTTACTAACGAAACTTTAGGCTACATCGAAGCTGAACAAGTAGATGAATCTCACCAACCATTATCAGGTGTAAAACTTCCAGACAACGACTGGGCTAAGGTTGCTGAAGGTATGAATGTTAAGGGTGTAGTGGTTCGCACCAAGAAGGAATTCGAAGAAGCAGTTGACGAATTCAAGAAGATGGATGGCCCAATGTTGATTGATGTTAAATACACTCACAACATGCCTTACTCAACTGAATTGAATTCACTGGATGATCCAGCATTCGTTAAGAAGTATGAAGCAGAAGACTTGAAGCCATTCAGCTACTTTGCTGAAAAGTATGGCTTGGAAGCTGACACTGCAACAGGTGCATCTCAACATGAAGAATCAGAACCAGAAGAAGATACTGCTCCTGATACAGATTTCCGGTGCTTCACAACACTAATTCAATTTGAGTAATAACCATTAAAAAGACGAGAATGAAAATCTCGCCGTTTTTTATTTTCTAAGAAATATTTCCTGGGAAAATCAAAAAAACGTGTGTGAAACATTTTTAGACAATAATAAACAGTTATTAACCATACCGAAAATTTTAGACCTTTTCGTTTCGCTTTTTTCTATACTAAAACGTATAATAATAATTGATAAATTTTGATTAAATGGAGGACGTTATAAAGATATGCAACAATTCGGCGTTATCGGTTTGTCTGTTATGGGCAAAAATCTTGCTTTAAACGTTAGAAATCACGGCTTTTCAGTTTCAGGTTATTCAATTGATAAACCTGAAATTGATGCTTTAGCAAAATATGAAGATGACAAGTTAAAGCCATGCTATACATTGGAAGAATTTGTTAACTCACTTGAAAAGCCACGTAAAATTTTGATCCAAATTATGGCTGGTGCTCCAGTTGATGAGACCTTACATAAGTTGCTTCCACTTTTGGATAAAGGCGACATCGTGATCGATGGTGGTAACTCAAACTACCACGACACTAACCGTCGTTACCACGAAATGGAAAAGCATGGCATTCACTTCATCGGTATGGGTGTTTCCGGTGGTGAAGAAGGTGCCTTAAATGGTCCTGCTCTTATGCCAGGTGGTGACGAAGAAGCTTACAAGGAAGTTGCTCCAATTCTTGAAGCCATTGCTGCTAAGAACAAAGAAGGTAAGTCTTGTGTAAGTTACATGGGCCCTGAAGGTGCAGGTCACTACGTAAAGATGGTTCACAACGGTATTGAATATGCCATCATGCAAGAATTCTCAGAAGTTTACAGCCTGCTCCGTGATGTTGCTCATAAGAGTGACGATGAAATGTCAGAAATCTTTGATAAGTGGAACCATAGCGTGGTACAAGCTTACTTAAGTGAAATCACTTCAAAGGTTTTGAAGCAAAAGGATGATCTTACTTCAGACAACATCATTGATCACATTTTAAACGTTGCTTCATACAAGGGTACTGGTAACTGGACTCTTGAAGATGGTGTAGCTCTTGGTGCACCTGTAACAGTTATTGCCGAAGCCGTTATGGCACGTTTCATGAGTAAACAAACTCATTTAGCACTTGAAAGCGACATTAAGCCAACTGAATTTAAGTATGAAGGTGAAATCCCTGAAGACTTAGTTGACGAATTCGGTAAGACTTTGCAATTGGCTCAAGCTGTCGCATATGCTCAAGGTTTCCAAGAATTAACTATGGCTGCTAAAGCTTACAACTGGGACCTTAGATACAAGTCAATTGCCCAAGGTTGGGAAGCCGGCTGTATCATTCGTTCCGCAATGCTTAAAGATATTGAAAATGCTTACTCAAATGGCAAGAAGCTTACTAACTTGTTTGAAGATGGTTACTTCAGAAAGTTGATGGAAGACAACCTTCCATCATTAAGAAAATCAGTTGAATTTGCTACAAAGGCTGGCGTTCCAACACCAACTTTGAGCGCAGCACTCAACTACTTGGAATCAATCTTCAATCCCAAATTGCCAGCTAACATGATTCAAGGTCAACGTGACTACTTCGGTGCTCACACTTACCTTAGAAATGATCGTAAGGGTACATTCCACACTGAATGGTATGAAGAAAAATAATTAGGTTTCATGTGAAACTAAAAAAGCCAGTTAGAACATATTCTAGCTGGCTTTTTAGTGTACAATAAGTATCGGCATATTTTTCGATTTAAAGAGGGGATTCTATGAAAGACGAGGGAAATAAAACTAATATAAATCTGCTACTCCAAGCACTGATCGTCGGCATTTGTACTGGAATAGTAGTTGGCCTGTTTAGATTCGGCATTGAAACCACTTCGGCCTTTTGGCTTCATTTGTTCCAACTGGCTCATCAAAATCCGCTTTGGTTCATCGCAATCATTGTGGGCTTTATTGCAGTGGCGGCAATTGCCGGCTACTTTGTTAAACAATATCCGCATGTTGGTGGATCTGGTATTCCAGAAGTAAAATTGCAGTTGCAAGGGAAGTTAACTTTGCAATGGTTCCCAATTTTATGGCGCAAGCTAATTGGCGGCATTTTAGTTATCGGAACAGGTCTATTCTTAGGGCCAGAAGGACCTTCCTTGCAACTAGGTTCAACAATCGGTCAAGGTGTAGGTGAAGGCTTTAAGCAAAACAAGCTTAATACAAGAGTATTGCTGGCTACTGGTGCTTCTAGTGGTCTAGCTGCCGCTTTTGGTGCTCCTCTTAGTGGTGCACTCTTTGTCTTAGAAGAAGTCTTTCATAACTTTTCCCCTCTTGTGTGGATGAACGCTTTAGCCGGTGCGATTGCTTCTAACTTCGTTGTTTCCAACTTGTTTGGACTTCATCATGCACTGGCAATTCCATATAATTATTCTTTTCCAATTAATCTTTATTGGCATTTAATTATTTTGGGCGTTTTATTGGGACTATTGGGTCACCTCTACAAGGTGGGCTTATTTAGCCTAAAAAAGGTCTATGCTAAAATCACCTTTTTACCACGTTGGTTACATGGTCTTATTCCTTTAGCACTTTTGATTCCAATCGCTTATTTCTGGCCTTTAATTACTGGTCCAGGTAATCGCTTGATTTTGTCACTTCCTAACATGATTACCAAAACAGGTTGGGGCTTAGTTGGACTTTTGGCCTTTTACTACGTAATGAGAATCGTCTTTTCAATCGTAGCTTATGATTCAGGTTTACCAAGTGGTATCTTCTTACCAATTCTGACGATGGGTGCCTTGATTGGTGCTACTTACGGTATGTTTATGGTTCAACTTGGATTATTACCACAACGCTTGGTAGTTAACCTGGTCATCTTTTCAATGGCAGGCTATTTTGCTGCAATTATCCGGGCACCATTTACTGCAATTATTTTGATTACCGAAATGGTTGGTTCGTTGCTTCACTTAATGCCATTAGCAGTTGTTGCGTTTATTGCACTTTTGGTTGATGAACTACTTGGTGGCAAACCAATTTACGGTCTTCTCGCAGCCGCTATGGACACTAGCAGCGATCGCAAGGCTAACTATACTGGCGAGGCCGATCAAATGGTTCTGCCGGTCTATGAGAGCAGTAAATTAGTTGATAAAAAGGTCGCAGATATTAAGTGGCCTGATGATACTAGAGTTAGAACTATTCGCCGTGATGGGGGTGAAATTATCCCAACGGGTCAGACGATTATTCGTGGCGGCGATATGCTTGTTTTGGAGTTTGATTCAAGTCAACGAGGTCGTGTTTATAGTAAAATGAAAGACCTGCAAGGCGTTGAACTTGATGGATAATTGAAATAAGGGCGGCAGACGTACATGCCGTCTTTTTTCTTGCACAAAAATAGGTTATATTAGATACTTAAACTTATGTAGAAAAGAGGGATGAAGGTGAATAATTTAGTACAGATCACGTTAAATGCGGATCAGGAAAAATATAATCTGGATGGAGATGAAAGCATCACTTTTATTGATGCGAATTCTTATTATATTGGTCAAATTATTAATCGGCATCATGGCTGGATAACGTTAGAATCAGTTGACCAAGATGGTAACCGTGGTGGTGTCGTTTTTATTAAAGAAGATCAAGTAGCCAAGATCGAAGATAATACGCCAACACTGCATTACTACGCGTTAGCTGATATTAATGATCCGTTTCACATGAAACAATTGAATACAAAAGTACTTAATTGGGACTTTACCAATATTTATGATCTTTTACTGAATGTGGCCGATTCTCAGCTATTTATCACGTTTGAAACCAAGACAGGGAATAATTATACTGGCCTGATCACGCAGCTGGATAAAGACGAAATACGCATCCTTGAAAAGAATGAACAGACACTAGAACAATACGCTACCGTCATCCCATTAGCTGATATTGTCTGTGTCGACATTAACAGCATAGATAATCGCTTGTTTATCCATTATCTGAAGCAACATAAAGATTATGGCAATGATCTAGAACTGGCAGAAATTTATTTTGATTATACTTTTGATGACCAATTTGGCAGTTTTGCAATTGGCAGAATCGTTAAGTATGATGATGAAAATATGATTCTTGAAAGCTTGAATGATTTGGGTCAAGTCGAATCCATTGCAGTAATTGCACGTAATCACATTGCCCATTTAACTGAGGAATCTGAGAGACTTAATTACTTTAACTACCTAGTTAATTGGCAAAAAGAAAATGGCAGTTTTGATCCGGATCATTTGGAGCATTCTGTTAATCTGCAGGGGGAGATTAGGTCAATACCTGAAGTAATTGAAGAATGGCCAGAAGACAAAATAATCAAGGTTAGCGATTCAATTTATCATTATCCTGACCGTTTGGGACTCATTTCATCTTATAATGATGATGGCTTTGATTTAAAAATTGCAACTGAATACGCTGTAGGTGATGTCAGCGATCATGATTATGAGGACGTGATCAGCGTTGATTTGGCCGGCTCAGAGATGATTAGGATGCAAAAATTCCTCGATAATCGTGTGTAAATAAGTTGGCAGTGAATAAAAGTTTTTTATATAATTAGACAAACGAAAGGAAGATGTTCTATGGGATTAACATTTGACAACCCTAACAATTTACAAAAGATGCTTGATCGCTTTGCGACAGTTCCAGATCCAAAGAAGACACCAAAGCACAAGGATCCAGAAGAATTGCTTAATAAAGATTCAAAAGACAAAAAGAAGAAAAAAGATAAGTAAATTAAAAGCAGGTTGCAAACGCAATCTGCTTTTTTCTCTAGGAGTAAGAAATATGAAAAAACATTCGGCAGTAGCTTGTATCAGTAGGGCAGATTTATTTTCATCCTTATCACCTGATGCCCTAAAGAAAATTGCAGCAATCTCAACTCATCAGGAATATTTCCCAAGAAATACAATTATTCGTCAGCCAGGCGACGGTAAGGAAGGCATGATCTTCATGGATGAGGGTAGTGCCAAGATTTATAGCCTGAATGAAGACGGCAAAGAAACTGTGTTGGGCGTAATCAATAAGGGTGATTATGCTGGACAGCAGAGTCTTTTTAAAGAACCAAATCATGAAAATTATATTCAGGCGTTGCAAGATACGTATGTCTGCTCAATTAATCGTGATGATTTTCAAAACTTGCTTAAAAAGACGCCAGATTTAGTCATCAATTTGCTTAATACATTTGGTGAAAAGCTAGTAGCGGCAGAAACGAATTCAATTCGAAGAAATTCGATGAATGCCAAAGACCGCTTGATGGATTATCTGGTTAAACAAAGTCAAAAGTTGGGCTCAGCTAGATTTTCTCTCCCTTTGAAAAAGAAAGATTTAGCCAGTTATTTAGGAACCAGTCCTGAAACTTTGAGCAGACAATTGAAGCTATTAGAAAAGGAAAATAAGATCAGGGTCAATCGCCGAGAGATTACTATTGTTAAAAATTAATAGCTTATAATGGGCGAATGACATAATACACAAATGCCAAGCCGATATTGATCAAGGCAAAGAAGCCAATGACAGTGCATTGCATTCTTTTAGTAATAACTAGGTAGGCAATAAATTCGCGAATAAAGGCGTTTAAGGTGAAATACCACTTGGTCTTGGCACCATAGCCAATACACTTTAAGCCTTGACGCTTAGCCAAAACAAGCGCTCTATAAACGTGATACGAATTAGTAACGATACAAAATGTGCTGTCAGGCTGCATCAGTTGATGTGAAAACCTAAGGTTTTGATTAGTTTTCTTGGAACGATCTTCAATGATGATGTCAGACTGGGGCACGCCATGTTCTTCCGCATAAGCGGCCATGGCGTGGCTTTCAGGAATTTCTTCATCGGGACCTTGGCCGCCAGACATGATCAATTTTGAGCCAGGATTTTTGTGATAAATTTCAATTCCGCGATCGATTCGGCTGGCAAGAAGTGGCGTAACTTTTTTGGCCAATTAATCCTGCACCTAGAACGACAACGTAGTTTAGCTTCTTGATATTGAAATTAATGAGGTTCAACCAAGCAGTCAGGGTATACATCATCATGATGAAGATTAAATAAAGAATGCTCATTGATAAAAATAGATAAATAAATCATGAACCAAGGAGCAGAATTGAAAATACGACCAAAAAGCAGGGTAGGCGAAAAATTTAGTAAAAATGATGACGATACCTGTTCCTAGAGACAGGAAGTTAGTCCATCTAGTGCCTTCTTTGATTAAGATCTTGATGCCGTTATAGAGAAAGATGGCAATTAAAAGAAAGACGAAGGCAAAGATGAATAAAGCGATGCCTACGGCTACTAAGAGTAAGAATCCAGAAATTAATTGATGCTGTTCGGGGTGCTCAGTGTCGACAACGATTAGAAAATCGACAGCTAGAAGAGCCAGAAACATCAAAGTGGAGGTTAGTGTTAAACCGGCCCACATTGAACGACGCTCATGTGTTAATACAAAGATGAAAATTCCGAGATTGATGAGGAAGATGGCTAATAGCCAATAGAAAAGAGACAACATTTTAATAAACTCCTTTAATTGTTAATTTAATTATACGGAAGTTTAACGGAAT